>Ga0268299_1000328_pt1 | contig 161560 bp, 116 predicted proteins | sample NOBtaG_FD_193484 | JGI IMG/M metagenome (GOLD analysis project Ga0268299, IMG submission 193484) | Activated sludge microbial communities from bioreactor in Nijmegen, Gelderland, Netherland - NOB reactor | ecosystem: Engineered > Bioreactor > Aerobic > Activated sludge | place: Netherlands... | reverse complement strand
GGCGGCGGCTACGGCGGTGGCGGAGGACGTCGCGGTGGCGGCGGCGGTGGCGGCGGCGGTGGCTATGGCGACCGCGGTCCACGCGAGTCGTTCGAAGCCGTCTGCGCGGAATGTGGCGCGTCCACCACGGTGCCGTTCAAGCCCACCAGTGGCCGACCCGTGTATTGCCGCGATTGCTTCCGTTCGAAGCGCTAGCCAGACGTTCCCGTAGTCGGCATGGCATGCCCGCGTTCGCAGGCAGGCAGCCGAAATGACATTCACACCGGGGTCCAAGCTGACCCGGTGCATAGGGTTTCGCGCCTCGCGGCCCACAGCCTGTAAGGTTGTGAGCCGCGAGGCGTATATCCTTAGAGGCAGCGCGCACGTGTGGACCGTCGTACTCGACATACTCGCGATCCTCGCGCTCGCGCTCGTCTCGGCGGCTGGCATTGTGCTGACCGTTCTTCAACTTCCGGGGACGTGGCTCATCGCCATCGCCGCCGCGGGCTTTGCGCTGCTGATGGGACCGGCGAAACTGCCCTGGACCATCGTGCTGATCGTGACCGGCATCGCGGCGGTTGCCGAGATCGTCGAGTTTCTGAGCGGCGCGGTCGCCGCGCAGCGCGGCGGCGCGAGTCGCCGGGCGGTCTGGTACGGCCTCGCCGGGGGAATTCTCGGCGCGCTGCTGTTGACCATCCCCGTGCCGATCGTCGGCACGGTGATCGGCGCCATCATTGGCTGCTTCGCGGGCGCGTTTCTCGCGGAGATGCAGGAAGGGCGGACGCTCTCGGAGGGGACGCGCTCGGGAGCCTATTCCGCGATCGGCCGCGCGCTGGGCAGTATGGCCAAAGTCCTGGCAGCCGTGGTCATGTTCTCGATGGTGGTCGCCTCGGCGGTCGTTCAACTGGTGCGATGAAGGTGGTGCGCCCATGAACCTTGTCGATGCGCATACGCTGGGGGCGAGCCTGTTCTATCTGATCGGACTCCTGCTGGCCGCCGGCCTGGGCGCAGCCGCGCTGATCGGTGTTTGGACGCTGCTGAAAATCGTGATCTGGAAAAGTCAGCGGCGCCGCGCGGAGGCGGAATATCGCGACAAACGGCGCGCAGCGGATGGAAAGCCGCTCCCGCCAGTCACCCGGGGTATCTGTGAAGCGTGCGGCGCACAGCACGCGGAGGTCCTGCACTTGTCGACCGGTGAACGTCTCTGCCGTGCGCATTATGCCGCCCGCCACGGCGCTTCCGCCGGCGGCGCCGCCGCACCGTAGAAGGATTGCCCGCCGATGCCGAACCTGGAGCAATTGCACGCGCCGGCGTACGCCGCGACCGAGAAGCGCACGTTGAGCATGCACGACCTGCTCGACTACTTCGCGAAACGCGGATCCATGCGCGTGTCCGACCTGCACCTCAAGGTCGGGTGCCCGCCGGTGTACCGCGTCGACGGCGACCTGCAAAAGATGAAGGGCGCGCCGCTGGACGCGCCGACGATGACGGCGCTGGCCCGTAGCCTGCTCAGCGAGATCGAGTGGGGCCGGCTGGTCGAGACAGGTTCGGTGGACAGTTCTTTTATTTCCGAGTCGATGCAGTTCCGCATCAACTGCTTTCACGACAACGACGGCTTCGCGCTCGCCGTGCGGGCGCTGGAGCATACGATCCCTGACGTTGAGTCCGTTGGGTTTCCCAATGGCGTATGGCGCGACATCGTGCGCGAGCAGCAAGGACTGGTCCTGCTGACCGGAATCACCGGCGCGGGCAAATCAACCACGATTGCCGCGCTCATCGACCGCATCGCCGCGGAACGTCCCTGCCGCATCATCACCCTCGAGGACCCGATCGAGTACCGCCTGACCAGCAAGCAGGCGATCGTGTCACAACGCGAAGTCGGCCGCGACGTGCCCAGTTACGAACGCGGACTGCGCGACTGCCTGCGCGAAGATCCCGACGTGATCTTCGTCGGCGAAATGCGCGATCGCGAATCCACCACCTGGACGCTGACCGCGGCGGAAACGGGGCACCTGGTTTTCTCCACACTGCACACCCGCGACGTTCGCGGCACGATCACCCGCGTGCTCGACATGTTTCCCCCCAGCCAGCAGGACGAGGTCGCCAGCCAGCTCTCGCTCGGGCTCAGCTACATCATCGCCCAGAAGCTCATTCCGCGGGCCGACGGCCAGGGCCGGGTGGTGGCCATGGAAATCCTTAACAACACGTACGCCCTGTCCAACCTCATCCGTCTGGCCAAGACCGAGCAGATTTACTCCATGCTGCAGACGCGTACCAAGGACGTGCCCGACGAACGCATGACCACGCTGGAGCGCACGCTCGCCCGCCTGGTCCGCGCCGGCACGGTCACCGCCTTGGAAGCCGAGAAATGGGCGAACCACCCAAACGCGTTCCTCGACGAGCTGCAGCACGGCCACGGCGCATGAAAACCAGCATGATGACGCGAGAGCGATTGAGCCATACAATCACGGACAGTGCCCGCAGCCAAGGACTACCGCATCGTGCCCGATTCATCCGACTTGCCCGCGCCGCGGCGCCCGCGCCGGCTGCGCCGCATGATCTGGGTTGTCGCAATCGCCATTATTCCGGCGACGGCCTTCCTGATCGCTAGGTCGGGGCGAAGCTCCATCCGGTACGCCTGGCTGAGCATTCCGCAGGAGCGCATCAGCGTATCCCAGGAATCCATTCCAGCCGATCGCATCCCCGCGGACCCGGGCGCGCTCGCCGGAGCCAACCTTGTCCTGATCACGCTGGACACGACGCGCGCGGGCCGATTGAGGAATTATGGTAATCGGAATATCCAGACGCCTGCGCTTGACCAACTGGCGGCGGAAGGCGTGTTGTTCACCGACGCCATCGCCACCGCGCCGACGACGCTGCCGTCCCACGCCTCCATCCTCACCGGACTCTACCCGGTGCACCACGGCGCCCGGGCAAACGGCCGATTCCGGCTCGCGGACGCGCAGGAAACTCTGGCCGAAACGCTGCGCGCGGCGGGTTACTCGACCGCTGCGTTCATCTCCGCGTTTGTGCTCGACTCGCGCTACGGTCTTGCGCAAGGATTCGACGTGTACAATGACGCGCTGCGCGCGGACGGCTTCAACCAGTCTTTGGGCGCGGTTGAGCGGCGCGCAGAACTCACCACCACGCGCGCGCTGACCTGGCTGAACGGCGCCACCAGCCCGTTTTTCGTCTGGGTTCACTACTTCGATCCGCACGCCAATTACGCCCCGCCTCAGCCATACGCCCGACAATATCGAAAAAACCCATACGATGGCGAAATCGCCTACGTCGATGCCCAGATCGGACGGCTGCGCGACTTTCTCGATGATGCCGGCATCATTGACCGCACCCTGATCGTCGTGGTCGCCGATCACGGCGAGAGCCTGGCGCAGCACGACGAACTGACCCACGGCTACCTGCTGTACGACGTGGCCCTGCGCGTCCCGCTGATCATGCGCGGAGGTCCTGCGCTCACCGCGGGCCGGCACATCTCCCGCCGGGTGTCCATCGTCGACATCGCGCCAACCACACTGTCGCTGCTTGGCATTGCGGCGCCCATCGGCATGGACGGCGTCGACCTGACCCGGGAACCCGTCGCCCATCGACGCATTTTCGCAGAGACCTATCACGGCTGGATGGAGTATGGCTGGGCGCCTCTGCTCTCTGTGCATGCCGACGACTTGAAGTACATTCACGGCCCCGATCCGGAGTTGTACGACCTTGCCGCCGACCCTACTGAGCGGCGCAACCTGATCAACGAGCGACCTGAACGCGCGGCGGAGCTGCGCACCGATCTCGAAAAGATCTTCGGCCAAGAGATATCAGCCGACGCCACGATCAGCCCCACCGAGGAACTCAGCGCCACCGAACTCGCCCGGCTCCAGGCCCTGGGTTACGCCTTCGCCCAGGCCGACGAGGAGTCGGGTGACGCGCCACACGAACCGCGCCCGGACCCTAAACAACACATTGAGCGGGTCAATCGCATTTTCGAGATCACATGCTATTACAACCCTCGGGGCATGTACGAAGAGTCCATCCGGCTGCTCGAGGAACTTGCCGACCGCTACCCGGATTCGTATGCGACGTTTTACAACCTGGGCGAGACCTATTGGAAAAACCTTCAGCTTGACAAGGCGGCGGCCGCGTTCAACGAGTGCATCGTCCTGCGTCCCTACGCGGTGGAAGCGCAACATCGGCTGGCGCAATTGCGCATGCAGCAACAGCGCTTCGACGACGCCATCGCCCTGCTCGAGCGATTGCTAGAAACTTCGCCCGACAATGTCAGCCTGCTGTGTGATCTCGCCAGCGCGCTTTCCAGTGCGCGGCGCTTTCGCGAGGCCGCCCAAAACGTGGAGCAAGCCTTCCTGCTCGACCCGTCCAGCCGCAGTACCCTGAGACAGCTTGTCTGGAACCTTCCACGCGCGGGACGCACTGACGCGCTGCGCGACATGCTAAGCGAAGTCTTGGTCGATCAGCCCCTGCTGCACCATGTTCGAGCGACGCTCGCCGCGCAACTTCGCCAGGCCCGACGGTACGACGCGGCCGAATCGGTGTTGCGCGCCGGCGTGTCGCTGGCGCCGAACGCGCCCGCGCCGCGCGCGCACCTAGCATGGTTCTTGGTCGACTGTCCCGAGCTTTCGCGGCGAAAACCGGAGGAAGCGCGCGGCCTGCTGGAGGAAGTCGGCGATCTCACCGACGTTTACGACCCGGACGTGGTTCTGCGGACCGCACATGCCTGGGTGCGCCTGAACGAATCCGAACGCGCCCTTGAGTTTGCCGAAAGGGCGCGCGAACTGATAACTCAGCAGGAACGACAAGACCTGCAGATGGAACTCGACGTCACCATCCTCGAAGCCCGCCAGTCCGCCCGATCGCGCGACTGAACAATGCCCATCGGCAGGAATGGCAACAGCGGCCAAGGTCATTCCCGCCAAGCCTCGGAATGAGATATTGGGTATCCTATTTCCGATCACCTAAAATTATCTAAACCGCCCGAATTGATCCATCCGATAACATCCTAGCACGGGGTCAGACCGCGTCATGCGGCTGATGCCCGCCTTGCGGGATCCCCAGCAGCCCGAAAAAGGGCCCAAGGGGCGACCGCGGATTGGATCGCGGGTCAGGGACGACCAGACGACCATCGCAGGGATGCGAACGAGAAGTCGCGCACGTCCGCAAGGCCCGGTCTCGGCAGAGCCGGGTTCATGTGGGTGCGCGATTTCTTTGCGCGCCTTGCTTCAGAGCCCAGGTCAGCGCCCGCAACAGACGGCTACTCCGCCTCACTCCAGATCTGAACCTCGCCGTCTTCCGTGAACTCGACGTGAATGAGATTGGGATGGCAGCACACCGGGCAGTCCTCGGCGTAGGTTTGAGACTCACCGGCTGATCGATCCAATGGAATGACAATCTCCTCGCCGCAGACCGCGCACAGGTAAGCGCCTTCGTCGTGAATCATGCGGACGCCCCGTCGACGTAGCGAGGATGGCGCAATTCGAGATTCAGCAATTCCCGAATGCGCCGATTGCACACGCGCTTGCCCTTACCTGTTTCAGGCGAGGACTGCCAGCGCACCGGCGGAAGCCCGCGACTTGCGAGCAAAGGATCAAAGACCGCCCGGCGCGTGACCGGTTCGTCCGCCGCGAGATTGAGCACGCCGTGATGTGGAATATCCATCAGCCCGACGAGCGCCGCGACCACGTCATCCAGGTGCACGAGGTTGAGATAGACATCACCGTCATCGCGCTGCTGGTCCGCGAAGCGCGCCGCGAAACCGGAGATCTCGCGCCCGGGTCCGTAGAGCCCGCCCAGGCGCACGATGCTGACACCGGCGGGCACATTCGCGGCGAGCAGGACCTGTTCCGCCTGCACGAGTACACGTGCATTCTCCGTCACGGGCTCAGTCGGTGAATACTCGTCTACCCAGGCGCCGTCGTCTTGCGCATACACCGCCGTCGATGATGTGTAGATTACGCGGGACACGCGCGACGCAGGCAGCGCGCGCACCACATTCTCAGCCGCGCGCAAGTAGACGTCGCGATAATCCGCATTCCGCCGTCCCGCAGCCAATGTCAGGTATACAGCATCGACGCGCGCGACCAGATCTGCGACCGCGTGTGCGTCTCGGGCCCAAAGCAATACCGGGTCCACGCCTTCGGCTGCGAGTTCGGTCGTCCGCGCGGGTGTCGTGGTCGTGCCGTACACGTGCCAGCCGCTGTCGCGGAGGGCGAGACCCACGGCCTGCCCGATGTACCCGCAGCCAATGACGGCGACACGTGGTGGCTCATTCGTCGGCATGCATATACTCCGGTAACCATGTGCCTGGCCAGGACGGCAGATTGATGGCCTGCCAGAAAAACCTTGACCCAGCCGCGAGGGTCCACCTACACTTCAGTTGTAGGGTAGAACCGCGGCTGCGAGCCCTCAATAGAACCTTGGGCGAGGGACTTCGCAGGTTGCGGCGGCTTCCGCTCGTCGGCAGTGCCGGCGCGTTCGCCCTGCCGCGGATCACTGCGGATACGCGTGCCGCACGGTTCGTGTGGTTCCGCCGACGACGGTTGGCGGCGTGGGTCCGGCCCGGCGTGGTCATCACCAAGAGCGCGACCGGGATGGCATGCCCATAGAAAAGGAGGTGATCAGTGGAAACTGGTGAATGTACGAGGTGGCTGCTGTAGGCGGCGACCGTGGCTGCTCACGGCAGCCCCCAGTAAGACAGGCCCGAAAAGGGCTAGGCCCGCCGGCGCGACTTGACTCGCCGGCGGGCCGACTTTTTAGCGAGACCATTCCGCAGCCAGAGCCGGCGAACCACGCGAACCTCAGGCCCCGACGCGGATGGGGCAGGATCGGGCGAATACCGGACCATCCGGGGGCTTGATTCGCCGATATTATCGGTCACAATGCGGTTCGAGCCCGGGCAGGCAGCCGCGGGTTATAGCACGGCGGGAAGATGGAGAGAGAACAGGCCGCAAGGCTTGGTCTCTCTTTTTGTTTTTGCAGGAGGCAGAAAATGAAGCGCGGTCTGATGATGTGCGGTTGTGTCATTCTCGTTTGCGCGGCGAAAGCGCCGGCGGGCACCGTGGTATTTTCGCCGCTGGGCCCGACGTCGGTCCTTGCGGGAACCAACATTGACTTTTCCGTCAGCTTGCAGGCCGCCGGAGTCTTTGACCTGACCAACGTTCTGATCGGGTCGTCCACCGTCACGGACGTGGGGTTCGTCACCGATCCGGCCTGGGACTTGGCGTTTCAGCCGCCAGGCAGTTCTTCGCTCGAGTTTGACTACGCGTTCGCGCCGCCAGGTTTTTCCCAAAACGTGTTCGTGGATGCCGACCGCATCGGCAACGGCACGACCGGGCCGAATCTCGATGTTGGCACGCTCACGCTGATCACGACCGGCATGGCGCCCGGGATGTACTCCGTGACGGTCAGTTCCGACGACAGCTACACGTTTAACACGGGTGAAGGCGGCAACGAGGATGTGCTGACCAGCGAAGGCCTGGTATTCGTGATCATTCCCGAACCGTCGACGCTCGCCCTGCTGGCCCTGTCCGCGACGCTGCTTCGCCGACGACGTTGAAACACCTGTTTGCAGTGTTTCGATTGCGACGAGGTGAAGGCGTGACTGTGACGGTTTATTCGGATATGCTCCGCCTCAGATCAAGCGGATTCGCCCGCCGCGAATGACGCCGAGGAGGAGTACATGCCATCCAAGCTCGACCTTGCCCGGAACTGGCTGCCGCGATACACGGGCATGCCGCTGGACAAGTTCGGTGACTACGTCCTGCTGACCAATTTCGCGACCTACGTGCGCACGTTCGCGAATCGCTTCAACTGCGACTTGTACGGCGATGTGCGGCCGATGCAGGCAGCGACGAGCGACGCCGGCCTGACCATCGTGAACTTCGGGATTGGTTCACCCAACGCCGCGATCATCATGGACCTGCTGATCGCGCGGCGGCCGCGCGGCGTGCTTTTTCTGGGCAAGTGCGGCGGGTTGAAACCCTCCAGCGAGATCGGCCATTTCATCCTGCCGATCGCGGCGATTCGCGGTGAGGGCACGTCGGCGGACTACTTTCCGCCGGAGGTGCCGGCTTTGCCGTCGTTCAAGTTGCACAAGTTCGTCTCGCAGAAAATCGCCGAACGCCAGTTGGATTACCGCACCGGCGTGGTGTACACCACGAACCGGCGTGTCTGGGAGCACGATAAGGCGTTTCTCGCACGCTTGCAGGCCATGACCTGCATTGCCATCGACATGGAAACCGCGACGATCTTCATCGTCGGTCACCACAACGAGATTTCCCGCGGGGCGTTGCTGCTGGTTTCGGATATTCCTCTCACGCCCGAAGGAATCAAGACTGAAGAGAGCGACGCCAAGGTCACGCGCGAATGGACCGAAATGCACCTGCAGATCGGAATCGACGCCATGACGCACATCGAAGGGCACGGCGAGGCCATTCGGCATTTCCGTTATTGAGGAGCTCTGGCATGTCCGATGGGCGCCGCAAGGGGCCGAAAGTCGAAGAGCTCGCCGCGGAACTCGGCGTGAAGCCGCGCGGCCTGCTGGCGATCGCCGCCGAACTCGGCATCGCGGCGCAGAATCGGGCCACGCGCATCGCCCCGGCAGACGTACGGCGCATCCGCGCGCACCTGGCCCAGCCGGCCCAGTCGGCGAATCACGACGAGACGCCCTGAAATCGCAGCGATCCGCAACACCGCCACGCGGTCCGGCCCACAGCCCTCCTGGTGTATGCTATACTTTCGCGGTTGGCCCGCGTGTGACCCCGGAACATTCAGAAGATGATGCGTCATCCTGCATACATGCTGACCGGCGCGATGCTTGTGGGAACATTCCTAAGCGGGTGCGGGCTGGCGTTTCCGCAGGTGCGTACGCCAACCCGACCCGACGGCAGCGACGACGATCACACCGTGCTGCCCGCCGATCCGACCGACCAGGCCCGGGCCTGCGTCGGTCTCGGTCCGCCGCGCAGCCGCGCCCACACCGATCTGTTCAACCTGCTCAACGCGTACCGGGTGGACAATGGCCAGGGCCGCCTGCGCTATTCGCGCACGCTCGAGCAGGCGGCTGATCAGTATGCCTTGCGTATGTTTCGAGAGGATTTCTTCGACCACGTCGCTCCGGACGGCAGCGAGCCTGCGGACCGCGCCCTCAGCGCCGGATTCTGCGATCGTTTCGTTGGCGAGAATCTCGCGTACGGCCTGAATCGTGTGCAGAGCGCGGCGGATGCGCTCGACGGATTCATCAACAGCCCGCCGCACAACGAGAATATGCTGCGATCGCAATGGGACTATGTGGGCATCGGCTTTCTCGAAGTAACCGGCTTCGAAGGCACCGAATATTGGTGGGTACAGCTCTTCGGCACCGAGCAGGAGCCTGCCGGAGGCGAGTGATTTTCAACGCGCGCATTCAGCTCTGTTCACCAATCGCGATGAAAAGGTGCTTGCTCGGGAAGCGCATTGACTGCCGGTGCGAAATCCGAAGGGCGAGGGCGAGGCGCCGCAAGAGCGCCTCGCCCTGCCCTGTGATTCAGAATGAATTCCAGAGCATCTGGTTGGTGACTTCGTGGTGGAACACGATCTCGCCCGGCTTGATGCGCGTGCCCAGCGCCCGCGGACACCGGTCGGCTGCGGCGCGCTTGAGGTCGATGTACTTATTCAGCGTGGTCTCACCCAAGATCTTGGTGAGAAACTCGCTGCGCTTGCACTGGCGAATGGCCGCAAAAATATTGTCCGGCAATATACGCGTGCGCGGCCGCTTTTCCACTTCAGCCGGCGCGGGATCCGGCCCGTAGAGGCCGGCGTGCAGCAGCGTGTAAATCAACATGTATGGATTGGCGTCCGGGGCGATCGACCGCACCTCGATGCGCGCGCTGCGTTCATTGCCCAGCGGCACGCGGATCATGGCCGAGCGATTCACCGCCGAAGACTTGATCTCGTTGGGCGCTTCATAATTCGGATCGAGCCGGCGATACGCGTTCACACTCGGGTTCAGCACCAGGCACACCTGGTCCGCGACGTTCAGGATGCGGGTGATGAACTGGTGCGCCAGCGGTGACAGCGAATCCGGGCCGTTCTTGTCGTAGAACAGGTTCTTGCCGTCGCGGTTGAGCGACAGGTTGGTGTGCATCCCGCTGCCGTTCACGCCGGTCACCGGTTTGGGCAGGAATGACGCGGTGATGCCCATGCGCTGGGCGACCTGCCGGCAGATCAGCTTGTAGAGCTGCATCTGGTCGGCCGCCACCACCGCTTCCGCGTAGCTGAAGTTCATCTCGAATTGCGACGGACCAACTTCAGGGTGATCCTTCTCGTTGGAGAAGGCCATCGCCCGCTGCACCTCCGCCGCGCCGTCGATGAACTGCCGCAGGTGATCCTGAGGCAACGAGTGGTAATACCCGCCGGTCGAAAGAAACTCGAAGCCGCCGGTCTCCAGGTAGCGGCGCTCCGCGTCGCGCCCTTTGAACAGGAAACCCTCGATCTCGGCGGAGACGTGCGCCACCGTCTTGTCCTTCTCGAACATCTCGCGGGTCAGGGTCAGCAGCCGGCCGCGGAAGTCCGCGGGGAACAACTTGCCTCCCTGGTCGCGTACGTCGCCGAAGACGATGACCTTGCCCGGGCCGAACACGTCCGCCGGCAGCCAGTAAAACGTCGTCCAGTCGATAGTCAGCCGCAGATCGGATTCTGAAATTTCGGTAAAACCACGAATCGATGAACCGTCGAACGTGAGGTTGTCGGCCGACTTGAGCAGGAACTTCTTGTCGTAGTCGAGCATGTGCAGCCGGCCCTCAAGGTCCGAGAAGCACACGGTAACGGCTTTGATCCGCCGTTCGTCGGTGAGGTATTTGCGCCGCTGTTCCTCGATCTTGCCGGCGTCCACGCGCTCCAGGCGCATGCGCTTGGACTCGAGGTTGAGTTCTTCCAATTGCTCGTAGGGCAGTTCGAGGAAGTCGCGCAGAGCGGATCGTTCAGCCATCGGTTCCATGGACCACATTCTCCGGTTCGCGGGTTCGCCGCAGGTTGTCCCTTCTGACAAACGATGCGAAAGCATAAGCTAACAAGCCTGCCTAATCAAATAACTCTTCAGCCAGAAAACTCAAAAACGGACCTGGAAACAATAAAACAAAACTTGTAAACCGTGTGTGCACTCTGGAACTCCGGTACCTCCAGCCGCCCCGCACCTGCATAATAAAGTGTAGCTTTAACTACAGATTGGCTGCCCGCAGCTTAATCGACAGCGCCCGAAGGTTATCCAAGACCGGGCTGTGACGCCTCCATCGGCTGGCCCATTGGTAAAAGCACCATGCCAGGTTCGTGCTCCTGCAACTTTGACAAGATCTTAACAAACCGCGTTTGCGATACGCTTCGGGTACACCGCGCGCAAACTTACGCCCGTTCGGCGCGCTGTTACACAGCACAAGCGAAACCATGCGCGTGCGACGAGGGCTCGTCCGCATTGCAACTTGACCGTGAAATCGAAATAATCCGGCGATGAAGTGGCGCAAGCGAATTGCGCACTTTTTGTCTACGCGAAAGAGCCTGGTGTGAGAACGCTCACCAAACAGGACTGCCAAGTCCTCGCCGCGACGATCCGGCCGTCGCAACTCGGACCTGGCGGCAAGCAGATTTATAGCCGCCTGTTCCAGGAGGCGTATGGCGTTCCTTTCGACATGGTGGCCATTCTGCGCAAGGAAACGCTGCCGATCCAAGCGATCGCCCGGCAATTGAGAATGAGCCGCCGCACCGTGTTTCGTTACCTGGTTGCGCTCGAGCAGATCGGCTGCGACGTGCGCCTGGACGAAAACGGATATCGCATCACCAAATGCGGCAAATCGCTGCAACGATTGGTCGGTTGAACCCAGCGCTGCAAACTGCAGCGTTGGGAAAATGATGAATGCGGAATGATGAATGATGAATGGCCTATGCAACCGTGAGGTTGACGCACGTCAATCGGCTGGGCGGAAGCCGATCTGGGCGAGCGTGATGGTCTCGTTGCCGCGGATGTTTTCAGTGAATTCCAGTTCCATCCAATAGACGGTCCCGCGCCATTTCTCGCCTGCCATGTCCGGCATGTTGACGCGGAAGACTTGCAATTTGCCGTCGGGTATGAGGTCGAGGGCAGCCGTTTCCACAACAGCCTGCGGATCCTCCTCCGTGGAGAAGCGCACGATCGCCTTGCGCGCGTGCTCGGTAGCGGCGCGCAGCTCCATAACTGGCAGCGCGTCGGCAGATACCTTCAGCCGCGGAAGGAGCACACGCGCCGTTCCGCCCCAGCGCATGGTGAATCGCGCGGCCTCATTCACATATTCGACAGCAGACGCCCCACGCGGCCGCGTAAGCTTGTGCCCAGTCCCATCGAAAGCGAGCACAACCGGGTGGACTTCGCCCTCCACTCGCCTCCCGCGCACTAGCTGCACGTACGTCTCGGGATCCAACGGTGCGGCGAGGCGAACGAGCACTGTGCGCGTATCGGGATCATAGTGGTACGTGCGTATATCGGGCAGTGTGGGATCGGCCGAATCAGTCGCCTCCTTTGCCCGCCATGCGTAATTAGCGTTGTTTACATCGATACGCAACGGAGGGCGGGAAATTCCATGCAGCCGCAAAAGCGGGAAGTGTGGGTAGTCCGGTCCTGCATCGAACTGTCCATCGATCGCCTCTACGGCAAACATTATGTGGCTCGCTCTGCTCTCACATCGAAACTCCGTACGTTGGAACGCTTCCTGCTGATAGGCGAACGAGCTGCCATCATCGCGGTAAAGCGTCGCCTTAGAATCACCCCACGGCCAGACGTCGATGATGAGCGGCTCAGCCGGCGTTTCGCCAGTGTGCTGGACGGGCGACTGCATGGGTACGATCGCGCCGGCACGGAAGAAGTGCACCAGAGTCTCGAGGTCGCCAGGCATCTGGTACCAGCGGTTGCCGCCGTAAATTTCGCCGGTGTTGCCCTCGAACCAGACGCCCTCGGGCAGGTTGATTGAATACGGCTCCTCGCCGGGCGTGAGCTTCGGGGCAACGAGGATATCCGGCCCCAGGTAGAACACGCTGTCGAGCGACCAGCCGTCGTAGCCCGGCTGTTCGTACCAGATCGGGCGTATGATCGGCGCGCCCGTGCGGGACGCTTCCTCGAAGAGCGTGTAGATATAGGGCATCCAAGCGTATCGGCGTTCGAGCGCGGTGCGGGCGATAGCTTCGACGCGCGGGCCGAAGGACCATGGCTCCTGGTCGGGGTTATTGCACGAAGTGTGCGTCCGCGCATAGGGGAAGAGCGCGCCGACCTGAATCCAGCGGGCATACAATTCCGGCGTCGCACCGCCGATGAATCCGCCGATATCCGGACCGACGAAGGGCATTCCGGAAATGCCGCAACTCAGTGCCATGGGCACGCTCATCGCGAAATGATCCCAGTTGCTGATGTTGTCGCCGGTCCAGATCGCTGCGTCCCGCTGGCCGCCCGCGTAGCTGGCGCGGGTGAGCGTAAACGGCCGTTGGTCGGGTCGGGCGCGCTGCAGCCCATCGCGCGTCGCGCGGGCCATCTGCATGCCGTACACGTTGTGCGCCGCACGGTGCGATGCGGGGCTGCCGCCGTAGTCGTGGCGCAGCTCGAGCGGCACGGTCTTGCTGGGGTTCGCGAAATCAGCCGGCTCGTTCATGTCGTTCCACACGCCGTCCAGCCCGCTGGCGGCGATGAACGGCGGGAACAAGCCCGCCCACCAGTCGCGGACACGGTCGGCGGTGAAATCCGGAAAAACACAATCGCCTGGCCACACGCGGCCAACGTAGGGCTCGCCCTCTGGCCGCTTGACCCAGGCGTCAATGCGCGCTCCAGTGTCGAAGACCGGGTATCCCGGCTCGTTCTTGATGCCCGGGTCAATGATGGCCACCGTGCGAAAGCCCTGGCTGTTGAGGTCGTTCATCATTTCGCGCGGATCGGGAAATCGCTCGTTGTTCCAGGTGAAGCAGCGGTATTCGTCCATATAGTCGATATCGAAGTAAAGCACGTCGCAAGGAATGCGCTTTTCGCGAAACGTGCGCGCCACCTCGCGCACGCGCTCATCCGGAAAGTAACTGTAGCGGCACTGGTGGTAGCCGATGGCCCAGCGCGGCGGCAGCGCAATGCGTCCCGTGAGATTCGTGTATCGTTCAATCACGTCACGCGGATGCGGTCCTGCGATGACGTAGTAGTCCAGCGCGCCGCCCTCCGCACCGAAACTCATCAGGTTGCGCGCCAGGCGATCAAAATCGAACGAACTGCGCCAGGTGTTGTCGAAGAACACGCCGTGGTAGCGCTGCTCGCGCACCGCGATGAAAAACGGCACGGTCACGTACAGCGGATCCGTTGTGCGCGTGTAGCCCGGTGCATCGGTGTTCCAGTTGACCCAGGTGCGATCGCCGCGGTGCATGCCGCCGGCCTTTTCGCCGAGGCCGAAGACCCGGGTGTCGTCGGAAAACTGCTGCCACACGCGTACGGGGGCAACATCTCCCGCGCCCGCCACCTGCCACGACAGACCCCGCGCCGGATCATCCGCGACCAGCACGTTGCCCTCCGCATCCATCACGGTAATACGGCAGGGACGCAATCCGACGCGGACATTCAGCCCACCCGTGCTGTAGGTCACCGTATCGTCATCGGACGCGGCCAATTCGAAGACGGCCTGGGGCGATGCATTCTGCACCGCCCATGAGAAATCGCGAGCGAATGTTCCGTCGGGCGCGAGCCGAATGCGCACGACATGCTGCGACTGGGCGACGACCTGCACGTGCGCGACGCCGCAGGTTATGTTGACCACCGGCCCATCCAGCGAATGCGCCGTAACATCGCCAAGGTGCTGCCACGCGGATTGAACCGGCGCGGCGGCGGTCAGCGCAAACGCGAGACTCAGGAGTTGGCTCAACTGTCGCAGGGTCATGCCCGATCTCCTCGATGGGGTTTCGTGAATCGCCGAGTGTAGAAATGCGGTCGGGCAGGTCAAATCCGCATCGCTCGCCGGCGCGACCCGTGGATTGCAGAGTGCCGCGATCCGCGACGCCAACATAGCAGGTCGCGGCGCGCCCACCGCGGCCATAGCGCATGATCGCTATTTGACCGGAGTCTCCCCAGCGTTGTGCCGACCCCAGCGCAGCTTGGTCACCAGGTTGTGCCACGGGGGTCGCTGCGGGTGTCGCACCATGCACCATTGCTGCCGGCTGCGTTCGATGATGACGCGGTCGCCCGGACGGATGGGTCGCTGCACTTGGCCATCGATGATCGCGGTAGTTCCAGGATTGACCTGCACTGGCGTGATATCGAGCCGGCTGGTGGCGCTGATCACGATCGGCCGGTGCGAAAAAGAATGGGCGTTCAGCGGCGTGAGCACGATGCTGTCGACATCGGCCATGAGCAGCGGACCGCCGGCGGACATGTTGTGCGCAGTCGAGCCCGTCGGGGTGCATACGATCAGGCCGTCGCCGCAGACGTCCGTCAACTTGTGGCCGTCGAGCGTCACGGTCAGGCACACCACGCGAAAAGGCGGACCGCCGTGAATCACACAGTCGTTGACGCAAAGGCTAGTGAACGGGTCCGAGCCGTCGGCGTACTCGATCCGCACCGCAAGCATACTTCGGCGGGTGACCAGGTTGCCGTTGGCCACCAGCGCAGCGAAGTGCTCCTTGACCTGCCGGACAGTGAACTGCGTAAGAAAACCCAGTTTGCCGAAATTCACCCCGACCAGCGGAATCTGCCGCTCACCCAGCGAACGCACCACACTGAGCAAGGTGCCGTCGCCGCCAAGCACAATCGCAAGGTCTGCATCCGCTTGTACCGCCAGCCCCCCATCCAGCGTGAGTTCCGCGCCGGCGAGTATCGCGTGCTCTCCAACAAACGTGCGCAATTCGGCGAGCGCCGAATGTACCTCGGATTTGGCGGGATTACCGAGAATAAAGACGCGAGGCCGTCGCTTTGGGCCTGTCATGCCATTCTCACCCGCAGTAGCGATCGCCGTGGACGAGCTTCAGAGTCCACCGATGCACGCACCACCCAGCTGTCCGCATCATAGCACGTTCAAGAACCGGTGAGAATCGATCCGCCCGCAGGCGCCGGTCGAGGACGCCGCTTCTGCGGGGAACGCCCGCAGCGTTCGAAGACCTCCAGCATGGCTGCGGCCATTCCGCCGGCATCGAGCGCGACCTCGGCCAGTTGTCCGGAGCGCGCGCCATGCTCGATGAATCGGTCCGGCATTCCCATCCTGACCAGGTTGGCGGCGGAGAGTCCCATTTCCTGCGCCGCTTCGAGCACTGCGGACCCGAATCCGCCCTGAATCGAATGGTCCTCGACGGTAAGCACCGGACGACCGTCCTGCAGCGCGTCGCGCACCATGCGGCGATCAATCGGCTTGGCGAAACGTGCGTTCACCACGCCGACGTCGAGACCGCTTTCCGCGAGCAGGTCGGCTGCGTCCAGTGCGGTAAAAGTCATCACGCCGTACGCCAGAATGGTCGCGTCCTCGCCGCCGCGAATCGTGCGAGCGCAGCCCAATTCGAAAGGCGGACAATCGGGCAGCGGATCAGCCGGCACCTTGTCGCGTGGGTAGCGGATGGCGCAGGCGGTCGGCTGGCTGATGGCGAAGCGCAGGGCCGCCTTCAATTCCGGTTCATCGGCTGGCGCCATGAGCACCATGCCGGGAAGGCCGCGCAGGTACGTAATATCCAGGAACCCATGGTGCACGGCGCCGTCGCCGCCCACCAGTCCGGCGCGGTCCATGCAAAAGACCACGGGCAGTTCCTGCAGCGCGACTTCCTGAAAGACCTGGTCGAATGCCCGTTGCAGGAATGTGGAATAGACCGCCACCACCGGGCGCAGGCCCGCGCGAGCCATGCCGGCGGCGATGTCCACCGTGCAGCTTTCCGCGATGCCGCAATCGAAGAAACGGTTGGGAAATTCCTGCTGGTAACGGTTCAGCCCGGTGCCGTCCGGCATCGCCGCGGTGAGCGCGACCACCCGCTTGTCGTCGCGGGCCACCTCGATGAGCGCGTCGGCGAATGCGCTGGTCCAACTCTTGCCGCTGCCGCTCCTGACCGTGACCTTGCCCGCCTGCATCTCGATGCCGCCCGGGCTGTGGAACCTTCCGGGGTCCGCAGCGGCCCACTCGCAGCCCCGGCCCTTGACGGTGTGCGCGTGCAGCAGCACCGGATGGTTCACGTCCTTGAGCAGTTCGAGCAGCTTGATCAGGTGAGGAATATCGTGCCCATCTACCGGGCCGATGTACTGAAAGCCGAGTTGCTCAAAAATCTGATTGGGCGACATTGTCGCCTTGATGCCTTCCTTCAGGTGATCGATGGCGTCGAACAGCGGCTTGCCGACCACCGGAATGCTGGGCAGCAGCGACTTGGTCCGCTCCTTGATCTCTTCATAGGTGCGGCTGCTGCGGAACCGCGCGAGGTGCTCGGCGAGTCCGCCCTGCGTAGGAGCGATGCCCCAACTGTTGTCGTTGAGAATGACCAGCATCTGGCGTTTGAGCGTGCCCGCCTGGTTCAAGCCCTCGAACGCCACGCCGTTGACGATACTGGCGTCACCGACCAGCGCGACCACGCGCGCGTCACGGCCCAGCATCGTGTCGCCGCGGGCCAGGCCCACCGCCGTGGCGATCGCCGTGCCCGCATGCCCCACGTTGAACAGGTCGTATTCGCTCTCGGCTGTGTTGGGAAAACCACTCAGCCCGCCGGCCTTGCGCACGGTGTGGAATCGATCCGCCCGGCCGGTGAGCAGCTTGTGCGGATAGCACTGGTGACCGACGTCCCAGAGCAGGCGGTCCTTGGAAAAATCAAAGACACGGTGCAGGGCGATGGTCAGTTCGGTCACGCCCAGATTGCTGGTCAGGTGGCCGCCGCCGTGGCTGACCACTTCGATGATGCGCTGGCGGATCTCTTCCGCGAGCGCGGGCAGGTCGGTAGCGGCAAGCGCCCGCACGTCGGCGGGCGAATGAATCCGCGCAAGCAGGCTCATGAACGCATCCTCGAAACGGCCATCTCGACGGGGTCTCGCAAGGCCGCGGGATTGTATCGCGACCGACCTGACACTACCGTCAAAAGTTTTGAAAACCGCGCTTCACCCGGCGTCGGATGTCGCGGAACCCAATTCCTCATGCCCGCCGGAATTCACGCGCGCCGGTTCAGCACGTGCTCCGCCAGTGCCCGCAGATCGTCCGCTTCGGCGCCCAATCCGGACAGGCACTTCAGCGCCGCGGCGACAGCTTCCCGGCCGGCGGCCTGCGCCTGAGTGTTTCCTACGCACGCGGGGTAAGTTTGTTTGCGCCGAGCCGAATCCTTGCCCACTTGCTTGCCCAATTGCTCGGCAGTGGCGGTTACGTCCAATAAATCATCGGCTATCTGGAACGCAAGGCCCAGGTGCCGGCCATAACCGCCCAACCGCTCCAACAGGTCCGCGTCCCCGCCGCCCGCCAGAACCCCCAGCCGGCAAGATGCCGCGAACAGCGCGCCGGTCTTGCGCTCGTGAATGTCGCGCACGCGCGCCAGCGACGGCGGCTGGCGCTCGCCCGCGAGATCCGCCGCCTGACCGCCGATCATGCCGCGCCAGCCGACCGCCCGCGCCAACTCCACCATCATGGCCTGCACACGCGCGGGATTCCCTGGCTGCGCGGCCAGTGTTTCAAATGCGAGTGCCAGCAGCGCGTCACCCGCGAGGATTGCCGTGGCTTCGTCGAATTGGCGGTGACAGGTGGGCTGGCCGCGACGCAGGTCATCGTTGTCCATCGCGGGCAGGTCGTCATGCACCAGTGAGAACGCGTGAACCATTTCCAGGGCGACCGCCGGGGCGAACGCCGTAGACTCCGTCCCGCCGGCGAGCGCGCAACAGCGGTGGACCAGAAACGGCCGCAACCGTTTACCCGGTCCGAGCAACGCGTAGCGCATGGCGTCATGCAGTTCTTGCGGCGCGGAATCGGAGTCTGTCAGCGCGCGCTCGAGATCGTCGTCGAACGTACTCGCGAACGCGGCCAGCCGATCTGCGAGATTGACAATGGTAGACGCCAAGGCACTCGTTCCGATTCACGCGATCGACGATAACGGGCGAATTGCGCCTTCCAGCGACGCAATATCGTACTCCCGCTTCAAGTCGAACGGGAGGATCACCCCGTGGTTGTGGTCGCTGGCCAGGATCAGCAGGCGATCGAACATCCGTGCGTAGCCGAATTCCTGCGGTTGATGGCCGCAGATGAAGTAATCGACGTCCCAGGTTCGGGCGAGCGCCGCAAGTTGTTCACCGGTCTGATGTCTACCCCACACGAGATGATAGGCGCTGCCCCCATCACGAAGATCACCGCCGGTTGGCCGGCGCCGGAGGACCGTCGGATCGAACTGATTCATCACCTGCGGGCTGGGCAGCGAGTGCGTCACGAGTATGCGGTTCGTGGTGCGGATGGCCAGCGGATACGATGCGAGAAACTCCATGATCGCATCGGCGACCTCGTCACTGCCGTTACCGTAGGTCTGGCGCAGCCCGGCCAGAAAGCTGTACGTGACGATCCGCCCGCCCTTGCTGATGTCCTGCTCGGTGAGTTGGGCCAGTTCGTGGTTGCTCTGCAGGAAGTGCACCTGGTCGGGGTATTCCAGCTTCCAGCGCGCGGCGGCCAGCAGCGCCTCGTGCGACATGTCCAGCCCGGCGAGCCCGACCGGCTCCTCGTGGATGATCTCGTGCAGGACGACGTGCCGCGTCGGCGCGTGCTCCAGGTCGCTGTACTGCATGATGCGCTGCAGGTTACGGCGATGGCCGTGCAGGTCGCCGGTGGCGACGAGCTGGCCGTAATTGGGTAAGTCCAGTGTCGCCCCGTCGAGGTGCTCCTCTTCCCGATTCAGGCGCGCGGCCTCACGGTATGTGCGCGCGTCCTGCTGACTGTTCGCCGCCGTCATGCTTCGTTCGCATCCTGGATGTTGGTCGCCTTCGGTTCATCCGGCGGCAGCGCCGGCTCCTCCGCGGTGCGCTTGCTCGCCTTCAGCTCCTCGATCTTCTGACGCCAGAGCTTCTGCACGAGTTGCAGCCGCGACTCCACCTGGCCCATGTTCTGCGGGCGGTCCTTCGGATTCGACTTGCAGCAGTCCATGATGAGCTGGCTCAAGGCCAGTGGGAATTTCTCGTTGATCTCCCGCGGACTCAGCGGCCGGTCCGACTTTTTCACTTCCACCCCGCTGCGCAGGTGCGCCGGCAGATCGGTCGGAAAATTCGCCCCGGTGAGCACCCAATACATCGTTGCCCCCAGGTTGAATACATCGGTCCGCTGGTCGAGCGTGCTGCGCCGCACCTGCTCGGGGGCGATGTAGTCCGGCGTGCCCTGGATGCGCTCCTTCTTGTGGCCGATCGGGCAGCTCTGGCCGAAGTCGATCACCTTCACGATCCCCTGCGGGCCGACGATCACGTTGTTCGGCTTCATGTCCGCGTGGATGAACCCATGCTGATGCAGCGCGTGCAGACCGCGGGCCACGCGGCGGAAGATCGTCAGAAAATGGTCCAGCCGGTTCGGGCGGTGTTGGTCGAGCGTCTTGCCGGGGACGAATTCCATGAGCAGCAGCACCTCGTTGGTCTGCCGCCATTTCTTGTTGCGGTGCAGAACCAGGCTGTGCCGCAGGTTGGCGTGCTCGATGCCGTGGCTGACCGTGTACTCCGTCTCCACTTGGGCGATGAAGCGATCGTCGTCGCCCTCCCGCCGGGTCACGCGCTTCAGCGCCCGGACGGTGCCGGTCCCCTCCTCAACCACCTGGTAAATCGTCGAGCGCGCACCCTGGCCCAGGGTAGTCACCATCCGGAAACCTGGGAGCAACTCAGCCAAGACGCAGCCGTCCACAGTTCGCCACTCAACCGGCCCACCCACCCCCAAGGGGCAGGCAAACCGCCGCGAAGCCGCATTATAGGGGGTATCCGGATTGGTTCCACGCGGGCTGTTGGGCATCCGCGAATCGATTGGAACGGCCAAGCCACCCGGGTGGCACTGACAAGCTCCGCTTGTCAGTGGTTAACACTTGCGAGTCCAGAAGCACGTTCATGCGTCGCTGCACTTTATGCACAACATACACCAATTGAACGGCGCAAACCTGGTCTACAGACTTTGGGATTACTTTAAGACGACCGCCCCTGCGGCACATGCTCCAGAATCGCGATGATGCACACCACGCAGACCGTCTGGGCGAAGATCAGCACGGCGCTCGTCCAGTTCGCCCGCGGCAGCAGCATCGCCGGCAGCCCAGTCGCTGCTGTCGCCAGGTAAATCGTCAGCACAGCGTACCGCGTGCTCATCCCGCGTTTGAGCAGCCGGTGCGAGAAATGGCGCCGGTCGCCGCGAAACGGGCTGTCGCCCGCCCGCAGCCGGTGTACGACCACGCTGATCACATCGTACAGCGGAACCGCCAGCACGATCAGCGGCACCAGCACCCCCACCGGCTGGGTCTGTTGCGCCGGATCATAGTAGGTCGTCAGAATCGTGAGGATCGCCAGGAAATACCCAATGACCATGCTGCCCGCATCACCCATGAACATCCTGGCCGGCGCGAAGTTGAACACGAGAAATCCCAACAGCGACCCCACGAGCACCCAGGCCAGCGTCGGCACGAAAATCTGGCCTGCGATCATCGCCGTGCCCGCAAAGATGGCCGCCGAGATCGCCGCCACGCCGGCGGCCAGCCCGTCCATGTTGTCGAGGAAGTTGAACGCGTTGACGATCAGCACGATCCACAGGACCGAGAGGCCGATCGCCGGGACCGTCCCCAGCGCATCCGCCGCGCGCACCTTGAAACCCCAGGCCAGCGCCAAAGCCACAACCGTTTCGACCGCCAGCTTGCTCCACGGCCCGAGCGGGCGCGCGTCGTCGATCAGACCCACGACGTGCAGCACCATCGCCCCGGCCATGATCGCCAGCAGCAGCGGCAGCTTCTCCGCAATGCCGGATAGGTGCGGCTGAAGATACTCAGGAACCCAGTCCGCCGCCTCCGCGCTGCGCGCCCAACCGGCCAGCAGCGTCCCCCCCAGCACCGGCAACATGACAGCCGCGAAAATGGCGATCCCGCCGCCAAGCGCGACCGGCGCCGTGTGCCCCTTGTGCCCCCCCGGCCGATCAACAAACCCGACCCGCCGCGCCACGCCGCGCACGATCACGCAGAGCACGATCGAGAGTGCGAACGCTCCGCCAATGGCCGCCACGACAATGCCCCACATGGCCGGAGAGTGTACGGCTGGCTGTGCAAGCGGGGAAGTACGAAGGTGAGAAGATGCAGTCAGTGTAGGGGCGATTGTTCATTTCGTGGGAAGGCGAGATTGCGGAAGATGGCAGCAAGCAAGAATGCTGCCCGCTTTGTCACTTTCTCACGCTCTCACTATTTTACCGCCGCACATTCGCTTATCCCTACCACTCCACCCCCAAAATCAGGCAGTTCAGCCCGCTGCCGATCCCGCAGAAGGCCACGCGCTGGCCGCGCTCCAGGAATCCCCGTTCGTGCGCGATCGCCGCGGTGATCGGCAGCGACACCGTCCCGATGTTGCCAAGGTGCTCGAACGTCGAAAAGTCCCGCTCCGGCGGATAACGCAGCGCCTTCAGCACCGCGTCGCGATGCCACGCCCCGACCTGGTGGCAGATGATCCGGTCCGGCGGCTGGCCCCAGCCGATGTCCGCCAGAAATGCAGCCCACGTGCGTACACCCAGCGCGACGCCGTTCTCCAGCACCGCGGCTGCGTCGGTCTCCATCACCATCGGCGCCGACGACGGAACCCCCGTGTCCGGCCCCCAGCGGCACAGGTGGTGATGCTCCGGGGCAGAGCGGATCGTCGCCCCAATCAGCCGGTGACCCCGACCCGACATCGTCGGATCAGGCAACCCGGCGTCGGCCGCGCTGAGCAGCACGCCGATCGCGCCCGACCCGCCGGTCATCGTGGCCATGCCCGTACGCAGCGCGGCCATATTGGGATTTTCCAAGAGACGCGCGATCGTCAGGTCCACGATCTGCCGCGCCGACTCGCACGACACCACCAGCGCATGCCGCACGTGCTCCAGCTCGATCGCCCCCGCCGCCTGCACCATGCCGTTAAGCACTCCCAGGCACGCGTTCGAAACGTCATAAACCTCTGCGGCGCCGCCCACCCCAAGCGCATCCGCCACGGCGCACGCCGTTGCCGGCTCCAGGTTGTCGCGGCAGACGCCCGCGTAAATCACCAGACCGACGTCCTCGGCAGCCACGTTGGCCGCGCGCAGCGCCTTCCGCCCGGCCTTCGCAGCCGGCTCCCACATGCTTTGGCCCGGGTCCCAGTAGCGGCGCTCGCGAATGCCGGTGAGCAACTCAATCTGCCCGCGCGGCAGCTTGAGCTTTTCATAGATCGGCGCGAGCCGCTGCTCCAGCGCCTCAGACGAGACAACATTGGGCGCGAGCTCATACGCAATCGCACTAATCTGAACGCGGGAATACTTCATGCGATTCTTTCGAATAATTCAACACCAAGGCACGAAGACACAAAGGCGCCAAGAACTGCAATTTATTGATTTTTTTCAATTAAGCTTTTCACAAACAAAACCCGCCTTGGTGTCTTGGTGCCTTAGTGTCTTGGTGTTAGACAACACATGCGTCGATCACTTCGGAACGAGAGAAATCCCAAAATCAGCGATTTCGTAGATCGTCACCCCATCGACACTGAGAAAACCGTTCGCGCGAATCGTGGGAGACTCGCCTTCGACGATATCCGTGATCGCGGCCTCGACCGTGACTTCGCGATTCGCGGGAATGACCTGGCCGCGGTACGTCCAGGTGTGCGCGGCGCGCAGCTCAATCGGCGTGAAGCGGTGCGTGCGCGCGAGCCTCGCGCCCCATCGATTCATCGCAACGTACTTGAGCAGTTGCAGGAATGACTCCAGCCCCAGTGAACCGGGACAGACCGGGTCCTGGAAAAAATGCGCGGCAAAAAACCACTCAGCCGGGTCGACGCGCTTGATACCGCGAATGTAGCCGAGCCCGTGTGGGCCCCCATCAGGCAACCAGCATGTGACCTCGTCGATCATCCGCAGCGCCCGCGCCGGCAGCGCCAACCCGATCGCCGCCTCGCTCCGCAAATCATCCGGTGCAAATGGAGCATAATCGACATTCTCAGGCAAAACATGATCCGCGGACGCCGAGCCCTCCGGCTGATAGCGCCGGGCCGCGGCGTCGCGAATGCCCACCTGCTGCGCCAGGGCCGCATCTGTGAAAAACCCAAACGCCGTCTGGCCGTCGTACACGCAGCGACCCTGCCGCCAGACCTGCATGTCATAATCCTGAATGATCATGCCCCCGGCGCGCGACACGCGCGTCAGACGGACTCGCGTCGTCAGCGTGCCGGCACGGGGCGTGATTTCTTCGTAGAGCGTCGCGGTCCCGCCGAGATTGCGAAAACGCAGATCCTGCGCACTGGTCAGTGCTGACCCCTTGTACGCCGCCAGCCACCCGCAGGGTTGGAGGGCCACCTCCAGCAGCACCGCGAACGGCATGGTCGGCTGGCGGTTGGCGGCGAAGTACCACGCATCGCGCGGCACGTCGTATTGCCCCTCGATCCACCCTTCGGCAGTGAGCTTCCACGGTTCGGCATTGGCCTGCGTGATGCGGTCGAGCACCTGGTACGGCGGGCCGGGCAGCCGGGCGATGCGCCGATCCTGATCGAACACGCGATACGGCTCGCCGAAGGCTTCAGAGGGCTTGCCGATTGCGAAAGCCAGAATGCGGTCGCGGTCGTATACCGCCGACTTCGGGCCACTCGGCACAACCGAATCACCGATGGGCTCGATCGCCGGCGCCACATCACCGGGTGACACAGCCAAACGCGCGGTTGCTGTGTCGTTGGGTGCCATGGCCACGCTCGCGTGGCCATGCTTCTCGCAAGAGACAGCCGCGTCCGACATGCCCTCACAAGCGTGGGCATGGCACCCGGCGTTGCTCTCGAATGGCGCACCAAGACTAGACCAAAGTTGTTCGACCTGCGCGCGGGTCACGCCGCTCAGCTTTACGGACATGTCGGTGAAACGAACAATCTTCTCACCGTCGGCATACATCAATGCGTCCGCGATCGCGAACGGTGCGCTGTCGGATCCGTCGTAACCGTAGCCGAGTTGCTTGACGTGTACCTCGTACGTGACCACGCGCGTCGCAGCTGTCACTGGGCCGCGGCAGCGCAAAGCGCTGGCGATGCCCGGGATGGGTTCGTAGCAGACGCGGTCTTGCTCCGCCAACCAGCCCATGCGCATCAGCAGAATGCGCAGCGTGTGCATGCAGCACTCGTACATCAGCGTGCCGGGCATGACCATGTCGTCGACGAAATGGCAGGTGAGAAACCAGTCGTCCGCATGAATGTCCGCCTCGGCGCGGATCAGACCCAGGCCGTACCGGCCGCCCGCCGGATCCAGCGTCACCACGCGATGTACCAGCCGCATGCGCCCGCCCGGCAGGCGCACAGCATCGTCGAGTGTGAGCCGGCTGAACGATTCGCCAAAGCACGCGACAAGGTCGCCACGGCGCAGGGCGTCCACCTGCGCTTCGGAATACGCTTCCGGGCCGGCCAACGGCGCGAGCGGACGCCAGTCCTGCGGCAGCGATCGCGGCTGCGGCTCCCGTTCGGCGGCGGTCTCGATGATTCCGCCGGAGTCGCGGATCTCCTGGGTGGTGAAAAACCCAGCGCACCCGTCACGCATGGTGAGCACGGGCCTGCCGTCTACCGTTCCATCAAACTCGAAAAAGAAAAGGTACGTTTCGCCCTGCCGTACGAAGCGGCTGATGCGTATGTCGTAGCGTACGACTTCACCCGGGCGCGGCAGGTGGCGATGGAAGCGCACGGTCGCGTCAAGCAGGCGATACGCCCGCCGCCCGCGAACGCGCAGATCGATACCCAGGTACGCGCAAAGAAACAAATCGGCCTGGCCGCTTTCCACGGTGATCGACACCGGCATCGCCCCGCCGTCGAGATACCAGTCGCCGGGCCGAACGTCGTGTTCGGTCACCAGCCGGCCGGAGGTGAGCGAGTTTTTCTCGCCTTCGATTTCGAGGATGCGGTCCACCAGCATCAGCGGCTCATCCGGCAGCCGCACGCGCACGGGAAACGAATCGACCTCAGCGAACTCGGGGCCGAGCACTTTTGCGACCAAACCGACGGCAAACTCCATGCACAGCTCGCGCGAATAGGCCACTCTCCTCACCGGCTCGACGATTCGGTCCTTCAACATGATGCGGTCAGTCGGCATCGCCCCGGCTGCGAGCAATCTCGCCTGGAGCTGCAATGCCGACTCCAAGCCCGCAGTCGCCACGTGCGCGAATTTCAGATAGCTCTCGTGGGCTGAGGCGGTCGCCATCGCGGATTCAGCCACCGCAACCACCAGCGGTGATGCGTCCGCCAAGTGCTGCGCGACCGCGCTCTGCCCGACCGGTGCAATGCGCCGACGGCGTCCGCTGCGCGGCGGCCGCGGATTCAGCGCGGGTCCGCCCGTTGGCACGACGATCAGGTTCGCGTCCGCACGCGGGGTATCTTCCCGTTCAACTCGCGCATTCCGCAGCGCCTGCGGGAAGATTTCCAAGACGGCCTGAGCGCGGGTCCCGTCGAAAGCGTTCGTGCCGACAGATGCGAGGAACGACTCAGGACTCCGCGAATCCGCCCTCGGCGCGAAACGCTGCGGCGCACTGCACGCAGCGACGATGGAGACAAGACCGGCTGCCGCTCCGGCGCATCCGACGCTGGCAGTCAGATCAGAATGGTCCGCACCTTCCAGCGAACGCGCAATATCGGATGCTGAAATACCGGCATCGGCGCATGCGCGCTGGAGCGCCTCGATCTGGTCCACTCCTTCACCCTTGACACGAGACTTCTGCGTCAAGGGCATGCGGTCGCGGTTCGGATATGCACTCTCCAACCGGCCCATCGGTTTGCCGGAGGCGAATCCCAGGCCGCGGACGTAAGCGAAAATGCGCGCACCAGCGCGTTCGGCGTCGCCGGCGCGCGTGAGCACGACTGCGACTGCGCCATCGGCTGGCGCATGCGCGGAATGCGCAGCGCAGGTCGTCAGCACGCTGCGCACGTCGCCGGCGAAATCGACGGCCCCGACCAGCACTTCGTCGACTTCATCAGCCGCCAGCGCGCGGCGGGCGATGTCGAGCGCCCGCAGGCCCGACGCCTCACCCGCGCTGACGCCAAAGCTGGGTCCGCCGCACCCAAACTCGCGGGCCACGCGGCTGGCGACGAGTCCACCGAGCGCGCCCTGCACGCGGCCGGCGTTGAGCGGCGCATGGGCCTCGCCCTGCAGTTCAGCAATCCAAGCCGCGAGTTCCTCGTCGGTCAGTTCAATCCCCAATTGCCCGGCCCATTCGCGGGCCCGGTTGGCGACGCACCAACGGTGATGAAAGTTGCTGGTGTTCAAATCCAGGCTGATGCCGATGACCACGCCCATGCGCGGACGATGGGCGCGGCGCGGCAGGCCGGCGTCGTCGAGCGCCCGCGCCGCGACCTGCAGCATGAGCAGTTGCTGCGGCAGCGCTTCGGCGATTTCGTTCGGCGGAATGCGGAACTCGCCGGGCCGAACGCGCACAGCGTCGATGTATCCGCCGGGCAACGATTCGAGAAATCGGTCGCATCCGCGCCAGCGGTCGGAAGGCGGCGACGCCAGCGCGCTGCGCCCGCTCGCGAGCAGCTCCTGGAATTCCTGAAGTGAGTCGACCTGGCCGATGTGGATGGCCATGCCCACAATCGCGGCGGATCTCGCCTTACCGTTCGGATCGACGCTGAACGGCATCGTTGCGACTTTTGGCAATCGACGGGCAACGCTCGCCTGGGTCTCGTCGGCCGGTACGAACTCTTCAACCAGCAGGTGGGCATTGATGCCGCCGAACCCGAAAGCGCTGACCGCGGCGCGCCGCGGTGATCGCACGTTGCGCAAGGTCCACTCCGCGGACTCGCCAAGCACGCGGAAGGGACTGCGGTTCATCTCCAGGCCGGGCGACGGCGATCTGAAATTCGCCGTGGGTGGCAGACGTTTGGCGTTCATCGCGACCAGCGTGCGCACCAGCCCCGCCGCAGCCGCCCCCGTCAGCAAATGACCGACCAGCGATTTCGCCGAACCGATCACGCACTGATTCGGCTGCCAGCCCGATTCGCCCCACAGCGCCCGCATACTGGAAAACTCAACTGCATCCCCCAGCGGCGTACCCGTGCCGTGACACTCGATATAATCGACGTCGCTCGGCGACCAGCCGGCCTCGGCATACGCCTGCCGCATCGCCCGGAGCTGCCCCTCGCTGTCCGCCGCCAGCAGGCTGCCCGCAATATCGTTGGTCAGACCGATTCCGCGAATGACGCCATAGATGCGGTCGCCCGCGGCCAGCGCGTCGTCCACGCGCTTGAGCACAACGATGCCCGCGCCCTCCCCGACGATCAGGCCGTCCGCGGCGGCGTCAAACGGCCGGCACGCGCCCGACGGCGACAACGCCCGCAACTGGCTGAAACCCACCTGCGTGTACAGACATTCCGGCCGCGACACACCCCCGGCCAGCACTGCATCCAGCCGGCCCGCGCGCAGATCGTCGCAGGCCAGCTTGATGGCGTACAGGCTCGACGCGCACGCGGCATCCAGGGTGAAACTCCCGCCGCCGAGTTGCAGCGCGCTGGCCAGCAGGCTCGCGGGCAGCGCGGTGACCTGGGCGTTAAGCGGATGCGTATGAATCCCGCCTGAAGAATCCCTATTGACTTGGCTCCCTCCCCGACTGTCGCGGCTTGAACTCAGCAGGCGCCGCGCGAAGTCCCGGCCCAGCGTTTCGCGGGTGATCGCGGAGGACGCGTCCGTAGGCAGCGCAATCGCCGCCAGCGCGACCCCGACGCGCGCCCGATCGAGATTCGCGGTCACCGCATCGCGCCACGCCTGCTGCCCCGCGGCCAGTGTCAGGTGATACAGCGGATCAAGCTGCGCCAGCAATTCCCGATCGACAGCCAGTTCGGCCACATCAAGTTCAAAAGTCTCTACAAACCCGCCGCGTGCGGCATACGCCCGATCGACCGCGAACTCGCGGGTCACCATGATCCGCGGATCGACGATCCAGCGGCCCTCCGGCACGTCGCGGATGGCCGACCGGCCCGCAAGCATGTTGCGCGCAAACGTCGGCACGTCGGGCGCATCGGGAAAAACCCCACCCAGGCCGATTATCGCAATGGGCTCTACCGAATTAGTCATCGTGACCCAACAAGTTCAACGCAACTAATGATTGGTCCGTGACCCTTGTGCACGATTGCGCGCCAACCATTCCGAGCCGCGACCGTCAGGGAGCAGGCCAATCTCAAGACGCTTTGGAATCCAGCTACACACGGTCATTCAGTGTTCAATGCAATCCCCAAACCTCATCCAAAGATCCACTCCCAGACCTGCAGGCACCCCGCAGTAAAGATCACGATGCCAACAACCACGATCGTGAGACAACCCAACGTCGCGATGAATTGTCCCGCAACACTCGAACTTCGCGCCGCCCGTCGCGTGCGCTGTGGCCAGACGACATCGAGCCCATATTGCTTGAGCCGTTCAACGACAATCGGCGGATACTTCTGCAAGTCTGAGAGATACGAGGCGTGCGGAAGCTGTCCCACCACGTGCCGCGGATTGGACGCGCTGCGACGAACGAACTCCGCGATCGCCGCCCGCGCTTCCGGCGAATCATCCGTGGATAGCATCCAGTAGCGTCCGGCCTGGTGAAGATCGTGCATGTCATGACACAGCCGACCCATGCGCGCGAGCAGTTCGGGATCGTATCCGCGGTGCCGCAGGTAAGAGTTCAGTCGCTGGCGGGCGAGGCCCATATCGCCGCGAGCGATGTCCTCTTCGGCGCGCTCGATTGCATTGGCGTGTCGCCGGCGGCCCATGATGGGATTCTCAACGCGGCACGCCGCCCTGTGCGAACGACGCTTGTGAAGCGCGCACCGGGGATGCGGGCTCGACAATCCGGCGCTTGAACGCATCGGCCAACACCGCGTCAACCGTCCACGTGCAGGCGGACATGCGGGCCACCAGGCCGCCCCGGTGGTCAAGAAACTCGACATCGCACACCAGGCGATGGGCGGAGCGCTCCGTCACGTTCAGACAGATGCGCGCGCCTTCGGCCGGCATCCGGTCGACGTACTGCTGAAACGCCCCGATCGCAGCCGGCAGCGCAGGCGCGCCCAGGTTCTCGATCGCCCAGACGATGCCCAATTGCAGCGCGCTGTCGACCAGCAGCGGATCGCCGACCCACGCGCTGCGCGGAGGCGTCTGCATCCACTGCCCCGGCTGAGGGGCCGATCGCACTCGTGCGGTCATACCATCCGCACCGGCGGATTCGATGGCCAGTAGCGCATGAAACTCGTGACCATGAAAGAGCATATCGCGGTAGACGGACTCCACATCGGGTCCGGTTCCGGGCCGCGCAGTCCCAGGCAGAACAGCCGCCTTGGGCGCGGTCGCCAGTCTCGCGGAAAGCACCGCCCAGGCGCGGAAGTTCCCGCGAATCGCGCCCTGCGCATCGCGCGTGCGCAGCTCGACGGTGACCCGCGTATAGCCGCCGTCGTTCTGCGCATCGCCGGCGGCGAGCTGAATCTCGACGGGCCCCTGCTCCAGCACCACGCCCTTGAGCACACGGAATTCCTCGATGCCGGCCAGCTTCATGCCTGGATGCCCGTGCAGCGCCGCGTGAGCCAGCCATTCGAGGCCGATCGCCACCGGCAGAACCGGCCGGCCGCCGATGACGTGCGAATTCAGAAACGGATGCGTCGCGATATCGAGACGACGGGTGAGCACGATCTCCAGATCGCTCTGCGTCGCCGCACCCGCCCCGCCGTCGACTGATTGAGAATATTCAACAGTGAACGTCCCGCCGATCATTACCTCGACCGCCCCGCGGTCGCGCTCGCCAATCTCCGCCACCAGCGCTTCGGCACCGGCTGCCAGCGGAATCAGCCCCACGCCTTCGCGCTCAAAGACTTTCTTGAGCGACCCATCGACCATGCCGCCGTCCCACGGCCCCCAGTTGATCGCCGCCACGCGGCAGTGCGGGCGTCGCGCCGCCTGGCGATGGGCGATCTTGTTGAGCGCCTCGTTGGCCATGGCGTAATCCACCTGACCCTTGCGGCCGAATCGGCCGGTAACCGACGAGAAGAGGATCAGGCACTTCAGATCGTCTGTGCCCGCGGCGTCGAGCAGCGCCTGCAGGCCCACGACCTTCGTATTCACCACCTTGTCGAAAAGATCCAGGTCTTTGTCTTCGATCAGGCGATCCTCGATCACCCCGGCGCCATGGATGATGCCGCCCACCGGGCCATGGACCGCGCACAACTCGCGCACCACCGCCTTGACCGCGGCGCGGTCGGTGACGTCGACGCTGCGGTATTCCACGGTCGCACCGGTTTCGCGCAGACGCTGCAAGTTTGCGGCAATCTCGCGATTGGCCAGCACCCGGCGATACGCCGCCTCCAGTTCCGATGGCGACGGTTTGCCGCCGGCGAATTGGTGATGCATGAGCGCGCGCTTGAGTTCAGCCGGCGCGGTCAGCCCGCGTGACCATTTGGCTTCCGCCTCAGGCATCGCCGATCGTCCCAACAGCACGAGCGTCGGGCGATACGCCCGAGCCAGCGCCACGGCACATTCCGCGGTGACGCCGCGCGCCCCGCCGGTCACCAGCACGAGACTGCCCGCGGCCAGGCGCGATGTCCCCGGCTGAACGGCGCGCTCGACCAGGCGCGGCGTGCAGACGCCGGCGGCGCTCAGCCCCGTCTCGATCGGGCCGGTGTGGTCCAGCGCGTCCATCACCGCGTCCGCGATGGCATGGTGGTTTTCCCAGGAGCGGTCGACGTCCAGCGCCCGGCAGGTGACCTCAGGCCACTCGCGGGCCGCGGTCTTGACCAGGCCGGCAAGTCCGCCCTGCACGGGGTCAAAATCGCCGCCGCGAAGCCCAAACGCTCCGTCCATGCGCGAAACCGTCACCAGCAGCGCACCGCCCTGTTGTGCCGCGCTGCGCAGATCGCCCGCGAGATCGCGCGTCAACACGAACGCGCCGCGAAGCTGCTCCAATGTCGAAGCATCCGCGCGATCCGCCGGCGGAAACAGGTGCACCAGTCCCCCGACCGGAGCGCACGCCTCCCCTTCCACCGGCGGCGTCGAACCCACCACGCGCGCTGCGATGCCTTGGGCCACGAATCGGGCCACGATCGCGCCGGCCAGTTCGGTTCCGTCATCAACCACCCAGACTTCATGACCGGGCGCGATCGCCACCGGCTGTACCGTGCGCTCGCCTAGCGGGCCGATTTCCAGAACCTGGCGGTTGATCAGAGCTGGTTTCCGTGTCGCCGTGTCTGCCAAATCCGGGACAACCGACTCACCCGTGCGCACCGTCTGCGCCCTGTCCGGCGTTGGCGTTTTCCTAGCAGGCGCCGCGACGATACTCCGCGCCAACACGGGTGCGGCCGTCGGCGTCATGTAATCGACGATGTCCGCCAGCGTGCGGAGACTGCCCATGTGCGCGGAATCCACCTGCCGCAAGTCCGGCTTTCTCTCCTGCACCGCGGCCAGGATTTCCACGCGCTTGATCGAGTCGATGCCCAGGTCCGCCTCCATGTCCATGTTCAGCGCCAGCATTTCGCGCGGGTACCCGGTTAGTTCAGCGACGACACCCAGCAGGACATCCGCGGATTCACCCGCCTCGGCGCCACCCGGCGACGATGCGGCCGCGGTGATGGTCATGGTCACCGGCTCAACCGTTGGATCTTCGGCCGGCATGCCGGCCATGTGCGCGACAATGTCCGCGAGCGTCCGCAGACTGCCCAGGTGCGTCGACTCGACCTGGCGCAGGTGCGGAAGCTTCTCTTGAACAGCCGCCAGAATCTCGACACGTTTGATCGAGTCGATGCCCAGGTCCGCCTCCATATCCATGGACAGCGCCAGCATCTCCTGCGGATACCCCGTCAATTCGGAAACGACTTGCAGCAGTACCGGCGCGACATCCACCGTCACGCGCGCAGGCGCCGTTGGAGTGGGCGCCGCCGGAGTGAGCGCCGCTGGAGTGAGCGCCGCTGGAGTGAACGCCTTCATGACTGCCGGCGCTACCACTGCAGGAGCGGGTCGCGCCTGAGGAGTAGCTGCCACCGGAATCACCGGGGCTGCCTCGGCGGCGGGGGCAGCATGCACATTCGGCGTCACCGGCTGAACCGCCGGAATCGACGGCGCCGCCGCGCTCACCGGAAGTCCCACCAGTCGCTCGAACAGGCGCTGCTGGCTTTCCATCACCGCCTGGAACGTGCGCTGCGCCTGCTCCTGCCCTTCGAGGAAGCGCTGGTGCGCCGCCGCGGTCTGCTGCTGCAGGGCCTGCATCGCCCGCAGCCCCTCTTGCACGGTCTGGTAAACGCCCGAGAGTTCGATGGTGGGCGCAGGTGACGTATTGCCTGGTGACTCGGAATGCTTGGGGTTCATGTTGGTCTCAACTGCTGATTCGACGACGACTCTCGGTGTTTTCTGCGACAAACTTCCGGCTTCGACGGACGGCAGCGCTTCGGCCCGCGTCTTCTTGGCAGCGGGCCGATCGGGATCACGGTAGTTGGCGCCAACGAGCGGAACCGTCATCCGGGGCTTACGCAGCGGCGGAACATATTTTTCCCAATGAGCCAACTTTACCGGGTGCCCCAGCGCGGCGAGCCGTGCCAGCGCCCGCGCGAGGTCGACGAGGCCGTCGACGCGTCCGCCGCCCGCGTCCAGCGCGATCGCCGCGTGCGGCCGATCCCCCAGAATGCTGCGGACCAGGTTGCTCAACACGCTGCGCGGCCCGACCTCGACAAACGTTTGCACACCGCCCGAGTAAAGCCGCTCAATCTGGTCGCGGAAGCGAACCGGGGCCACGATCTGCCGGGCGAGCAATTCGCGAACGCCGGCTACCTCTTGCGGAAACTCCTCCGCCGTCACGTTGGACGGCACCGGCATCGTACCGCGCAAGAATTCAGCCTGGGCCAGATCATTCGCGAAGCGCGCCTGCGCTTGCACCATCAGCGGGCTGTGAAACGCCCGTGACACCGCGAGCGGCGTGACCCGCCAGCCGCGCGCCGCGCACGCCTCCGCCGCAGCCGCAAGCGCCGCTTCAGGACCCGAGATCACGCCCTGCGTCGGCGCGTTCAGATTGGCCAGCACGACCTGCGGATGCCACTCGCGGAGCATCGCCTTTAAGTCGGCGAGGGGCGCCGCCACGGCCGCCATCGCGCCCGCTTCCTCGGCATGCGCCGCCAAGGCGCGGCCCCGAGCGCGGGCCAGCCGCCGCAGGGTCGCATCATCCATCCGCCCAGAGGCGCGTAGTGCGACCAGTTCACCAAAGCTGTGGCCGCACGCCGCGTCCGCATTTACGCCGAAACGTTCGAGAATCCGCAGCAGACCGAGGCTCACTGCGCCAAGCGCAGGCTGGGCGATCTCGGTCGCGGTCAGCTGATGCTCAGCTTCGCGTCGTCGTACGGCATCAAACGAAGGCGGAGGATAAATGCACGCAGCCAGCGTCGCCGCGACATCGCCGTCCGCATCCGCTTCCGCAATCGCCGCACGCAGTTCGGGAAAGCAGCACGCAACGTCGGCGCACATATTCACGTACTGACTGCCCTGGCCGGGAAAAATCAGCGCGAGCTTACCAGCCGCCGAATCCGTCCCAAACGCAAGACTCTGCTCAGTCCTCGACTCCGCCCCGCGACTTACAAGCAGTTGTTCAGCCCGCGCGAAAACCTCGGACGGCGATTCGTCATGGGTCAGCACGCACGTAAGCCTGAATGGATCATCTCCGCAAAATGCACGTCGCGACGCATCCGCGCGGGCCGCAAACGCATCACGCGAGAATCCGTCTCCGGCCAATGCCGCCAGCTCCCGCACTTGCTCCACGAGCGCGGCCTGCGAAGCAGCCGATAATGCGAAGATTTCGACCGATCCATCCCAGCGCGGCTCCTCCGCCGCATTCGGGTACTCTTCGAGCACCGCGTGAAAGTTGCTGCCGCCGAAGCCAAACGAACTTACCGCCGCGCGCCGCGCCCGGCCCCGCGCTGAAAACCAGGGTCGAGTTCGCGTGTTCAGGTAGAAAGGCCCCTGATCCAGCGCCATCTTGGGATTGGGCGCATCGACTTTGATCGTCGCTGGCAATACGCGGTGATAGAGCGCAAGCGCGGCCTTGATGATGCTCGCAGCGCCCGCCGCCGCCTTGGTGTGGCCGATCTGTGACTTCACGCTGCCCAGCGCGCACGTTGCCGACGCGGCGCCCGCCACGTTGTACACCTGGGCCAGCGCTTCGTACTCCACCACGTCGCCCACTTTGGTGCCGGTGCCGTGCGCCTCAACCAGTTCGATATCCCCGGGCACGACCCCGGCCCGGCTGTACGCGTCGCGCAGAGCGTCCGCCTGGCCCGCGGCCCGCGGCGCGTATATGCTCTGCGAACGGCCGTCGCTCGAAGTGCCGATGCCGCGCAGCACGGCGTAGATGCGGTCGCCGTCGCGCTCCGCGTCCGCCAACCGCTTCAGCGCGACGATGCCCACGCCTTCGCCGAGCACGGTGCCGTCCGCCGCCGCGGCGAACGGCCGCGCGTCACCCGCGGCTGATAGTGCCTGCGTTTTCGCGAAGCACATAAACATGAAAATATCGTTGAAGGTGTCGACGCCTCCGCTGAGCACCAGGTCGCTCTTGCCCGTGTTCAATTCCAGCGCCGCCAGGTGCAGCGCGCTCAATGAACTGGCGCACGCCGCATCCACCACGCAGTTCGTGCCGCGCAGGTCGAGTCGATTCGCGATACGGCCCGCGACCACGTTGCCCAGCAGCCCCGGAAAGGAGTTCTCCTGCCAGCCGACATACGCGTCGGAAATCCGCTCGACGACGCGCGTGATCGTCGCCTCGTCGACGCCCGCCTCGCGCAGCGCGCGCCGCCAGTGCGGATGTCCCAGGCGCGCCCCCAGCGGCACCACCAGTTCCAGCGTGCCGGTCACACCCAGAATCACGCTCGCGCGCGTCCGGTCAAATGAGCGGCCGGACTCACCATAGCCCGCGTCGTCCAGCGCGTCCTGCGCCGCCACCAGGCCCAGAAGCTGCGCGGTGTCCGTGGCTTCGAGCACCGATGGGGGAATCCCAAACGCCACCGGGTCGAAGTCCACCGGCGACAAAAACGCGCCGCGCCGGCAGTAAACCATGTCCGGCGCCTTCGGGTCCGCGTCAAAATACGCGTCCGCCGGCCAGTGCGTCGACGGCACATCGCCGACCGCGTCCTCCGCGCGGCGCAAGAGCTGCCAGTACGCCTTCAGCCCCGGCGCCTTGGGAAAGAGTGCCGCCATGCCCACGATGGCGATCGGCGAAGTGACCTGCGTCGCGGACATCAGTGAGCAACCCCTTCCGCGACGCACACACCGCGCGGCCGGCACAGTTCGTCCAATTCAGCGCACGTCCGCGGGCGGAACTGCTCCGCATCCGTCGGCAGCGCGATACCGTGCGCACGCAGCCAGCCCGCGCGGGTCAGCGCAGCCGCCCCGGTGAGCAGATTCCGCGCCACCGTCACCACGTCGCGCTGCGCGGGACTGGCCAGCGGCGAACCGTGCGCCCATTCGTTGAAAGCCCCCATCGCCGGTCCGCACCAGACCTGGTAATCCGCCTGACGCGTGGGCTCGCCGCTGTTCGCCCATTTCGAAGATTGACCCAGGTACTTGCGAAAAACCAGCGCCAGCTTGTGTCTTGAATCCGCTTCCGCCCGGGCAATCTGCTGCGGATCGCGAACCGCGAAAAACGCGCGGGTCTGCTCCCACGCCTCTTCCAGCGTGCAGCGGAAGTAATCGCGCTCGAGCACTGCCCGCTGCGCCGCCGGCAGTTCCTCAATGCTCCGGTGGGCGCGGTACAGTTCGTACAGCTTTCTCGCGCGCATGCCAAACATCGTCCCTCGCTTGAGCACCTGCACCTGCACGCCCATCTCGAACATGTCCGCCGCGGGCGCCATCATCACGTCTGCCTGCGCCGCAGCCGCGAGCATGCCGCGCACTGCGTCGGAAGTTCCCGATTCGACGCACGCCTGGTTGACCGTCCCCGTCAGCACATAGGCAGCGCCCATCGCGAACGCGGCAGCCGCCGACGCCGGCGTCGCGATGCCCCCGGCTGCTCCGACCCGCAAACGCGTCGCATAACCGAATTGCCGCTGCACGTCGTCGCGCAGCGCGAGCATGGTGGGGACAAGCGCTAACGCGGGCCGGTTGTCGGTGTGGCCACCTGAATCCGCTTCGGCGGTCAGGTCCTCGGCCATGGGAATGCGCGCCGCCAGTTCCGCCTGGTGTGGAGTCAATTCCCCGCGTGCCACCAGCGCCGCGATCATGTCCGCGGGCGGCGGGCTGAAGAACTTGCGGGCCACCTCCACGCGCGACACCTTCGCCGCCACGCGGTTGGGCGTCACGATGCGACCGGTTGAGTCCTGGTGAATGCCATGCAGGCGATACCGCACCACCGGCAGCGTCAGGCCGAGGTATGCCGACGCGCTCACCCGCCGCACGCCGCGGCGCAGGTACAGGTCGACGATCGCCGCCTCCAACTCCGGCTCACTCGGACTGTGAATGAGGTTGAAGCCGTACGGGTTTTCACTCAGGCGCTGCTGCAGCAGGTCGATGGCCTGCTCCACGCGCGCCGGCTCCAGTCCGGCTGCACCGAAGAACGCAAGCATGCCTGCGCGCGACATCGCCTCGACCAGTCGTTCAGACGCAATGCCATTGGCCATCGCCCCGGCGACGTACGCATAGCGCACGCCGTGCGCCGCGCGAAAAGCCGCGTCACCAAGGTTCTCCGGAAACAGCGCCGGCGCATACGCGCGCAGCGGAAAACCTTCTCCGCCGCAAGTCGATTCGTCACCTGTCAGCGTCGCGGTCCCCGAGTGCGCTACGCCGATCTCGCCGTTCACATCCAGCACGAAGACCGGCGATGCCACGTCCGCCAGCGCGCTGGCGAGCGCCGCGGGTCCGAGGCGCATTTCTCCCGGATCGCCACACCACCACCCAACTGCAGAAAGCGTCGTATCCACAGAATTCCAAGGGCTGCAGCCCGGTACTTGATTCGTTTGAACGTGATGGATCGACCGCGCCGTCTATCGAACGCCCGTCAATCTTCCGCCTGCGCCCACGCCACGGCCCCGCCGCGCCGCAGAATGACCGGCAACTGAAACACCGTATTCTCTTCGAGCGTCGAGCTCAGTTCCACCTCAGCCGCCCCAAGTTCCCCCAGCCGCGACACCACCGCTTGCACCACTTCGTCCGGGGTGCTCGCCCCCCCGGTCACCCCGACGACCCCCACGCCGGTCAGCCAATCAGGGACAATGTCTTCCGGACCGTCAATCAGCCGGCCACGTACGCCGCGCACCTCCGCGGACTCCACCAGGCGCGCCGCGTTGCTCGAATTCTGCGAACCCACCACCAGCAGCAGGTCAATCCCCCGCGCGCACATCTCCTTGACCGCGTTTTGCCGGTTCTGCGTCGCGTAGCAGATATCTTCCGTCGGCGGCAACTGAATGTGCGGAAACCGCTCGCGCAGCGCGTCCAGCACCACCCGCGTGTCGTCCACACTCAGCGTCGTCTGGGTCAGGACCATCAGCTTCTCGTGCGGCGGAACCGGACGCGACCGCGCCTGCTCGACATTCTCGACGAGGGTGATATCGTCCGGCGAATGGCCCATGGTGCCGGCAACCTCTTCATGGCCGCGCCGGCCGATCAGGATGATGTGGTATCCCTCTTTGACGAAGCGGAGCACTTCCAGGTGGACCTTGCTGACCAGCGGGCAGGTGGCGTCGATCACCCGCAGGTCACGCTGCCGCGCGTCCTCGAACACTTCCGGGGCCACGCCGTGGGCGCTGAAGATCACCAGCGAGCCAGCCGGCACCTCGTGCAGTTCCTCGACGAACACCGCCCCCATCTCGCGCAAGCGGTTGACCACGAAGCGGTTGTGAACGATTTCCTTGCGGACGTACACCGGCGGGTGAAAGCGGGCCAGGGCCAGTTCCACAATCTGCACCGCGCGGTCCACACCCGCGCAGTAACACCTCGGGTTGGCCAGCAGCACCTTCAAGTCAGCAAGCGCCTTTCCGTCGGCGGAACATCCGCCCGAAGCCAGTCGAGTTCCGTGCGATCGGACCGCCTCCCGCGGTATGGCGACTCAGCCGGAGGTTTGTAGGCGAGGTACGCAGGAACGACCACCGCGAGGCATCCGCCGAGCCGGCGTCCGCCCGAGTTTCGGCATTGTCAGGCGTCATCGCGGGGTGTCAAGTTCCGCGCCGCCGCGTACTTCGCCCGCCGACGCGAATTGCACTACACTGCCCCCCTGTTTTTTGGCCGCAGCGAGGGATCCGACGTGAACGTCGTGTTCATCTCCGTCATGGTTTACGTCGCGCTGCAACTCGTGGTTTGCGCGGTGGTCGCCAGGCGGATCCGCGACGAAGCGGACTACTTCATCGCCGGGCGGCGCCTCGGCCCGGTGATGGCGACTTTTTCCATCTTTGCCACCTGGTTCGGCGCGGAGACCTGCATCGGTTCCTCGGGCATGGTCTACGCGGAGGGCCTGGCTGGTTGTACCGCAGACCCGTTCGGGTATTGCCTTTGCCTGCTCTTCATGGGCCTCTTTTTCGCCGCGCCGCTGTGGAAGCGGCAACTGGTCACGCTCGGCGATCTCATGCGGCAGCGCTTTGGCGCGGTCGCGGAGAAGCTGGTGGTTGTGCTCGTCGTGCCCACCTCCGTGCTCTGGGCCGCGGCGCAGGTACGCGCCTTCGGCCACATCCTGTCGGCCTCGTCCGAGATGAGCACGGAGATCGCGATCAGCATCGCGGCGGCTGTGGTGATCGTTTACACGGTGCTCGGCGGGTTGATGGCCGACGTGATCACCGACCTGTTCCAGGGCATCGTGCTGATTCTCGGCCTGCTCATTGTCGGGGTCGCCGTGGTCGTCGGGCAGGGCGGGATCGGACCCGCGTGGAATCTGGTCGATCCCTCGCGGTTGAATCTCTTCGGGCAGGAGGGCGTGGCCTTCCTGGGAAAACTCGAACTCTGGGCGATCCCCATCTGCGGATCGGTGGTTTCGCAGGAACTGGTCGCACGCGTATCCGCATCGCGCAGCATTGCGGTCGCTCGGACCAGTTCGCTGCTCGCCGGCGCGATCTACTTCGCGATGGGCCTGATCCCCGTGTTCATCGGGCTCATCGGGCCCAAGGTGCTGCCCGGCCTGCACGAATCGGATCAGGTTCTGCCCCAGATGGCCCAGCACTACCTGCCGCTTGCGCTCTACGTGGTATTCGCCGGCGCGCTGGCGTCGGCGATTCTCTCCACGGTCGACAGCGCGCTGCTTTCGGCTTCGTCGCTGGTTTCACACAATGTGCTCATTCCATTATTTCCCGGCTGGGACGACCGGCGCAAGGTGCGCTGGGCGCGCGTGGCGACTGCGTCGTTCGGCGTGGTCGCGTACGTGCTGGCCCTGCACGCCGAAAGCGTTTATGAACTCGTCGAAGACGCTTCCGCGTTCGGTTCGTCCGGCCTGCTGGTGACCGTTGTGTTCGCGCTGTATTCGCGGCGCGGCGGACCGTGGACCGCGGCCATCGCCCTGTCCACTGGCACAGCCTCTTACCTGCTCGGTAAGTACTGGCTCAAGATGGGATTTCCCTACGTCACCTCCCTAGGTGTCGCCCTCTTCGCATTTGTGGGTGCTGCATTCGTGGAGTCGGCGATTCGCAAGTCATCCGCACGCAGAAAAGCCAGCGCGGCGTAGATCTTGATGTCGCTGACGACTCCTTCGCGGCGACGCGCGGTCAGCCAGGCGTGTACCTCGCTCACCGGCACTTCGTGGACGGTGATCTCTTCCGATTCGTCGCCTCCGCCGTCGCTGACCTTGCGCGGATTCACCGCGCGATAGAACGAGATGATCTCATCGACAATGCCCGACGACGCCGCCCCGTCGAACAGGTGTTCGAAATGATCCGCGGTATAGCCGGTTTCCTCGAGCAGTTCGCGACGCGCGGCGGTCTCCAGGCCCTCACCGGCGAGCGCCGCTTCATCTCCGACCAACCCAGCCGGCAGTTCGATCACCCGGCAGTGCGTCGCCGCGCGATACTGCTCGATGAGCACCAGCTCTCCGCGCGCGTTCACCGCCACCACCGCGACGATGCCGCTGAGGTTCTTGCGCTCGACGAACTCCCAGCGCCCGCGGCGCGCGAAGTTCATGTACCGCCCGCTGGCGACGACTTCCTTGCCATCCGGCTGACTCAAGCCCGCATCCCCCGATCCGCCCGCGGTTACTCCACGCCGTAATACCGGCACAGCAGGATACCGACCCAGCAGACCGCGGCAACCAGCACACACGTGGTGACCAGCATGATTCTCCCCTCCCCCCGATCGTCGCGGGTCGGCGCTTCCACCCCGCGAAGCGCCGACCGCGCGACATGACCCATGCTATGCAGCCGGGCCGCGTGAATTCCACCGGTGCCGGCCCGCGCCGCCGCGCGTCTGATAAAAGCGTATTCGCCGCGATGCGCCGCGGGCACTACAATATTGCGCCTGGAAATCTCGAATCCTCTCCTATCACGGAAATGCTTCCGGAGGCGCCTGCCATGGACGGAAAAATCGCACTGCTGTACTCGCTCATACCTGTGGCTGGCGCGGTGCTCAGCGCCCGCTTCTGCTGAGGGCATCCGCTTCGCTTGCTCGGTTCGGGCATGTTGATCGTCGGACTGTTCATCGCGTTTCCAGCCGCCCAGCGCGCGCTGATGGATCCGGGTTCGCCGCTGGCGGCGCGGGTTGCGCAGGTGCTGTGCGTGCTGTCGGTGGCAATCTTCCTCTGGCCGATGCTGAAGGGGCTGTTCTCCGGCGCCGGCAGCGAATGATCGGTTGGGCTGATTGAGCCGATCGAGATGGACCTCAGTGGTCGCGCAAGCGGCGTCGGTTTCGATATGGCTGCGTTGACTTGCGAGCGCTGCGACCACGTTTCCAACCCATTGGCAATCCAGAACTTGCGGCCGCACTCCTGCGGAACCGCGTTTATTGGGCAAAAAACGCCAAAGCCCAATTGAAGTCTCACTTCGTGAAATCCCAACTGGGTTTTTGGGGTCGTGGCGCGGGGTGACCTGCGTTCTAGATAGCGCCCGGCGTTGAAGTGGTACTGGCAATTGGGTTTGGGACGCGATTTTTTTTGCAACGCCAAGGACGCCAAGATCGCGAAGGCAGGAATGAATGGCCACAAAAAGCACAAAAGGCACAAAAGACAGCGGTCGGAGAGGATGTTGTTGTTGGCAGGCATAGTGGAAAGGCACTGGGCACCGGGTACTGGGTACTGGGCATCGGATCACCTCCAATCGTGATAACGCGCGGGGTGTGCTGTTTAATTTTGGATTGCGCGCGGGGGGGCGGCGTGCCCGCGTGGCGTCAGGTAGGCCTCGGGTGGCGTGGTTGGGAAGCGGTTGAACCGCGAATGGACGCCAATGGACGCGCAATTGCGGGGCTGGTTGGGTTGGCGGATGGGGTGGTGGTGGCGAAGTTTGGGTGCGGGGTGGCGGTCGGCGGGATGGCGGCACGCTGGCCCGGCTGATATCACTGGGCGGCACGGGGCTTTGTAAGGCGCAGGAAAAATCGATCCTGGCGCCTATGCAGATCCGTCAAATAGGTTCCTGACACCTTTTCTGACCCTTTGGCGCTGTCAATATCAAATCTGTCCCGTTTTCCGGGGCCTATTGGATTTGTCGACCACCTTGCCGCATTCAGGACATATCCCAGTCACATTGCCGCGCAGGCAATAACCACATTCCGGGCATTCCCGTTGGTTATCATGTTGCCAAGATTTTCGGCTTGCGCGAAACGCTGCCCTAAAGAGTATGGTGCCCAAGATACTAAGCGCAACTGCAACAGCGACACAACTCCAAGCCAACTGATTAAATACGTCGAACGCCTCTTGCATGGTTTACTTCCATACATATTGCTCACGTAATCTAAGTCCCCCAGTTGGGCCAAACGCCTTGTTCCCTAGCAACTCAGTCGTGCTGTGAGGATCGGAAAAGGACCGGAAAAGGTGTCAGGAACCATTGTTTTTCGCCTTTCGCGGTCGGCCGCGGGGACGCAGGGTGGTCTGGAGATCGAGCCGGGCGGCTGTTCGCTTCTGCCATCCGGGATCGCCGAGCGGACGGCCCCGCGCGATGCTGATCCGCACTGCCTCCTCTTCCGCGGCAGTCCCTTCATCCGCGGCTGACTGTGCCCGGTTCACGATCTGCAGCCAATTGCGCGGCGCGTCGATCGGCCACTCCGCCAGCTTCGGCCAATCGGGACCGTCCCTGCGGCTGCGTCGCGCCGCCAGGCTGGACCACGGCCAGTGCTCAGCCCGCTCCACCAAGCCGGCGCGCAGGGGATTGCGCTCCACGTAACGGCAAAGTGTAAGAAAATGGCGATCCTTTTGCACGGGGAAAGACTTGAAGCGGCCCTGGTAGAGGTGTCCGTGGCCGGCGCTGCGGCGGTGGGCGTGCCAGCGCTGGGTGTGCGTGAGCGTCAGCCAGCCGGTGAAGCGCGACAGGTCGCCGTCGTTTCGCGGGTAGAGCACCAGATGCCAGTGGTTGGGCATCAGGCAGTAGGCGAGCAGCCGCATGGATACGCGCTGGACGGCTTCGGCTGCGATGCGCAGGAACGCGGCATAATCGCCCTCGTCGTCAAAGATGCGTGCCCGGGCGTTGGCCCGGTTGAGCACGTGATAGACGATACCACCCCCGGCGGCGCGCAATGGTCTGCCCATGGGGCGACAACCTACCCGCGCCGACGCGGGGCGTCAAATAGGTTCCTGACACCTTTTTCCCCTCAAGGCATCTTGGAACCTTGTCATGCGAGGCGCCTTGGAACCATGACTTCCGAATGACTTTGGGGCCATTGTCCTGCGACCGGTGAACGCAGACTTATCGCAAAGCTTGTGATCCCCGCCGGGCCGCGGATAATGTTCGCCGCATGAAGACCGCGGCGAAACAACGTAAGGCGACTGAGGAGCCGGGGCCGATTCAGCCGGTGGATGCGGCGGCGATCCTAGCCCTGGGCCGGGACGTGCTTGATCGCGAGGGGGCGGCGATCGCGGCTGCCCGGGGGAATCTGGGGGATGGCTTTGTGCGCGCGGTGGAGGCTGTCCTGGCCTGCCGCGGGCGCGTGGCGGTCACCGGGATGGGCAAAGCCGGCCTGGTCGGGCGGAAGATTCAGGCGACCCTGGCGAGTACCGCTACGCCCGCTTATGCCCTGCACCCTGGCGAGGCGATTCACGGCGACCTGGGGATGATCCAGGCCGACGACCTGATCCTGGCCCTGTCCAACAGCGGCGAATCGGAGGAGCTGGTCCGCCTGCTGCCCATCTTCCGCAAGATCGGCTGCCGGATCGTGCTGCTCACCAGCCGGCCCAAATCGCGCTGCGCGGCGATGGCGGACATCGTGCTCGATATCGGCGACGCGCCAGAGGCGTGCCCGCTGGGGCTGGCGCCGAGTTCGAGCACGACGGCGATGCTCGCGGTCGGCGACGCGCTGGCCCTGACGGTGATGAAGCTGCGGAACGTCTCGCCGGAAGAGTATGCGCGGAACCACCCCGGCGGGGCGCTGGGCCGCAGCCTGATGCGCGTACACGAAGTCATGCGCCGCGGCGCGGACTGCCCGCGGCTGACGCCGGACGATCCGATCGACCGCTATTACGACGTGTGCGCGTCGGCCCCGCGGCGCGCGGGCGCGGCGTCGATCGTGGATGCGGACGGAAAGCTCGTCGGGTTTTTCACCGACGGCGACCTGCGCCGGCTGCACCGCGCGGGCCGGCCGCTGGATATCCGCATGGGCGAGGTGATGACAAAAAACCCGAAGTTCGCGCGCGAGAACGACCTGGTCGCCGAGGCACTGCGCATCATGCAGCGGTACAAGATTGACGAACTGCCGGCGGTGGACGCGGAGCACCGCCTGACCGGGCTTATCGACATTCAGGACCTGGTGGCGACGGGCTTCAGCACGTTCGAGGGGCCCTGACCGGCGCGGCGCGCCGCCCCGCGCGGCGGTATTGGCCTACGAATCCGTCTTACCCGACTGAAAACCGGCTTCCGCGCAACCGATAGAGCGGTATGGAAACCCTCTCGATTGTTATCCCGGTCTATAACGGCCACCACCCATCGACCCTACGGTAGATGATATTCAGATGGAAACCCTCTCGATCGTCATCCCGGTGTACAACGAGCACAAGACGCTCGCGGAAATCGTCCGCCGCGTGATCGCGGTGGACACCGGGCTGAGCCGCGAGATCGTGCTGGTCGACGACGGCAGCACGGACGGCACGCGCGAGCTGTACGACGGGATCCGCGCGCAGTGGCCGAATGAGAAAATCGTCGTGCAGCTTCAGCCGCGGAACATGGGCAAGGGGGCGGCTGTGCGCACGGGGTTTGAGCTTGCGACGGGCGACATCATGCTGATCCAGGACGCCGACCTGGAGTACGACCCGGCGGATTATCCCGCGCTATTGAAGCCGATCATCGCCGGCCGCGCGGACGTGGTCTACGGTTCGCGCTTCGTCGGCTCCGAAGCGCACCGCGTCCACCTGTTCTGGCACATGCTGGGCAACCGCATGCTCACCACGCTGTCGAACATGATGACCAACCTGAACCTCACCGACATGGAGACCTGCTACAAGGTTTTCCGCAAGGAAGTGGTGCGCTCGATGAAGCTGGTGAGCAACAGCTTCACCATCGAGCCGGAACTGACCGCGCGCGTGGCCAAGGGGCGCTGGCGGGTGTACGAGGTGGGCATCAGCTACGCGGGCCGGGACTACGCCGAGGGCAAGAAGATCACCTGGCGCGATGGCGTCGCCGCGCTGTGGGCGATTTTTCGGTTTCGATTTTTATGACGATCACTTGAACCGCGAATGGACGCGAATGAACTCGAATGGGATGCTTGGGGATCCTCTTCAACAATTCGCGTCTATTCGCGTGCATTGGCGGTCTTGCCTTGGCACCGCAAGCTGGTCTTGTTCGACCTTTCTTCGATCGCGTTGTTAGATATCTAGACTGCGACATGCGCGAGTGGCCGGCTCGTACCACCCTCCCCCTGCCCCTCCCTCGAAGGGAGGGGGGTTGGGTTGCGGCGGATCGCCGCGTTAGCGCGTGGGTGCGGTGATCACGCACTCGTCGGTCATGTGCGTGCCCAAGGGCGTGGTGTAGGTCGCTTCGAGCACGAACTTGCGGCCCGCGCCTGCCGCGGCGGGCTGCGCCGAACTGCCTGCGCTGATGGTGGCGGCGCTGACAGCGGCGGCGCTGATGTCGGCAGCGCTGGTGTCGGCGGCGAAACGCAGCGGGACCTCGTACATGCCGGTGACCAGGTTCCAGTATCGCTTCTGATCCTGCTGGGTGACGAGGGTCACGTCCCAGGGTTCGCACAGGCGGCGGCCGGCGCGGTTCCCCGAGGCCTGCTCGAAGGAATAGAGTTCGAAGCGAATGGTGCCGGCGATCTTCACGGGATCGCCGAAGGCGTCGAGCGCGCGCACGAGCACCTCGATGCCTTCGGGCGTCGCGTCGCCGTCGAAGCTGCGGAATCCGGTAAATGCCTCGACAAGCTCGATGCGTTGTGGCATAAGAAGCTCAACCATCTCGCGCGTATCGGCGTCCGTGAGGTCGGCGCGCTTCTCGCACGCCGGGAGCATGCCCGCGGCGAGCAGGCCGGCTGTGAAAACCGCCGTGACCGCGCGACGCGATGGATGGGTGTTCTTTGCCCGCATGATGGTTTGATCCTGCCGGAGAATCCGGGCCATGCCGCGCGCCATTGCGTCAGACCCGACCGAATGGACGACGTTCCGCCAGCGCGGACGCTCGCGAAGGGCAGTGTATGTCCCGCGCCGCGCTCGTGTCAAATGGATTAACGGGGCATCGCGCGGCCTGGCGGTCATGCTGATCGCGGCGGGACTGCACGGCTGTTCGCAGCGCGCGCCGCAAGTGGCGACGGCCCGCCCCGCGCATCCGATCGGCATCTGGTATTCCGTCCAACTCGCCGCGAATGCGCCGGCTGGTCTGGAACAGACGCTGCTGCGCGATTTCGCAAACCTTCAGACCATGGGGATCGACACGGTGTTCGTGCAGCACTGCGATCCGCGCGATGCCGCCGCCCTGGTCTCCGCTGCGCGCTCGACGGGCCGTGATGGCGCTGCGCCGCTGCGCCTGATCATTGCGGACCCCGTCGCGATGCGCTATCTGCGCACGGGCTGGCGCAACAGTGGTTGGTTTTCCCCACTGCCGCACGGATCCGATTCCTCGGTGATGGTCGGACGGTACATCGGACGGGTGGTTGACGATGTCACGCTGGAGCGCGCCCGTCGATTGGCGGATGCCGCGCGCAAGACGAATCCACCCCTGCCGCTGGCGGTCGAGGTGGACGAGGCCTTGCGCACTCGGCTGCGGGCGGGCGACGCCGAGCGATTCGCGTACCTGATCTGGCGGGCACCGGCCGCAGGCGCGACCGCCTCGGCGGCGGTTGCGGCGGGCGTTGATTCCGCGCCGGGTACGCACACCGTTCCGTGTACGCACACCGTTCCGTGTACGCGCGGCGGCGGCGAGAGCCATGCGGTGCGCGGGTGGCTCGCGGGCTATCACCTGGGGCTGGCTCGCGGACAAACCGCGGGCGTCGTGTTCGACACGTACCGGGTGCTGCCGGCGAGCGCGCGCGGCGTGACGGTCGCCGGGGAATCGCTGTCGCCGGAGTGCATCGCGATTGTCCGCCGCATCGCCGATCGCAGCCGCCGATGGAGCGAATTGGTCGACGGGTTGCGCGTACACGACGCGCGCGATATCGCGGTGCGCGACGCGCCGGTACGCGTGAGCATCCTCGCCGACGGTCGGCGGCAATGCCTGCTGGTCGTGAATCCTTCGGCGGAGCGATTCGCGCGCGGGGAGCTTTCCGTACTCGCGTCCACCGCGGCGGCGCCGTTTGATCGCGCCGTGGCCGTCGCGACCGCGGAAAGCACGATGGTTGGGCCGGTGCATCACGTGCTCAACAATCAGCTCAAAATTCCGCTCGCGCTGGCCCCCGGCGAGGCGGAACTCTTCGAACTGTTCTGAGGTTCGCGCAGTAGAAACTGCGATCCGCATGGCGCCGCAGGGCAATTGGGGCGGTGCGGCGGGGCGCGATTCGGCATGGCTTCCCTTGCGGCATCCGGTGTGTCTTCCTAGCATGGCCGCCCACGCGAATGGCGGACGACAGACGACGGACGACTGCGGATTGACCTGGAACAGACGAAATGGGCAGATCGAGCATTCTGGTTACCGGCGGCGCCGGGTTCATTGGTTCACACCTGGCGACGCGTTTCTGCGAGCTGGGTCATGCGGTGCGCGTCCTCGACAACTTTGCCACCGGCAAGCGCGAGAACCTCGCTCATCTGGGCCGGAAAATCGACATCGTCGATGGCGATCTACGCCACGCGGAAGAGTGCGAGCGCGCCTGCCGCGACATCGACGTGATTTTTCACGTGGGGGCGCTGCCCAGCGTGCCCGTCTCCGTCGAGCGGCCGGTGGACACGCACGATGCGAACATCACCGGCACGCTCAACCTGCTCATGGCCGCCCGGGCGAACCGCTGCCGCCGCGTGATTTATTCCGGCAGCAGCAGTTGCTACGGCGAGAGTGAGGTTTCTCCCAAGCACGAAGGCATTCGCCCGGCCCCGGTGAGTCCGTACGCGGCACAGAAGCTCGCGGGCGAGCACTACATGGGCGTGTTTTTCCATTGCTACGGCCTGGAGACGCTCACCACGCGCTACTTCAACGTGTTCGGCCCGCGGCAGGACCCCAAGAGCCAATACGCCGCGGTGATTCCCGCTTTCATCACCGCGATGCTTGACGATCGCGCACCCACAATCTACGGCGACGGCCGGCAGACGCGCGACTTCACGTTCGTCGAGAACATCGTCCACGCATACATGCTGGCGGTGGATCTGCCCCGTGTGGAAGGCCAGACGGTGAACATCGCCTGCGGCTATGAAATCAGCCTGCTGGACATCGTGAATCACCTGAATCGCTTGCTGGGCAAGAACATCCGGCCGAACTTCGAGGCCCCGCGCCCCGGCGACGTGCGCCACTCGCGCGCGGACATCTCCGCCGCGCAGAAGCTGCTAGGCTATCAGCCGGTGGTCAGCTTTGAAGACGGCCTGAAACGCACGATCGAGCACTACGCCCGCGCCATCGCTTAGACTTCACCGCCAGCGGCCCGCCATTCATTCGCCGGGCCCGCCATGCACAAAGTTCAGCGCCGCGTGATCGCGCGCGTCGATGGTGCCGTCGCCGTTGACGTCGAACGATGCGCAAGCGGGATTCGCGTCCGTTTCGTTCGATTCCGTGAAGCAGCCTTGAAATGCCGCGAAGTCGCGCAGGTCGCGGTCCCCGTCGCCGTCGTAATCGCCGAACGCCAGGCCGGGCGTCGCGGGGATTTCCACAACAGCGCCGGTGATCACCACGGCATAGCCCTGCGGCGCCAGTCCGTTCACTTCGGTCGCGGCGATCTCGATGCTATATTCCCCAATGGGCGGATCGTCGAAGTGTACTTGCTCGACGGTGTTGCGCGCATCGCCCGTTCCGCCGGCGACGGACCGCCCGTCGGCAAAGACGTTGCCCAGGAAACGCGAACCGTCCACGGCGGTGACCACCAGATCGAGGTTGTTGACCACCGGGTCGGCTGATCCGACCGCGCCCGGCGGATCGGTGAACACCAGCGTGACGCGCAGCGGCTCGTCGATGCTCCACACGCCGAAGCGCAGTCGGTCAGACTCTCCCGTGAGCAGGCCGTCGGTGTTGAGCACGTCGCGCACGATCAGGCGGCGCGAGCCTCCCGAAAGATGCAGCACGCGGTGCAGCCCGACCAGGCCCCAGCCCTCCGCGTCCGACGGATAGCCCGGTACGCCGGCCATGTCCGCCGCGCCGTTGAGCACGAGCGCACGCAGCAGCGCGCCGCTGGGCACGAGCGCCGGGCCGGCCCCGGCTGAACCGTTGGGATAATACCCATCGACGAAGTACTGCCGCGCGAGGGCCATCGCGGCGGCAACCGCGGGCGCGGCGTACGACGTGCCCGACCCGGTCTGCGTATTGCACGTCGCCGAGTTCGCCGCGGAAACGATTCCGCAACCTGGGGAAAACACCTCCGGCTTGCGCCGCCCGTCCGCGGTCGGCCCCGCGCCGCCGTAGCAGCGCGACGCCTGGTTGGGATGCTTGTACGCCGCCGCGACCGCCAGCGCATTCTTGGCATTCTCCGGCGTGCGCAGCGCCGCCAGGTTGGTGGCCGCAAAGATCACCGCGTCGTGTTCGTATGCGTAACTGAACGCATCGATCAGGTGGCACCACGCGGTGTAGGCGGTGGAGCCGTCATCGCCCCAACTGTTGGTATGGATCGCGGCGCCGGCGTCGTGCGCCGCCCGCAGCAGGTCGTACAGCCCGGTCGGCGCGGCATTCACCTGGGCGAGGTCGGCGAACGCGAGCCGCGCCGCGCAGGCCAACCCGTCGCCGCTGTCGCAGGCGCCCACCGTCCCCGCGTCTCCCGCGATGATGCCGGCGACCATGGTGCCGTGCAGCGCGGGGGATGGAAGCGGATTGGGATATACCAATGCAAACTTGCGGTGCTCCGGACCGGGCGGGATGGCATCGGCGAACATGCAGTGCGTGACGCGCGGCGGCGTGTCGATCAGGCCCACGATCTGCCCCGCGCCGTTCAACCCGGCGGACCAGAATGGCGTTTGCGATGGCGTGCCGCTCTGCAGCAGCGGCGCGGTAGTCGCGCTGCGCGGCACGGCGAACGGCGCGTCCTCCACGAACTGCACGCCCGGCACCGCGGCCAGCGCATCCAGCGCGCCCGCCGGCGCCTCCACGTCGAGCACCGCGCGGCCACCAGCCGTCGTTCCGCCCAGCACCAGCCACCCCGGCTGAGCGCTGAGCCGCACGCCCAGGTCCGCCTGCGTCTCACCGGCGAGCGACGTGACGGCCAATCGTACGCGTCCCAGGTCCAGCAGCGCGGCGCGCTCGGGACCAATGCGCGCGCGGTATTGGCGCAGCGTATCCGCGTGCGCAGCGGGCTGGATGACTTTTGCGCACAGCATCCGCACTTGCGGGCAGGCGCGCCACGACGCCGCGTACGCCCCGACGCGCGCCACTTCCGGCATGCGCGCCAGCGCAGCGCGTCCTGCGGCGTCCGCCCGCGCCAGGTACGCGCGCGGCGGAAGGTAATCGAGAAGTTCCACGCCGGCGTCGCGCAGTTGCTCGCCAAGTTCTGGCGTGAGTCCGGCGCGCAGTTGCAGCACGATTGCATCCGCCGCGCCGGCTGGGGCGATATCGCCAATCGACACGTCGCCCGCGCGCAGCCTCAGGCGAGCGCCGGCTGTTCCCTCCGTCTGTGGGTTCGCCGCGCGGGCCGCGCACGCCAGCGTCCATAACGTGCACGCCGAGATCAGCAGCCGCCGCGTTCTGTCGCCTGTCCACCGGCACATGCCACCCCTGCAATCGTCCGATCCGAAACGCCTCCGCAGCACAGCGAAAGGGGTCGGAACGAGGCTCAAGGGGTTTCCGCGATGGGTCCGATATTTCCAGCAGAGATTCCGCGCCAGCGCCGCGCCAGGGGGATTGCATCCGGAAACATCGCATGCGCATTCGATTGCCTGCTGTCGTTATCGCCGCCTGGTCCATCGCGCTGCCGAATCGCGCCGCGGCGGTTGAACTTACTGAGCGTGCGTGGTTTCAGGAGTCTGTGCCCGTGACCGCCGACGAATTCGGCCACGCGGTCGCGCTCGCCGGTGACGAGGCCTTCGTCGCCGCGCGGGCGGATGGAACCGGCGCGACCCGGCCCGGCTGGGTGCGCACCTGGATCGCGGGCAGCGCGTTGTGGTCACCCTTCGCCCGCCTTGAAGCCACCGATGGCGCGGCCACGCAGCGCTTCGGCGAATCGCTGGCGGTGAGCGGCGCATACGCGGTGGCAGGCACGCCGCGCGACGACGACTTCGGCACGATCTCCGGTTCAGCTTACATCTTCATCCGCGGCGCGACCGGGTGGTCGCAGCAGGTCAAGCTGCACGCGACCACGCCAGCCGCTTTCGATGAATTCGGCATCGCCGTCGCCATCGCAGGTGATTACGCCATCGTGGGCGCGCGCAGCGATGACGACGGCGGTAGCCAGTCCGGCTCCGCGTTCATCTACCGGCGCAACGTCGCCGCGTGGCCGCTGCAGAAAAAGATCATCGCCAATGACGATGCCACCAAGGACCTCTTCGGCTCCGCGGTGGCCATCGACGGTACCTACGCGCTGGTGGGCGCGCCGGGTGACGACACGAACACGGGATCCGCGTACGTATTCCTGCGCAGCGGAACGAACTGGACGCAGCAGGCCAAACTGATCGCAGGCGATCGTACCGGCGGCGACGTGTTCGGCACGTCCGTCGCGATTTTCGGCGAGTACGCCGCGATCGGCGCGCCCGGCGACGACGGTGGCCGGGGCGCGGTATACCTCTACAAACGCACCGGCACGGCGTGGGCACAGGTGGCGAGGATTCTCGCGACCGGCGGCGCGGCCGGCGACAAGTTCGGCTCGGCACTGGCCATGACCGACGTGCAGGTGCTTGCCGGAGCGCCCGGATACAACGGCGAACGCGGCGCGGCGTATCTTCTCGAACGCAGCGGAACTTCGTGGATTGAGCTGGCGCGCTACGTCGCAGCCGGGGCGATCACCGGGCAGCGATTGGGCGCCAGCGTGGCGTTCGATGGCGCGAGCGTGCTTGCCGGGATGCCCGGACACGGCGGCGGCGCGGGCGCGGCCCTGCTCTTCCAGGCAATTCAACTCGATTGCAACAGCAATGGCGTCCCGGATGTCTGCGATACCAGCTGCGCAGCGGTCAATCCCCTCACTGGAACACCGTGTAGTGATTTTCCTAATTGCGGCACGCTTGCCGACTGCAACGGCGACACCATCCCCGACGCCTGCGAACCGGACTGCGACGCGGACGGCACGCCCGATGCCTGCGCCCTGGCCGCGGGAGCGCCCGACTGCAACACCAACGGCGTACCCGACGGCTGCGAGCCGGACTGCAACGCCAACGGCGTGGCCGACACATGCGACTTGGCCGGCGGTACAAGCGGCGACTGCGACGCGAGCGGCGTGCCCGACGAGTGCGAACTGTTCGCGCAGACTTCCGTGCTTTCCGCGGATTTCGCCGACGTCGGCCTCCCCCCCGGCTGGTCCGCGGACGGCCTCTGGCACGTGACGGATCAGTGCGGCAGCGGCGCGGCCTGCGATGCCGCGGGCGGATGGGCGTACTTCGGACTGGATGCCGCGTGCAATTTCGCAACCGGCGCGACCGAGAGCGGTGTACTCACCTCGCCGCCCGTGTTATTGCCGGCCGCGGCGACCGCGGCGCGGCTGAGTTTCTGTTCGCTCTACGACGGAGACCGCGGCGTCGCGCCGGACGGATTTGACGCCGCGTGGGTCGCGGTGAACGGGACGATCGTCGCGGACGTGGGCGCGACGGTCGCATCGGGATCGTGGGAAACGCGTATGGTCGATCTGGCTGCATTCGCCGGGCAGACCATCTCGATTTCCTGGCACTTCGACTCCAACGACCCGCTGCTCAATCACCGCCTTGGCTGGCAGGTCGACGGGATCGAACTGATCGTCGACAGCGATTGCGACGGCAACGGGGTGCTCGACACCTGCGACCTCGCCGGCGGATCAGCCGACTGCAACGCCAACGGCCGGCTCGACACGTGCGACCTGGCAGGAGGCACCAGCGCGGACTGCGACGGCGACGGCATACCCGATGAATGCGCGGGCGGCGATGACTGCAACCTCAACGGCGTGCCCGATTTCTGCGAGACCGTGATCCTGCACGTCGACGCCCAGGCTACCGGCGACGGCACCGGCGTCGATTGGGAACATGCATACACCGACCTGGCGGCGGCCCTGACCGACGCGACCGCCGAATGCCTGCCCGTGGAGATCTGGGTGGCCCGCGGCGTGTACGCGCCCGCCGCACCCGGCGGACCGCGCACCGCGACATTTGCGCTGGCGAATCGCGTCGCGATCTACGGCGGGTTCAGCGGAGACGAACTGGTCCGCGCGGCGCGCAACGCCGATCCGCTGACCAATGGGACCGTGCTCTCCGGCGATATCGACGGCGACGGGCCCGGCGGGAACAGTTATCACGTCGTCACCGCCGCAGGCGTCGGCGCGAACGCGATCCTTGACGGTTTCACCATCCGCGACGGCGTGGCCAACGGAACCAATCCCGATGACCGCGGCGCGGGCCTGCGCATGACGCAATCGTCCGCGCGAGTATCCAACTGCCTGTTCACCGGTCACAGCGCTGTCGCCGGCGCGATCTCGATCACCGGGGGAGCGCCCGCGTTCACGCGCTGCGACGTCATCGGCAACACCGCACAGTTCGGCGGCGGCTGGCACATCATCACATCGGCGTCACCGACGTTGACCGCGTGCCGCGTGCTCGGCAACGTGTCGACGGCGGGCGGCGCAGGCGGCGGCCTGTTTGTCTCGGCGAACTGCGCGCCTCGACTGGAGAATTGCCTGTTGACCGGCAACTCCGCCGTGGGAAGCGGCGGCGCTTTGTTCGTGCAGTCGTCCAGCACGCCGACGCTGGTGAACTGCACGCTCGCGAGCAACATTGCGGGGCAGTCCGGCGGCGGACTCTTCGCCGCGATCAACAGCGCGGTGACCACGCGCAACAGCATTCTCTGGAACAATCAGGACGTTGGCGGCGCCGGGCAATCCGCGCAGCTCGCCAGCTCAAACTCCACGCACAGCGTCAACCACTCGTGCGTCCAGGGCTGGACGGGAAGTCTTGGCGGCACAGGCAACTTCGGGGCAGACCCGCTCTGGTTGGACGCGCCCGGGCCGGACGGCACAGCCGGCACGCTCGACGATGATCTACGGCTTTCCCCCACATCGCCGTGCATCGACGCCGGCGACAACGGCGCGCTCACGGCGGCCAGCGACCTCGCCGGCCTGCCGCGGCGCGTCGATGATGCGGACACGCCCGACACCGGCGCGGGCGCGGCGCCGGTCGTGGACATCGGGGCACACGAGCATCAGTCGGGATGCGTGAACTGTCAGACGCCCGGTGACTGGGACGCGGACGGCGACGTTGACGCGGACGACGGCGCGGCGTTCGTGGCATGCGCCGGTCATCCTGTCGCCTCCGCGGGATACGTTGTTCCTTCGGAGCTGTGCGGACTCGTCTTCGACATCGACGCGGATGGCGATATCGACCTGGCGGACTATGCTGCGCTGCAAACCCTGATGGGCGGTTGACGCTGTTCGCTTCGCATCGCCCTTGACATCGGCCCGCGAGTTTCTTCCGATGGCGCGATCGTGAACTCGCGTGCGCGCCCGGCGCGTTCATTCACGCGTTGCCGCAGGGACTTTTCGGAATGAATCGCCGCCGCTCCCGACATTCCGCGTCGTCGCATCAGCCGGCGCCTGGCGCCGCGCGGGCGAAGCTGCGCATGTGGCTCACGCCCGTGGGCGTGAGCCTGGTCGCAATCGGGGTTTATTCGACCACGCTCGCCCCCACGGTCACTGCGGAAGACAGCGGTGAACTGATCGCCGCGGCGTGGCATTGGGGAATTCCACACCCGCCGGGGTATCCGCTGTGGACCATGCTCTGCGGCGCGTTCATCCGCGTGGTTGCCGTGGGCGAAATCGCCTGGCGCGCCAACCTGTTCTCCGCCGTATGCACGGCGCTGGCCGCCGGAATCTTCGCCGCGACGCTGCGCGCCCTCAACCTGCATCCGGCGGCGTGCGCGCCGGCTGCGCTGGCTTGGGCGTTTTCCCGTTGGACCTGGATGCAGGCGGTGATCACCGAGGTCTACGGCCTCAACAGCCTGCTGGTCGCCGGACTGCTGTTCTGCGCGGTGCGCTGGCGCGGTACGCGCGACAGCCGCTGGCTCATCGCCGCATCGCTCAATTTCGGCCTGGGGATGGGCAACCACCACACGATTGCACTGGTCGCGCTGGCGCTGATCATCTGGATCATCGCGCACCAGCCGGCCTTGCTGAGACGCTGGCGGCTGATCCTCGCCGCGTTCGCCGCTTTCGCCCTCGGCCTGCTGCCGTATGCGTACCTGCCGTTGCGCGCCCGCGACAACCCGCCGATGAACTGGGGCAATCCGTCAACCGCCCGCGCGTTTCTGAACCACGTCACCCGCAGCCAGTACGGCGCGGTCGGCCCGATCAAGACTATTGAGCCGCGTTCGCTGCGGCGCTTCGCCGGGCAGGTCGGCTACGTCGCTGGTGCGGTACGCGACGACCTGACCATGCCACTTTGCGTGCTTGCGCTGGCGGGTGTTGCCGTCATGGCCCGCCGCGACCGCGCGGCGCTCGGGCTGGTCATGCTGTGGCTTTTCACGACTGCGATCCTCTTCGTCGTTATCTCTAACTTCGATCTTGACCGTGTGTCCCGTTTCGCGCTGCGCGTGTTTCTCATCCCGGTCACGATGGGACTGGCTGTACCGCTCGCGTTTCTGCTGCACGCGATGCTGTCCGCAATCACGGGCCGAAAGTCGAGTCCGGCTGTCGCGCCGGCGAGTCATGGGTCGCCGCCAAGCGCTCTGCGCCAATATCCCCGCAACCTGCTCGGATTAGCCCTGCTTGCCGCGCCCGCGTGGCAGGCCGTCGCCCACTGGCGCCAGTGCGATTACTCCGACTACTATTACGCCCGCGACCACGCCGAAAACCTCTTGCGCTGCCTGCTGCCCCGTGCTTTGGTTTTCCCCACTGGCGATCACAACACGTTTCCGCTGGCGTACCTCACGCTGGTCGAGGGCGTGCGCGACGACGTGGTCATCGCCGACCTCTACGGCTACACCCGTCCGGACCTGTACGCCGACAAGCCGCCAAGCGACCCCGACACGCCGGAGGGCTGGCTGATCCGCCGCGCCCGCCGACCGGTCTACTTCGCGACCAAGCGCGCCGCGCCCGTGACCGGCGCTCGCTTCGTCCAGTCCGGCCTGCTCTATCACCTGCTGCCGGACGGCATGGACTTTGACAGCGCCGGCCTGCTTGACCAATGCCAATACCGCAACCACGAACCGGGCCGCCCGACGGTCGACGACCTCGGCGCAGCCCACATCAACGTCGACTACCATTTCTTCAACGGCCTGCACTCGCTTGGGAAAGGCGACCTCGCCCGCGCCGGCGAACATTTCGCGTCCGCCGCTCAGTACGGTGAAGGCATCAAGGAAGTGTTCAACAACCTTGGCAGCGCCCTGGCCGAGCACGGACACCCCGACAGCGCCGAGCCGTACTTCGCACAGGCCGCGGCGCTGGATCGCCACTACCTGGTGCCGCGGTGGAATCTCTACCGCGTGGCTGCCGCGCGCGAGGACTGGCCGCTGGCCCGCGTGCGTCTGCTGGACATCATCGCCGTCGATCCCACCGATTTCCGCGCGCACGGGCAGTTGGGATATCTCATGGCCGAACGGTTCGCGGACCCCACAGCCGCCGCGCAGGCCTGGCGGCAGTCACTCGACCTGAATCCGGATCAGCCGCAGATCATTGGCGAAGTGAACAAGACAGAGCCGCGCCCGTAAGGAAGTGGACACGGCAGAACGCGCTGGCCATCAGCACCGCGTCGATGAAGCCCAGCGCGTCGTACGCGAACCGCTCCAGGCATTCCAGCGCCAACCACGCCGACTCGCCCCCAATCACCTCTCCGTTGCTGTCCACGTCCTCCGGATCGACCTCGTAGATCGCCGCCAGCCGGTTCCACGCATCGTACGTGAAGAAGTGCCGCCCATTGAACAGCAGGTTCCCGGCTGCGTCGTACAGGTACGGCTGGACCCCGGTCGAGTTGAGCATGTTCACCGTGACCAACGCATCGATCTCGTTCGCCGCGGTCACGTCGTGGTGGTCGATCGCCAAGGTCAGTCCGGCCTTCGAAGCAACTTTGTTTTAGACTACGAAATCGCGACTTAATCGAAAACGAACGCTGCCGTATTTGGATCTTGCACTTATGCCATTAACGACGCAAGCGATCTTGCGCTATCTGGCCGATATGATCATTCCTGTCTGCCAGAACCTGAAGCACTATGGAAGGCGTTTTGGGGTTCCGTGCTACCGCCCGCAATACGAGTTCACTGCGGTCTTGTGCAAGGAGCCGATAAGTTCTCACCGATAGCCTACGGCGCATTGCTACCAAATATCGAATGCGTTCATCCGTATCTCTCGCAAGCCGGTGAAGAATGACCATGGGTGTTCTCCTATGCAGCGCAATTGCATCTCGGTGCTCTGGATATTTCTCAATCACGATCTCCCAAAGATACTTTTTCAGCGATTCCTCTCGCGCGCGGATTTGATCGCACTTGTCTCTGCTCAATACTAGGCTGATAAATTCTTCCGCGTCACTGATCATAATATCCCTCGCCGCACCCTAGAAAAGCAAAGGGGACATTCTAGAATGCCATTAAGTTAAGCCCATTCTCTTACCCTCGAAGGCCGTTATCGCCGGCGGCAGTGGAGGTTGGCGCGCCGCAATTCGCGTTATCTTCATGGCATTCGGGACATTCTACTTTTTCAGCTTGGGCGGGCAGCCTCGGGAGCTCAGGCCCCCTTTCCTTCCGTCTGCCTTGGCATCGCTGGTCGCACTACAGCCCGGCAATCGGCAGGTCCACGTACACCGCATCGTTCGCCCGCGCGCGGCACTCCACCTCGCACGCGATCAACTCGCTGTTCTTGCCCGCGACTTCCTTCGCGTCGATTGTCAGCACTGGCTTGCCGCCTTCGATCTTGAAGATTCCCTGGCCGTACTCCAGCAGGACGGCGTTGGTCCTGTCGTCGCACTTTGCGTGGTCGATGTACACGCGCCCGCCGGCGATCGGGAACTGGTATGCGCCCGGGGGCGGTACTGGCTTTTCCCAGCGCATCGGCTGTGCCGGCGCCGGGCGCTTCTGCACGAGCTCGCGGAACCGCTTCGCGCAGAACGCGGGCGTGTCGTCCTTGCGATAGCCCTCGACCGGCGCTGGCAGCCCCGCGCACGCCCGCTTGAGGATGTCCACCGCCCGATCCTCGCTATTGCCGCCGAGCCGGATCACCGCCGGCACGTTCAGCCGCATCTCGCAAAACGCCTTCGCCAGTCCGTAAGCGCTGTGAAACTGCTCCTGGCTGGCCACGCCCGAGCCGCTGCCGAAATACCCCACGATGTGCGGCTGATGGCAGATGATGATCGCCGCGCGGTACACCTTCGCCGCCGACGGGTTCCCGCTGGTGTCCGTGAAGTTCGCGATCTTGAATCCCGCGTCGGTGATCGCGTCCATGCTCATCATCGAGCCGCCGCCGCCCGCGCCGTGAAAACCCACATAGCCGTCCGCCCGCGTGAAGCCCGTCGCGAGCTGGGCGAAGTAGAACGTCCCGCGGAAATCCTCGTCCTCCACCTTTTGCGCGATGCGCTCCAGCTTCGTCGGCGGATGGTCCATCTCCCGCGCGATCTCGATGCCCAATTCCGGGTGCCGCCGCACCGCGTAGTCGTCCACCGTGATCCGGCAGTCCGCCGCGAGCACCGCTCCATCCTGCGTCAGCACCAGCGGGTTGATCTCCGCCGTGCGCGCATCGCACTTGCAGAAGACCTCAACCAGCTTGACCAGCGCCGCCCCTACGTCGCGCTGCGCCGCGCCGGAAAGCCCCGCACGGCGCGCTAAGTTCCGCGCGGCGTGATCCGCCAGACCCGTCGTCACGTCGATCGGCATCGTGGCCACGCCCGCATGTCCGCCAGCCGCACGCTCCTCGATGCCCGTGCCCCCGGCTGTGCTGAACAGCAGCACCGGCGCGCGCGCCGCGTCGTCGATGATCACCGACGCGTAGTACTCCGCCGCCAGGGCCAGCTTCCGCTCGACGAGCACGCGTTCCACCGCGAACGCCCCGACCTGCTTGCCGAGCAGGTCGCGCGCCGCAGCCGCCGCCTCAGCCGGGGTGTCGGCGAAGCGTATGCCGCCCATCGCCGCGCGGTGCGTCGTCCAGGCCTGCATCTTCACCACCACCGGCGCGGCGATGCGCGCCGCGATCTGCTGTGCCTCCTCGGGCGTACTCGCCGCGCCGCCGTCGGGAATGGCGATGCCCGCCTGCTGCAGCAGTGCCTTGCCCTGATACTCGTGCAATCGCGCCACGATGTGTCTCCGCTGTTCCGCTGGACTGCTGTCCCGCTGAACCGCCTGGTGCGTTGTCGGACATGCCTATTGTAGCCAGAATCCGCAATCTATCGCCCGGTGCGACGAATATCCACGGTGCATGCCGCCGTCACCAAGCGCCGTGCGGCTTGGGCCCGCCGCGTTGCGATCGCGCTATGTACCCGGTACACTCCGCGCTCGATTGGTGCGTACCGGTGACGAACAGCGCGCGGACCCGCCGAGACGTTTCAGCTTGCGATACCGACGGCAACGCCATCCTAGTCTGCCAGCGCCGCGCGGCGCCGGAAGTCGTTCTGCGGCAGGGTTGCGCCTGGCCGGCATGCTGCTCATCGCGCTGCTCGCGGCGGGCTGCGGTTCACGCTGGTCTTACAGTTACATCGAAGCGGAGCGGCAGGCGGCCGCCCGCGAGCGTCCGCTGCTGATCACCTACCGTGATCATCTCGAATTCAGTTCCGGCGATCTGGAAGACGCGGTAAAGTCGCCGGCCATCGAGCCGATGCTCAAGAACTACGTGCTGTGCTCGCTGGTCTCGGCGTACGCGCCGAATCGCAAGTATGTCTCGCAATTCGGGGTCGCGTCTCCGCCCGCGGTCATCGTGGTGCATCCTGACGGAACATTTCACGCCACGACCGATCAGCTCACCACCGAGGGAATCGCCGGGTTTCTCGCCGGGGCCAAACCGCCCGGACGTCAGCCGGACCGCGACATCTCCGTGCCCCGATCGACTGATTTTCTCCTGCGCGCCGAGGGCGTCTACGAGCGCGCCGTGGAAAAGGCCAAGCGCCTGAACCGGCATCTGCTCATCGTCTACAAATGGTGGCTCGATGACGAATCCACCAAGCTGATCGCGCGCATGTCTCGCCCGGAGGTCGCCGTCCGCTGCGCCAACGCCGTGCATTGCGTGCTCGATTGGGACTACATCCCCAACCGCAAGCACGTTGCCCGGTACGGCGTGACGCGCTACCCCGCAATCATCATCGCTCGGCCGGACGGTTCGGCTGACGTGCTGGAAGGCCCGGCCAGTGTGGAGCGCATCGTCGGCTTTCTCAGCCGGGCGCTTCCCGGCTCGACCAATCCGACGCCCACGGTTCAGCTCTCCACCGCCAAGCCGGGCTGGCGCTGGTCCACCGACTTCGAACGCTCCCGCGCCCGGGCGCGGGCCAACAGCACCGGACTTTTCGTGTTCGTTCACGACGCGGCTGACGAAGCCTCCGCGCGCATGATGCAGCTCCTGCAGACCGACGAGGCCGCGGACCTCTTCGCCCGCACCATCAATTGCAGCCTCACCGTCGACGATTCGACGCGCGACCTGCTCGCGGTGTATCAGACCAGCGGAGCGCCCGCGTGCATCGCCATCCGGCCGAATGGTGAATTTACCAAACAGGAAGGGCTGGTGACGATCGCAGAGCTGCGCGGGCTGGCGCGCTTTCTGGAGTGACGCCGGCGCGGCGCCTCGGCTGGCGCATGGGTTCCGCCTGGCGGTCTTCGCGCTCAGTCCACACCGCTATCGCGTCGCCATCGGCGGGACCGGCCGCGCCGGCTCGCCCACGTACCGGCTGAGCGGGCGGTACAGTTTGTCGTCCTCGACCTGCTCGATCACATGCGCGCACCAGCCGGCCACCCGGCTGGCGACGAACAGCGGCGTGTAGACGTCGATCGGCAGATCGAGCAGGAAGTACGTCAATCCGCAGGGATAATCCACGTTCGGGAAAATCCCCTTCTCCGCGACCATCGGCTGCTTGATCGCGTCGTAGATCGCCATCCAGCGCTGCCCGCCCTTCGCCTCCGCCAGCTTGCGCAGCTCCGCCTCCAGTATCGTCGCGCGATGATCGCCGCTGCGGTACACCCGGTGCCCGAAACCCATCACCTTCTCTTTGTTCGCCAGCGCCCGCTGCACATAGGCCCGCGCCTCGTCCGCCGACGCGAACCGCAGGAGCAACTCCATCGCCCGCTCGTTCGCCCCGCCGTGCAGCGGGCCCTTCAGCGCGCCGATCGCCCCCACGATCGCCGACACCAGGTCCGACCGCGTGGACGCGATCACCCGCGCGGTGAACGTCGAGGCGTTAAACTCGTGCTCGGCGTAAAGAATCAGCGTCAGATCGATCAGCCGGGCCGCCTGTTCATCCGGCTCCGTTCCATGAAACTGGTAGAGCAACTGCGCCGCGTGCGATAGCCCCGGCTTCGCGTCCAGCGGCTGTAGATGTTTCACGAATCGGTAGCGCGCCGCGATCACCGACGCGATCGACGACGTCAGCCAGATCGACTGCCGCCGCAGGTCGCGCTCCCCGCCGCCGTTGGTCGGATCGTAATGCCCAAGTAGCGACACCACCGACCGCAGCACGTCCATCATGTGCGTGTCCGTAGGAATCGCCCGCAGCGCGTCCAGCACCGACCGCGGCAGCCGGCGATACTCCATCAACGTATCGTGCAGCAGCGACAACTGCCGCCGCGTTGGCAGTTCGCCATACACCAGCAGATGCAGCACCTCCTCGAAGCGCACCTTCTCCGCCAGTTCCGCGATGTCGTATCCGCGATAACGCAGACCATCCTGCGTCACCGCCGAAACGCGCGTCTCGCCCGCGACCACCCCCGCCAGCCCCGGACTGAATCCCGCATCCGTCATCGTTCCCACCCCATCAACCAGCCGCCATCTGTGAAAGCTCTCAACCCAACGACCTTCGACCTTCGACCTTCGACTTTTGGACTTTCGACTTCTCACTACTTTCCCGGATCGTAACCCAGCACATCATAGAGCTCGTCCCGCGTCTGCATCCGCGAGACCAGGCTCTCCTGCGTGCCCGTACGCTTCAACGTCGCCAACGATTCCTCCACCGTCTTCATCGCCAGCCGCTGCAGCGTCACCGGGTAGATGATGATGCGATACCCCATTCGCGCAAACTCCTCGGCCTTCAGCATCGGGGTTTTGCCGAACTCGGTCATGTTCGCCAGCAGCAACCCGCCGATTTCGCGGGCGAAACGCGCGAACTCGTCCGCGCCGGCCAGCGCCTCCGGGAAAATGCCGTCCGCCCCGGCGTCGAGGTAGCGCTTCGCCCGGGTCACCGCCGCGTCGAAGCCGTCCACCCCGCGTGCGTCGGTGCGCGCGATGATCACGAAGTCCCGGCTGGCCTTCGCCCCCGCTGCCGCCGCGATCTTTTTGCAGAATTCGTCGGCCGGCACCAGCTTCTTGCCGTCCAGGTGCCCGCAGCGCTTGGGAAATTCCTGATCCTCTAGGTGAATGCCGCTGACCCCAACCGCCTCCAGCATGCGCACGCAGTGCGCCGCGTTGTCCGCCCCGCCGTAGCCGGTGTCCGCGTCCATCAGGATGGGCAGCGAAGTCGCCCGCGCGATTTTCTCGGCATGATCGCGCGCCTCGGTCAACGTCATCAGCCCGATATCCGGCAGCCCGCCCACCGAGTTCGCCAGCACCGCCCCGGATAGATACAGCGCATCAAACCCCGCGCGTTCGATCATCTTCGCCGACAGCGCGTTGAACGCCCCCGGCATCATCACCGGCCCGGCGTCAAGCAGTTCGCGAAGGCGGCGGGAACGATCAGCGGATGCGAGAATCATGAGCGCGTCACCTTGCGGATTGTACGATTGCCAAAGCCCGCTCCCTTACCCTGGACACGATAATGCTGCGTCAAGGGCAGGCGGTCGCGGCTCGGTTCCTACAACACCTCGAACTGAAAAACCTCCGACACGGCGTCGCCGTCGAGCTTGTCGAACTTCATCACTTTCTCAACCAGCTTGTCCGCCGTCGACTTCGCCACCACCCCATCCGCCAGCCGCAGAAACTTCGCCACCACCTCGTCGTCCGTCATCGGGTTTTCCGCGTGTCCCCGCGGGTAGTCCACCCGCTGCTTCAGCTTGCTCCCGTCCGCCAGCGTGATGGTCACGTCGTTGGGAATTCCTTTGGGATATCCTTTGTTCAGCTCGCGGTCCTCCACGATCTGCGTGCGGTCGATCAAATCCAGCAGCTGCTTGTCCGTCAGCCGCTCCTCGTCGAACGTCGCCAGCGTCACGTCGCCGTCGACCAGGGCGGCTGCACAGCAGTAGAACATCGAATGGTCCGCCGTCTCGCGCGAGGTCGGCCGCAGTTTCTCCGGCTCCGAACCGATGATGCTCACCGCCGCCTCGAAGCTGCCGATGTGGATCTTCTCGATCTTCCGCCCCGCGACCTTCGGCCGAAGCTGCAAACACGCGTCGATCGCCGACTGCGAATGATACTCCGCCGGCCAGAACTTGATGTACGTCCGGTCGATCATGAAATCGCCGTCCGCGCCCAGCTTGAGATTCTTCAATCCACCGAGGTTGAGCTGCTTCATCAGGCCCTTCGGCCCCTCGAAAATCTCGAACGGACCGGTCAGCCCGCGCCGCGCCAGGTCGGCTGCGAACACCCCGTTCCGCGCCGCGTTCGCGAACGCGCACGCCTTCCAGTCGGAAATCTGTCCGGTTCGCGTCTGCCGCGTGGTGATGTTGCACACCCCCGCCAGGCCCAGCGCATGCTCGAGTTGCTCGGCGTCCAGGTCCCACAGCTTGCCCGCGGCCATCGCCGAACTGAGCGCGCCGTAGGTCACGTGGTCCCACCCGCCCGCGCGCAGGCTCGCCGCGTCGCACATCCGGCACTGGATCTCGTACGCGATCACGATCGCCAGAATGCAGTCCTTGCCCGATTTCGCCATGGACTGCGCCACCGCCACAGCCGCGGGGATGTTGTCCGACGGATGGGCCGGTTCAAGCGACAGGTACGTGTCATTGAAATCGAGGTAGCGGACCATCGCCCCGTTGGCGAACGCCGCGCGCTCGGGCGTGCTCGAATGGCTCGTGCCCCAGACAATCCCCGCGCGTGTGTCCCGCACCGCCTGCGCCATCGCCCGCGCCACCTTCGCCGGCCGGGAATGGTACGCCCCCAGGCACGTGCCAATCGAATCGAGGATGCGCCGCTTCACCTCGTGAACCGTCTTCTCCGGCAGCGCCGCGTAAGACAACTCGTGCACCCATTCCGCGATTCGACGTCCCAATGTGGGCATGACCAGTCAACCTTTCGTCTTGTAAGATCCGCCAGTTGTCGACATGCGACACCGCGAGCATGGTACACGATTCGCGGCATCGGGCAACGCGTGGTAGGGCCGATGATCGATCGGTTTCGATCGCGTGCATCGGCGCGAGCTTCTATACCTGATCTTGCTTCCGGGCGGCTCCTGGTACGGGCATTCCACATTCCGGACAAATCTCGCTTACATTGCCGATCAGGCTGTAACCGCACTTGGGGCAACGGTCGTCACGCACACGAATAACCTCGGTCTTGGTGACAATGTCGTCGCTGAAGTAAACCCCGCCCAGCCAGGCCGTCGAACCATATGCGCGATGCTCCTGGCCCCCCGCGTCGACATAACGCACGCGATATAGGCGGCGATTGCCCTTCACCAGCCAACCGCGTCCGAATGGGGTCCAGCGGAGATCGAGCACTCGGCCGCCGGCGTCAGTAATGTGTCGTGAAATTCGCCGCTTGTCGCGGCGATGCAGATCCAGGCGGTGCGCGACCAGCAAAGCAATTGCCAGCAATAGAATCGCTAGCCAAAACACAAATGACAAAAGGATATCCATCATTCGATTCGATTCAGTTCGCAACTACAAAGTTTGCCATCCGATGCCGTGATACTTGGAGGAAAAAATCGTCGGGTGCAGCACTTCGCCAAGAATCTCGACCGAATCCGCCAGCCGCGGACCCGGACGGTTGAAATACTGGTTGCCGTCGAGCAGGTACACCCGCCCGTCGCGCACCGCGCGCAGGCCAGGCCACTCGACGCGCCGCGTCAGCGCGGCCAGCTCCTCGCGGCATTTATGAATATCCCAACCGCAAGGCAGCGCCAGGATCACCTCCGGATCCGCCGACACCAGCGACTCCCAGGTCATCCACGACGAATGCTGGCCGGCTTCGCCGAACAGGTTGTCACCGCCCGCCAGCGCGATCAGTTCCGGCATCCAGTTGCCCCCGGCCATCAGCGGGTCGAGCCACTCCAGCGCCGCGACGGTCGGGCGGTGAGCGATGCCCGCGACGTGTTCCCCCACGCGCTGCATCCGCGCCTGCATGGCCTCGACCAATTCAACCGCGCGGTCCGCTGCGCCCAGCGCCGCCCCGACCCGCCGGATGTCCGCATACACGTCCGCCAGCGCCAATGGATTCAGCGCCAAGATCCGCGGTGCGCCGCCCACCCAGTCCGCCACCGCCCGCTCCACGTCGGCCAGGCTGACCGCGCACACCGCGCACTGCACCTGGGTGATGATCACATCCGGCCGCAGCGCCCGCAGCCGGTCCGCGTCGACCAGATAAATCGCCAGCCCCTGTTCGACCAGCGTCTTGACCTCACGATCGAGCGAGCGGCTGTCGCCGTCGGTGGGGAATCTGGGACGGCTGCAGATTGGCAGGCGGGCGACCGCGGGTGGGTGGTCGCACTCGTGCGAACGGCCGACGAGGCCATCTCCGCAGCCGAGGGCGTGGACAATTTCGGTGGCACTGGCCAGCAGGGACACGATCCGCATGGACTTGCCTCCGATCGACGCCGAATGGCCCCGAAATCCGCCGCCGGAACTGTAAACTTGCGCCCCAGGCGTCGCAAACCCACCGGCTTGGCGCCCGTTTCCCCCGCCTTGACCGAACCGGCTGACGGGCTTTACACTATGTGGCTCGAAACCGACAGGGAGAATTCGCGATGAAAGTCACCCGCAGCATGTTCCACGCGTACCGCCAGCAGGACGCGAAAGTCACCAAGGCCCGTAACCGGCGCCGCAAGTTTCCCGAGCGCGACCGCCGCGCCGCGCGTATGCTCGCGCGCGTCAAGGAGGGCAGCCTGCCCTACACGCCGGATGTGATGAGCTGGCTCAGCCGCGAACTCGACAAGCCGTCCGGCAAGATCACCGCGGCCGACGTCAAGTCGCTGCTCGCTTAGCCGTTTCACGACCCGATCCGAGCCGCGACTGTCAAGGAGCGGGCCGCATCCGAGCCGCGACCGCCTGCCCTTGACGCAGCATTATCGTGTCCAGGGTAAGGGAGCGGGCCATGGTCAAAACGTCAATTCGCCAGATCGCGTCCAATCGCGAGGCCTCGACCCCAGGTGGCGCGCGCAACCCGCGCGGCGCGACCCAACCATGAAACGCGCCACCGCACGCCTGCTCATCTGGTGCCCCGACGCCCGCGGCATCATCGCCACCGTCACCGGCTTTCTCGCCGAACACGGAGCCAACATCCTCGAAGCCGACCAGCACAGCGACCCCGACGACGGCGCCTTCTGCATGCGCGTCGAGTTCGAGACCGACGGCGTCGATTTCGACCGCGATACTTTCCCCATTGTCTGGCGACCCGTCGCCGAACGCTTCCGCATGGACTGGCGCATCGCCTACGCCGCCGACCGCAAGCGCATGGCCGTCCTCGTCACCCGGCAGGACCACTGCCTGCACGACCTGCTGCTCCGTCAGCGCTGCCGCGAAATTGACGTGGACATCCCTTTCGTCGCCGGCAACCACGACGACCTGCGCCGCACCGTCACCGGTTATGGCATCAATTTCCACCATCTGCCGGTCACGGCTGACACACGCCACGAACAGGAACGCCGCCTGCTCGACCTGCTCGAACGCGAACGCATCGACTTTCTCGTGCTCGCACGGTACATGCAGGTGCTCAGCCCCCAGGTCGTCGGCCGCTTCCCGGCGCGCATCATCAACATTCATCACGGCTTTCTTCCGGCCTTCGCCGGCGCGCGGCCCTACCACCAGGCCTACGCCCGCGGCGTGAAGATTGTCGGCGCCACCGCCCATTACGTGACCACCGAACTCGACGCCGGACCGATCATCGCGCAGGACACTACCGCCATCAACCACCGCGATTCGGTCGATGACCTGGTGCGCAAGGGCCGCGACCTGGAGCGCACCGTCCTCGCAGCCGCCGTCCGCGTGCACGTCGACGACAAAGTTCTTGTTCATCAGAACAAGACCATCGTCTTTGACTGATTCGTTCTGAGTTGAGCGCGCAAAAATGAGCGCCCGCCCCCCGCATGGGAAGGCGGGCGAATGCCCATATTGCGGCAACGCGCCGGGACTACGGCGTCGGGGTCGGCGTCGGACTCGTATCGTCTTCCGGCAAGGGGAAGAGCGTATCGGTGATGGTGGTGAAGACCAGCTCCGCGAACGCATCCAGCACAGCCGTGCGCCCGGCGCCCGCGAACTGATACCAGTAATTCTTCGGCAGGCAATCGCTCACGTTGATCAGCATCACCCCGATCGTCATGGCGCTGATCCGTTTCATCCACTTTGTTCGCCGCGTATGCATCGAATGACTCCTTTCATCCGCTCACGAATCTATCGGCCTTCCCTGGCCATGTCGACACAATCTTTTCGGACCTCGCCGCCGGCGCCGCGTCCCGCGACCCCCATCACAGCACTGAGACGGGAGTCCCCCGCGCCGGTACTCAACCTGTTGATTCGCCACGCTCGCCACCCGCGAGCGTATTGATCCGCTCGGCCAGCTTAACGTCGCGATCGCTCAGCCCGCCCACGTCGTGCGTGCTCAGGTCAATCCGCACCGTGTTCCACACGTTGAACCATTCCGGATGGTGGTTCATCTGCTCAGCCGCCAGCGCCACCCGCGACATGAACCCCCAGGCGGCGCTAAAGTCCGCGAACTTGAACTCGCGATGAAACTTCCCGTCCTTCAGCGACCAGCCGGCAAGCTTCGCCAACGCCGATGTAATCTGCGCGTCCGTCAGTTTCTGGGCCATCCACGCCAACTCCCTTCACCACGCCGCATCATCCAGCACACCGGACTTCGCGCTGGCTCACGCCAGGTTCGCTTTGACCCACGACAGCACCTCGTCCGCGTGCCCTTCCGCTTTCACGTTCTCGAACACGTACGCGATCTTGCCCCGCGAGTCGATCACAAACGTCGTGCGCACGATGCCCATGTAGTCCCGACCGTAAAGCGTCTTTTCGCGCCACACGCCATACGCCTCGGCCACCGCGTGATCCTCATCCGCCAGCAGCGGAAAATTGAGTTCGTGCTTCTCCACGAACTTGTCGTGCTGCCGCACCGGGTCCGGCGATATCCCCAGCACGACCACACCAGCGCGCTTCAGCGCCGCCGCGTTGTCACGGAATCCGCACGCTTCCTTGGTGCACCCGCTGGTCATGTCCTTGGGATAGAAAAACAGCACCACCGCGGACTTGCCCTTATAGTCCGTAAGCCGGATCGTTTCGCCGCCGGTCCCCGGCAGAGAAAACGCCGGCGCCGCTGAACCCACCTTGGGATAGTCCACATCCGCGTGTCGTGCCATTATGCCGCGCTCCTTCCCGAAGTTTCGTGAAAAGTCACTCCGCGATTCAACCAATGCAACTCCGGCATTCTACGCCTTGGCCACAAACGCAGCCAGGGAACGGCCCTGTCGCGCCGCCCCCTGGCCGATGCACTTGCCCGCACGCCGCAATCGCCCGATCAGAACACCACTTCCGCGATCCACGTCTGCTCGATCACCACGTGCCGCGCGTCCGCGCGCACCACGCGCTCGCCATGCCCAACCAGCCGGCGCGTATCAATTTCCATACCCGCCAGCGCCGCCGTCACCTGCTCCGCCGCGACAAACACCCCGGCTGTGTCGCCGTCACCCACCCGCGCGCCATCCGCCGAACGCAGACTGCGCTCCGCGACCGTCACGTACACGCGCACCTCACTCGGCGTCGTATCGTCAAACTCGCCGCGCTGCCGGCCGAATACCGTCACCAGCGCCGCCGGTGTCCGCAGCCGCTCCAGCAGCACGGCCCGCGCGGAGGTATCCGCTCCCGCGCCGCCGCGCACTTCCGCGAACAGTGGCGCGCCGCCGACCTCCAGCGCCGCAATCGCGCCGACGATCTCCGCCTCGATGTCGCTCAGCACACTCATAATCCCCCCAGCGTCTTACGCGAAAGCCGCGCCGCGTTGCCCACGCTCCGCGCCGTCACGCCCGTCGCGACATTCCCCGCCACCGGCGCCGCCGAGGGCAGCACCACGCCGCCGCTGGCCACTTGGGAAAGCCACGTCAGCGCCGCGACATGCCGCAGCCGTACATCCTCCGGCACCGGTGGCCGCCGCGCGTGCAGGCGATACTCCACCAGGTCCAGCGTCACGGCTGACAGCACGGGCTGAAGCTCCGGATACGTCGCCAGGTCAATCGGCACGCGGTGCCGACGGGCGAGGTGGCTGTCCACCTCGCCCTCGGCCTCCGCTTGCGCCGCATCGACCACCGACTCGTCCGCGCTGCCCGTTCCCGCATCGTCGGTGAGCTGCACATAGGCCAGCGTGCCTATGCGCAACTCGATGTCTGCGTTGGTCACGTATCCCATCGCCGCGCTACGCCTCCTCGAACTGGGTCTGCACCGCGAACTGCCAGTAGCCGTACGCCATGCGGTAGCGCGCCCGAACGCCGAACAGGAACTTCTCGCGCTTGAAGCCCTCCTCGCTGTCTTCCGCGAGCGCGGAGAACTCGATCGGCTCGCGATCCTGGAAGATGAACGGCCGCACCACGCCGTCGGTCTTCAGCAGAAACCACTTGTCCGTTTCCGAAAGCCAGGGCAGCGCCACCACGTCCGCCGCGCTGGCCAGCACGTTGCTGCCTCCGCCGACCAGCGTCGCGTTGATCGCCTCCAGCGCGGTGAACAGCAGGTTCGGCGGCACCACGCACACCAGCCCGCGCGCAGTCAGCGCCATCGGTTCGCCCTGGTCGTCCTTCAGCGCCAGCATGCGCGTGATCGCCGCGGCCAACGATGTGCGAAACTCTCCACTCGTCGGCGACGACGCGTCCGACGCCCCCGCCGAAAGCAGGTTGCTCTGCGCGCCGCTGCCGCCCGACACGTGACTCTCGCTGAAGAATGGCACGCCGTCGTAACTGTGAAAACCCGAAAGGTCCCCGCTCGCCAGGAGCTGCGCGATCAGGTAGTCCTTGTGCGTCGCCGCCCGCTCCGCCAGCTCGCCGACGCGCACGCGGATCTGTCCGGTCTGGTCGTCGGAAATCTCGTCGCGGTCGACCTCCAGCGTCGCCTCGTACTTGAGATTTTCCAGTGAATAGCTCTCCGTACGCAGCCCGCGCGCCAAGCGCCCGTCGCCCCACTCGCGCAGTTGCGGCGTGCTGCCCAGCCAGCGGTAGACTTCGCTGTGCCCGTTCGACGGCACGCGCGTGGCGAACTGCCGGTAATGCGCCGGCGCCGCCTCCAGCCGGTTGAAAAACTCGCTGCGCAAACCCTTGGTCAACAGTCCCGTATTGATGATCGCCATGTGTTTCCCCCCTTTCTTGTGGGACCGGCCTTTCAGCCGGTCTTCCAGATCGTTGCTCTACCTACGCCTCGATCGTGATGTCCGCATCCGCACCGCTGATCGACGCGAGCGCCACCCAGTCGCCGTTGCCGTCCGCGACCACGTGTAGAAAATCCCCAATGTCGGAGATCGCCGCGTACTTGTTGTCCGACTGCTTCGCCCCTTTCACATAGATTCCGCCGGCTGCCCCCGGCGCGACCTGCAGCGCCTGGTCCGCCATGCACACGAACTTGAACACCGTCCCCTCAGGCGGATTCTGCGGCAGCGTCGCGGTGATCGCGCCGGCCGCGCCTAGATTGGTGAAAACCCCACCCGACTGCCGCGCGGTGAGCGAAAATGACGCCGTGCGATGCTCGATCCGCTCCGCAGCCGGCGCAGCATCCGCGAGCCGCAGGATGATCCGCCCGCTCGCGGGCACCCCGCGCACGCGCCCGACGTACACCGCCTGCTGGCCGTCGAACGTCAGCGTCGCGTCATCGCTCGCATACACCGCCCGGCCGACGTCACCAGCTGCCGCGCCCGACAGGGCCATCTCGAAGTCGCCCAGCGTGTACACCCGGCCGGTCACCGCGCCGTCCGCGCCGCCGGTGTTGTCCATCTCCTCGTACGCCAGCCCCGCGAACACGCCGCCGCCCGCAACCGGCTGGGCGTAGCCGGCTGCGTTCCATTCCAACAGCGCGCCCTTGAAAACGTGCGCATCCGCTGCCACCTCCACGCTGCGCAGCTCCTGGTCCACGTAATGATCCACGTCCCGATTCGCCGAAAGTGCCATGACCTGTCACCCTCCATCATTTGACCGATGAAAACTCAGCACAAAGAACCGACCGCAACCCCCCTCCCTCACAGGGAGGGGCAGGGGGAGGGTGGAACTCGAACCATTCATTCCCCCAAGTCCCGGGCAGTCAGCACGCATCTCATGATGCCCGGGCCTGTTCCCGCAGCGATTCAGCGACGTACGCCTCCTCGCTGGTCAGCGCCTGCAGCGCACGGCTCGCGCGATACTCGCCGCGTGCACGTTCCGCGCGCACAGCCGCACCACACCCCGCGCCCGCCGCCGGCGCTGCGATGCGCCCGGTCATCACCACCACCGGCGCCGTGCGCACCCACTCGTCGAACAGCGCGCGGTTCTTGAGCGCCAACGCCAACGCCCAATCGCGCTGTGCCGGCGTCAGCTTGCCCGCGGCCATCGCCGCCGCGACAAGCCCATCCGCCTCACGCTCCCGCACTGTGTTTTCCAGCACAGCGAGCCGCGCCTCAGCCGCCGCCAGCAGCGTGACCACGTCGGACTCGGCTGGCAGCGCCAACCGCGCCGACAACGCCGCTGTCACCGCGTCGGTCGACGACGCCTCCTCGCCCTCGGCCGCGCCGTCCCGATTCACCACCGCCCTCATCCCCACGATCGCCGGCTTGTTGGTCAGCGCCACCGAGTGCAGCGCCACCAGCCGGCGATCGTCCTGCCGGATCAGCGCCACGGGCGACAGGTAGCGATACGCCCGCGACGCCAGCATCCGCCGGCCCTCCTCCGTCCAGTTCACCGTGGCCACGACGCCTTCGCCTTCAATCACTTCGAGCCCGGTGATCCAACCAGCCGCCGGCGCAGTCCCCTGCGGCGATGCGTACGCCCCGCCGAGCGTCTGATGCTCGAAGTCGATCGGCAGGTCCGTGCCGTGCGCCGCGAACGCCGCCATCACCGCCGCGCCCGCTTCCGCGTCGACCACGAACGATCCGCTCGTGCTCGCCACCTCGCCCCACGGCGCCACCAGCACGCGCTGCGGCACCGCTCCATCCAGTTCGGCTGCCGCGATCCGCGCCAGCGCGCTGACCTGATCCCCTGTCACCAAACTGCCGATGCTTTCCATCATGTCTTTTCCCCCACAATCCTGATTTGCGTTTATTCGCGTCCATTCGCGGTTCTCTTCCCGCTCAGCATCGCCTCGCCACTTCCGGCTTCTGGAATTCCCAGTGCCGTCCGCGCCCAGCCGAGCGGCACCGGCACACCCAATCGGTTAACCGCCGCGTCGAGCACTTCGGTCAGTTCCTCCAGGTCGCGCGGACCCTCCACCCGCCGCACGAAATGCGGCACCGACACGTCCGGCCCGAACTTGAACCGCGCCAGCGGCGCGAGCACGTCGCGGCGGATCGTCCGCGCTTCCTGGCGCCGGTCATCGGTGCGCAGGTCCTTGCGCACCTCCTCGTGGATCCGCGTCGCCCCGAACGATCCGCCCAGCCCCGGCGTCTCGGTGGTCAGCGTCTGCCCGAGCCAGGCCTTGCTCATTTCGCGATTGAAAAAGTCGCAAAGCGCTTCGTACGGCGGCGGCGCCTTGCCCTGCCCCGCCTCGACGAACTGCAGTTCGATGGCCTGGCTGAAGATCCCCGCGGCGCTGCTGCCCAGCGATTGCAGCATGCGCAGCATCTCCTCCTTCTCTTCCGGCGTGACCGACGGGTCGTACCGCGCGATCCGCACGGGCATGCCGAACAGCTCCGCGTAGATCATCCAGTCCTTCAGCGCCAGGTTCTTGCCCAGGTACACCAGTGCCGTGGCCCGCAGCAGCCCGCCGCGCATCGCGTGCCCACTCGCCGCGTGCGGCGCGTGCACGATGAACTTGTTCGGCGGAAGAGCCATTCCATTCGCCGGGTCCGATTCGGTCAGCACGCGCACCGCGCCAAGCTCGTCGAACCGGATGCGGGTAAACTCAACGGGCACGACATCCGCCAGGGTCAGCTCCCCCCCGACCTGCGCCCACACCAGCTCGGCCAGCGCGATGTTCCGCCCCAGGGCCAGCGCCAGGTGCGGCAATACCGCTTCAAATCCATCCATCCGCTGCAGCACAGACCGGCAGTAGTCCGCAGCCGCGTCCGCCCGCGCGCGATCCACTCCCGCGTCGAACTCCGCCGCGCTCGCCACCGTCCACGGCAGACCGGTGAGCGCCAAACGCCGCTTGCTCGCCACCGCGTGCAGGTGTGCGTCCTTCTCCTCCATCTCCATGAACAATTGCATCGCCTGGCCGACGTCGCCGGAGTCCGCCGCGTGCAGAATCGCCGTCAGCCGCTGCGGCGTCAGGCCCGTTGTGGGATAATCCCAAGTGAAATCCTCGCGCCGCCCCGCCACCAACCGCCCGACCCGCGGCCGACGCGCACGGTCTACAGCGATTCCATTCCGCAAACTGTTCACAACTCGCGTCACCCAGCGCATGTCCGATCCCCACCAGTCTCTGCCAACAGTAAACTCACCATTCCCAATCAACCAATTCATCAACTACGATCCAGTCTCACGCAGAGGCGCAGAGATCGCAGAATACTTGCTATCATCAAAGTCAAAGTCTCTCTCTGCGCCTCCGCGCCTCTGCGTGATCCCAACAGTCAACCTTCACTTGGTGTCTTGGTGTCTTGGTGCCTTGGTGACTTGGTGTTCAAACTCTGTGGCTCAAGCACCCGCCCCAGTCATCAGTCCGTCGTCACCAAACCCCCGGCCGCGCATAGTTCGCCGGCGTCATGCGCAGCACCTCGATCGCAGCAGCCGGCGCATCCTCGGCTGCGTGGACAGCCAGCGCCGCCGCCCAGAACCGATCCGCGTGATGCCCCCCGTGCCGCGGCGCACCCAGCGCGATCTGCCCCGACGCGCTCACCCGCCGCTCCACGCTGTGCCAGTCGTTGCGAATCGCCTCGTCGACAGGAATGCGAATCGTGTGATCCTCCACCGCGATCCGCAGCCGGCCCGCGATCTGCGACTTCAGCGCGGCGGTGAACGTCACGCCCTCGACGCGGTGCCGTCCGAAGCGTACCTGCGCCTCCTCGGCCAGTTGCATCCCCAGCCCGCCCGCGTCGATGCAGCAGCGGCGCAGGTTGCGCAGCGCCAGGTACTCGCCGAGGCGTTCGAACTGCGCGCGGAATGTCGCGCCCGCGAGTTCCACGACCGAGCGCGTGAGCATTTGTGTACCTTGCCGCGCCAGCACCCAGATCACCGTCAGATCGCGCCGCCGGCCGACGTCCACGCCGACGAACAGCTCTTCGCGCGGATCGAGTTCGTGCGCCGGCTGATACCGATCCAGCGCCGGGTCCTCGCAGGCCGCGATCTGCGCGTAGGTGAGATACGCCGTCGCCTCGTCGAGGAATTCGCACAGAAACTCCTGGCGAAACAGCTCGTCGTCGCCCAGTCCGCGACGGATCGCGTCGATATCGACCGGGAGCCCCTGCCGCACCGCGTCCGGAAGTGTGAGCGTGGAATGGCTGAATTGGGAATTATCCCGCAGCCGGGCGAAGACGTTGCTGATGCCCTTCGGCGTGGAGGCGACATCCAGCTCGCCGTCGCCGCGCAGCAGCGTGGGAAACAGCGCCGCCCAGATGCCGCGATCGTTGGCGTGCATCGCGAACTCGTCGAGCAGCACGTCGCCGGTGTATCCGCGCGCCGTGTGCGGATTCGCCGGCAGCCCGATGATCCGCACGCCGCCGGGCAGGCGCAGTTCGAGTTGACGCGACCCCGTGCCCGCGAAGCACCCGTCGCCGACCGCTTCGCACGCGATCCGCAGCGCCGCGCAGTGCTGCCGCACCTTGGCCATCAGTTCGCGACTCTGCCGCTCGCCCGCGGACAGCAGAATCTGCGTCCGTCGCCGCAACAGCCCGCGCAGCAGCCGGCGCAGCGACTTGGTGAAACTCTTGCCCGTCTGCCGCGACCAGCAGCACCAGCGCATCCGGTCCGGGCTCTCCACGTCCGCCCGCTGGTATTCCAGCAGCGGAATCACCGGCGCCACCGTCGCCGGCGCCCGCACAATTGGTTCTGTCGCCTTTGTGTCGCCCATCAACCAACATATCGCTACCCATGCACCATGAAATCGTGCGCCGGCGCGCCAACGGCCGCCGGATTCAGTACGCCAAGCAAGCGCCGACACAAATGATCCGACCCGCGACCGCCTGCCCTTGACGCAGCATTATCGTGTCCAGGGTAAGGAAGCGGGCCGAACCAATGACGTCAGCGCGCTTCTTCGCGCACGGTACTGGTGCTATTCGACTGGTAGAACCGTTCTGAGGTGGGTAGCAAAAGCTTCAGGGCTGGGCGGGCTTGGACCAGAGCGTTACATCCCACACCTTCAGCGTGCCGGGGACGAAGGTGGCCACGGCTTTCGAGTCCGGCGAGAAGGCCACCAGCGCCACGGTCGAGTATCCGTGGTCGAGGATGCAGGCGGCTTTGCCCTGAGCCGCATCGAAGATCCAGACCAGGCCTTCCGGCCCGGTGCCGGCTGCCACCCACTTGCCGTCGGGGCTGACGGCGATGTCGGAGATGCGGTGGCCGTACTCGCTCGTGCCGGACTTCGACGCGTACCATTGGCTGACGATCTTGCCGGTCTGCACGTCGAGCCCGTAAACGCAGCCTTCTCCGCCTCCCGTGTAGATGATCTTGTTGTCCGGTGCGAACGCGGCGTAGTAGCAGCTCACCTCGTTGGGCGGACGCGTCCACCAGAGTTGCTCGCCGGTGGAGCAATCGAGCATGGCGAGGCCATTGTCCCAGCCGGCCGCGGCGACAAACTTCCCATCGTTCGACGGAATGAGTCTGCGAATGTTGTTAGCGGCGGATTCTTTGCCGCCCAGAGTGCCGATCCAAGTGATCTCCGTGGCTTTCGGCGCGATTACGCCGATCTTTTCGCGAGGGTGTTGAAATCCTCGGTATCCTGGCGGCGGATCCGCACCATTTTCTTGAAGTCCGACTGCTAGGTAGTCTCCTGATTGGCTAGAGTGAATCTGATCACACCACCAACCAGATGGGACCGGATGTCGAACCTCGCCGTCGCTGCTGGGCCCGCGTCGCAAGTAGATATCATCCTCCCTATCGCTAGACTGATACGTGAAGAGTAGCTCATTACTAGGCCCCAGCGTGACCACGCTCAGCCCTTCGGCTGGGATACTCGGTTGCTTGCTCAGGTTGCTGTTTATCCACTTCCACGACTCCAGGTTCTGCGGCTTGATTGTGGTTCCATATACACAGTTACGGTTGCGATTCCATTCGCGAAAGCCCCCACCTGAACCAGTCCATCCGTGCGCGTGAGTCGGCTGCTTGATAGTCGGCACTTGTGCAGCGCGCGAACGACATCCGTCGCATGATAGACTGATTACGAGCAGGAGCAAGAAGCGCCGAATTGCGGCACTTAGGCCTAACATGAATTCACGCCCAACGATAGCAGATTCACTACCTCCCGGGTCAGTCAAGCGCATCGACTTTCCGATACAGAATTCTTCATTATTGAGGTGCGCTTTCAGTCTCTAAGTCCCAAGGAACCTTGTTACTACCGTCAAAGTTTCTTAATTCGAGCATCTGCTTAAACCATTCCGTCGCTAGCCCACGAATGTCCTTGGGATCCTTCGCCTGCCTCGTCATTCTCCTGCCGTCTGGACAACCACAGGGGCAATTTGTTCTGAAATCAAGCATGGCTCTATAGGTAGTGCTTGCAGCGTCAAGTACATCGCCTTGCCAGATACTCGGATCATCCGCGCTGGTTGACGTCGCCGCGGCGAGCCCGCTTAACTTGATGTATTGCGTGGGCAGGCCCATCGGCATCGGAATCTTGATGGCGCCCCGGGCGTGGCCGAAACCAGCCTTGTATGGTCGCCCCTGATGTGACCATGAATCCTGAAGCACGTGCAACCCTCGCCCGAACTCCTTCAGATCGCACTTTCTGACCGCGAGCCCCGCCTTATACCTCGATACCTTGCTTCCTGGCCGGACGACTCCATCCTTGTCCGCCGGGAAATGCCATTCGCGTGCGCTCTCGCGTGCCTGCTGCGCTTCAAAAAGCAAATCTTGAGCAGCGTCCCAAGGCAGAACAACGAACATCTATCCGGCAACGGTGCCGGGATATGATCCGAGCGAGTTGGAAATCGGCGCGGTCTTTGGGTCGATGTCCGGGTAATTCGCCCAGTAGCCGAGGTCATCGAAACAGGGAATGCCCGCCCAGAACGCAAGCTGGGAGGTGAGCTTCTTGTGGATTCTCTCGTCCCAAAGGCCGAAGCCATCGATCCGTTGCGACGGCATGTTCCCCGCGTAGCCGTAGAGGCGCGGGCCGCCGTCCTCTCCGAGCGGGTCCCGGTTCATCCACCTGCCCAGGGCCGGGCTATAATGCCGGAAGCCCCAGTAGCCCAGGCCGGTGACATCGTCGAACGGCTTGGTGCTGAAGCGGTACGGCTGATCGTACTCGTTCTGCGCGGGCGTGTTGACGCGGCTGCCGAACGGGTCGTACTCGTACTGCACGGCGACGGCACCGTAGTTCTGGCCGGAGGTAGTCTCGACAACCTGACCGACGTTGCCGTTGCCGTCGGCGAAGTAGATGAAGGTGCGCGCGGGCGTGTCGGAGGTGTCCTCCGCCGTGAGCAGGCCGCCGATGCCGCCGGCGCCCTCGAGGCTGCCGGACAGGTCCAGACCCCACGTGTATTTGCGGGTCACGGTGTCTTCGTCCAGGCCGTCCAGCTCCATGATCACCCGCCAGCCGTCGTAGACGTACTTGGTCACCGCTGTGGGGCCGGTCCAGTCGCCGGCCTGGGCGTCCCAGCCGTACACGCGGCGGACCACCCGGCGGCCCAGGTAATCATAGGATCGCGCCGGACATTCGCAGCCGCTGGGCCGTGCTTCGGGCGTCAGAACCCCCCATGCATGTGGGGGGCGATGCGAAATGTCACGCATGAAGTGAATGGCCCCGGACTGGCGTCCGGGGTTTTGTGGGTCGCACAGGAAAGGGACCGTCCGCGCCGCGATCAGCGCAGCTCGTCGTGCGGCATCCGCTCCAGCGGACAGCCCGCGCAGCGTGCCCGCGACCGACAGTGCCGCTTGCCCACTTCGACGAAAAGTGCGTGGTACTCGTTGAACATGGCTGCGTCGCGCGGCAACGCTTCCTCGAACACGCGCTGCACCGCGGCATACGGCTCATCACCGCCGATGATCCCGTGCCGCCGCAGCACGCGCCGCGTGTATGCATCCACCACGAACACCGCGTGCCTTCCGGCGTACAGCAGAATCGCATCGGCGGTCTCCGGCCCGATGCCCGCGACTTCAAGCAGCGACGCGCGCACCGCCGCCATGTCCCCGCGCAGCGCCGCTTCAATCGTCCCACCGCGCGCCATGACCCACGCCGCCAGCGCCTTCAGCCGACGCGCCTTCACCCGAAACGTGCCCGCGGACCGGATGATTTCCCCAAGCGCCTCCGCGTCCAACGCGTCGATCCGCGCGAAATCGACGCAGCCGGCGCGGCGCAGCGCCGCGATCGCCCGCTCGACGTTGCTCCATGCCGTGTTCTGCGTCAGCACCGCGCCGATCGCCACCTCGGTCGGCGTCTCGCCCGGCCACCACCCCTGCGGCCCGTACGCAGCCAGCAAAGCGTCGTAAATCCGCACGATGGTGTGATTCTGAGTCACCGCCGCATCCTGCCGGACGCAAATCACCCTTGCAAGCGCCGCGGAACATGCCACGATACCTGCACGATGGCGGCCTCACGGAAGAGGAAACCAAAGCCTGCGGCGCAGGATGCGCCCCCGCGTTTCACGGCGGAACCCAGCCCGCCGCTGGAAACGCTCGTCTTTCTCCTTCCGTTCATTCTCGCGTATGAGATCGGCTGTCTGCTGCTGCACACCTCCGGCGGCGGCGTCGGCCAGGAACGCGTCGTCGCGTTTCACCTGTTGCAGCTCTTCTTCGAGATGTTCGGTTCGACCGGCGTGTGGATGCCCGGGCTGGCGGTCGTCGTCATCCTGCTCTGCACGCACATCGTCAGCCGGCGGCCGTGGCGCGTGCGGCGGCAGGCTGTCGGGCTGATGTACGCCGAGGCTGGGCTGCTGGCCGTTCCCCTGATCGCGCTCAACCACGTGCTGCACATCACGCCGCTGCACACCGGCGCGGGCGGTGACGTGATCACCGAGGCGGTGCTTGGCGTGGGCGCGGGCGTTTACGAAGAGCTGGTCTTTCGCCTGATGCTCATCTCCGGCCTGGTCATGCTCGGTAGTGATTTTCTCAAGCTGCCCGCCCGCGGCACGCTGGCGGTCGCCGTGGTCGTTTCCGCCATCGCCTTCGCCGCCCACCACCATCCGCCGCTGGGCAGTGAACCGTTCGACAGCACGGCGTTCGCGTTTCGCGCTTGCGCCGGACTGTACCTCGGCGGTCTGTTCGTCTTCCGCGGCTACGGTCCCGCAGCCGGCACGCACGCCGCGTACAACCTGATCATCACCCTGCTCGCATGAGCGCCGCGCCAAGCCAAGAAATAGCCCCGACCGCGCGAACGCGGCCGGGGCATGATGCCATTCCCAATCGAGTTTCCCGCGCTCGCGTCAGTACGCCAGCGCGCCGATGTCCGCCGCGCCGCCGTGCGGCGTGCCGTACGCGTCCGCCGGAACCAGCAGCGGGCTGATCCGATTCACCAGCGGCGAACCCGCCCCGCTGGGCATGCCGAACAGGTCACTGTTCACGTCCGTCACGATCTGCGGATCGCCGGTCGTCTTCGTGCCGCCCGGCGAGTTCGGGAACACCATGTCCGCGTCGCCCGCGGTGGACGTGGTGATGAAGTGGTTGTCGCGAATATCCACATCCGCATTCGACATCCACGCGTCGTCCGCGCTGCTCACGCCCGAGCGGAAGCGCTCGAACAGGCACCCGCGCACCGACACGTTTTTCAGCAGGAACTGGTTCGTCGGCGAAGTCGTCGACTCGTACTGCCCGAGGTTGAACTTGTTTTTCGTGCCCGTGCCGACGAACGAGCAGTGCCAGAACAAGAGGTGGTCGTACTTGCCCGCGAACGTCGTACCCCGGCCGCTCACGTCGTTGCGGATCGGCGTGCGCATCTCGAACAGGCAGTTCACGAAGGCGTTGTTCCGCGAGGTCGCTCCGCTGCGGACAAAGATGCCCTGGTAATGCAGGTCCGTCGCCACCACGTTGTACCAGATCCAGTTGTGCATGTACGCCCCTTCCGTGGAGAGCGCCGGCGGGCCCTGAATCACGTCGGCATGCTCCGGGTTCGCGCCCGGACCGGGGTCGCTGCCGTCCACGTAGATGTTCACGCCGAACGGCACGCTCTGGAAGCAGTCCTCGCGCGTGTTCAGAATCACCAGGTTGCGCATCAGCTTGTGATTTTGCCCATTGCCGGACGCGCGCCGCTGGTCGCGAATGGTGCACTCCGTGTAATAATGCGGACCGCGCCACCCGCTGCCCACGGGGAAGGGGAAGTCCGAACTGCCGCCTTTGATGTCGCAGCCCTTCAGCCAGACGCTGCGCTTGGTGCGGTCGCCATCCGACGAACTGCCGCCGTTGATGATCGATGGCGCCGACAGCGTGATGCCCTCGACCTTCAGCCACATGGCCTTCAGGTCACCGCTGTCTCGGCTGGTGATGCGCGTGTTCGCCTGCGTGCCGCCCTCGGCTGCATCGAGCGTGATGGTGACCCATTCATTCTCGACGTTCACCGTCGCGCCGCTGTAGTTGCCGCCGCCGTCGGCGACGTAATCGCCGGGCTTCAGCCGGACGATGCCGCCGTCGGCCTTGCCGCCCTGCGCCGCGGCCAGCGCCTGCAGCGCCGCGCTGATCTTCTTGAACGGGCGCTGCTTGAGGTTGACGAGGCCCGTGTCGTCATTGCCCACGTATGCATCCACCCAGGCGGTGTGCCGCTTCAGCGTGTTGCGCGGATTCACGATCAGCTTCAGCGGTTCGAGCCCGTCGCCCGGCGTCGTGTTCTTGTCGCGCACGCCGCCGTCGTTGCCGATCACGACTGCTTCCACCGTGATCATGCCGTCCGTCGCGAACTCGCCCGCCGAGATCGGCACCCAGTATTCCCAGACGTCCACCTGGTCGTTGTAGGTCATCTGCGTGGCCACTTTCGGGTTCACGCCCGAGTAGCCCTGGCCGGAGATGTGGAACTGCACTTCGGCGATACCGTGCTTGCTGAACGCCACCACGCCCGCCTTCAGCGTTTCGCCCGGACCGATCCGCTGCCGCGGCACCACATCCCAGCGCGCGATCGGCGTCAGCGCCGTCGTTTGCGGCTGAACCAGCAGCGTCACGCGCACCACCTGCGACGCCAGGCCCGAGGCCGAAACCGTCACGTCCGTCGTGTACGTGCCGTTTGCCAGGCCGGCGCGGCTCGCGGTCAGGGTAATCGTGTCGCGCTCGCCGCCGCTCGACCCCGAGGTGGGCGAAACGCTCAGCCAGTTCGCGTTCTCCGATACGGTGTACGAGACGACCCAGGCGCCCGCGTTCCAGACTTCGAACGTGGCCTGCGTGTCCGCGCCCGCCAGTGAAATCGCCGTGGTGCTCAGCGCCAACTGCGCTTCGTCGCAGCGATCCGGAATGCCGTCGCCGTCCGTGTCCTGGGCATCGTCGTAGCCCGGGCACACGTCCTGGCAGTTCGGCACGCCGTCGCCGTCCGCGTCCGCATCCGGCACGCCCGGACAGACGTCGTTGCAATTCGGGACGCCGTCGCCGTCGCTGTCGGTATCCGCCACGCCGCAACCGCAAACACCCGGCGCGGACTTCAGCGCATCATTCGGACACCCGTCCGCACAGTCCGGCACGCCGTCGCCGTCACTGTCGCCCGTGCCCACGCAGGTATCGTGGCAATCCATCAGGCCGTCCTGGTCGCTATCGACGTCCGCGACACCGCAGCCGCACGCACCGGGCTGAGTCTTCGCCGGATCCGCCGGACAGCGGTCGGTGCAGTCCGGCTCGCCGTCGCCGTCGGAGTCCGCGTCGCAGCCGCTGGTGGTGATCCGCAGATCGTCCCAGTACTTTCCGAAATTCCCCATGCTCCAGACGCCGAACGTGCCCGACTTCCGCCGCGTCGCGCTCGCGTCGTACGCATTGATTTGCCACGCCGAGGGCTCGGCTGATCCGTCCGGCCACAACCGCGCCCTCACTTCGGTCCGCGCGCCGGTGTCGACCACTTCCAGTCGGAAGCGATACCAGAGGAGCGGCGAGGGAACGACGCCGGAGTTGGTCGTGCCCACAAAACTCTCACTGCTGTCCGGGTGCGCGTCGAGATGGAACGCGTGCCCGCCGCTGAACGCGCCGCGGCGCAGGCGGTAGTAACTGTCGCTGCTGGGATAATCCGACAGCAGGGTCACGCCGATGCCGCCGTTGGCGTCCGCGATCATCATGCGGCCCGAATAGGTATACGACCGCAGCGCATCGCTGCCCGCGCCCGTGTAGTGCGAGTGAATGTTCGTCTTGTTCGACGTCGTGCCGAACGCGCGCCCGTCCGCAAGGCACTGCACCGAGAAATCGTTGGCCGGCGACATGCTGTTGCTCGCGGCGGTGTCCTGCCAGTCCGCCGGATTGCCGCCGCAGGCGTACGCCTGGAAATCCTCGGGGCCAAAGCCTCCCGATTGCGGCTCCAGGCAATCGGCGACGCCGTTGGCGTCCGCGTCCGCATCTGATTCGCCACAACCGCACACGCCGGGCTCGAGCTTGGCAGGATCGTCCGGGCAGTTATCGACCGGCTCTTCAATCACGTCTTCGCCGACGGCTGGGTTGACCGTCACCACGGTTTCGTCGACAGCCACCGCCGCGCCTTCGTGCACCGTCAGGGTGAATACGAACTCCGTCGGCGCCTCCACCACCGGGGCCGCGAAGCCCGCGACCGCGGTCACCGCGCCCGTCAGGCTCACTGCCGGTCCCGACGTCTGCGCCCATTGGTAAGTCAGCGCCGCCATCCCTGAACCCGCGCTGTTGCGTCCGTCGAGAGAAACCGCATCGCCCGTTGACACCGTTTGATCGGGTCCGGCATCGGCCACGACCTGGTTCGTTTCTTCAGCGGCTGGCGTGACATTCACGACTACGACGTCATCCACCGCAGCCGCACCCTGGCCCGTGGTGAGCAGAAACACGAGCTGCGTGTTCTGCGCGACCGCGGGCGCCGTGAAGCAGACCTGCGCGCTGGCCGCGCCCGCGGCGGACAGCCCGACGGACGGTCCGGAAAGCTGGCTCCACTGATACGTCGGCGCCTGCGCCGGGGCGAACGTGCTCGCCGAACCGTCGAGGCAGACCTGCGCGCCTTCGACCGCGTTCTGATCCGCGCCCGCCCGCGCGGTCGGCCCGTCGGCAGTGACGTTCAGATCGAGGGTCAACTGGAAGACCACCTGGTCCGTCGAGTTATATGCCGTGACCGTGATCAGGTAGCGCCCGTAGTTCGGAAACGTCACGGACTGCTCCTGCCCTTCCACCGGCTCGCCGAAACCCGCGCCGAAGTCCCACACGAAGCGCAGCTTCGGCGTGGTCTGCATGTCGTCCACCTGCACGCCATTCGTTTCGATCACGCGCAGCCGGTACATGCGCGCGCCTTCCGCGTCGTCGCGGTCGGCGACGATGCGCAGATTGCCGTACGTCTCCTCGTCGTCGAGGATCAGGTAGTCGTCTCCGTTGCCGCCCCCAGGCAGGCCCGTACCGCTCTGGCACGCGGGCAGGCTCCACAGGGTCAGGACCGAAAACGAACAGGCGAGGACTGAGCGCAAGGAATCACTGCGAAGCATGGTGGGTTCTCTCCCTCCGTACAGCCGTGTGCGGTTTGTGTGCGCCCGTGCGGTTACTTCCCGCACGTCGGGATCGCCGGTAGTCGGCGGGCGCAGACAAACACCCTTCGGGTGCCGCGTATGCCTCCGGGGGCGAATCGTGACGGCGAAGACTAAAAGGTGTGTGCGTCGCGCCACGCAGCCTCGGGGGCCTAAGCTGTCAACCGAGAGAACAGCGCGGGCGAACGCTCTAAATGTCCATTACGTTTCCGCGCCCGGCAAGCCGTACTTCATTCGGCGGCGATGTCCCTGTTCGCCGCGCCCCTTGGCGGTGCCTTATCGGGCGGGAAATATTCGGTGGTTGTCGGTAATGGGAATCCACGGTGGAACCGTGGCGGACGAACGGGCTTCCTGACGCGCCGGCCCGCGCGCACCTCACGCATGCGGCGGATGTGCGCGACGATCGTGTTTTCGCCCGGAGCCTGGGGCGTTCACCCGAGCGGGCCGCGTTCGGACACATCTTTTTCACCCTTACGGACTGTTTAGGCGAACGTCGCGTACTTGACGGACTGAGGCGTTCGAACCACAATACACGGTAGCCGGTTATCGGCTCGCAGGCATGCTGCTCCATGGGAGGAACGGGTCGCCTGTCCGGGAACGGGGGCCCCGGATTACACTTCTTATCGGGATTAACAACGGCGCATGCGCAGGAGGCGCACGGCGAGGTACGCGACTGGATACGCGGGAGCCTGGTGCCTACGATCTGGAGCCGCGGAATTGCGTCGCGGATACGGAGAATGTGTCACCACAATGGTCAGGTACGAGGAGCGTGCGACGCAGCACGCAGTAGAGAGAAGAGGGGAAAGCTCATGAGGCAATTCCAGAACGCGAAACTCGTCACCATCATGCTCGCCGGCATCGCGAGCTGCGCAGCGGCGGCGACCGCGGCGCCGATCAATGTCTGGTATGGTACGAACCAGACGTTCGGCGCGCCGGGCATCGCCCAGCGCTGGATTAACGTGCTTGGCGACGTGGATAAGTCCACCGGCGTCAAGAGCCTGTGGTACTCGCTCAACGGCGGGCCGCAGGTCAAGCTCAGCCTGGGCACGGCGCATCCGCGGCTGATCGCCGACGGCGACTTCAACGTCGAGATCGCGGTGGACAATAACCCCGCGCTGGTGATTGGCGCGAACACGCTACAGTTGATCGCGAGCAGTTCGTCGAGTGCCTCGACGCCGGTGATCGCGACGCAGTCGGTCACGGTGAATTACGTCGGCAACGCCGTTTGGCCCGAGCACGTCAACATCAACTGGAACTCCGTTTCCAATCTGCAGGACGAAACGCAGATCGTCGACGGCAAGTGGAGCGTCGTCGGCGGCCAGTTGCACAGCGAAACCGTCGGCTACGACCGCGTCGTCGCGATCGGCGACCGCACCTGGACCGACTACGAAATCACCGTCCCGCTCACGCTGCTCGACATCGACCCAGCCTGTTCGCTCGACTCGTGTCCGCCGTGCCCTTGGCCAAGCGTCAGCCCCGGCTTCGGCATGTACCTGCGCTGGCCGGGTCACAGCAACTCGCCGGTGGTCTGCAATCAGCCGAGCTGCGGCTGGGAGCCCTGGGGCGGCACCATCTGGTACGACCTGGGCTACACCTGCTCGTCCGGCGCCAAGCCGCTGCGCATCACCGGCGACAACGGCCTGAGCCAGGGCATCAACAAGACGCTTAATTCCAACGTGCCGTACATCTTCAAGATGCGCGTCGAGTCGGAAGACGACGGGCGCACGCGTTACTCCGCGAAGGTCTGGCCGCAGGGCCAAGCGGAGCCCTCGGCGTGGGACATGGTCGGGTTTGAAGAGGTCGGCGATGTCGAATCCGGTTCGGCGATCATCGTCGCGCATCATGTTGACCTGGCGATCGGCAATGTGACCGTGGCCCCGGTGGTCGCGGGCCTGGTGGTGGACGGCTTCGCCTCGGACAACTTCGATTGCGCGGGCAGCGATCTGCACGACGGCTGGGAAATCGTGGACACGAACGCGGTTCCGGCGACGGTTTCGCGCGTCGGTGGGATGCTGGAGATCGAAGGCGTCTTTGAAGAGGCCTATGCGGCATTCACCAACGTGGCGACTTATAATGCGCCCACGGTTCTTCAGTCTATTCCGGACGGCGACATCGTCATTGAAACCAGAATCGCCCCGGACTTTGATACGAACGCCGAGCAGCAGACTCAGGGCATCATGGTTCAGGAATCGCCTACGCGTTTCCTGCGCTTCGATGCTTCAAGTTTCGATGGCGACCCATTCCTGTTCGGCGCAGTCGTGACGGTCGGTGGAACTTCGCAGAATCAGAAGGCACAGTTCAACCCGCCCGGATTTTCGCTAGGCCAGCCGCTCTATCTGCGGGTCAGCCGGACCGGTAACAACTGGGTCATGTCATACTCCAGCGACGGCAACACATACACCGCTTGGCACAGCTTTTCGCGAACGCTCGCGGTGACGCGCGCCGGTGTGTTCGTTGAGAAGTCGTCAGACACCGACTTTACCGCCAAGTTCGATTATGTCGCCGACGTGATCGCCACGGGCCTCGACTGCAACAGCAACGGCACCATCGACGCACGCGACGTCGCCAGCGGCAATTTCGACGACTGCGACGGCAACGGCATCCTCGACGCGTGCGAAGGCCCGACCGACTGCAACAACAACGGAATCGACGACAGCATCGACATCTCCGGCGGATTCAGCAACGACTGCAACGGCAACAGCGTGCCCGACGAGTGCGAACTCGCCGGCAACGATTGCGACAACAATAACGTGCCCGACGATTGCCAGCTTGCCGGCAACGATTGCAACAACGACGACATTCCGGACAACTGCCAGCTCGCGGGCAATGATTGCGACGGCAACAACGTGCCTGACGACTGCCAGCTCGCCGGAAACGACTGCAACACGGACGACATTCCGGACAACTGCCAGCTCTCGGGCAATGACTGCAACGACAACGACATCCCCGACGAGTGCGACATCGCCGGGGCCAGTGACGACGTCAACGGCAACGACATCCCCGACGAGTGCGAGGATTGCAACAACAACGGCACGCTCGACGAGGACGACATCGCCGCCGGCACCAGCCCGGACGTGAACTCCAACGCGGTGCCCGATGAGTGCGACGAGTGCGTGGTCAACGCCGACTGCAACGACGGCAACGCCTGCACCACCGATACGTGCAACGCCGGCAACTGCCAGTTCAGCGCCATCCCCGGTTGCGGTGGTGGTGGTGGCGGCGGTGGTGGTGGCGGTGGCGGCGGTAGCTCAGACTCCGACGATGACGGCGTCGACAACGAAGACGACATCTGCCCGCGCACGCCAGAGGGCGCCGAGGTGGACGAGAACGGCTGTGCCGCGTCGCAGCTCGACGACGACGAAGATGGCGTGACCAACGACGTGGACACGTGCCCGGACACCCCGGCGGATGAGGAAGCCGATGCGAATGGCTGTTCCGAGTCGCAGGTGGTGATCGAACCCAGTCCGTCGCCGAGTCCGACGCCGACGCCCACGCCGACGCCGGAACCGACGCCGAGCCCGACTCCGACGCCTTCGCCTCCGCCCCAGCCGACGCCGGGACCGGATGACGCCGACGGCGACGGCGTGCCCGACGATGAGGATCTGTGCCCCGAGGTGTTCGGCACGAACTCGGACGGCTGCCCGCCGACCGATGGCAGCGAGTGCGGTGCGGGCGGCGCCTGCGGCGCGATGGGGGCGATGAGCCTGTGGATGACCGTCGCGGGCCTGGGGGCGATGCGGCGCCGCAGCCGCGTCCGCTGAATCGGGCGATGTTGTGCGACCTGACGTAACCACAGCCCCGGGCGCGCGTCGCCCGGGGCTTTCTTTCGCGCCTGAGGGGGAAAGCAACCACATGCCACGCCGACGGACGTCATGGATCGTCGCCGGAATCGCCGCGGGGGCCGCGCTGGCCGCGGCGGTCTGCGCGGAGCGCGCCGCTGCCGCGCCGCCGCCGGGATTCGCGAATGAACTGGTTGTCTCGGGCCTGGAACTGCCGACGGCGGCGGTGTTTCTGCCGGACGGGCGCATGCTCGTCGCGGAAAAGGGCGGGCGCATCGTCATCGCCGATCCCGCGACCGTTCCCGCGTCATTCTCGACTTACCTGAACATCACCGATATCGACACCGACGACGAGCACGGGCTGATTGACATCACGCTCGATCCCAACTTCGCGAATAATGGTTTTCTCTATGCGTACTACTCGCGTTTGTCGACGCCGCGCTACCGAATCTCGCGATTCACACACCAGGGCAGCAGCGCGAGCCTGGCCAGCGAAACGCAGATCTGGCAGGACACCGCGAACTGGACCAATCGCTGCTGCCACCACGGCGGCTCGATCAACTTCGGACCGGATGGCAAACTCTACCTGACCACGGGCGACGAGTTCGTGTCCAGCAGCGCGCAGAGCATGTCCAACACCCAGGGCAAAGTGCTGCGGATGAACGCGGACGGCACGGTGCCGGCGGATAATCCGTTCGTGGATGGCGCGGGCGGCAACAACGACCATATCTGGGCGCTCGGCCTGCGCAACGCGTTCCGCGCCCGTTGGGATTTACCGACGTCGCGCTTCTTCATCGCCGACGTGGGCGACAATGACCAGGACACCGCGTGGGAAGAGGTCAACCTCGGGGTGGCCGGGGCGAATTACGGCTGGCCAAGCTGCGAGGGCCCCTGCGCCAATCCTGCGTACGAGCCGGCGATTTTCAGCTATCCGCACCTAGGCGAGGGCGCGTCGATCACCGGCGGCATCGTGTACCGCGGCGCGACGTTTCCCGCGGAATACCAGGGTGTTTACTTTTACGGCGACTACGTGCGCGGTTGGGTGCGCTACCTGACGTTCGCGCCCGGCGGCGAAGTGGCCAGTTCGATCGAGTTCGACAACGCCGCGGGCGCGGTGGTGGATTTCAAGCAGGGACCGGACGGCGCGCTGTATTATTGCGATCTGTTCACCGGGCAGGTGCGCCGCTACTCGTTCGCGCCCGGCGTGCCTGTCGCCCGCGACGATCGCGCGTACGTGCAGACCGGCGAATCGGTGATCATCCCCGTCCTCGACAACGACCTGGGGCAAATCGACCCCACCAGCGTCGTGCAGCACACCGCGCCGGCCCACGGAAGTCTGAGCATCCACGGCGCGACCGGCGCTATCACCTACACGCACAACGGATCAGGCGCGACGTCCGACACTTTCCGCTACCGCGTGGCCAACCCCGATGGGGATTTCTCAAATCCCGCGCTGGTCAGCGTCGAAGTGTTCAGCGGCGAGTGTACGCTGGTCGGTGCGGGCCTGGTGCTGCGCCTGGAAGCGGATAGCGGCCTGGGCACGAGCGGCGCGACGGTCAACACCTGGGCCGACCAGTCGGGCCTCGACAACCACCTGGTCAACCGCTTCGGCGCGCCGCAGCGGATTGCGGGGGCGCTGAACGGCCTGCCGGTGGTCGCATTCGACGGGGTGGATGATGCGCTGGGCCGGACGGGCCTGAACGGCTTGTCCGTCGGCGCGGCGGACCGCACGGTGTTTTTCGTCGTGCGTTATCACTCCGACGGCTGGGGCGGGTTTGAGTATGGGGCGGCAGCGCTCAACCAGGCTTTCGGCCTTGCGGTCTCGCCGGGCGGGTTCCTGGCGGTGCGCGGGTTCCTCGCCCCGCTGGATTTCCTGTCGCCGCAGACCGGAACGGGCGCGGGCTTCATGGTGCAGTCCGCGGTGGTCAGCGCCGGCGAACTGCGCCACTACCGCGATGGCGACCTGATCGACTCCCGCGTCCACGCGTTCAACACCGTCGCCGAACGCATGCGCCTGGGCGGCACGATCGACGACGCGTCGCACGCCGAGATGGATGTGGCTGCGGTGCTGGTCTACAACCGCGCGCTGAGTACCGCCGAACGCCAGACCGTTGAAGATTACCTGCGGATCAAGTACTTCGTCGGCGCGTGCGACAACCTCACTCCGACCGCGCTGGCCGATGCGGCTGCGGTCGCCCCGGGCGGCAGCGTGGCGATCGACGTGCTGGCCAACGACTTCGACGCCGACGGCACGCTGAACGCGGCGACGGTGACCATCGTCGATCCGCCGGCGCACGCGTCGTCGCTGCAGGTGAACTCCACGACCGGGATCGTCACTTACACGCACAACGGCACCGCAACCACGCAGGACAGCTTCGCGTACACCGTGCGCGACAACGCCGGCGCGGAATCGAACGTCGCGACGGTGGCCCTGGTCATCCGCGACGACGACTGCAACGGCAACGGCATTCCGGACGCGGAAGAGCTCAGCGCCGACTGCACCGAGAACGAAGACGTCGACTGCAACTTCGACGGCGTGTTCGACGAGTGCGACGCGGACTGCGACGCGAGCGGCGTGTCCGACGTGTGCGAACTGACCCACGGATCAGCGACAGACTGCCTGGGCTCAGCCGGCTTCGTCGGTAACTGGGCGACCGGCCAGGGGATTCACGCGGCGTTCTGCCAGGGGTGTCACAACGTCGGCGGTGTCGGCGGGCTGGGCGGCGCGCCCAACCACCGCAACCGCAGCCGGTACGAATACCAGCGAAAAGTGAGCCAGTGCCAGGAAGTGGTGGGCCACTTCGGCGGCTCGAACAGCCTGACCATCGACGACTTCGCGCACCTGGAGCGGTACCTCAGCGATTACCTCGCGCCGCAGGCGTCCGGCGGCGGCGACGGCGTACCCGACCGCTGCCAGGGATTGACCGACTGCGACGGCGACGGCGTACACGATGCGTGCGCGATCACCGCGGGTTTGGCTGAGGATTGCAACGGCAACGGCGTTCCCGACGCCTGCGACCTGGGCGCGGGCGGGGACAGCTCGGACTGCAACAACAACGGCGTGCCCGACGAGTGCGAACGCGACCTGCTGCTCGAAGACTTTGACGCGTACGACCCCGGCGACGACCCGGCTGGCTGGTACGACACCGGAGCGGACAACAGCCTCGCCGAGAGCGACGCACTCTTCGCGGTTTACGATGTGGCCGGAGAAGCCGCATTCGGCACGGTCACAAGTCTGGTCAACATCCACTCGCATTACGTGGCCAGCGCGGCTCACGGCTGGCGCGATTACGAAGTGACGGGGCGTATGCGGATCAGCGCGCTGACCGCGGGCATCGGCGTCACCTTCCTTTCGGATTATCCCAACAGCGACCGGTACTATCGCCTGCGCCGCGGCAACTTCGCGCTCGGACACGAGTTCCACATCGACCCGCACGGCACAACGATCAGCGGCGGTGACATCAACAGCGGCGTGGTGCCGAATGATAACACGTGGTATCGCTTCCGCGTGCAGGTGCTGGACACGGGCACGCGCACCGAGATCCGCGCGAATGTCTGGCTCGACGGCGGCAGCGAGCCCGCCGGCTGGCAAATCGACTGCTTCGACGCCAATCCCACGCGCCTCGTGCAGGGCACGGTCGGCGTTTGGGCTTTCTCAACCGGTGAAAAGTACTGGGACGACCTCGCCGCTGGCAGCGTGATCGCCGACGGCGATTGTGACGACGGCGATCCATGCACGATCAACGACACCTGCGTGGATGGAATCTGCGCGGGCACGGAACTGACCTGCGAAGATGGCGCTCCCTGCGACGACTGCAACGCCAACCAAATACCCGATCAGTGTGAACTGCTCGGCAACGACTGCGACGGAAACGACATTCCCGATGACTGCGACCTCGCAGCCGGAACCGCCGCTGACTTCGACGGCGACGGCGTGCTCGACGACTGCGACAACTGCCCCAACGTGCCCAACGCGAATCAGGCGGACAACGACGGCGACGGCCTCGGCAACGTTTGCGATCCCACTCCGAACGGCACCGGCGGCGGCGGTGGTGGCGGCGGAGGAGGAGGAGGTGGTGGTGGTGGCGGTGGCGGTGGAACCGATCCCGAATCCGACGCCGATGAAGACGGCGTCAGCGACGACGATGACGCCTGCCCCGGTACGCCCGCGAACGCGGAGGTTGATGAAAACGGCTGTGCGGCAATGCAACGCGACGGCGACGCCGACGGCGTCACCGACGATCTCGATCTCTGCCCGGATACGCCGGCGGGAGAAGTCGCCGATGAAAACGGTTGTTCGGAATCGCAGGTGGTCGTGACCCCCAGTCCGACCCCGCAGCCGACTCCAACGCCGGCCCCCAGTCCGTCGCCGCAACCCACGCCCACCCCAACGCCCGCGCCCCAGCCGGTGCCCGGCGATCAGGACGGCGACGGGGTCGCGGACGAGGACGACATGTGCCCGTCCGAATTTGGCGAGACTGCCGACGGCTGCCCGGTGGACTCAACAGCCATGTGCGGTGCGGGTGCCGCATCGTGCGGCGCCATGGGCGCCGCAAGCCTCTGGCTCACGTTGGGGGGCCTGGGCGCCCTACGGAGCAATATTCGCGGGCGGAGGATGACTCGGCAGGGTCGGCACATTCGTTGAGGCGCAGAAATCCTGTAGACACGGCAGGATATCGGGCGGCCAATGTCGCACTCGGTCCGGCAATCGGGCCTTCGGATTGATCGGCAACCGACCTTTCTGCTAACATCCAGTGGGCGCTGAAGGGCAAACTCGTCCAGATTGTCGAATACCGCGAGGCGCGCCGATCCCGCGAATAGGTGTCGGCCGGTCCGTTCGATAAATGTCTGGGCGAATCAAGTCTACAGCCGGGCCAAAGACGGCCGGCCGGCATCCGGCGGGGGGGGGTTTGGTGGCCAAGGATCGTTGGACCATTGCTGGATGCAGGTGCGTCGCAGCGATCGGCGCGCTGTTGTTTGGCGTTGCGCCAATGGCTCGGGCGGACAGCGTGGGCCCGACGGTCAACCTCTGGTACGGAGCACAGCAGACGTTCGGCGCGCCCGGTCTCGCTCAGCAATGGGCCAACGTGCTGGGAAATGTCTCCGACCCGGACGGCGTGCGCTCGCTAAGCTACCGCTTGAACGGCGGACCGGTGCGCACGCTGCGGCGTGGTCCGGATACGCGCCGGCTGCTGAAGCCCGGCGACTTCAACATCGACATCGACTTCACCGATCTCGTCGCCGGATCCAATGGGCTGGCGATCACCGCGCAGGACAACCTCTTCAATACCTCAATCACGCACGTTTCGCTGAGTTATTCGGCGGGCACGGTCTGGCCGCTTCCGTTCACCGTGGAGCCGGGTAGCACTTCAAACCTGCAGGACATCGCGCAAGTGGTGGATGGACTCTGGGTCATCGAGGGTGATGGTCTGCGCTGTCCAGACATGGGCTACGACCGCGTACTCGCGATCGGGGACCTGGACTGGACCGACTACGAAATCACCGCGACGTTCACCATGCTGGACATGGATCCGGCGGGATATCAGTGGCCGAGCGTCAGTCCCGGATTTGGGATAACCCTGCGCTGGCCAGGGCATAGCGACAACCCGGTGGTGTGCGTTCAACCGCACTGCGGTTGGCTGCCGTCCGGCGGAACCGTCTGGTACAACACGGGTGGCGACGGCCCGCTTTCCCTCAATGGCGATCTTGACCTGGACGAAGAGCAGGAGCGCACGCTCGACTTCGATGCGCCTTACGTATTCCGAATGCGCGTGCAGGACATGCCCGGGCAGGGCACATTCTACGCGGTGAAAGTCTGGCCGGCGGCCTCGCCCGAGCCGGGACCTTGGGACATGTCCGGCTACGAACCGGCGGGCGACGTCGCATCCGGATCAGCGATCATCATCGCCCATCATGTGGACATCCTGGTGGAGGACATCAGCGTCATTTCCCTGGGCGAGGGAGCACCTCCCGTGATTTCCAACGTGGTGGTCACGCCGGGCGAAACCAGCGCGATCATTGCATGGACCACCAACGAAGTGACCACCGGCTTCGTCTCCCATGGCCCCACAGCCGCCTACGAGCTGGGCAACGTGGCCTCACCCACCCAGGGAACCAGCCACTCGGTGCAATTGAACGGATTGACCAGCGGCCAGACTTATCACTTTCGCATCACCGCGCTCGATCTCGATCTGGATGAATCATCCACGCCGGACGACACGTTTGTACCCCTCGCGGACACCGACCCGCCCGTGATCTCCAACGTGCAGATCACACCGGAGGATGTCACGGCGCTGGTCACGTGGACGACGGACGAACCCGCGACCAGCCGCGTCGAGTTCGGGCTGACCGAAGCATACGGCAACGTGACTTCGAACGGCGCACTCGTGACCGCGCACAGCGTCACGCTGATCGGACTCGACTCCCAGACGCTGTACCACTGCCGCATCTCGTCCGCGGACGCCCAGGGCAACGCCCAGGCGACCGGCGATCAGACGTTCACCACGCTGGCGAGTCCCACGGGTGCGCTCGTGTCCGATCAGTTCAACCAGCCGGCGCTCAACACCGGCGTGTGGACGTTTGTCAATCCGCTGAATGACTCGTCTCTATCCATGACCGGGACACAGGTGCGGATCGACATCCCCGTGACCGGCAACGAGCACGAGATGTGGATCGACGAAAACACAGCGCCGCGAATTCTGCAGAGCGCGCCGAACTCTGATTTCGAATTCATGGTCAAATTCGATTCGCCGCTGACGCAAAGCCTGCAGATCCAGGGCGTGTTCGTCGAGCAGGATCCGCTGAACCTGATTCGCGCGGAGTACCATTTCCTGGGCAGCCAGCGGCGCATCTACGTCGCGACCGTCTTCGGCGGCGCGGCGGTCACGCGCGTACACCAGGTCATCTCCCTTTCCGCGCCGATGTATCTGCGCGTGACCCGCGAGGGCAACGCATTCACCGTGTCGCGCTCCCAGAACGGCGAGACCTGGATCGTCGCGGCGAGCTTCAACCAGTCCATGACGGTGAGCGGGGTCGGCATTCATGCCGGCGCGTCGGGGAGCACGGCGCATTCGATGCTGGCCGACTATTTTCTCGACACCAGCGCGCCTCCGATCATCGACTGCAACGGCAACAACATTGACGACGCCCAGGACATCTCCGCCGGCACCTCCGCGGATTGCAACGCGTCCGACGTTTCCGATGAGTGCGAACTGGCCGGCAACGATTGTGATGCCAACAGCGTGCCCGACGAATGTGACGCGGATTGCGACGCCAGCGGCGTCCCCGACGCCTGCGAAGCGCTGGCTGACTGCAACACGAACGGGATTCCGGACGCTTGCGAGTCCCTTGCCGATTGCGACAGCAACGGCGTGCCGGATGTTTGCGAATCATTCGCCGACTGCAACGGCAACGCCACGCCCGACGCGTGCGAACTGGCCGGCAACGACTGCGACGCGAATGGCGTGCCGGACGAATGCGACATCGACTGCAACGCCAACAACATCCCCGACGATTGCGAATCGCTGCCCGACTGCAACGAGAACGGTACACCCGACGGATGCGAGGTCTTTGCCGACTGCGACAGCAACGGCGTTCCCGATGAATGTGACCCCGACTGCAACACCAACAACATTCCCGACGACTGCGAAGCGCTCGCCGATTGCAATTCAAACGGCGTGCCCGATGAGTGCGAAAACCTGGCCGACTGCAACGTCAACGGCATCCCGGACGATTGTGAAACGCTCGCCGATTGCGACACCAACGGCATTCCGGATGCGTGCGAATCGTTCATCGACTGCAACAGCAACGCGACGCCGGACGTTTGCGAACTGGCCGGCAACGACTGCAACGCCAACAGCGTGCCGGATGATTGCGAAGACTTCGCCGACTGCAACACGAACGGCATGGGGGACGAGTGTGAGCTCGCAGCCGGTTCTTCCAGTGACGTCAACAGCGACGCAATCCCGGATGAATGCCAGGTGCGCAACCTGTCGCAAGGTACCGCGCACGAAGCCATCGCCGATGCGATCGACGAGGCGACCAATGGCGACGAATTGCTCGCCAATCCCAGCCACTTCGCGCAGTCGCCGAGCATACACTTTCAGGGCAAGGCGCTGACGCTCGCCAGCACGGGCAAGATCCAACAACCCGCCGGCGCTGCCATCACCCTGGCCAACCACGCTGAACTCGCCAGCGCCGCGGGCGAGAACTTGATACTTGCGGGGACGCTCACCTGCGGACCGCTTGATCGCGTCGACATCGTTACCCGACACCTGGAACTGGCTGCAAACGGGGATCTCTTGGTGCCCGTGTCTGCCGGGATAGTGGTCACCGCGCCCGAAGGCGCGCTGCTGGAAGGCTCGACCATCATTCAGCCACTTGCAACTCTCGCGTTTTCGTCGGGGGTCTCGGTGCAGGGCAGCGTCGCGCTGCTCGGTGGCGCGCTGTCCGCGGCCCAACTGACGATCCTCGGACCCACCGCGCTCATTTCCGGCTTCGGCAGCATCACCGCCCAGGTTGCAAGCGACGCCGACCTGATCGTCCAGGACAATTTCCAGGTCGTGGGCGACTACGAGAACAACGGGCGCGTCCTCGTGCAGAACGGGACTTTTTCAGTGATCGGTTCACTCAGCGGATCCGGCAAGATCATCGGGGCCTTCGTGACCGCCGGCACCGGTGAGCGCGCCAGCGAACCAGCCCTGTTCATTTCCGGCAACTATCAGACCGCCGCCGACGGCGCGCTCACGCTGCCTTCTTCAGCGTGGAGCCTAAGCATCGGTGGTGATTTGGATATGGCGATCGATGGCTATTCCCGCTTTGACATGGCGGACGCCGAGCTGCGGATGGTCGGCACGGGCGCAACGGAGCAGCACCTGGAAGCGCTCAGCGCGGACATCGGCCCGCAGCTCGAAGGGCTCGAACGGACCGAAGAAGGCCGGATGCCCATCGGCACGCTGCGCATCGGGCCGACTCCCACAACCGTCCGGCTGGTCAATGCCTTCCCGAACCTGGCCGGGAATACCCAGGCCGAAGCGGTTTACGTCGACACGTTGGTTATTTCCGAGGGGGCGATGCTGATCACTGACGGACTGCACGTTTACTATCGCAGCCTGTCGTTCTTGGGCGACGTGGACGAACCGGCCAATCTCATCCGGTTGGTTGGGGAGCCTGCAGACTGCGATCTGGACGGCGATGTTGACGTCGCGGACGCTGTGCAGTTCACGGCATGCCTTGCCGGCCCGCAGTCGCCCGCGCCCGATACCGCCCCGGCTGGTTGCCCCTGCCTGACCACCTTTGATCTGGACCTCGACGGTGACGTGGACTTGTTGGATTTTCTTGGAATTCAGCAGTTGCCGGAGCGATTTTGAGTCGGCGGGAGTTGTTTTTTTGAAGCCTAACTTGTTGTCCTGCAAAAAATTAAGGCACCTAATGGGTTGCTTAGTAGACATTGGTCTGATAACCGTGTAATGATTGCACGTGCGACAAGGAGTTGGTGTCGTGGGTATGCTTGGTAATCCGTTGTACCGCAACTGGCGTTTGCTCAAGCTGCCACGAATACCCGGGTAGGACAGCTTGTCCAGGGTACCCAACATGCGGTAACCTGTCGCATCATCAGGTGCATCTGCCCGCCCGAAGGATCCGCGCGGGTCCGACCGGCAGGCGATGCATGGCTGTGCCGCCCGCGAATCGCCGGCGGCGCTGAATCGCTGGTTCCGCCCGGTCACGCGGCGGAATACACGCGACACTCACGGAGGCGGAAAATCAACCCTGCGCCGACAGTGGCACAAGGCCGACAGTGGCACAAGCGCGCCGTATGCCGGCGTGATCGTTCGTCCAAACACTTGGATGCGGATCCGCGTTCATGGCATTGCGACAGAACGAGGTTGAAACTGCCTGTAGGAGAAACGCGGTAGCTTCCGATAACCCGGGTATCGCATGCGACGTATTGCGATCTCCGAGTTCGCCGCGACGGTCGAACCGACCGCCAGCAACGCGGCGCATCGTCGCGGCTGGATGGGCATTCACCGGCCGGCGACCACGCAAACGAGTTCAATGCCTGCTGACCGCGCGACGCGGTTTACAGTGCGCAGCCGGGAGAACCCATGACCCACGCAATCATCGACGTCGATCGTGTGCTCGCAACATCCACAGCGCATGGGCCAGCGCGACTCACGCACGCACATCCGCAAAACCTGGAAGTCTCAAAGGGTGACTGCAATCGGCAAACGTCCCCGTCCGCGCGGCGATCGCGCTGGCAATCACTGCTGGCGCTGCGCGCCCTGCTGGTGTTCGGAGTCGGGGCGGGCATACTCGCCGGGTGTGATGCGCTGCCGGGCGATCCGTCTGGACAGCCGATTCCAGGCGACGGCGACACGAACGGCTTTGGCGAGATGGCCAAGTCGTTCGAAATCGTCACCGAAGACCTTTCGCTGGGCACTTACGACTTCACCATCGTGCGGGTCGACGACGAGCCGGTGACCGGTTACCGCTTCGTCTGGAATTTCGAGCCTTCCGGCGACACCGTCGAGGGTGTCACCGCGCGCTACGCGTTTCCCGTCGATGGCAACTTCAGAGTCATCGTCGCGGCCTTCACCGAGGACAATCGCGTCGCATTCGCCCTTGAGCACGAACAGAAGGTCCCGCCGATTCCGCAGTTTCCACCGGTGGCGCGGGCTGGCGAAGATCACACCTACATGGCCGGCGAGCAAGTGTGCCTGGATGCGTCAGCCAGCTATGACGTGAACAACGACGAAATCACCTATGTCTGGTGGCAGATCGCCGGCCCACCCGTCGTGCTCCGGCGGCAAACGAACCCGGCGCAGATATGCTTTTCTGCGCCGCTGGTCAAGGAGCCCGCGCAGCTCACATTCGGCTTGCGGACCAGTGACGCCATCGCATTCACCGAAGATACCGTGGTCATCAGGGTGCTCAACGTTCTTGGCCTCGAACTGATCGCCGACGCGGGTGAAGACCAAATCGTCCCTCTCGGCGTGGAGATCACGCTTGACGGCGCCGCCAGCAAATCATCCCGCACCGGCAAACTCGAGTTCCTCTGGAAGCAGATCGGCGGCCCGCCTGTGCAACTGGACGCATACGATGAAGCCGTAGCGCGCTTCATGCCCGATGACTTCGCCGAGGATCAGGAGATCTACACGTTTGAGCTCACCGTTTCGCAACTCGGCCTGGTCGCCATTGACGAGGTTCAGATCACCGTATCCAAGACCGGGCTAATACCCTCCGAACTTCTCGAGGATTTCGACGGGCTCTCCGCCGGCGCGAAGCCGACTGATTGGCTCGGTACCGCCGAGCTCAACGGCCTCGAAGGCGACGATTCGCTGTTCCAGGTTCTTGACGTCGATGGCAACCAGACCATCGCCACGCGCTCCACCGCGACCAACATCCATGCGCATTACGTGGGCACCGGCGCCAACGCCTGGAGCGGATACACATTCAGCGGCCGCATGATGGTTTCCACCTCGGGCGGCGGCATAGGCGTCACTTTCCTGTCCGACTATCCCAACAGCGATCGCTACTATCGCCTGCGCAGCGGCAGCTTCCCCGGCGGCGAATACTTCCATATCGCGCCGCACGGCACCAGCATCACCAGTGGCAACACCACCACGTTCATCAAGCCCGACGACGACGTGTGGTATCGCTTTCACATTGAAGTGCGGGACTTGCCGGACGCCACGCGCATCCGCGCCAAAGTTTGGCCGGCGTCTTCCACCCAGCCAACAAACTGGCAGATCGAGTGCTTCGATGAAAGCCCAACGCGGCTGCGTTCGGGCACTGTCGGTCTCTGGAGCATGGGACCCGGCACCAAGCACTGGGACGATCTGGGAGTCGACAATGTTCACTTCGTCAGCATCACACCGCTGGATCCCTGCGCACGCGACACCGATCAGGACGGCGTCGTGGATTGCAATGACACCTGCCCCGACGACCCCGACAAAGTTGAGCCCGGCGTATGCGGATGCGGCATCTCCGATGTCGACAGCGACGCCAGCGGCACAACCGACTGCCTCGAACTGCCCCCCTCGCTGCTGGTCAGCCGAACGTCGCTGAACTTCGGCCTGGGTGTCAACAGCATCACATTCAACGTCTGGAACGCGGGCGGTGACGTCCTCGACTACACCATCACTGACAACGCCGACTGGCTCACACTCTCACCCGCTTCGGGGAATAGCGCGGGTGAGCAGGACGTGGTCACAGCCACGGTTAACCGTTCGGGACTGACCAACGGGTCCTATCGCGCGGAGGTGACCGTGACTCCCAGTGTCGGAGTACCGCTGACTATCGTCGCGACCTTGCTGATGCAGCCGCAGACGGGAGCGCTCACGCCGGTCGCCCGCTGGGACGTAGTGCCGCGGCAGCGCATCAACGCGGGCGAGACGTTCAACGCCGGCGTCATCGCCTTCAGCAAGCACGGCATCCGCGAGGTGCAGGTGCACATCTCGGGTCAGGGCTACACTGGGCAGAATCCCAAGATCGCCCGCACAATGACGTACAACGACCAGGTCAAGGTGTGGGAATACTGGGTGCCCATCTCGGCCAGCGAGTTCACCTCCGATGGAATGATCACGATGGAGGCGGTGGTCATCGGGAATGACGGCGGCATCCGCGACAAGAACACCACGCCCGGCAACGGCCTCGAAGCCCTGACCATGCTGGTGAATCCGCGGGGCTCATTGCCCAGCAACGTGACCTATGTCGATGCCTCCTCCGGCAACGACGGCAACGGCGCGGTCAACAATCCGCAGAGGCCTTTCCGCAGCATTGCGAAGGCGATGCAGGCGATCGCGACGTTCCAGGGCGGCAACGCCGATGGCGGCACGGTCCGCCTGCGGCCGGGCGACCATGTCGCCGACGGTGACGCCAACTGGGGCACGGTGAACGCCCGCGTGGTGGATGAATGGATCACGATCACGCATGATCCAGCCGCCGGCGGCAATGTGGGTAACACGCGCATCGTCGGGGTGGACAACGGCTACCTCTGCGCGTTCCGCCTGAAGGTCGCGGGACTGACGCTGATGGCGCCGGGCATCATCAACGGCGGCAACTCCGAGGATTCCGGCCGGAATTCGCGAAGCATCTGGCTGAAGGACTGCGAAATCCGCGGCGGCAGTGGGGATTTCCCATTCCCCGTCGGTTCCGGCTGGCGCGGACCGCACTACTACACCGAGTGCAACATCCGCGACCAGCGGCGCGCCTCGGGCAACGGCCAAAATCACCGGCTGATGCGAAACCTGACGATGGTGCGCACACGCGAAGACTGTTTCCAGAGCGTACCCTTCGGTGTGAACATCTTCATCGACGGCGTCGACCCGGGTGCGGGCAGCAATCCGGAACACGCCGACGTGATCCAGGGTCCGCCGGCGCTTTCCGCGGAGGGCGCGTTCGCGCACAACTGGATCTGGTACAACGTGGTGGCCAAGGATCTGCACTATCAGGGGATCTTCATCCGCAGCGGCGCGACCTCGCGCAACAACGCGTTCGTCAACTGCTTCCTCGAGATGCGCGCTCCGATCCGCAACGATCAGGGCACCGGTCGCGGCAGCACCTTCGCGGGCAAGTACGATCACTTGATCCTCTGGAACTGCACCTTCCTCGCCAACGGCACTCCGAACAAGTGCACCGTCGGCGTGTACGAATCGACGACGGTGCCGAGCAACGAGTTCGCGGTGCGCAACGCCTCGATTCGCGGTTGCCTATTCGACCAGTTCCGCTCGAGCGTACACTCCGGAGACAAGAACTGGGTGCGCAATCCCGACGTCGAATTCTATGACAACCATTACCTGCGGGTGGTCACCTCGAATCACGGGCTTTCGCCGGACACCGGCAGCGGCACGATCAGCACGGGTGACCCGCGCGTGCAGATGAACGCAAGCTCCAACGATTTCGGCCGCCCGCTGACCGGTTCGCCGCTCATCGGCCGACTCAGCCCGCCGCTGGTGCCCGCGGACGCCACAGGCAAGGCGTACGGATCGACCGCGGACGTTGGCGCGCTGTCGCACTAGACACGTCCGCGAGAGACGAATACCACTCACGCATCCGGGGCGGCTACAGCGTTGGCCGCGGCTGTCCCGGATGCGTCGCTTTGTCTTGAACTCGGGGAGGGTGGACGGTCATGCCGCGGGGATCGGGCGACGATCGAACGATCCGATACAGCAAGCGCTCGTACGGGTACGCCCGCGTGTGCTACGCGCTGCCGGTGCCGCGGACGCGATTCGCTCCCGCACGGGCATTGCCCATGCGCCGCCTGGCGCCGCGATCGACCTACTGGACCGGCGTCCGCCGGTTTTTTCCCAGGCAACGCGACCTGGTACACACCTTCAACGACCTAGTGATCGGCGCGCGGGCCTGGATTGTTTCGCACGAGCTGGAGCTGCCGCGCTTTCTGCGAACGGTGCCGCCGGACCAACTTGCCCGCGCGTATGGTCTGCTCGCCAGTCCGCGCTGCGTACGCATCCTTTCGATGAGTGCAGCCGCCCGGGCCTGGCTGATGCGGCGCGTGCCCGCCGACATCGCCGACGTGATCGCGGAAAAAACCCAACTCTTCACCGGCGGCGTGAACGGTCCGGAGCATTTCGCTCTCGAATCGGGTCTGAACGAGCGCACGCGGTCTGCCCCGCTGAGACTGATTTACGTGGGCAACAATGCTTTTCGCAAGGGGGGGACGTACGTGCTCGACGCCTTTGATCGCCTGCGCGCCGGCGGTCTTCACGTCGAGCTCGCGTTTGTCGGCCGGGTCGAAGCGCGCAGCTACGTACTGCGCGTCGACCAGGACGCGTACGACAAGCTGGTGCGACGGCTCTCGAATACACCGGGCGTGCGCTGGATCCGTCAGGCGACGAATCGCGAAGTGCTCGCGGAGATGACGCAATCGCACATCGGGCTGTTGCCCACGCTGGACGATTCGCTCGGCTGGTCAGTGATCGAGATGATGTCCGCGCGGCTCCCGGTGATCGCCAGCAACATCGTCGCCCTGCCGGAGATGATCACCGAAGGTGTCAACGGCCGGCTGATCGACCTGCCGCGTGACGCCGACAACCGCTGGGTCGGCGTCGTGCAGCGGCATGGCGACGTCAGCGTGGCCGAAGACGCGCACGCCCGACTGGTGGGTGGCGTGGTCGCCTGCGTCTGCGCGCTGGCGGCGGACGATGACTTGCGAATGCGAATGGGCGCCGCCGGCCGCGCGCGCTACCTGGAGCGCTACACGCCGGAACTGGCGGGAGAGACCTTAGGAAAAATATACGACGAGGTGTGCGCCGCGGTGGGAAGTCGCGGTTGAACAATCCGCGACGGGCGGCAAGACAGGGGTCACAACCGGAGGCACGGACAAACTCCGCCGGCCCGCGCTGCCGTGAAATGAATCCGCGCGATTCCAGCGCGGTCAGAGGCTTGAATCAGGCTGGGTCGGCATCGCCGGGCCGCGCCCCAGAAACTCGCGCAGCGTCAGCCAGATGAACACCGTGTTGGTCACGAGGTAGCGCCGCCACATGCGCCGCGGCTCCTGCAGCAGGCGGTAAAACCACTCCATGCCCACACACTGCACCCAACGCGGCGCCCGGCGGGTCTTGCCCGCGAGCACATCGAATGATCCGCCGACGCCGTGACAGACGCGGCAGATCAGCCGGCGGGATTGCGCGGCCATGAAGATCTCTTTTTTTGGCGACGACATGCCCAGAAAAAGCATGTCCGCGCCGCTCGCGTTGATCGCGTCCGCGATCGCGTCCGACTCGGAATCGGCGAAGTAGCCGTTGCGCGTGCCGACGATTCTCAACGTGGGGTAACGCGTCGCCAGCCGCGCGCACAGCGCATCCAGCACGTCCTGCTTGGCGCCGAGCAGGTACACGCCGCGGCCCTCCTCCGCGGCCAGGCCGAGCAATCGATCAAACAGGTCGATGCCCGCGATGCGTTCGGGAAGCGGCTGACCGCACAGTTTCGCCGCCCAAACGACCGCCATGCCGTCCGCGAACACGACATCGGCTGAGAGCACGGAGTCGCGCAACAGCACCTGGCGGCGCATGTTCACGACTTTGGCGGCGTTGACCACGCCGATGACCAGTTGCCGACCCTGGGTCATCGCGCGGCGGCACATGTCCAGCGCATCGGCCATGGTCGCGGCGCAAATGGGAATCCCGAACAGCCGGCGCGTGGGCGGCAGCGAAGCCGGTTCTGCCGACGCGCGGGTCTGGGCCGACTTCGGTTCGGCGGCCGGAAGCGTGGGGCGCGACATCACAGCGCGTTGACCTCCTGCAGGATGCTGAGCACATCTTCCGCCTTGCTGCGCCACGAATGCCGGACAACCCGGCTGCGACGCGCGGCGACATCCTGCGGAAGCGTATCGGCCAGCGCCGCGCGAATCGCACGGGCGAACGCTTCGGCGCCGTCGGCGACGCGCACAACTCCCAAGTAGCCAGCCAGCTCGCCGAACGGCGTGGCCACAACCGGTTTTCCCAACGCCAGGTACTCCTTCAGCTTGATCGGATTCATCGCCGCGATCCAGCGGTTTTGCTGAAACGGCAGGATGCAGACGTCGAACGCCGCGCCGTAATGCGGAATGTCCTCGTACGGGCGTTGGCCCAGCAGGCGCACATTGCTCAGCCGGGCCAGCGGCGCGGTATCGACCGAGGCCTGCCCGACGAACACGAAGGTCAGGTCCGGCAGTCGCTCAGCGACCTCCGCGGCCAGCGGCAGGTTGAACTTGTGCGCGTCGATGCCGCCGAAAAAGCCCACGATCGGCCGCGCCAAGTCGCGCATGTCCGCCGGCACGCCGGGATGGTCGGCCGCATCGACAAACCTCTCGTACTCCACGCCGTGCTCGACGTACGCCGCGCGCCGGCACTGCCGCGCCTCCTCCTCGTAAAACTCGCGGTTGGAGTAGAACGTCAGGTCGGCGTACTCCTTCAGCATGCGGTCGTAGCGCTTGATCTGCTCGACGTCGACGCCGGGATGGTCCTCGTAGCGGTCCGTGCGCTGATACACCAGCCCACTGCGCGGCAGGGCCAGCGCCGTGTCGCACGCCGCGGGAATATTCACCCACACCAGCGGCCGGCGCATGCCCAGGCGGCGCATCGTCCAGCGCACCTGCTGCGTCAGCGCGAAACGGTTCAATCCGCGCACGCCCGGCACGTGGTGTACCGGCGCCGTCACCGGAGAATACACGTAAAACGTCGGCTCCACCCGCACGAGCCCGCGGGTAATGCTCTTGAGCTTGCGGCGCACGCGCGTCCAGAACATCGCTCCTTCGCCGACGTTGAACTTGCGCATCACGATCGAGTTCACGTACAGCACGCGGCTTTGCCGCGCGTATTGCCGCATGAACTGGATATCGCAGTGGCCGCGGTTGTGATACCACCAGTCTTCGCCGCCGAAGCAGACGATGTGCGCGGGCCAGCGCAGATCGTTCGCGGCGGCCACCGGCTCAAGCATCGTGGGCATGGACTTTCGCTCCCTCCGGCTGCGGCCTGCTCACGGCGGGCACAGCCGACCCTCCAAGCTTCGCGGCGAACAGGCTGACGACCTGCGCGCCGATCTCCGACATTTCAAACTCCGCGACGACCTTCCGCCGCCCGCCATCGATCAACCGGGCGCGCAGCCCCTGATCGAGCAGCGCACGGCGCAGCGCTGCGGTCAGCGCGGCGGCATTGCCCGGCGGCACCAGCAAGCCGCTGACTTCGTGCTCGATGAGCTCACTCGTGCCGCCCACGGCTGTCCCGATCGCCGGCACGCCCATCGCCATCGCCTCCATCAGCACGACGGGCACGCCCTCCGCGAAACTCGGCAACACGAACGCGTCCGCCTGCGCATAGTAGGGAAGTATATCATCCTGGCCGACCGATCCGGCGAACCGGATGCGCTCAGCCACCCCCAGATCGCGCGCGAGCGCTTCCAGCCGCGAACGATCCGGACCGTCGCCGATCAACGTGAAGCGGATAGTCGGAACATCGTCCACCAGCCGCGCGATCGCCTCGATCAGCAGGGAAATCCCCTTGGCCGGCACCAGCCGGGCCACGCACAGCACGCGGTACGGCGCGTCCGTATCCCCCACGTCACGCCGATAACGCGTGGCATCGACGCCGCAGTGAATGATGTGCAGCTTTTCCCAGTGCCGCGGATCGACCTGCGCCGCGAGCTGCGCACGCGTGAAATCGCTGATGCAGATGACGAACTCCGCGCGCTCGACTTTCCGGGCCAGCAGGTTGCGCTCAACTTCGAAGAATTCCGCCGAGCCGTGCATCGTGATGCTGTAGGTCAGGTCGCTGATTCGCGACGCGATCATCGCCACGGTCGCGCATGGGCCCGCGAAGTGTACGTGTACGTGCCGAACGCCGCGCCGCCGCAACTCGTCCCACAACTGCACCGCTTCCAGGAAATAGAAGAAGTGCCACAGCAGCGCGCGCAGTCCGCCAGGCCGCACGCGCAGCGCGAACCCCAGAGCGCCGAAGTACCGCAACGGGCGCGTGAACATAGTGGACAGATGCGCCGCGATCAACCGGCCCCAGCGCGGCGGCAGAATGTAGCACGTGCGCTCACGCTCGCGACGATCCGCCTCGGACAGGAATTCGTTCGCCGCAGATGTGCGCTGGCTGATCGTGACCACTTCGATCCCGCGGTCGCGCAGGGCCATGATCTCGCGCATGATGAACGTGTGCGAAATCGCCGGGTAGCGGCTGGTGAAGTACGCAAGCTTCATCGCCCTCCCGCCCCTCCTCCAGCGAGCCCGCGCAGCCGGTCACGTGCGCCGCTTAACTGCATGGCCAGCACCTGCGGCGAGAAAGCACCGTCGCGCCGAGCGCACTGCTCCTGACCGATGAAATGACGAAACAGCCTCAAGGGATCGGACTGCGGCAGATTTCGCCCGGAAAGCGTGGTCACCGCGTAACGATAACCGGCGCTGCGCGCGGCTGCGACCACCGCGTCGTCGTGATCACCATTGGGATAGGCCAGCGACACCACCGGCGCGCCCACCATGTCCGCAAGCTCGTCACGCGATCCTGCCAGCTCGCGAGCGCACTCCTCGGCTCCAAGTTGCGGCAGGATCGGATGCGTGCGGGTGTGCGCACCGATCTCATGCCCGTCGGCACGCAGATCGCGTAGCTGCTCCACATTCATGATGCGATCGGCATCGTCTTCCCGCCAGCCACATGCCGCAGCCGCCCGCGCAATCGCATCGACGGCTGTGTCACGCTCAGCAGGGCTAACTCGCTTCGCCCGCTCGACGAGGTCCGCGACGGTCCACCCCCGACCGTTGCGCGCGTCCGCGGGCCACAACAGACCCAGCGCGTCTTCGTCCACGCCGCGGGCGCCCTGCGCGCCGCGCAAAAACGACAACGCCCGCGCCAGGCGATCATACCAGGTGGATTCCGCAGTCCCGATCAATGACGAGATTGCGAAAAACGTCCCGCGGACCCCGTGTGCCCGCATGATCGGCCGGGCGATCGCATGGTTGTCCGCATAACCGTCATCGAAGGAAACGCTCAGCAAAGGACGTTCGAATTCCGCGGTGGAAGTCAACTTCGCCATCGCCTCGCCGAGCGGCAAACACTCGTAGTATCGCCGAAAGTAGGCGAGATGCTCCGCAAACGCGTCCGGTGTCACCGCCAGCACCGGAAACGGCGACGCGGCACGCTCAGCGGCGGGCAGCACGCGGTGATAACACGGAATCACCAGCGACCGCCGCGCCCGCCGCAGCATCATCGCCGATATGCCGCTGTAGTGCAGGGCATCCGCAGCCACTTGTCGCAACAGAGCCTTCACTGCGTCCCTAATCCGACAACCCGCCGCGCGGCGCTTCGACGCGCGCCGCCAGGCGACAGTCAGTTCAATCATTCAAACGCGATGCTCAATCAAAGTCTGCGGCCGATAGCCGGTCAACGCGCTGAACCAGTAGCGGCATTGCCCCAGGGCCATCGGCGTCTTGGCCAAATAGTGGTGCAAGGAATACAACAGCGCCCCGCGCAGCGCCCCCACGCGCCCGCGTACGCGCCACGCGTTGCGCAGCACCGCCACGATGATCAGCGCCGCCCAGATCGCCAGCGGCCACCACGTCCAGAACCCCAGCGACAGCGCCACGGCAATCGGCCCGGCGGACGCGTGCGCCAGGTTGCGCCAGCGCGCCTTGCGCCACGCGTGCATCGTCCGATGCCGCTCCGCGACCTGGGCGTATGCGTGTCCGGTCCGCATGCACCGTCGCCAATACTGGCTGAAACGCGTCATGTTCATGTCGTGCCGCACCATCGGCTCATCGAGGCACAGGATGACGCCGTCCTGCCGGGCGCGCATGCGCGCACACAGGTCCGGCTCCTCACCCGCGATCAGCACTTCGTCGAAACCGCCCGCGCGTTCCACCAGCTCCCGGCGATACAGCGCAATCCCCCCGGCGGAGTCCACCGGACCCGGCGGCCGGTACCAGTCGTGGTGCGCCCAGAAGTTGTACACGCTCGCCTCGGGCGCGACCTCTTCGACGCGCCCGAACACCGCCAGCACAGCCGGATCGTCCATCGCCCCGACCGCACGGCGCAGCCATTGCGGGTGCATGCACGTATCGCCGTCCACGAAATGCACCAGATCATGACGCGCCACCCGCAGACCCGCGTTGCGCCCAGCCGCCGCCGTCAGATGCGTCGGTGTGATCGCCAGCACGCGGTCGGCCAGCGGTTCCGCCAGCGCGCAACTGTCGTCGGTCGATCGGCTGTCGACGTAGATGATCTCCACCCGATCCGGCGGATAATCCAGCGCGCGCAACGATTCCAGACAGCGCACCAGGCGCGGACCTTCATTGCGCCCGATGACCACAAAGCTCACCGGAGGTAGTGCGCTCTCTTTCACGGTTGCCCCGGCGGACGCCTCGCGCATCACATCATGCCCGTCTGGCATTGGCTTCGATCAACCGTCGGAGCCGCGCCATCTGCGTCTCCGCCGCGGCTGAGAACGGATCAGCCGGCCGCTCGATCGCATCCGCATACGCGGTGTCCAGTTCCGACTTGACGAACAGCAGGTACAGGTCGTAGAGCGCCGGCACCAGACTCAATTCCACCGCCTGCGCCGCACAGTAACTGTGCAGCGCCGCGATCAGCCGCCGATCGCTGCGGCATTCGCTCAGCAGGAAGCGACACAAATCCACCGCCGGCAGGCCCGGCCATCTCGCCGCGCCCCAATCCAACACCACCGCGCGTGTGTACGATGAATTCCAGAGCAGATTGCCCGACCACAGGTCGCCGTGGCAGCACACCGACGGAACCTCCGCCGCCCGCTCGTCCACGGCCGACAGGCTCGCGACGACACGACTCCGGACGTTCGCCGGAACTGACGCGTCGCGCTCCAGCGCGAGAGCCGCGTCGCCAATCGTCTCGCGGACGATGTCGCGATCGAGCGTCGCACCGCGCGTGGCCCGGGCCAGTTCAGTGAGCCAGTTCACCGTCCATCGAGTTCGTCGCCGCCGCGTCAACCGGCGTCGCCAGCCCGTCGCCGGCGTGTGCGTGTACCACGGAAGCACGAAGTAATCGACGCCGCCCGCGCGGCGACAGGCGAGCAGTTCCGGGATCGTCGACGACCATGCGGGCGGAGCGGCCTGATGCAGGCGCTTGAGCACATCCGCCTCGCGCCGGATGACCGGCGTATCTGGTCGATCCGCCACGGTGATGACGAAACCGCCGTCGCCTCGCGCCGCGGGAATCATGATCTTGTGGACCGCGTTTGGCCCGGCCTTCGGCGGCACACACGTCCAGGCGCGGTCGGATAGCGATTTTCCCAGCGCATCCGAAGCATCCGCGACGATCGCGCGATAGTCCAGTGCCGCTTCAGCCGGGCGGGTTCGGGTCGTGGGCGTGCTCTTCGTCATGGTTTGAACTGACCGCGCGCCCATTCCTGGCCCAAATGCTTGACCGCCGCCGGACATCAGGCGCGCTCGCCCGAAACCTCAGTCGCGAGCCCATCATCCCACCAGGCGTGCATCGGGCTGTCCGCGAGGATCCGGTCGATCAGCGCCGCGTCGCCTGCGCTGCAGCGCGTGCGCCAGGCCCCGGCGATCTGCTGGGATTGCCGCGTTCCCCGCGCGATGTGCGCGGCAATGGCCGCGCTCCAATCCACACCGCAGAACGCATAAAGTGTCCGGGCCAAACTGACCGTGTCCGCAACCAGCGACTCATAGACGACCAGGCGGTACGATTCTCGACCGGCGCCGGCGCGATGGATCTCCTCTGTCGCATAGCGCCAATACCACAATTCCGATTCTTCCAGGGACAGGCGTTCCACGTCACCGAACTTGGCCGCCCACGCCGCATCCGCCTGCGCCACGTCTCGCAACCTGGCCAGGTTCGCGACGCGCACCTCACCTGGATCGAGGTTCTTGAGGTATCGATTGCGCCATGAATTCAGAAACCCACCCGGATGCCGCACGATGTGCAGCACCCGCGCCTCTGGCCGATGTGCCAGCGCCCAGCAGACCCAACCTGGGACCTGCGACGTGCGCAGCACAGGAAGCGCGGACGCCAGCGATTCGTTTTTCCCAAGCCAGAACGGCACCGCCCATTCCTTCCGTCGCAGCCCGGGCGTCACCAGCGCCAGCAGCCGCCGGGTCTTGCCGTAATACAGCGCCGACGCCAACCCGAGTCGGCAGCTCAACCGGTGCAGGTGCCGCTTGGCCACCGGAATACGCTGATCGCCCGCGCCCATGTGCCGCGCGCTCCATGCGATGGCCTCGTCCCAGCCGCTGTCCAGCCCGTCGATTTCGTCGCGCTGCACAAACCGCGAAGGCAGCTTCGCCATGGGCGATTCGGGATTGAGATACGGGCTGTTGCGGCAATGCGTGTCCGGACTTGCGTCCAGCAGGCTCAGCAGCCAGTTCGTGCCCGAGCGCCCGTGCCCGGTGATGATCACGTATTTCGGCGGCGCGGAACTGATCGCGCCGCGGTCCGCGAATCGCGAACCAGCATCCTGCACAGCCGAAGCCTGCTCAGTCTGCATCACATTCACGCGCCGATCCCCGTCAGGTGCCGCAGCGCACCGGCTGCTCGCCGCGCCTTGCGCCGACTCTCCGGCGACTTGCGCCATCCATGCTTCAACCACAACACGATGTTGAGCCCGACATCCATCGACTCAACCACGATCAGACCCGCAATACCGAGATGACGACGGGCGTACCGCCGCCGGCTGGCCACCCAGTAGTTCGGGCGATTTCCGAAGAATGGCGCGTCCTCAGCCGCCGGACCGCTGCTGCCGCCGCCAAAGTGCACGACTTCCGCACAGCCCACGTACCAGCCCTCCCACCCCGCATTCGCCAGCCGCCGGCACCAGTCCGTTTCCTCGAAATACATGAAGTACCCGTCGTCGAGCAGACCCACGTCCGCCAGCGCCGCGCGGCGCACCAGCAGGCACGCACCGGTCAGCCAGCCGGCGCGCATCGTCGTGCGGTCGCCATGCGTCAAGTGCAGATTCGAGCAGTGCCGCGACGCCGCGTGCCGCCGGTCCCAGCCCAACATGCTCGCCGCGCCGCTGAACATCGTGGGAAACCGCCGCGCCGACGGCTGGTGCGATCCGTCGCCGTTCACCAGCCGCGGCCCGCAGTAGCCCGCAGGTTCATTTTGATCCATGAAACGCACCAGTTCCGACAGCGCGCCCGGTTGAACGATCGTGTCCGGATTCAGCAATGCGACGTAACGCCCCGCACACCGCGCCAGCGCCAGGTTGTTCGCCGCGGCGAACCCGCGGTTGTCCGGGTTGCGAATCAGGCCGACGTGCGCAAACCCCTCGGCCACCATCTCCGCCGAGCCGTCGCCGCTCGCGTTATCCACCACCCAGGTTTCGACCGACAGGCCCTGTCCGCCGGCCGTAAGTGAAGCCAGGCAGTCGCGCAGCATGTCGCGCGTGTTGAAGCTCACAATGACGATCGAGAGATCGGTCATGGCGCGTAGCCGGGAGCGCGCCCGCCGCGCGAGACCGCGGGGTAATGCGCCGCCGCAGCCGCCGGCGCGCGCACCTGCCTGCGCATCGCGTACATCGCCGTCACCGAAGCGCCGGCCATCAGCGTCAGGATGGGACTGAGGAAGCCGTTGAACAGCAGGTTTACCGCCTGCATGCCGATAGCGATCAGAATCGGGAAAATCACCGGGTCGTCAGCCAGCCCCGGGCCGGCGCGCCGCGTCATTCCGATCGGCCAGCACCACCACAGGTAGAACGTGATCAGGCCGAAACTGCCGTATGTCCCCGCCAGAATAATCCACAACCCGTCGGTCACAACTTCCCGGCCGCGCTCATCCTTCGCCCGCGCCCGGCCGAACCCGCCCCAGCCAAACGTGGGCCGCTTCGCCGCGTGCTTCAGCGTCAGAGTCTCGGAATTGAGCCGCGTCTGCAGCGAATCCGCCCGGTCGGGCGCTACGCGCCGCACCGCCGCCTCCGCCCAAACGCCATCCAGCGCGCCGGTGAATCGTCCGCCCATCCAGCACATCGCGACGCACAGCGGCGCCCAGAGTGTCCAGCGCCAGCGCTGCCGCGCGCTGTACACGTAAGTTCCAATACCGATCGCGAACAATCCCCACGGCCCCAACGACATGCACGCCAGCAGCGCCACGATTGGCAGCACCACGAATGCCAACGACGGAATACTGAAAAGCCCGCGCAACTGACCCGCGCGGTACATCGCCACCGCCAGCAAGCTGGTCCACGCAAAAAACGTCCCCAGGCCCAGCGCGTGCTGAAAGCACACAATCGGCCGGTAGAACCCCCAGCGCATGTGCTGCGAAAACGAATGCTGGAGATATCCATACAGCGACTTGTGGATGTGCGGACTCATCCGCCATTCCCAAATGGCCAGCAGCGCGTAGATCGCCGAGGCGTAGACCACCATGCGGGCCACATCCATCAGCTCGGCACGGCTGCGCACAAACGATCGCCCGAAGCAGAACGGTACTGCCGTGTAGAACAAGCGGTACACGAACGACGACACGCCGTCGTACAGTCCGAGCTGGTTTGACATCGACGTCGCGAACGCGCCGCCGGCGTGCGCCAGCAGAATGAACTCCGGCCACCCGAACCGCAGCGTCCGCAGCCGCCCGGGGCAGAACAGCATCGCCCCCAGCAACACGCCGAAATTCGTCGCCAGCACCTTATCGACATCCCAGAAACCCTTCAGATCCAGGGAATCGACCGGCAGCAGCAACCAGCCGATCAGGTAGGCCAGGGTCAGCGCGCGCACCGGCCGGTAAAACATGAACAGGCTCGCGCTCACCGGGATCCACCCCAGGAGGCTCAGGCTGACGATGCTGACTTCCATGGAACTTGATGAAGTGTCGCCGCGCGGCCGAAGATGCCCCACGGCGTACGCAACCGTGTCCCCGCCCTAACGGCGAATGAACAGCTCAGAGTCACCGAACGCGCAATCGAGAAAACCACCACCCCAAACGTCGCCCAGGATCGGCCACTGCGGATCCGATTCCGGACGCCGCATCTGCGTGGCATGCTCCTGCAGCGCACGCCATTTCGCCGCATGCACCGAACGCGTGGGCACGCGCATCAGTCGGCCGCGCAGCAGCACCTCCGCCGCGCGTAGCGAGCGCCGCGCCGACCGGCGCAGTCCCCGGTCGACCATCGGCCCGGATCGCGCCCACGGCCAATGGGCCCAGAACCACACCAGGTACTCGAAAAAAACCGCATCGGCGCACACATCCGCGGCCGCGGCCAGGGCAATCGCACACGCCGCGACGTGGTCTGGCGTACGATCGTGCCGGCTGGTGACGAAAATCTGCTCCGGTCGGCGGTCGCACAACAGCGCCGTGGCGCGCCGGACCGCGGCGTCGTGATGGGCGCGGAGTTCGCCGTCGGGAAAATCCAGAAAGCACACGTCGTCGCCGGAAACCCCGAGCGCACTCGCCGCCGCCAGTCCCTCGACGCGCCGCCGGGTCACCAACTCTTCTCGCGGCAAGCGCTCCGCGTGCGATTGCCGCCCATCGGTAAGAAATGCGATCGTGACCTGCGCTCCCGATGCCCGCTTTCTCAGGATGGTGCCGCCGCAGCCCAGCGTCTCATCGTCCTCATGCGGCGCGAAGACGATCGCCGGCCGCGCGAGATCCTCCGCGGACATTTCTTCCGCGCGACGTTCGATCAGCCACCGCACGGTTCGACGCCAGCCGCGCAGCCCGCGCGGCGGTTCACCCGGTCGCGTGGAATCCGCAGGATTCAGCGTGTGCGCCGCGCCGCGGGAGACTTGCTGGTCCGTGCCCGTCTTCAACCCAGGTGCTGTCCCTGAGCCGCCGGTTTGCGCGGAGCCGGCAGCCAGCGCGCCAGGCGCTGCCGCACGCGGCTGGGAATGTCCGTGCGCTCGAGCGTCACGCTCCGCGCCGGCCGCTCGCTGGCGCTGAAGAAGTCGACCTTGTACTCCTCATCGCCCAACAGGAAGTCGAACGTCGCCAACCGCTGCTCGATCGCGTCACGAATGCACCAGCCGACGATCACCTTGCCCGGTGAAAGCCGGCCGTGCCGAGGATTGAATCCGCTGAAAAAGTAGGAGAATTCCCGCGTGACTGGATCGATGAAACCGACCAGGCCCGCGACCGGCTCGTCCCCTTCCCAGAGCATGCGCAGCCACAATACGCCCGCGTCAAACATGCTCCGCAGCATGCGCTGGTAGTTCTCCAGGTCGTGCGGCTGCAGCGTGCCCCAGCGCGCCCGCCACATCCCCAGTACTTTCGCGATGTCATCATCGACGCTTCCGGCGGTGGAAACCGTCGTGCGGAATCCGGGCAGGCGTTCCACCTGGCGTATGCCGCGGCGCAACTTGTAGCGGTTGTTGTAGGACAAGCTTCCTTCGAGGTATTCGTCCCAGTCGCCGGGTAGCGTCAGGTACGGACACGAGATGACGTCATCGTCGCGCACGCGCGTCGCTGCGGCGGACAATCCGTCCAGAAACGCAGCCAGCCGCGGGTCAATGACGTGTTGCAGCCGGAACCGGTCCCATGACAGGCGCTTGGCCGCGTATCGGCCGAGTGCGGCCAGCGCGGCGCCCGCGTGCTTCTCGAATGCCAGAAAACCCGAATAATCGCTGATGGGCTTCCCACCCATGTACAGCGTCTGCACGAGTCCGACGCCCCACTGCCGCGGGCCCGCCAGCGCCAAGGGAACCAGGCCCGCAACCTCGCCGCTCGCGTCGCGGGCCACCAGGACGGTCCATTTGTAGGGCGTGATCCGCAGCCACTCGCGCATCCACGGCCACGACATGAACACGTGCGCGTGCGCATCGGCCGCGTACAGCGCGTTCCAGGCGCTCTCCAGGCGATCGAGCCCGGCGAGGTCTTCAATCCGCTCGATGCGCATGTACGATCAGCCCCAAGTTGCGCACCCGGCGTCCAGTGCCCCATGGACCCGACTACGCCCGCGTGGCCAGCGCCTGACGCGCGATGGTCAGCAAGTCTCCGGCAATCCGCCCCCAGGAAAAGCACTCGGATGCTCGTTCCCTGCCAGCTTCCCCCATCTTTTTACGCGTTTTCGCGTCCGCGATCAACTCGCCCAGCGCTTCCGCCAGCGCCGCAGCGTCATCCGTCGCCACCAAACGCCCGGTGACGCCGTCCTGCACGACTTCCACCATGCCCCCCACCCGCGTCGCCACCACCGGGATGCCCGCCGCCATGCCCTCCGCCAGGCTCATGCCGAACGCCTCGCTCAGCGATGGGTTGACCAGCATCCACGCCTCGTGAAAGTGCCGCACCGAATCCGCGTGCGCCAGAAAACCCGAAAACGTCACGTTCCGCCCGATGCCCAGCGCCGCGATCTGCGTCGTCAGGTGTTCATGGTAGCTGCGCCCCTCGTAGAACCGCGCCAGCGCCCGCACCGGCGCCTCGTCCGCCAGGTCCACCAGGATTTCCCGCGGGCACTGCGCCTGCGCGCCGACGATGTCGAGATGCGCATTGGGATATTGCCGCACCACGCGCGCGAATGCGTCAAGCAGCACATGCAGCCCCTTCTCCGGCGAGATGCGCCCCACAAAGAGAATCCGCGGATCGTCCGCAGGCGCAACACCCTCCGCGGCGAACATCTCCGGCGAAACGCCGTTGTACAGCGCGCGGCACTCCCCGGAGAATTCCGGAAACCGCGCTCGCACTTTGTTGGCGATGTACGCGCTGCACCCGACCACGGTGTCCACGCTGCCCAGCCGCCGGCCAATCAGCGCGCGATCAAACTGCGACGCCCACTCGCACTGCATGTCCAGCACGACGTGCACTCGCGGGTGCCGCCGCTTGAGAATCGGCGCGAACTGTGCGTAGTTGAACACCAGCGCCAGATCACAGTTGCGCCGGCGCACGTCCGCCGCCACCCGCTCGCCGTATTCCCGGCAATACCACGCCGACGATACCAGCGGACGCGTCACCGGCCGCCTGCCGCCGAACCGCTCCAGCCAGCGGATCAGCCGCCGATCAACCCGGTTGGGAATATGGCAATAGGTGACGCCGTCACGCGACTCGACGTCCGGACCGTTTCCGCGCTTCCGTCCATAAACTACCACGTCGCAGCAATCCGCCAGCCGCCGCGCCACCTGGTACGACCAGATCGCCAGCGACGTCTGCTGCGGGGGCAGCGACCCGTCCAGCGGCTGATTGATCAGCGCGATCCGCGGCCGCGCGCCCGCGGCAATCGTCGTGATCTCCGGAGTGCACACCTGCGTCATGCCGGCCCCATGCCCTTGGCCGCGCCGCGCCGAAATGAGAATGTCGCGCGCAGTGAACTGCGATCTCCCACGTTGAACATTCCGAACCACGCCGAACCCGCCGCCAGCGCCGCGAAAATCAGACCCGCCACCGCCATGTCCACCAGCACGTTGACCCGCGCCTTCTGAAACATCGGCGTCACGTGCGCAAACGGCGCCAGCAGCAGCGCGGCCACGATCACCGGCGTCATCACCGCCACCGGCCGCAGCAGCACCGCCCAGGCGTATTCCTTCAGATTCAGCCCCTGGTTCTTTGCGAATGCCCACAGGAACCACGCGGCGGCTGACACACCCGCGAACACTTCGACGCCGATCATGCCCTGGTAGCCGTGCCACAGGTAGCCGGGGTAATACAGCACGACCAGAACGCTCGCGCCCACCAGCGCATACAACATTTCCACGCGGATCAGGCCCTGCGCACGCAGCGCGGCTGTGCCCATGCCCGTGAGCATGCCCAAGAATGCCACCGGCGCGATCATCCGCACCGTCCACGCGGCCAGCGGAAACTCTTTGCCGGTCCAGAGGAAGATCAGCCGGTCGGCGAAGATCGCCAGAAACGCAAAGCTCGGTAGGCAAACCGCCGCGACCATTTTCGACCCGCGCTCGAACAACGCCTGCACCCGGCGTTCCTCGCCCCGCGCGCGCAAGTTTGAAAACGCCGGCATCACCGGCGCCAGCAGCCCGCTGCCCAGCGCCACCCCCAGCCGGATCAGTTTGTCCGCGACCTCGACGATGCCCAGGAAGTACACGCTCAAGAGCGCCGCGGTGAACAGCTTCGTCCCGCGGTGGATGATCAATTGCATCACCGACAGAAACTGAAACTTGCCGCCGATCGCCGCGATTGTGCGCAGACCCCAGCGCGTGCCGTTCAAAGGATTGAAGCTTAGCTCGGGTCGCAGCCGCAGGCACAGCCGCCACGCGATTAGCGTCGAAGTGATCTGTCCGACCATGTGCCCCACCGCCAGGCCCAGCAGCTTCCACCCGCGCAGCAGCAGCACGATGGTCACGGTGAACTCGATCGCCGATGCCGTGATGCTCAGGATGTTCCGCAGGTCCGTGCGCTGCAGCCCCTGCAGAACCGGAAACGCGCAGCCCAGGCTCATCCGCAGCATCACGCACACCGAAACGCCCAGCAGCGCCTGACCCGCGTCGATCAGCATCGGCTCGGGCACATTGAACAGCCGCAGAATGGGATACCGCGCGAGCCAGATCGAACCCAGCGCCACCAACGCGATCAGGCCCACCAGCGTCATGCCCGCGCCCAGAATCTCGGAAAGCCGCCGGTAATCCCCCCGCGCGTCGTGCTCCGCGGCCAGCTTGTTGTACGCCACCCCGAAATTCACATCAACCGCGTTCACATACGCGCAGATGGTGAACAGCAGCGCCCAAACGCCGTAGCCCTCCAGCCCCAATCGCGAGATGATCAACGGCGTCAGGATGATGCGCGAACCGATGCGCCAGACCTGCTCGATCACCGCGAATAGCGAATTGCGCGCCAGCGTCCTGCCGGTTACCTGCGTCATATAGGTTTCCGCGATCAGGCTTCGCCCGTCGCCGTCAGCGCGGGCAGCGCTTCCGTCGCCGCCAGCGTCTGCTCATCTCCGCGCAGCGCCGCTGCGAAACGGTCGACCGCACGCTTCCAGGTGAAGTGCAGGCGCGTCACGTATGCGTGATCCGACATGCGCCGCCACATCTGCGGATCGCGCAGAATGCGCACCATCCGATCCGCCATCTGCTCCACGTTCCCGACATCAACCAAAAACCCGTTGTGCCCGTCCTCGATGAAGTCCTCCGGCCCGCCGCAACGCGTACACACCACCGGACACCGGCACGCCATCGCCTCCAGCGGCGGAAGCGCGAACCCCTCCGTGCTGCTCGCGCAGAGCCACACGTCCGCCGAAGCATAAATTTCGCGAATCTTGCGCTGCGGCGGCCGATGGTGAAACTGCGTATTCGGCGGCAACGGCAGCTCCGCCGACGGCGGATGCTGGCCGAAGCACACCGCCTCCAGGTTGGGAATCTCCTGTCGGGCGCGGGCGATCGCCGCGAATGCGACCGGCGTGCCCTTCCATTTCTGCCCGGAATACATCACGCCCACCCGCGGCGGATCGTGCGGCGTTCGCGCCGGGGCATCGAACAGCTCCAGGTCAACCCCGTTCGACACCAGCACCGCGTTCGGATCGTCGAACTTCTCCCGTGCCAGCGTCTGCAGCCACCGCGCCACGACCAGCTTGCGCATCGGCAAGCGCCACGTCGCATCGACCACCTGCGGATCGCACGAATGGGCTTCGTAATGCTGCAGAAAGTAATACTTGCGCCCGCACCGCGCCGGCAGGTCCATCACCGGCTGCGCCGTCGTCCAGTACGTTGCGATCACCGCATCGCCGTTCGGAACACGATCCGCCAGGCGCTCCCGCGACGCGAACACCACCGGACCGGAAAAATCGCTGAGATGATCGCGATCCATCCCCAGCGACAACCGCGCTTCGCGCCGCAATCGCTTCGCCCAACTTCGCAGCCGCCGCGGATACGGCACCCGCCGCGACACGATTGTCACCTGGTGCCCGCGCGCCCGCAGCAAGTTCGCCTGGTGGACGACCACGCGCACTCCGCCGGAAAGCCCCCGCCCCTCCAGCACGAACGTGATGCGCATCGGCTGATGGTTCCCAGACTGGTTGGATGGTGTGCTCATGTTGCTTCGCACCGATGCGCCCGCACCGTTGCGTCAGTGTCCCCGCAATGCGCAGTACAGCGCCCGCCACGACTGACCCGAAAGCGGCGACGAACGCAGCGCCCGCCACGCATGTTTGCGCGCCGTCGCCGTGTGGCCAGCCGCCAGCGCCCACCACGCCCATTTGCGGTAGTGCGCCCCCCGGCTCGCGTCCACGTGCAGCGCGCCATTGCCGGCCGGCGCATCCGCCAGCCCGCGCCGGCGCCGCGCATCCGCGATTACCGCGCGGTTGTCCTCCGCCACGCGCTGCCGACGCGTGTGGCACGTGCTCGCCACGTGCTGCCGGTAGTGCAGCAGCACCTCCGGCAGATTCGCGACCGTGCCGCGCTCCGCGAGCCGAAGAAACACATCCAGGTCCTCCGCCGTCGCGAACGCCTCGCGATATCCCCCGATATCGACCAATGCCGACCGCCGCATCATCGACGCGGGATGCGTGATCGCCCCGCCCCTGCCCGCCAGGTGCAGCGCGTCAATCTCCGCGTGCTCCGTCATCTCCGACATCTCGCGGATCGGCGCGCCCTCTGCGTCAATCAGCAGCACCCGCGACCCCACCGCCAGGCAATCCGGATGCGCCCGCAGAAACTCCACCTGCCGCGCAAATCGCGCCGGCAGCGCCAGATCGTCCGCGTCCATCACCGCGAAAAACTCGCCCCGCGCCAGCGACAGCGCTTCGTTGCGCGTCTTCGTGATGCCGCGGTTCTCGCGCCGCACCAGCCGGATGCGCCCATCGCGCGCCGCGTACTCTTCCAGAATATCGCCCGAACAATCGATCGAACCGTCATCGATGACGATGAACTCGAAATCCGCAAGACTCTGTCTGAGAATGCTTTCCACCGCGCTCGCGACGTATCGCTCCGCGTTATACACCGGCATGTGCACCGATACGGCTGGCACGCCCGCCATCGCTATCCCGCAACGCCGCACATCTTCACACCCGCCGGCGCAGTCCCGCCCGTCGCGGCCCCCATGCGTTCCGCGAGCGATCGACGCCATCCGCCGGCTGCGGTGGCACTCCCGTATCGCTCAATCACTCGCGCAAAGTCATCGATCGAAGCGCGCCTCACCACCAGAACCTCCGCGACAACCGGCCCGAATCGCGCCTCCTGTCCCGCAAGCGCCGCCGCCGCACACGCCTGCCGCGTGTCATCGCCGCCCAGCACCCATGCCGTCAGCAGCCGGCCCGCGTCCGCGTCGTCGCGCCGCGCCAACCGCTCAGCCGCGAAAGTCAGCAGCCGCCGATTACGCAAAAACCACGGCGCGCTCACCGCGAGCCGCAAGCGCTCAGCCGAACCCCGCCGAATCCCCGACACCAGCACCCAGAGCCGCAGCGGAAGTGCCGTCACCCGTTCAGCCGCGATCAGCCGCGTCGAAAACCACGTCCATCCGCGCCACATCGCCGCGCGCAGTCGACGCCACGAAAGCACCGACCACCGATGCGCCCGCGTCGCAACATGCCCCGCCAGCGCCAATTGGCAGCGCGCCTTGTCCAGCGCCGGCTGCCGGCTGCGCTGCACAGCCGTCACCATCTCCCACAGCAGCTTGCACTCCGGCCAGCGCGCCGCCTTCCGCGGATCAAACCACGCGGCATCTCCCCGCCGCCTCGTCCGCGCCAGCACATCCGGCGTGGCCGCGTGCAGCCGCTGGAAAAACAGCGTCTCCGGTACGCGGCGAAACCGGCCAAGCAGCCGCAATTCCGCCACGAAGACCAAGTCGGCTGCGATGTAGTTGCCCATGCCCCGCGTTCGGGCCGCCGCCGCCCGCCGCATCAATCCAAATACAAAAATCGGGCACCGCGAACCGCACACGCGCATCAATCTGGAAAATCCAATATCGTCAAAGCCTTGCTCGTCCCCCGGCGCGCCCGAGATCAGGTATGGGTCCGCCTGCAGCCGCACGCCGTCCGGAGAAAGCATCCCGCGATCGGCGAAGGCCAGCACGAACGCCGGACCCGCTTCATCCAGCGCCCGCACACATCGTTCCAGGAATTCCGGCGCCAGCACATCGTCGCACGCGAACCACTTGAAATATTCGCCCCGCGCCCGCGCGAACACCCGGTTGAAATTGCCCGCCGCCCCCAGGTTGTTCGCGTTGCGCTCGTAACGAAAACGCCCATCCTGCGCCGCGTACGCCCGGCAGATCTCTTCCGTCGCGTCCGTCGACGCGTTGTCGTTGATCACCACTTCAAAATCAGCGAACGTCTGCGCCCGCAGTCCGTCCAGCGCCGCGCGCAACGTCGCGGCGCCGTTGTACACCGGCATGCCGATGCTCACCCTCGGCGGCGCAGTCGTCACGCGGTCACCAGCTCCGGCTCCAGGCCCAACCCGGCCAGCGTCCCGCGGATCTCATCCAGGTAGATCGCATTCATCACGATCACCGCATCCGGCGGGTCAGCCGCCAGCGCATCCGGCGCGACGATCCGCTGCCCGGTGCCCGCCACGAATTTGCCGCACTTGCGCGGATTGATGTCCACCACCCGATCCACTACGCCCTCGGGCCGAACGATGTTCAGAAACGTCACCCCCTTCGAGCCCGATCCCCAGACCACCGCCCGATAACCGCGCGCCCTCCACTGCGCGATGCGCTCGCGCCATGCCGCGACCTTGTCGCGATATGCGTTTGCGAATCCCGCTACGTATGCCTCCAACCGCTTCACGGGCTCCTTCGCGAGAGGCGCGCACGACGCCGAACCCGCGCCCGGACGCGCCTCCAGCGTGATGAACTGTCCGTCGTACGCCTCACCCACGTCAAGCACGTCGAATCCCGCCGCCGCGAAACACCAGCGCAGCGAATCCGGCACGAAATACGTGCAGTGCTCGTAAATCAGGTCCCAGATGCCCAGTTCGCGAATGGTGTAGAGCCCGTTCGGCACCTCGAAGAACACAACCGTCTCACGCCGCTCGCCGAGCGTGCGCCGCAGTTCGCGCAGAAACGCCACGGGATCCGCGATGTGTTCCAGCGCATGCCGGCAGCAGATAAAGTCCGCCGGCACAGCCGCATGCGCCGCGGAGTAATAGTCCTGCACCACGCGCACATTCGCCGGCAGCGCCGCCCCCGCCGGATCGAACGCGGGATCAAAACCCACACCCCGATTCTCACCAGCCTTGCACAGCGCGCTCAGAAAATCGCCCTGACCGCACGCAATCTCCAGAACATCTTTGCCGCGCAGGTCATACCGCTCGACCAATCGCCGGATCAGACCGTCCGCGTACTTTTGAAAGTGCGGCGAATGGTGCAGCGCATTTTCATAGCGCACGTCATACTGCATCAACGCCGCCTGAAATGCGACATTGCGCATCAGCCCGCTCTCAGGTTCAAACACCAGGCGCAAATCCCCGCGCGGAATCCCCAGCGCCTCCGCCCGCGACGCGCAAAGCACATTACAAAACACAGGCACATCCCGCGCCGACCAGAATTCAACCGCCTGCACGCCCATGCCCGAGCCCAACGTCATCGTTCTGCAATCAACCAACAAAACTCTTGGCGACCTTGGCGCTCTTGGCGATCTTGGCGTTGAAATGAATCACCAACCAACTCACACCGGCACCAGCTCAGCCCGAACACCCATGCGCTCAATCTGCGCCCGAATCTCAGCCATATAAATCGGATTCATCACCAAGATCAGGTCCGCCGGCGAAGTCTTCAGCGTCTCCGGCGAAACCACCTGCTTGCCCGAGCCAGCCAGAAACTTGCCGTGCCGGAACGGATTGATGTCGATCACCGCGGAAATATCGGCAGCGACGCCCACCGTGCTCAGAAACGACACGCACTTCGACCCGCTGCCCCAGATCGCCACGCGCTGACCCGCGCTGCGTGCGCGCTGCACGTGCGCGCGCAGATCGCCGATGCGCGCCTGCACGCGCGTCTCGAACGTGCGCACATCCGCCGCGATCGTCGCCAGGTCATCTTCCTGCGGCAGAACCGCCACAGTCGGCCCATCAGCCGGCCGCGCCACAATCAGCAGGTACTGATCGTCAAAGTCCTTCGCAAGTTCCACGATCTCAAAGCCGCACGCCCGAAACACGCGCGCCAGGCTACCCAGGCTGTAGTATGAGCAATGCTCGTAGTAAATGTCCCAGAACGCCTGCTCGCGCAGCACGCGCTGCACGTCCGGCACCTCGAAAAAGATCACGCAGTCGCGGTTGTCGCCAACCACCCGCCGCATGTGCGCGATGAAATCCCGCGTGGGGTAAATGTGCTCCAGCGTATGCCGGCAGCACAGAAAGTCGCACGGCAGGTCCGCATGCTCCGCGCCGTATAACTCCGCGATGAACCGCACCTGGCCAGCCGGCAGGCTCTCAAACCGCGCAGGATCGCACGACGGGTCGATGCCCACCCCCCGGTTACCCCCGCGCGTACACAGCTCGATCAGGAAATCACCCTTGCCGCAGCCGATCTCAACCACATCCTTGCCGCGCAGGCTATAGCGATCAATCAGCCCGTCGATCAATTCCGTCTGAAACGCGCGAAACCGCGGCGAGAACGACTGCTGTTCCTCATAACCCGCCGCGTAATGCTGCAGCGCGCCATCGAAGCGCGTATTACTCACAAACCCGCAACCCGCGCAGAACCCCAGCGCCAAATCGCCGCGCGGAAAATCCCGCGCCGACCGTTCATCCGCCTGCATCATGCAACTGTGAACGGGAATCCCGCGAGTCTCATAGAAGACCCGCATCCCCCCCGCCCCGCAATTCGGACAGCGTTCAATCATTCGCGAAGTGAAACAACGCGCGGCGGACCCGCAATCTACATGATTCGCCGCATCATTCTCAAGAAAGCATCTCTTGGCGTCCTTGGCGCTCCTGGCGACCTTGACGTCAAAACCGGACAGCCAAGCCATGCATTCAGCGCACCGTCCCCGCCGAAACCCCCGCCGCCGTGATCAGCCGCGGCTCCGGCACCGGCTTGATGAACATCCCCCCGCGCGACAGGTACTCCGCCTGCTGCTGCACGATCTCGTCCGCGAAATTCCACGCCAAAAGCAGCACCGCGTCCGGCATCTCCTCCACCAGCCGCGAAACCGGCGAAATCGGCAAATGCTTGCCCGGCATGAAGCATCCCTGCTTGTGCGTGTTGCGATCCACCACGAAATCGATCAACTCTGTGCCGATTCCGCAGTAATTGATCAACGTCGCTCCCTTGGCTGCCGCACCGTACGCCGCCAATCGTTTGCCCTCCGATTTCAGTGTGCGCAGCAGCTTCACCAGCGCGCCGCGCACGTGCTCCACCCGCCGCGCAAAGTCTGCGTAATACGCCAGACCCGTCACGCCCAGCTTTTCCTCTTCCGCCAGCAGCGTGCGCACCGAATCGCCAACCCGCGCCTGCGGCTCCACGAACAGCCGCAGCGACCCGCCGTGAATGCTCAGCCGTGCTACGTCATTCAGACTCAACTTATGCCGCGCGAACAGTTTGGAGAGCGCCGTCACCGAGTAATAGCACAAGTGCTCATGGTATATCGTGTCGAACTCACAGTGATCCACCAGGTCGCGCACATACGGACACTCGATCACCGCAACGCCGTCCTCCTTCAGCAATGTCGCGATCCCCGCGACGAAGCCGTTCAGATCGGGCACATGCGCCAGCACATTGTTCGCGATGATCACGTCCGCGCGCTTGCCTTCGCCGCGCAGCTTCTTCGCCAGGTCCTGCGTGAAGAACGTGCAAAGCGTGGGAATTCCCGATTCCTGCGCCGCCCGCGCCGGACCGTCGGCGGGATCGATCCCCAGCACCGGAATCTCCGCCGCGCGGAAATTCTTCAGCATGTAGCCGTCATTGCTCGCCAGTTCGACCACCAGGCTGGACGGTCCCAGTCGCCGCCGCGCGATCAGGTCTTCCGCGTTCCGCCGCGAGTGCTCCAGCAGCGCCGGCGAAAAGGACGAGTAATACGGATAATCCTCGCAGAACAGCGTCTCCGGCGACACTGTTTCCGCGATCTGCATCAAGGTGCATTCCGTGCAGAAGCGCACGGTCAGCCGAAACGTCGGCTCCGCCTGATCGAGCATGGCCCGCGTCAGCAACCGATCCGCCAGCGGCGTCTTCCCCAGGTCAAGCACCGGCTCAAGCCGCGTCGACCCGCAGGCCCGGCACGCCGAAATGGACTCCGCATGACCGCTCACGTCGCGCCCCCGTTCTTATTCCAACACACAACTTTTAGATTCTGACTATGACTTCCGACTTCTAACTTCCAACTTCCGCCTTCACCCGACCCGCGGCCTTCCAGCGCAATTGCTCATCCAACTGCTGCAGATCCTGCAGCCGCTTGATGTGCTTGATCCGCAGATACCGCGAACCTTCCAAGTCAGCCAACTTGAGATTCACCGACTTGTACGCCTCGTGCAGTTGCTTGATGCCCAGCCGCACCGTCCACGCGGGCTGATACTCCGGCAGCACGCGGAAAATCTTCGCGAAGTTCACCCGATAGCAGCGCTTGTCCGGCCCAGCCCCCTCGGCATACTCCACCTGGCTGCCCGGCACCTCCGCCTTGACCATGTCCGCGATCTGCCGCACTTGATAGTTGTCTTCGTCGCGGCCGACGTTGAAGCTTTCGTTGTGGATCAGCTCGCGCGGCGCATGCAGCACCGCTAGAAACGCCCGCGAAATATCCGCGATGTGTACCAGCGGACGCCACGGCGTCCCGTCGCTCTTGATGAACACCTTGCCCGTCGTATACGCGAACCCGACCAGGTTGTTCACCACCAGGTCGCCCCGCAACCGCGGCGACACCCCGTACGCCGTCGCGTTGCGCAGGTTGGTCGGGCTGAAGCGGTCGTCCGCCATCTCCGCCAGGTCGCGCTCGACGAGCACTTTCGATTCACCGTACGGCGTCACCGGCCGGAACGGCGCGCTCTCGTCGAGAATGTCGTCCATCCCGCCCGCGCCGTAGATGCTGCACGATGAGCTGAACAGGAATCGCGGCACCCCGGCTGACTTCGCCGCCTCCGCCAGCCGAATCGACGCCTCGTGATTGATGTCGTAGGTGCAGCGCGGATTGAGATCGCCCAGCGGGTCGTTGCTGATCCCCGCCAGGTGCACGACCGCATCGAAGCCGGCGAGGTCACTCGCCTCCACGTCGCGGATGTCCTTGCGGATCGTGCGCGGCGCGCGTCCGTCCGCGCCGAACACGCATTCGGAGAAAAGACCGCTGTCGAGCCCGACGACCTCGTGCCCGGCCTCTTGAAACATCGGGACCAGCACCGTCCCGATGTACCCGTCGTGTCCCGTCACCAGTACGCGCATGAGCTCAGCTCCAAAGCTTCCACGGGGGATTCCCCGATTCCCACAGACTCTCCAGCAGGCGCTTGTCGCGCAGCGTGTCCATGCACTGCCAGAACGATTCGTGCTTGTACGCCATGAGCTGCCCTTCGGCGCTCAGCCGCTCCAGCGGCTCATACTCCCATTGCGTCTGGTCGCCTTCGATGTAGTCGAACACTTCCGGTTCGAGCACGAAGAACGCGCCGTTGATCCAGCCCTCGCCAAGCTGCGGCTTCTCCTCGAATTTGACGATCTTGTCGCCGTCCAGGTTGAGTTTTCCAAACCGAGCCGGCGGACGCACCGCGGTCAGCGTGGCCAGCTTGCCGTGCGCCCGGTGAAACGCGAGCAGCTTCTTCAGATCGACGTTGGACACGCCGTCGCCCCAGGTGAGCATGAACGTCTCGTTACCCAGGTACGGCTTGAGCCGCTTGATCCGCCCGCCGGTCAGCGTCGCCTGCCCCGTGTCGACCAGGCTCACCCGCCAGTCCGGTCGCTGCGCGCCGCCGTGATGTTCCACTTTGCCGCTTGCCAGGCTCACCGTCATGCTCGCCGCCAGCGAGCAATACTCCATCATGTAGCGTTTGATGTACTCCCCGCGATACCCCAGCGCGATCGCGAAGTCCTTGAACCCGTAGTGGTCATAGTGCTTCATGATGTGCCAGAGGATCGGCTGACCGCCGATCTCCACCATCGGCTTCGGCTTGATTTCCGTCTCCTCGACGAGCCGCGTGCCCACTCCGCCTGCCAGGATCGCAACTTTCATGGTCTTCTCGCTCGCCGATCAGCCCGCCGCCCTTACCGCCGGGCGCGCGTTCAGATATCTCGCCAGCGCGTCGGTCCATTCCGCGGGCACCTGCCCCGTCACGCGCTCATAATCCGTCGTATCCAGCACCGAGTATGCCGGCCTTTTCGCGGGCCGACCGAGTTCGTCGCTGCCGATCGCCGCCACATCGACGCGGCAACCCGACATCTCGACGATTCTCCTCGCGAACGCGTGCCACGAACACTGCCCCGCGTTTGCGAAGTGATACACGCCGCGCGCCCCGCGCTCCACCAGCCGCAGCAGCGCATCCGCCAGGTCCCCCGCGTGCGTCGGACGCCCCACCTGGTCGTCCACCACTCGCAGGTTCTCGCCCTTCTCCGCCCGGCCCAGGATCGCCTCGACGAAGTTTCGCCCGTGCGCACCAAACAGCCAGCTTGTCCGCACAATCAGGTGTTCCGCCCCGGATGACACGACCGCCTGCTCCCCCGCCAGTTTGGATCGTCCGTATGCCGACATCGGATGAGGCGGATCAGCCGGCCGATAAGGTCGCCGCGCAGCGCCGTCGAACACGAAATCCGTGCTCAAATGGACACAGAGCGCCCCGGCTGCGGCGCATGCGCGCGCAATGTGTCCCGGCGCCGCACCATTCACCGACATGGCGGTTTCGACGTTTGCTTCGCATCCGTCGACGTCCGTGTACGCCGCGCAGTTGATGACCACTTCCGGCTGAACCTGCCGCACCGCGCTTTCGACCGCCGCCGCGTCACAGATATCGAGTTCATGGATATCCCAACCGGTGACTTGGGTGCCGCCGCGACGGCTCGCCAGCGCGCACAACTCGCGTCCGAGCATGCCGCGCGCGCCCAGCACCAGGATGTGCCGATTCTTTGCGCCGCTCACCGCGCGTCCCCCACCACGCCGCCCGGCCCGTACTGCCGCGCATAATACTGCCGGTATTCCCCGCTCTTGATCGCCTTCCACCAGCCCTCGTGCGCGCGGTACCACTCCACCGTCGCCGCGATTCCCGCGTCAAAGCCGATGCGCGGCGACCACCCGAGTTCCTTGCTGATCCGCGTGATGTCCATCGCATAGCGCCGGTCATGCCCCGGCCGATCCTTCACATAGCGGATCAACGATTCATCCCGGCCGGTCAGCGCGAGCAACTGCCGCACGATGGCCATGTTCGGCAGCTCGCACTCGCCGCCGATGTTGTACACCCGCCCCGGCGCGCCTCGCTCCAGCACCGCCAGCACCGCTTCGCAGTGATCGTCCACGTGCACCCAGTCGCGCACATTCATCCCGTCGCCGTATACCGGCACGTTCTCGCCCGCGAACAGATTCGTCACAAACAGCGGAATCAGCTTCTCGGGAAACTGGTACGGCCCGTAATTGTTCGAGCACCGCGTCACCACCACCGGCATGCCGAACGTATGATGTGCCGCCAGCACCAGCAGATCGCCCGCCGCCTTCGACGCACTGTACGGACTGTTCGGCGAAAGCGGCGTCTCTTCCGTGAACGCCCCCGTCGGCCCCAGCGAGCCGTACACTTCATCCGTCGAAATCTGCACGAAGCGCCCCAGCTCGTGCCGCCGCGCCAGGTCCAGCAGCGTCTGCGTGCCCATCACGTTCGTGCGCACGAATTCCTGCGCGCCCATGATGCTGCGGTCCACGTGCGACTCAGCCGCGAAGTTCACCACCGCGTCGATGCCCTCTGCGAACTGCGGCGCCAGCGCCTCCGCGTCGCAGATGTCCCCGCGCACGAAGCGCACACGGTCGCACGTCAGACAGTCCGCCAGATTCTCGAGATTCCCCGCGTAGGTCAGCGCGTCATAGGCGATGATCCGCCACTGCGGCCGCGCGCGCACCAGCAGGCGCACGAAGCTGTTGCCGATGAAGCCGGCTGCTCCAGTGACCAGGACGGTATGCATGTCGCGTTGGATTCCCCCCTCCCCGCGATGAGTGTGGCCCGGACGCGCGCCCGCGCATCAGCGGGCGCCGGCTGGCTGCGGCTTGGGAGAATCGAGCTTGTTCGCCCCGCCCTCGGCCACCAGCTTCGTCGCCCGGTACAGCGATTCAAACGTCCCCGCGTCCGTCCACCAGCCGTCCAGCACGTCGTAAGTCATTTCGCCCCTGGCGATGTACGCGTTGTTCACGTCGGTGATTTCCAACTCGCCGCGGCCCGATGGCTTCAGCGTCTTGATGATCTCGAACACCTGCCGGTCGAACATGTAAATCCCAATGACGGCGAGATTGCTCTTGGGCTTCTTCGGCTTCTCCTCGATGCCCACGATGCGGTCGCCGTCCAGTTCCGCCACGCCGAAGCGCTGCGGATCGTCCACCCGCTTGAGCAGGATCTTCGCCCCCTTGCCCTGCGCGAAATACTCCCCCACCGCCCGGCGGATGTTGTACTCGATGATGTTGTCGCCCAGCACCACCACGATCTTCTCGCCATCGGCGAAATGCTCCGCCAGGCGCAGCGCGTCCGCGATGCCCCCTTCGCCTTCCTGGTAGGTGTAGTGCAGGTCGCGCAGCCCGAAGGTGGAGCCGTTGCCCAGCAGGCGCAGAAAGTCGCCCGCGTGGTCGCCCCCCGTCACCAGCATGATCTCCTCGATCCCGGCGTTGATCAGACACTCGATGGGGTAATACACCATCGGCTTGTCATACACCGGCAACAGGTGCTTGTTGGTGATGCGCGTCAGCGGCAGCAGGCGCGTACCCAAGCCGCCCGCGAGTATGACGCCTTTCATGGTGTGCCTCTCCTCCCGGTGCCCATCGATCGATTCTAGGCCGAGCCCGTCGCGCGGTCCAACCGGCGATGGCCCGCAGCCTGCCGAAAAACGGCACGCCCCGCCTTTACGGCGATGTCGGCCGGTTCACCAGCGAGTTCAGCGACTGATTCTGTGACAAGAAGCCAAACGGGTCGAACTGGTCCTGCAGGTTGTCGCCGCTGCTGCCCGACTGCTGATCCTGGCGGTTCATGTACTCCTCGCCCGTGATGCTGTAGTTCACGCTAACACCGGCACGGAAGAAGAAGTTGCGATTGATGAAGTCCTGCGCCCGCGTCTCGAGCGAGTGTGGCACGTTCAGAATGTCGCCCGCCGCCAGCAGGAGGTTTTCGTCCTGGCCAGACCGGATCTTGTCCAGGTCGAGCTTCACGTGGCGGTCCGTGCCGTCCGGCATGTGCCGAATCAGCGTCGCCTCACGCGGGGTGAGGTCATCGCGCAATCCACCCGCCGCGGCCAGCGCTTGCAGCACCGTCACCTTCACGCCCTGTGAGTACTGCTGCGGGCGGCTGTTGTATACCAGCCCCTGTACGAAAATCGTATTCGGCGGCGCCGACTCCACCAAAACTATATCGCCGCGTTCCAGCGGTGCCTGGGCCAGCGCGTCGCGCATGCCCGCGGGATTGGTGAGATCGACCACGAATTCTTCCGCGGGATTTCGGATCCGCCGAAGGATCACGCGGCCCGACGCCATGTCGGACACGCCGCCGGCCAGCACGATCGCGAACAGCAGGTTGCGCTGCGTACGCCGCAGGGGAACCAAGCCCGGTGCCTGCACCGCGCCTCTCACCAGCACTTCCGTCGTGCCTTCGCGCAGCAAGTCAACGAATACCGATGCATCGCGCATGAACGCCGGAACAAAAGCCTTGTGAATCGCCTTCTCGACGTCCTCCAGTTCCATCGCCGCGACGTCGACCTTGCCCACCATCGGCAGGAAGATCTCGCCGTTGCGATCCACGCGCACCTGCACCGCCGGAAGCAGCGGCGCGGGATCGGGGCCCGATACCGTCACCGATATCACGTCGCCGGGGCCGGTCACAAACGGACCAAGCTGTTCATCGATCAGCCCGCGCAGATCCTCCGCTTCCTCGGGAGTGAGCTCCGCGAGGTCTACTGCCCGTGCGTCCTTCGATTCCTGAATGAATGTCTGCGCGGAAATGCGGTGATCCGAGTTATTGCATCCAGCCAGGATCCACCCACCAATGAACACCGTCAACGCCGCAATCCATTGCGTGCACTTGATCCGCTGCATGGGATACTCCCTTATCCGCTGCGGCGAGGCTTCCTGCCTCGCCCTTCCGTGTCCAAACGGTCGTGAACTCTAACGCCCCGAGACGCGTTTGCCACCCGAAATCCGGCGGCTACGCCCTATAATCCATCGGCTCGCGGGCCGTTTCACGTGACCAGACTTTCCCGCGGGCGTACTCCGGTAGGAGCGTCCGGGATCAGACGGGTAATCGGTACGCTCATCCGCCCTCCCAATGTCAGCACGGTGGCCAGCAGTATCTTCAGGTCAAGCCACAGCGAGAAGTTCCGCACATACGCCATGTCGTAGAAAATCCACTCGTGAAAATCCCCGGCTGTTCGGTCCGCCGACCGGCAGATCTGCCACAAACCCGTGATCCCCGGCCGCACCGACAGCCGCGCCCGCCGCCACGGCACGCAGATCTGGTTCTCGCGGAACGGCGACGGTCGCGGACCGATCAGGCTCATGTGTCCCGCCACCACGTTGAAGAGCTGCGGCAACTCATCCAGGTTGGTCGTCCGCAGCCACGCCCCCAGGCGCGTCACCCGCGGATCGTGCTTGAGCTTGAACTGCGGACCATCCACTTCGTTCTGCGCCAGCAGTTCTTCCTGCTGCAGGTGGGCATGCGCGGTCATCGTCCGGAACTTCACGCACCCGAATTCCTTACCGTCCGCCCGCTCGCGACGATGGATGAAGAACACCGGACCCGGCGAAGTCAGCTTGATCAAGAGTGCGATCAGCCCCAGCAAAGGCGACAGCACCACCAGCGCCAGCGCCGACAGCACCGTATCCAGCAGGCGTTTGACCGCGAACTGCATGACCCGGCTGATGCGATGTCGCGGCGGACCCACCACACCCGACAGGCGCGCGACCTCCGGCGACATGTTGCGCCCCGCGATCGACGAAGTGCATTCGCCCGCGACGATACAGTGACGCAGCGTCACCCCCGGCGCCACCCTCGTTCGCGACGCGACCACGACCTGGGCGACCACCGCATCCGCGCCGATCGTCGAGTCCCGGCCGATCACCGCAGGGCCCACCACCGTGGTTCGCGGGCCAATCTCCACGCCGTCGTGTACGACCACCGGACCCACCAGGCGCACCGACGCGTCAATGCGGCATCCTTCGCCGACGACGACCGACTCTTCGCCCTCCTCCGCCGATGTGACGTTGCCGCCATCGCGCGCCAGCATCTGCGCGGTGATCGCCAGCGTCCCCTCCACCGTTCGCAGATCGAGCACGTCAACCGCGAACGTCGTTTCATGCATTTCCACGCCCTGCTGGCCGATGGCGGCGCGCAGGCTGCCTACCGAGTCGACCTTCAATCCGCGCAGCATCCGCGCGGGCACAATCGCCAGGAACGCCCCGCGCGCCGCCGTGATTTCCGGCGACGGATCGGCATACGCGCGTTCCACCTTGCGAACCTGGCCGCGGGAATCCTGGTCTACCCGCTCCAAAGCGCGTCCCGTCGGCGCGCCCGTGCCCACCACGTACAGCGGAACCGGACGGCTCTGGTACACCCGCCGCACCGCGCTCGGATCGATCGGCTCAGCCGGCCACCGCGCGGCGTCATAGACCACCACGGCGTCATCCGCGTCCGCGCGCGCCAGACGACTCTCCAACTCGGCGTGGCTCACCACCTGCACCGCCGCGCGCGTGCTCTCCGCCAGCCGCGCCGCATAGTCCCCGTCCGTTGGAAACGTCGGCAGTACCAGCAACGGTCCCGGCTCGCCGCCCGCCAGGCGCTGCGCGCGCCGGTAAAGCTGATCGAGGAACGAGCGGCGGCCCAGCGGAAGCGTCAGGATGGACGGACCATGGCTGGTTCCGTCGGTGGCGTCCGCCAGCGCATCGATTATCAGGTAAGTAAACGGCATTGAGCGCCGAAGATTCGCCGGTGGCGGCTCACACCGACTGTTCGTAGGAATACTCGTAGCGGTAACCGTAGCCCGAACCCGGCTGCACGCCAACCAGCACCGAGCCGAGCAGCGGCCCGCCGGCGGCATTCAAGTCCGCGCACGCCTGGATCACATCCGTGCGCCGGCAATGCGACGAGCGGGACACCATGATCGCGCCATCGACCTGCCGCGCAAGAATGCGCGAATCCGCCACCGGCAGAATCGGCGGGCAGTCGAGCAGCACGAAATCGTAGTTCTTTTTCCAGCGCGCCAAACACGCGCCGAACACGCCGTTCGCCAGCAACTCGGGATTCAGCACCGGTGGCCGGCGGCCCGCGAAGATCACGTCCAGATTGGGAACGCCTGTCGGGGTGACGGCCGATTGCTCATCCGTTTCACCGCTCAACAGCGCGCACAAACCGTTCTCGTTCGCCAGGCCCAGGCGCTTGGACAACGTCGGCCGGCGCAGGTCCGCTTCCACCAGTAATGTCCGCTTGCCCAGGTGCGCCAGGCTCTTGGCCAGCTCGATCGCCACCGTCGTCTTGCCCGCCGAACTCGATGCGCTGGTCACCATGATCGCGCGCTGCCGATGCTCGGCCATCCGTTCAATCAGCGCCGTCCGCACCATCCGCATGCATTCCTGCAACAGCAGGTTCGGATCGTGCAAGAGCGTCCCCGCGTTGACCGAGTGCGGAAGCTGGCCCAGGAACGGAACCCGCGCGGACCGCAGCACGTCGTTGGCGATGACCACCTTCGGATTCACATTCGCCCGCAGGTGCGCCACCACGACTCCCAGAAACAGCGCACCCATCACCGTCATCACGCTCAGCATCAGGCGCTTGTCCTTGTGCGCCTCGGAGACCGGCAGCGCACGCGCCGCGACGGAAATGCGACCGGGCGCCTTCTTCTCCGTTTCCAGAGTCTGGATGCGCCGCGAAAGCTGGTCTTCCAGCTCTTTTTTCCTCCGGAGCTGATCGGAAACCTGCGCCATCTGCTTGGCGAGTTCCCCTTTGAACTGTTGTTCGTCGCGCAGTTTCGAAATTTCTTCGTCCACCAGGTCCAGTTCGCGCTTCGTCCGCGCCACCGAATACATCAGCGACGTCTGGTCCATGAACCAGCGCGACGTATCGTTGCCGCGGCCCAGCGGCTCTTCCGCCAGCATCGCCGTGGACGGCTGAAAGTTCGGACCCAGTTCCTGCTCGCGCTCCGCGAGGCGGCGCTGCTTGGCTTCGAGCTGCATCCGCAGCCGCTGCATGCGCGGATGGTTTTCCCCCAGGCTCTGGCCGGTCTCGTTGTACTCCTGTTGTGCGTCAACCACTTCCTGGTACCGCCGGCGCCATTCTCCGTCAGGGGCGAAGCGCGAATCCCCGCTGATTAGCGGCGCTTCTTCCACCACGCTCGCGTTTCCGGCGTCCGCCGTAGCCGTCCCATCGCGACCGCTCAGGTCCCAGCGCATCTGTTCATAACGCCGATTCAGGTTGGTGCGTTCCGTCTGCAGATCGCTCAGCCGCTGCGCCAGAATCAGTCGGACGTTGTCCCCTTCCTCCGCGCCCAGCTCCTTGGACAGTTCACCCTTCTTCTCGACCAGCGCTTCAATCTCACCGACCACCGTGCTGTGCTCCTCGCGCAGCGTGCGGAAGCGCAGGTCTTCCAGTTCGTTGGACGACTCTCTCGTGTACGCGATGTATTCCTCGAGCACCGCGTTCGCCAGCACGTCCGCATCCGCCGCCACCGCCGTCGTCACGTGAATGTCCAGCAGGTCGGTCACCCCGTCCTGCTCGACTTCAATCGCCGACTTCAACCGCTCAAAGTGATTCGGCGGCGTGGCGCCCAGCATCGTCTTCAGGGACTTCGGCGATTCCCGATACCAGTAGGTTGCCTTCACATCTTCGCGGGCTAGCGCGCTCTCCAGCACAGCCGCGTTCTCCATCGTCGCCATCTGCGTCGCGAGAAACAGCGGGTAGTATCGCCCCACGCCCGGCGCATCCACCTGTTCGAGAATCGTCAGGTCTTCCGGCGCGACCCGCACCACCGCCGTCGCGCGATACGTCGGCTTCACCAGCAGCCAGATCGCCGGAAGTGCGATCACCGTAATCACCAGGAACAGCCCGATAATCGTCCAACGCGACCGATGCAGCATCGCCAGCATTTCGCGCAGCGCATGCGCCCCCTCCGCCGATTCCGGCGGATACTCCGCCGCCGCGATGGGACGCCCCAAAACACCGCCGCCGACGCGCGGAACGATCGCGCCGGGCGCCTCGCCCATCGGCTCGGAATAATCCGTGTGCTCGTACAATGGATGAACTCCCTCGGGCAACGCGGCGTGCGCCGACGCGCGATATGCGCCGATGCGCTGCGGCCCAGACAAAGGCCCCCCCCTACAACGCGGACGGCGTATTCATCGACGTGTTTACCGCGCCGCGGGCACGCGGTGTACTACGCAAAAACCGCCGGCTAGTTTGCCGGCGCTTTCTTCCGCGACGCGAACAACGCCCCCAGCCATCCCAGCCAGCGATGCGATCGCCGTGTCGGGGCCAGGCAGATGGTCTCGCGCACGACCAGGTTGGCGTCCAGCCGGGCGCCGTCGGCCAGCACGCACTGATCCACGTTGGTTCCGCCGCCCACCACGCAGCGCTCCCACACCGCCGAACGGCTCACCACCGCGCCAGCTCCAATCCGCGCTCCCGCGCCGATCGTGCTCGGTCCGATCACCAGCGCATCCGGGCCGATCCATGCGTTCGGCCCCACGATCACCGGGCCCACAAACCGCGCACCCGGCGACACGTGCGCCGTGGGGTGAATCCAGGCATCGCCCACGCGCTTGCCGCCCGCCGGCAATCCATTTTCGCTGAATACGCGTTCCGTCGCCCACAGGTTCACGCCCAGGTACGACGCCGCATCCGTCACGCGTGTCGATTGCGCACCGCGAACCACGTAGGGAACGACCCGCTCGCCCGCCTGGTACAGCGCGGGTATCAGCGTCTCTTTGATATCCTGGTAGCCGCTCGGAGAGACTCGCGCCAGCACGGTACGCGAAAACACATATACGCCCAGCGGCTCGTTGCCCGTTTCCTTTTCGGCGATCACCAGCGTCACTGCCGCCTGCGCCCGCATGTGGCACGCGATCAGCGCCGCCAGATCGAGCCGCGGAATCATCGTGCCGTCCACCACCACCAGCAGATCGGCGTCCGTATCGATCGCCGCGTCGCGAACACAACCCGCCGGTCCGCGCGGCATCACGTCTTCGAAGTAATCGAGATGAATGCCGAATTCATCGCCGCGCCCCAGGCGCCGCGTGAGGACGTTCGTGTCGCTGTTGCCGCAGATGGTCGCATGCTCAATTCCCGCGCTGCGAATCCACGAAAGGGAATGTGCAATCAATGGACGCGCCGCCACCGGCATCAGCGGACGGCACACCGACTGCTCCAAAAGGCAATCGCCCCATGCGTGCACGCCCGCGAGAACGATCCCGCGAATCTTCACGGCTGGACGCGCCGCGGTTCCATCCGCGACCTTACCGTCCGTTGCGAGCCGTTGCGCTTCGCTTTCCACATTGTGCTCGACCACGTGTGCCGGCCCGACGCCGACTCCATTCGTGGCTGCTTCCTCGAGCATGCTTAACCCTCCAGACGATGGTGCGCTTTTCCCCGTCCGAGTCCTGCGGACAGCACCGTCGATCGCGTATTCCCTGCAACCGCAGACCCTGTCCAGACTCCGTCCCCGTCAGCCGTCCTCGCGGATCGGCCTAAGTCATTAGACCACAATAGATTATACCACAATTCGGCCGGCTGCACACGCGCAGCTCACAACCGTTCGTCGTATCGGCGGTTAAAACGCCAGCCTCGATCACTGCATGTTCCCCTGCGATGTTCATTCGCACCGAACATCTCCACTCAGGTCAATCCTCAACCCGTCCCTGTCTCGACCGCCGCGCCACCTTGCGCCCATTCTCTGCTTTAAGTCGCAGTTCTTAAGCTTTACCGACTTGCAGAATCTCTCAACGGCTCGACCTGTCCACTTTATCATTAAGCCCGATAACGGGCCAGCCTGGACCGCCAAAATCGACGTTTTTCGACACGCCGACTTCAAACCGTCCAGCCAGGATGTACACGGCGGCTTAGCTCTCTCCCGACTGGAAGTGCCCAAACGACCGCATCATCCCGCCAAGGATTTCTGCTAGATCATCGCGATATGCATATGCCGCCCCCCAACGCACTCGGCAGGCGACCCAACCGACTTCACGGTTGAGACTCGCCGCTCTACCCCAATTCCACCGGTCCGGCACCGGTCGCTTTTCCTCTCCGGCGCGTGGCCTTCTCCGGTCCCATACTTCGGATCAGGCCGCCGATTCACCGACCCCACAGCAAGCGGACGACGCGCAGCGCGGACCAACCTGTCGCTGCGTAAGAACCGCACAGCCGCGCGCAGCCCCAACTGCGTTCGCCGCACGATCCGTCTCACGCCACCCGCGATTGTTCAGGGTCATCGCCGTAAACGGTGATCGCCGTTGACGTGCCATGCGCCGCACAAACGCGTCCGCCTTGTCGGTGAGTTTTTTATGCTAGTCCCACCCCCCCGAAGTGTCAAGAAAATGCCGGAATCCACGCGGATTCGGACGCATGCCATCCGCGACTTATCGGAAGCACGTTCCGCCCGCCAACAGCCCGGATCGGCCACGCCGCTTCCCCGGATTTCACAGGCAGAAAGCTACCCTTAGCCGTCCGAAACCACCCGAACTACCGATAAGATTGGCAAACAGCAATAAATCTACCCAAACATCCGCTCACACCGGGAGGTTATTGGTCATACCCAGGTTTCAATTCGAGGAGCTGGCGAGTAGATTTTGAACCCATCTCCGCCCTCGCCTGGCCGCGCCCAACCCTTCTCGCCGTTAGAAAACCACTGCCCCCCCCTCGGCCGCCAAGCCATCCTGGCCGGCGGAATTCGCCGCATCCCGGGTGTATTAAGGTTTTCCCAATAATCCCGCGAGGTTACCGGCCGCTGGGCGTCAAACACGCATCGCCGACACCTGCCGCCCCCTGAGATTGCGATCCCCCGACGGCGCGGTGGGCCGCGCGCGTCAAGGTCGCTGCGTCCGTGTAAATCGATTCCCCTGCAGGTTACCGGGCGGCTGCCCTGCGGCGCCAGGCCCAAAGTCCCGTTACATCGGAAGCCCCGGCGTCCGATACCTTGAAACGCTCGAAAACCCGTGATGACCAGCCGGGTTTACGTTGATTCCTTCCGCCTGTGGGGTAGAATCCGCCAGATGCCCCTTGTCATGGGCACGCGGTTTGAACGGGGGAAGGTGGATCCTCGCGTCGATTGCGGGGATACCTTGGGGGGGAGTGTCGTCACGTCGCGAATGCGCGTACGCTCCCAGTCTCACTTGTGCAAGACAGTTGCGCCGTCACCTGGCCGGGCTGTGCGCCCAGTCGGGCAATTCGGCGACTTCGTGGGATAGGCCTCGCGCCGCGATGTTCGCGACGTCGGGGTTGCGTGGCGTACAACACAATCTGGTGATTGACCCGTTTCATGAGGAGGTCAGAAGTAATGCAAACCAATCGTGGATTGAAGAAGCGCACCATCGGCGCGCTTCTCGCGGTGTGCATGATCGCCGCGCCGGTTATGCTCATCACGGCGACAGTTCTGCCGGGATGCAATCGGGGATTCGGAGCCCTGGGCCTGCGCGATTACCAGCGCGACCTGCTCTTCGGCATCGGTTCGCTGGCCCTCTGGCTGCTGGGCGGCGGCACACCCGATGATGGCCCCGGCCAGGACATCACGCCCGGCTGCACCATCGAGGACAACGGCGACGACACGTCCACCGTCACCTGCATCCAGGTGCATGCGGATGGCACGTCCACGTCGACGTCGGTCACTGTGCGCCATGGCCTGCTCGGCAATTGCGAAATCATCCCCAATGGCGACGGCACGGCGACGATCGACTGCACCGACGGCACGAGCGTAACCGTTCGCAACACCACGGGCGGCCCGGGAGAGGATGGGTCGTGCAGCGTCACCGACAATCCCGACGGTTCCGCGACCATCACCTGCAGGGACGGCACCAGCGCCACGCTGCCCCCGGGCCGAAATGGAACGGATGGCAGTGACGGCTCCGATGGTTCGGATGGTTCGGATGGTTCGGATGGCTCTGACGGACGCGATGGACGCGACGGAGAATCCTGCGCGATCGACGAAACCGCCGATGAAGTCTGCATCGTCTGCGGCGAGGATGAAGTCTGCTTCTCGAAGAACGGCGGTACGCCGCTGTTCAACGCGCTCTTCATCGACGAATTCTTCACACCTGACGGCGGTTCATTCGAAGCGGCCAACGAGATCGGCGTGCTGAACCCCGCCGAAGTCTTCGAACCGTCGATGGGCGACTGCGGCGTGCAGACCGTCGCATACAAGATGGGCGTTCCCCAGCGCTATAATCTGGGCGGCGCGGGCAACCCCATCACCATGCGTCTCTTCATCTACCGCACCGGCGAGTCGGATGGCGACTGCATGGTGCTCCGGCTCGATTCCTTCCGCGCGACGCGAAACAATCGCATCGCCACCTACGGCGGTACGCGGTACATCAACCTCGACCTGGGCGGCCTGACCGACATCGGCGGCCTGCTCGAGGGTTTGCTCGTTGTCGACCTGCCGCTCAACAACGGCGCCGACCTCACCAAGAGCTTGGGATTCCCAACACCCAACTCCGCCGATCTGCTCGCGTTCGAGCTCAACCTGCTCAACGTCGACCGCTTCTATGACGGCGGATGCTACACGCTGCTCGGCGCGGACTTCTTCGAGTCCGAAGCCGGCGATCCTTCGGTCGCTGTCGTCGGCGCGACGGAAGTCACCACCAGCGTCAATGACCTCACGCATTGCGGCGACTGCCCGTTCAGCGAGTACTTCGACGTGGCCAACACCGATGACGTCGAATCCGCCCTCGGCCCTGAGTGGGTGACCTACGAAGCCGATGCGGACGACGTGGCCATTGTGGGCGGCATGCTGCAGCTTCGCGACGACGGCGACCCGCTGGATGATCCGGCGCTTCCCCAGACCGAAGCCCAGGCGATCCGTTTCGACGTCGACGTCACCGGGTTTGCCGACCTCGCGTTGACCCTGCGCTACAGCTCGCTGGGCGCCACGCACGCCGGGGACCGCTTCTTCGCGCAGTGGCGTCCGTGCTCCGACGATTCACCAATTCCGACGGACAGCGAAATCGGCGATGCGGCGTTCATCGGCGCGTTCCAGATGCCGGCGCTGATCGTTCGCTCGCTGGTTGCCGGCCCGGTGTATCCCAATTTCGAGATCATCAGCGTCCCGCTGCCCCAGGCCGCGCTTGACGCCGGTTGCATCGATCTGCGCTTCTTCACCATCGTGAGCCAGCCGCACGAAGGCGCGCTGATCGATTTCATCGAGCTCTGCGGCACGCCCGCCGAGCCCGAGCCCCTGCCGAGCTATACCTGCGACGACAACGAGTGTGTCGAGTCGTCGGAAGGTGAATACGCATCGCTGGAGGACTGCGAAGCGGCATGCGTACCCGCGCCACGCTACACCTGCGACGCCAACGAGTGCTTCGAGTCCTCGGAAGGCGAATACGCCACGCTCGAGGATTGCGAAGCCGCCTGCGTCCCCGCGCCGCGCTACACCTGCGCGGTCCCGGCGGGCGGCGACCAGATCGGCGGTTCGTGCGTCGAAAGCGCGCAGGGTGAATACAGCACGCTGGAGGGTTGCGAAGCGGTTTGCGGCGTAGAGCTTCGGTTCTCCTGCATCTTCGACGTCGAGGGCAACAGTTGCGTCGAGGACTCGGAAGGAACGCTTACACTCGCCGACTGTCTCGCAGGCGCCTGCGATCCCGTTGCTGCACCTGAGACGTTCAAGTCCGGCGATTGATTCGCCGAACACACGGTTGTGCTAAAAAACCAGGCGGCCGCCACGCAAGTGGCGGCCGCCTCTTCTCTTTCAGGATTCACGCAACGAACAAGCGCCGCGCACTCACCTGCTGCAGTAATCGATCAACCGCACAATCTCCTTGCGCAGCTCGCGGCGCGGCACGATGCGGTCCACAAACCCGTGTTCGAGCATGAACTCCGCCGACTGGAACCCTTCCGGGAGCTCCTGCTTCACCGTGTTCGCGATCACCCGCGGACCCGCGAAGCCGATCATCGCCCCCGGTTCCGCGACGATGAAATCCCCCAGGCTCGCGAAGCTCGCCGCCACGCCCGCCGTCGTCGGATCGGTGCAAACCACGATGTACAGCCCGCCCGCGTTGTCGAACCGCGCGATCGCCGCCGACGTCTTGGCCATCTGCATCAGCGAGATCATCCCCTCCTGCATCCTCGCCCCGCCCGATGCCGCCACCACCACCACCGGAAGCGCCTCGTCGGTCGCACGCTCGATCGCGGCCGTGATCTTCTCCCCCACCACCGATCCCATCGACGCCATGATGAACGCCGGGTTCATCACCACCAGCATCACCGGCCGGCCGCGAACGTACGCCTTGCCCACCACCACGGCCTCATGCTCGCCGGTCTGTTTGCGCTGCGCCTCGATACGCTCGCGGTACGGCACGCGATCCTTGAAGCGCAGCGGGTCGGTCGACACCAGGTCCTCGAGAAACTCTTCGAACGAACCGGGATCCACAAGCTGTTCGATGCGCGTGCGCGCATCCACCCGCCGATGGTGGTCGCACTTCGGACAGACGAACTGGTTTTCCTCGTATTCCTTGGCAAAGAGCATGTGACCGCACTTCTCGCACCGGTCCCAGGTCCCCTTGGGAACGTCGATCTTCTCCGTCATCGCAAGCTCCCGCGCCGCCTTGCGCCAGCGCGTTTAATGACCATCGCGCGGCGCAGCCGGCTGCAGCACGCGCTCCACGTCCGGATACTCGAACGGCCCACGGATCGCCATGTCGCGCACGCGGTTCAACGGCTCCTGTTCCAGATCGCAGCGCACCAGCGCGCACGCCACCGGACCCAGCACCACGCCCACGTTGGCCCGCTCCGCCTTCCGCAGCACGGTGCGCAGCGCCATGTGCAACCGTTCAGCCGCCGCCGCAAGACCCTCGCCCTCCGGCGGGCACACCGATGAAGGATCTTCCTTCCACCGCCGGTGCGCCTTGGGAAATCTCGTGCGCAGTGACTCCTCCGTCAGGCCTTCCCAAAGGCCGAAACAGACTTCCTCGATTCCCTCCAGCCCGCGCACCCGCGCGACCGCACCTGCCGCGACCGCCTCAGCCGTCTCGCGCGAAGTCTGTTCGGCACTGCGGTAAATCGCGTGCAACTCGCGCTTCGCCAGCTCACGGCCCCACGCCTGCGCCTGCGCGCACCCCGCCTCCGTCAGCGGCAGCGACGTCCGCGCCGTGAAACGGCCGCTCGCCGACCAATCCGTCAGCGCCCACGGTATGAGCACCAGCGCCTTCATGGTCACGCACCCTCCACCACGCGCTGCGCTCGCTGGCTCAAATCACGCCACGCCGCGCCCGCGTCCACGTCCGTCCGCCCGAACACCGATGTCCCTGCAACCAGCGTATCCGCGCCAGCGCCAACCGCCTGCACGATCGTCTCAATGTCGATTCCGCCGTCAATCTCCAGCCGCTGGTGGCTCGCGAGCATGCCGCGAAGCTGCTCCACCTTGCCGAGCACTTCCGCCATGAACTTCTGCCCGCCAAAACCCGGCCAAACGCTCATCACCAGCACCAGGTCCACCGCCTCCACCACCGACGCGATCGCCTTCACCTCAGTCGCCGGGTTGATCGCAATCCCCACAGCCGCGCTGGTCGCGCGAATCGCCGCGATCACCTCCCGCGGCGTGGGCGTCACCTCAATATGAAACGTGATCAGATCGCTTCCAGCCCGGGCAAACGCCTCCGCATACCGCGCCGGCTCGGATATCATCAGGTGGGTGTCAAAAAACATCCGGCTGAGCGGACGCAGCGCCGCGATCAGCCCCGGCCCGAACGAAATGTTCGGCACGAAGTGCCCATCCATCACGTCCAGGTGAAGTACCTCCGCCCCCGCCCGCTCAACTCCGGCCACTTCTTCCGCCAGCCGCGAAAAATCCGCCGCCAGCAGCGACGGTGCTACGCGAATACCCGGCTCGGTCAGCCGCCGCGTTGTGCTTGCGACCTGCGGTTCTCCCATCTGCGCTGCAATCCTAAGCGGCGATTGCCGCAACCCAACCCCCCTCCCTTCCAGGGAGGGGCAGGGAAGGGTAGAACCGCACGAACCATTCGCTCGCGCATGATGCGCACAGCCTGCGCGCAAACTGCGGAATGAGCATCCAATCCAACGACGGCCGGCGCCGGCTCATCCCTCGTCCAGCACGCCCAGCGGCGCGAACGGCTTGCCCTCGAGATACTCCAGCGACGCCCCGCCGCCCGTCGAAACGTGCGACATCCGCTCCGCCAGGCCCGCCGACTCCACCGCGGCTGCGCTGTCCCCGCCGCCGATGATCGAGGTCGCGCCGGCGTCGGTCGCAGCCGCCACCGCCTTCGCGATCGCCAGTGTACTACGGTCAAACGGCGGTGTCTCGAAAACCCCCATCGGTCCGTTCCACACGATCGTCTTCGCCCCGAGCAGGTGCTTCTCGTAAGCCTTTGTCGTTGCAGGACCTATGTCAAGACCCATCCGCCCCTCAGGGATCGCCCCGGACACCACCTGCGTCGCCGACCCGGCTGCCAGCTCCGCCGCGACCACCGAGTCGCTCGGCAAGTGCAGTTTGCTCCCCGCGAGCTGCTTCAGCCGCCGCGCCTCTTCAAGGAAATCCTTCTCCACCCGGCTCTTGCCCGTCGCCACGCCGTCAGCCGCCATGAAGGTGTACGCCATCGCCCCCCCGACCAGAATGCTGTCGCACATCCCCGCCAAACGCTCGATCACCCCGATTTTGTCCGACACCTTCGCCCCGCCCAGCACAACCACGAACGGCCGCTTGGGAGAACTCAACGCCCCGCCAAGAAACTCCAGCTCCTTCTGAATCAGGAATCCCACGACGCGCGGCTTGCCCGCCATCATCTGCGGCACCGTCAGCATGCTCGCGTTATCCCGGTGACACGTGCCGAACGCGTCGTTCACGTACACGTCAGCCAGCGACGCCAGCGACTTCGCGAAGTCGTCCTTTTTCTGCCGCAGCGCGGGATCCTTCTTCGCGTTCTTGTCCTTGATGACCTCGCCTTCGTGAAAACGCAGATTCTCGAGCACCATGCACTCGCCGTCGCGCAGCTTCTGGGCCATCGCCGACACGCCAGGCCCGATGCAGTCCGGCGCCATCGCCACCGGCTTGCCGATCAACTCGCCCAACCGCTTGGCCACCGGCGCCAGCGTGTACGCCGGATCGGGCGCGCCCTCCGGCCGTCCCAGGTGGCTCATCAGCATCAATCGCCCGCCGCCTTCCAGAATCACCCGGATCGTCGGCAGCGCCGCGCGGATGCGCCGGTCGTCGGTGATGCGCCCGTCGTCATCCAGCGGCACGTTGAAATCCGCGCGCATCAACACGCGCTGACCTTTGAACTTCACATCCGCGACCGTTTTCTTCGCCATGCTGCGTTCCTCCGCGCGCCGGACGCCGCGTCACTGTTTGGCGGTGGAGCCGGCGACTCCTGATGCAAAAAGCGGCCGGTGATTCCCCACCGGCCGCTTCATCAATTCATTCTCATCACGTCTGCGCGTGGCGTATTCCGCCAGGCGCTCACGCGCAAATGCGGATCACTTCTTCGCCACCAACCGGATCAGGTCCGCCGTCCGCACCGAGTATCCCCACTCGTTGTCGTACCAGCTCAACACCTTCAGCAGCTTTCCGCCGTCGGCTGGCATGGTCATCGTGCTCAGCGCGTCAAAGATCGAACTGTGCGGATTCCCAATGATGTCGCTGCTCACCAGCGGATCCTCGCTGTATTCCAGGATGCCCTTCATCGGGCCCTGCGCCGCGGCGCGCATCGCGTCGTTCACCTGCGCCGCCGTCACGCTCTTGCTCAGGTTCACCGTCAGGTCCACGCACGAACCATCCGCCACCGGCACGCGCATCGACCCGCCGTTCAGCTTGCCGTTCAATTCGGGAATCACCTTGCCCACTGCGCGGGCCGCGCCCGTCGTCGTGGGGATGATGTTCTGCGCCGCCGCGCGCGCCCGCCGCGGATCCTTGTGAATCTGGTCGGCGACCTGCTGATCGTTCGTGTACGCGTGGATCGTGGTCATCAGTCCTTCCACAACGCCAAACTTCTCGTGCAGCACCTTCACCACTGGCGCCAAGCAGTTCGTCGTGCAGCTCGCATTCGAAAACGTCGACTGGCTGCCGGAGATCTTGTTGTCGTTCACGCCGAACACGACGGTCAGGTCTGGATCGTCCTTCGCCGGCGCGCTCAGCACCACCTTCCGCGCCCCCGCCTTCAGATGATCGCCGTACCCGCCCTTCTCGCTTTCCTTCTTGGTGAAAATCCCGGTCGACTCCAGCGCCACGTCCACGCCCAGCTTGCTCCACGGCAGCAGCGCCGGGTTCCGCTCGCCAAGCACCTTCACCGCCTTGCCGTTGACCAGGATCTTGTCGCCCTCGGCCTCGACCGTGCCCGCAAAACGCCCGTGCACCGTGTCGTACTTCAGCAGCAGCGCCAGCGCCTTCGCGTCCGCCAGGTCGTTGATCGCCACGATCTCAAAATCGCCCGGATGCTTCGCCATCGCCCGGAACACCAGGCGACCGATCCGACCGAACCCGTTGATGCCTACTTTGACCGCCATGATTCGTTCTCCACACCTGCGGCCGCGCGCATGCGGCGGCCCTGCTTGTTCACGGATATCCTAGCGCGCAACTCTAAAGTTGCACGGCAAAAGTGCAAGGCTGTCGCGGTTTGACGCCCCGCCAACTTACCCCGCACGCACCGGCGAAAACGCCGAAAGGTCAGCTGGCGCTTCGCCCGTCGCGATCATCTCCGCGACCAGCCGGCCCACCAGCGCCGAAAGCCCGATTCCCGTTTTGTAATGCCCCGCCGCCACATAAAGCCCGCGCACGCCCGGCACTGCACCCATCACCGGATCACCCCGCAACGCTTTCGGCCGCAGGCCCGCCCACGTCCGCACCACCGTCGCCTCCGCAAGCGCGGGGATCAGCGCCAGCGCGCCAGCCGTCAACTCGGCAATACCCGACGCCGTCGGCCGAGTGTTATCGCCGCCTTCCGGCTCGGTCGTCGCGCCCACCATCACCTCACCCGCTTCGCACGGAATCAGGTAAATCCCTCGACGTTTGATCACCTGCGCCAAGCCCACGTGCGGAGCGGACAGCAGCATCGCCTGACCTTTCACCGGCGCGACCGCGGCGCACTCCGCCAAGGCCGTGCCCAGCGTTCCGGACCACACTCCCGCCGCCACGAGAACCGTATCACCCGCCACCACGTCGCCCGCACAAGCGGCGCCGCGCACACGCCCGCCTTCGATCATCACGCGCTCGACCGCCGCGCGCTCCCGCACGTCGACACCGGCCTGCGCACACGCCGCGCGCAGCGCCGCGATCAGCCGGGTGACGTCCACGTGCGCCGTCGCCCGGCAATACCGCGCGCCAAAACCTTCCAGCGCGACGCCCGGCGCGCGCGCCTGCGCTTCCGCGTCCGAAAGCAGCGCCATCACCGGCGCGGCGGCGCCCGTCGCCGGCCACTCGGCGCACGCCGCCGCGCATTCCCGCTCCGCCTGCCGCCGCCGTTCCGCGCTGTGCAGCACCTCCAGCAGCCCGTCGCGACGGTATCCCGGATCGATCCCCGTCCGTTCTCGCAGCTCCCGGACGAACTCGGGAAATTCCCCAAGGCTCTGCCGCTGCAATCGCTGAAAGGGTCCCGTCCGCGTCGCCGGCGCAGGCATCAGCGCCCCCAGCGCCGCCCCGCTGGCCCCACTGCCACACACGTGTCGCTCGCGCACCACGACCCGCCGCCCGCGCTGCGCCAGCCGCCACGCGCAGCTCAGGCCGATCACCCCGCCACCCACGACCACCACATCCGCGTTATCGGACATGCCGCGATGCTAACCATCGACCTGTGCCCGGTCGAGTGTACCGCCAATATCGGACCTCAACCGCACCCGCTTTTTGCCGCAAGATCGCGCGCGGCCAACCGATATCCTCGTTAACGATGTCCGCGGCGCAGTGTGCGCGGTCTCGGATGGAGGTTGGCGAATACGCCAGGATTTTTCATGGCCGAAAAGCTACGCGCATGCCTTTTCAGTGCGGCGAAAGAGGCAACCGCACAATTCCGTGAGGCCTTCGACAACCTCAGCGGTGTCGAGGTCCTCGGCGTCACCGCGGAGTGGGACCAGCTGCGCGATTGGGTGCGCGCCCACGAACCCGACACCGTCGGCATCTTCCTCGACGATGAAGCGCGCACCGGCCAGCACGTCGTCGAAAAGCTCGCCCAGTTCGCCCCCGGAACCACCATCCTCGGCGTCAGCGACAAGACCGATCCCGCGTTCATTATCGCCGCCATGCGCGCCGGCTGCGGACAGTTCGTCCCCTGGCCCATCGACCAGTCCGACCTCGCCAACGCCATCGACCGCATCCGCGCCTCCAAGCGCACCACGATCCATTCGTCCAAGCGCATCTGCGTGATCGGCTCGTCCGGCGGCGTCGGCGCCACCGCCATCGCCTGCAATCTGGCGATCGAATTCGGCAGCATGTCCGACCGCCCGACCGCGCTTGTCGACCTCAACCTCGAGTTTGGTGACCTCGGCTGTGCGTTCGACTGCGCGCCGAAATACACCATCTCCGACATCTGCGCGGACGGTGCGGAGATCGACCCGCACATGCTCGGCGCCGCCATCCACGTCCTCGACTGCAACGTCGCGCTCATGGTGCGGCCAGAATCCATGGAGCAGGCTCGCGAAGTCTCGCCCGAAGGCGTCCAGCGCATGCTCAAGGTCATGGGCGAAATGTACCCCTACGTCGTCGTCGACCTGCCGCGCAGCTTCAACTTCTTCAGCGCCGCAGCCGTCGCCGACGCCGACAAGATCATCGTCGTCACCCAGCTCAGCGTCGCCAGCATCCGCAACGCCTCGCGCATCCTCCAGCTTCTCCTGCAGATGGGCGCTTCCGACGAGAACGTCGCCGTCGTCGTCAACCGCTTCAAGGCCAGCTACGAACGCATCAACCAGGAAGAAGTGGAATCCCACTTCAACCGACCGGTCTTCGCCCTCATCCCCAACGACTACAAACGCATGCAGTCGTCGATGGACCTCGGTCAGCCGGTCATGCAGGACGCCCCCAACAGCCCGGCACGCCTCGCCATCCAGGAAATGGCAAAAAAAATCGCCGGCCACGACGCCGGCAAAGCCCCGGCTGCCCCCGCGCCCGCAGCCCCAGCCGGCCTCTTCGGAAAACTCTGGAAACGCACCGTCGCCCAGGGCTCCTGACCGCGCGAATCTCCGCCGCAGCAAGAATCCCGCCCGCCCGTGACGCGGCAATCTACGTCAAGGGTCTCGCACCGGCATCCGGAGCGAATCCATTCCGCGCACATCCCGAACTCGCCGTTTTTTTGAATCCGCCGTAACCTTTCGCTCACTCGTCCGTCAAAAATGCAGACGCTGGCACGTACAGCGACGGACAACCGATGCCCGACCCAGATCGCGACCTCATTCGCCGGCTGCAACGCGGCGACCGCACGGCCCTCGAAGTGCTCTACCGCCGGCACGTCGAGCGCGTATGGCGCTACGCCTTCGCCCGCACGCGCGACCGCGACGCCGCAGCCGACATCGTGCAGGACACGTTCGTCCGCGTGGCGAAGTCGGCGCACACGTTCGCCGGCCGGGCGCAGGTGAGCACCTGGCTTTTCGCCATCGCCCGTTCCGCGTTGATCGACCAAGTGCGGCGTAACCGGCGACACGCGCAGTCCTGCGAGCCGGGGATCATCCGGTTGATACCCGCGGCTGCGACGCCCGATCCGCTCGAACGCGACGAGGAGCGCATCCGCCTGCGCGAGGCACTGGCTGACCTGCGCCCCGCCCAGCGCGACGCCATCGTGCTCTGCGAACTGTGCGACATGAAACTGACAGACGCGGCAGCCGCCCTCGGCTGGAGCGAATCGCGCATCAAGGTAACGCTGCACCGTGCGCGACGCAGATTGGCGGAATTGCTCAGCGCGGAAAGCGGTAGTCAAAGAACACAGGAACGAACCAGTGAACGAGGTACAGGAGAACGCTGAACGCCGAACACTGAACGCCGAACGCTGAATCGCGGCATGCAAATCGGAACCCCCCTCCCTCCCAGGGAGGGGCAGGGGGAGGGTCAGACGGCTGCGAAACGCGCCCCCTCCCAACCTCCCCCAGAATGGGGAGGGGTTGCGTAGACGGAAAGCCGCTTTCCGCGTTCAACATTCATCACAGAACCATGGACTGCTCAACCGCACAACTCGAAATGCACCACCGGCTTGACGCAGACACGTCCGGCGCGCCGGGCGACTTCGCCGCCCTCGACGCCCACCTGGCCCGCTGCCCGCGCTGCTCACGCACGTGGCTCGAACTGCTCGCCGCCCGCGAACGTCTCGGCAACCTGCGCACAACCAGTCCGACACCCGAGGAGATCGATGCTATGTGGCAAGCCATCGACGCAGCCGTCCCGGCAGAGCTACCCGCAATCCAGCTTCCCTCCCGCGGCGTAATCTTCCGTTTCCTCAGCGCCACCGGCGCGGTCGCCGCGTGCCTGTTCATCGCCTTCATGCTCGGCGAACAACGCTACGGATCAATGCCGACTCTCAGTACCTTGCCGAACAAACAACATACTCCCGACATGTCGCAGGTCGGTTCCCCCGTTGAGCACTATGCCAACGAGAACACGGCCAAATCGGAAAAATCTCTATGGATGCTCTTGCGCGAAAGCGGCCTGACACGAAGAGCATCCACCGGCTGGTCATTCGAACAGGCAAGTCCCGACGAACCGCAATCGTTCGGAAACTTCTCAGATTCTCCCGACACCAGCTTGGCTGGTGCGGGTAGCCAACGGTTCATCTATGAATCCCGATATGAACCATCTTCCGGCCCCACCGACGCCATGCGCCAATTCCTGGCGGATGAACACAAGCTGGCCGCAGACTTGCGATCCACTGACCAGTCCACGCTCGCAAGCGCCTCCGCAGCGACCAACTCAACCCTGCCGAGTTTACAGGCCGGATACCTGTTTACCGGGGGCGACACAGCAAGTCCCTCCTCCCCGACACTGGCATCCGCTTCATCTCCCTCAGAAGGCGCCACTACGGCTTTGAACTTCCTATGCGATCGAGACGTGCGGCTCGACGCAAACGGCGATGGAGTGGATTACCACTATTCTGCCGGCGCCTTCGACGCATCGACAAGCGCGACAGCCGCACAGAATTCTCAGGGCGACCGCGGCGCTCTGCATACCGCAGATGGCATTGATGCCAGCGCTTCTGTTCACAACTACTTTGCTGATCAGGGCACGCCACCCGCGTCGCAAGACTTACAAGAGTCGGAATCTACTGCTGGTCGAAACTTGTCCACAGCCGATCCCGAAGTCAAGACCACAGAGCGTGGATTCGCAAACACGCTGGCACTGCCCGCCAAGTCCGCTGAAGCTGATACCGTGGTAGGCCTCCAATTCTTCAACAGCGAGAACTCCAAAGATCCGACGGAATCAGACCAATTCACCTTCGACAACGACGGCTTGTCCAACGACTGGGACACCGTTTGGCTGAAGGAGCGGTATAACCGCCTGGATCGCTGGCACGCAGGCGACACCATCGTCGCATCCGCCGGCCAACCCGGTCAGACCGACCAGACGCCGCAACCGGCGGAAGCGCAACCACAGAATGCGCAAGCCGCGCCAACCGCCCAGCCGCGCCCGCAAAGCACCAAAGTCATCAAGACCGGATCGCTCGCCACCGAAGTCGAAGACTACGAAAATGCGCTGCACGATGTTTCTGAGATTCTTGCGCGCTTCGACTGCTTCCTCGCCGACGCTTCGACCAAAGAAACCGCCGGCGGCGCGCTCGTCGGCGAACTCATCGTCCGCGTTTCGCCCGCGCACTTCGAAAGCCTCTTCGCGGCGCTCCGCCAGATCGGCCGCCTGGAGAGCGAGGACATCAAGTCCGCCGACGTGACTGCGGAATACGTCGACATCGAGGCCCGCATCGCCGCGCTCAAAGTCACCGAAGACCGGCTCATCGAGTTGGTAAAATCAAAATCCTTCGTCGACCGCATGGAAGATCTGCTCAAGGTCGAGCAGGAAATGAACCGCGTCCGCACCGAGATCGAACAGAACGAAGGCCGCCTGCGGGTCATGGCCGACCGCGTCGCCCTCTCCACCATCGCGATGACGCTGCGCGAACCGGCCCGCACCGTGCCCTCGGCGTCAATCTCCGTCGAGGTGCCCGTGCTCGACGCCGCAGCCGCCGCGCTCGGCGAGACCCTCGTGTCGCTCGACGCCCGCTTAGTCTCAGGCAAAGTCACCCAGCTCGAAAAAGGCGCCCTCGTCGGCGACTACCGCGTCAAAGTCAGCCTCGCCCGCTTCGGCGACGCCCTCGCCGCGATCGCGCACCTCGGCCGCGTCGAAGCCCGCGACGTCCGCGACTGGCGCGAACAGTCGGCGACCGCCAAGTGGGCCGACCGCGTCACCTGCGACGTCGCCCTCAAGCTCTTCGAACGCTCCCGCGACCTGCCATCGGGAACCATGTCCGTGCAGGTCGAGAGCCTGCCCAAAGCGCTGGCCGCCCTCGACGAACTGCTGCCGACCGGCGATGCCGCCGTCACCAGCAACCGCACCAGCAAACGCAACGACGGTTCCAGCACAGCCGACCTGCAGGTCCGCATCCCCGCTGGCGAATTCGCGGCGCTCGTGGGCAAGCTCGACGCCCTCGGCCGCGTCACCGCCAGACAACTCGCGGGCGAAGCCGGGTCCATCGCCGGCGGAGCAGCCGACACCCCCTGCGCCCTGTCGCTCACCCTCGCCGAACCCGTGCGGCAAATCCCCAGCGGCGGCATGCTCATCGAAGTGCAGACCTTCGCCGACGCCCGCGACCGCCTCGCGGACCTGGTCGGCAAGCACGCCATGCAGGTGCTCGCCTCCAACAGCAGCCAGCGCACCGACGGCACCTGGATCGGCCAGTTTCAATTGGGAATCACCGCAAGCGGCATCGACACCGCCGTCGCGGAACTGGAAAAGCTCGGCAAGGTCTCATCACGAGAGATTCGCGGAATCGGCCTGGGCGAGTTGTCGAAGATCGACGCGAACGCGCTGGGCGTGCTCGAAATCATCCTCGCCGAAAAATCCGCGATCAACCCCGGCGCCGAAGGCAACACCATCCGCAGTTACCTGCGCGACGGCCTCACCGGCCTCTACGCCTCGCTCGGCCTCATCGCCTACGGGCTCGTGGTCATGGCCCCCTGGCTGATCATCGCCCTCATCGCCGGCTGGCTCATCACCCGCATCTGGAAGCGGCGAAAAGCAGCCGTTTGCGCTAAACCAAGAAACGCTGCCACATAGCCGGCCCGCAGCTTTCCTGCAATTCCTTCGCACTTCGTTCCGCCGGAGAGTATAATGTAAAGTCGTCGGAGATGTCCTAGGTCCGGCAGATTGAGCCGCGTTATGAATTGCTTTGACCGCATCACAACTCGACCGGAGCAACTGGGCGGAGTCCCCTGCATTCGCGGCCTGCGCATACCCGTGGCCACCGTCGTCGGTCTCGTCGCCGAGGGCCTCACCTTCGACGAAATCCTGACCGACTATCCCGACCTCGAAATCGAGGATATCCAGCAAGCCCTGGCTTACGCGGCCGAAGCGGTCCGTGAACGGGAGTTGCCTCTACGGGCCGGGTGATGCGCTTCCTGCTGGACAACAGCCTGTCGCCGCGAATGGTTGAACACCTGGTGGCTGCAGGGCACGACGCCGTTCACGTACGCGACTTGGGCTTGGCCGAAGCCGACGATACCAAGATCTTTACAACGGCCGCGACGGAGCATCGCACTCTCGTCGCTCAAGATGCAGACTTTGCCATGATCCTTGCCATCGGTCAGTCTACGCGGCCGTCTCTGTTTTTGTTTCGCTGCCGCTCGAAATCTCCGGACGCGTTATCGGCGATGCTGCTCGCGAATCTCGCCACTCTGCAAGCCGACCTTGATCGAGGCGCCATTGCCACGTTCGATGATGCGCGCATTCGCGTACGCTCGCTACCGATTGGCGGCGCCTCGGTTGATGCGCCAGCATGACCTGCCGATCACCACGCCGCGCAATAGACCGCCAGCAGCTCATCCCGGCCCACGCCCCGCGGGTTAACCGCTGGTGCGTGAATCCTTTCTCGCACCCGCGTCCGCGGGAATCCTCTCCCGCGACACTCCCAACAAGACCCGAAGCCTTCAAAAGCGAATCAGCCAACCGCACCGCCGCCGCGTACAGCCGATCCGCACTCCGGGCAAGTCCCCGAAACATTGCCCGCAAGCAAATAGCCGCAAGCCAGACAGCGCCCGCTGCGCTGCCGATGCCGTCTGCGTATCCTTGGCATTCCCAAAATCCACAAGATCAAGAACGCCGCAGGAACGCTGACGTAGACCAATCGAACGGAATGCCGGACTTGGGTATGCCAAAACTGAATGTCCCGATTAAAATTCTTTGCTCGAGGCCACAAACTTTTCTCCAATGCACGAATCCGTCGAATCGTAACGCACCCATCTCCCGTCGATACGACCCAGAATCTCCAGATTTCACCGTCATCCCACCAATTACTGGGACACCAGTCACCAACCGCGTCGAAATGCAAATCCACCAGGTGCATGTCAACCCGACTGTCGCAATACAGTATCTTCTCCCCATCCCGCTGCACCACCCAGGCCATAGCCGAAGTCGCCAACAGCACCCAAAGAACAATGAGCACAACACGTCGAACCATCAGACTGGTCCTCCATGTCTATCGCAATGTTGCTGGTGCAAGAATCCCGCCCGCCCTTGACGCAGCCGTACGTGTCAAATGTCTCGCACCCACAACCGCGGGAATCCATTCCCGCGCCAGTCGCGGAGCGACAACCGAAAATAGCCCAGGGCGGAAGCCCTGGGACTCCAAATAATGGTATTCCCAACATCAAGCCCCGGCAGGGGCGACCGGAATCAACCCGGCTGGTGCGTGAATCCTTTCTCGCACCCACGTCCGCGGGAATCCGTTCCCGCGAAGCTGTGTGATTCTCCTACCTGTCACTCCACCTCCACCCACACCGCGCGCCGCTGCCCCAGATCCGGAACAAATACGGTGCTGCCGTACGTTTCCCATACGTCGTGCGAATGCGTGAACTTCACACCCTCAGTCGTCAGCGTCGAAGGATTCAGTATGACCAAACCCATCCCACCCAGGCCCACGACGGACCGGCAATTGTCGAAACCCCGAAGTTCCGAGACACCATACAATGTCTTTTCTTTCAACAATTCCGCGCCTGTCGCAGGGTCAATTACAAACAAATATCCGCCCTGACCGGCTGTTTCCACAATGATCGGCTCACCTTCTCGGTGCAGGACGGAATAGACGTGTGGCGGCGTGCGCGCCTCCCAATGAGGCTCCAGCTCTGCGGATAACGGCAAGAGAAACTGCGAATTGATGTGCAAGATGCTCGCCTGATCGGTTGAGAGAAGCCGCGCACGTTTGACGCCGCTTCGCTTGTGGAAATGCGCGTGCATGACTGCCCCGTTCGAGCGCTCGATTGCCCGCAATTCCACACCGCCGCGAACCTTCCAGCCGACAACAATGTCTTCGAGCCTCGACAATGGAGGATATGGACATACAGGCGTGGTCACCAGCATGCGCGCGTCTCCCGACGACCAATCGACGATGCCGGCCCCGCGCCGCGCCCGGAATGTGCCGACGAAATGCTGTCTCTCGAGTATATCGATCACGATATCCGCATGTGATCGTTGATACATCAATTCACCGGACACGGGGTCCAATCGAAGCAGGTCCAATTGAGATCGATAGGGTGGAAAATCATGCTCCTGCGTGCGCCATCGACGAGAAGTGCGCGCAATACAAACCACCAAATAATCTGTCTCCTGGGCCAGGAACGCTTGAAGTTCTTCTGTCGGTGCGCCCGGCCAGGCAGGGAGTGCCTCCGCCCATTCGGCGGGCTCCGGCAATGGCACCTGCACGCGCCACAAGACATGCCCTGTCGAACCGTCGCGACATACCGCCAAGCAACCGACGCCGTCTTTAAGCAATTCCACTATTCGGTTGGATTGCTCATGAAACCAAACCACGCCTTTGAATGTCGAAATCTGCCGGGGAGCGTTGCGGTCCGCTGGCTCTTCAGGAGATTGCGACCACCAAGCCACCGAGCGACCTTGCAAATCCAGGCAAAGCATTCCCTGCCTTGGGATACTGACCCACAACCGCTCGCGAGATTGAGTCCAGCTTGAACCAAGGCTCGAAGACTCTATTGGAAGCGCGATTTCGCCAATCGTTGCCATTGATTCGACAGATTGCCTAATCACTTGCTTCGGGAAAAGACGCAACGAGATCCGAATCTGACATGATGAGCTTCAGAGCAGCTTGAGGAACTCGTCAATCGAAAGATTCGCCCCCGCCACGATGCTCGCCAGTGTCCCGGTATCAAGCGATGGATGCGCGGGCACCACAACCTGAGCGAATGGATCATCGCGGCGCATGACGATGTGACTGCCCTTTTGCCGCCGAACGGTGAACCCCGCTCGTTTGAGCGCGGCGACCACCCGGCGATAAGACAGGCCGCGAGGCAGGCGGCTCACCGTACCGACACCTTGACGTCGACCAGTTCGGCGTCCGTCTCGACCGGCACGGACAGGCCGTCTTCAATAAGCGATTCGAGATAAACCTCAATCGCTTCTTTGACGCTGCGCAGCGCTTGTTTGCGCGTCCGGCCTTGCGACACACAGCCAGGCAGGGCGGGTACCGTAGCGACATAGCCGCTCTCGTTTCCCGCGCGGATGATCACGGTGTATTTCATACGCTGATGATACCGCGCCGACTGAGCCGCGAGCAACCGGCATCGAATCGGGCCGATCCTGACATCGACGCCATACTCTGCATTTTCCTCGAATGGTGGGCACGATGAACTACCAGGCGGCACGGTAAACGGCCAATAACTCCTGCCCCGAAACGGGCACAGGATTAAACGTCGCCGTCCACTGCCTCGCCGCGTCCGCCGCCAGCGCCGGCAACTCACTCTCCGCCACCCCATGATCACGCAGCCGCGGCGCAATCCCCGCGACCGCCAGCATCGAAGCCGCAAGCTCCGCAACCTCCCCCGCATCCCCCAGCACCGCGTACGGATTCTCCCCCCCCCCCGCGTTGTACCGCACCACGTGCGGCAACATCACCCCCACCGCCCGCCCGTGAATAATGCCGAAGCGCGCCGTCAGCGGGTTCGCGCACGCATGCGCCGCCCCCAGCATGGAAAACTCAATCGCGCACCCCGCCAGGTGCGCCCCCAGCAGCATGTCCCGACGCGCCGCCGCGTCCTCCGGTTCACTCAATGCCTTCGCCAACGATCGCCCGATCCGCTCCCACGCCGCCCGCGTAAACGCCAGCGACACGTCACACCGCCGCGTCGTGCCCGCCGTCTCCACCGCATGCGCCAGCGCATCGATCCCCGCAGCCGCCGCCACCGCCCGCGGCTGCGTCGCGGTCAGTTCCTCGTCCAGAATCGCCGCCCGCGGCCGCAACCCTCCGTCGCGCGGCAAACGCCGGTCCCCGCACGCCATCTTCTGATGCGTGACGGGATCGCTGATCAGCGCGAACGATTGCCCCTCGCTGCCGGTGCCCGCGGTCGTGGGAATCGCAATCGACGCCAGCAACGGTGCCCGCGTCTTGTCCTCGCCCCAATAATCCTTGATCTCCCCGCCGTTGGTCAGCAGCAGGTTCACGCCCTTCGCGCAGTCCAGCGCGCTTCCGCCGCCCAGGCCGACGATAAAATCCACGCGTTCGCGCCGCGCGACCTCCAGCCCCGCCGCCACGTGCCGCGTCGTTGGGTTTTCCTCAACCGCGTCGAATACGCACGCGACCAGCCCCGCCGCCCGCAGGCTCGCCAGCGCCCGCGTAACGTGACCCGCACGCTCGATCCCCGGATCGGTCACCACCAGCACGCGCGCCGCACCCGCGCCCTCCGCCCGGACCAGTTCCCCCAGCCCAGACAGCGCCCCCGCGCCCGCGACCACGCGCACGGGTGAATGCTCCAACACGTCCGGCAGCGGCATGGATGTGTGCGTCATGGATGTGTGCGTCACGCGGCCTGAATCTGAAATGCCCGCTGGCGGTACAGATGCTCGAACAGATTGCCCTCGTGCGGCTGATCCCAACTGATCTGCCACGTCGGCACCGGCCCCAGGTTCAGCCGGTCGACGTTCGGACTCGCCATCAGCCCATCGATCAGCCGGCGGTCTTCCGTGATCGCCGTGACGATCAGCGACGGCCCGATCGCCCCGGCAAACTCATCCGCCGGGCACTCCACCACCGACGCGTACGGAAACAGAAACTCGCGATTCGCCAGCGGATGCTCCCGATCGCCGCACCAGACCAGCGCCGGCTGAAGAAACGCGCACCGCCCGATCCGCGCCAGCCGCGGCGTGCCGCGAAGCTTCTCCGCCAGGTCCACCGCCGCCCCATCGCGCAGCCCCTGGGCGATCGCCGCGTCAATCTGCTCCGCCACCACCGGGTTTGCAAACGCCGCCAGCGTGGCAGCCGGGTCATCCGTCGGCAGCGCCCGCCGCTTCGCCAGTTCCCCCGCGACCGCCTCCGCGATCGCCCGCCCGTGCCGCGGCGTCCAGATCGCCGAGCAGTTGATGCACGACCGCCCCCCGTTCGCCTCGATCGACGTCACCATCACGTCGACATATTTTTCCCAATCGTCCGCCGCATCGTCCCCCAGCACGATCTTGCTGTACCCCGGCCCGTGCAGCTCGACCGCCGGGTCATTCTCATAGGGCTTCACCGTCGCCCCGCTGCCGAACAGCATCGACCGCTGCACGCTGCGCAGCAGTTCGCCAGCCCCGCCGTGGTCCGTCGGGTAAAACCCAAACGCCGCCCGCGGCACGCCCGCGGCTGCGAATGCCTCGATGATCCGGTACGGCGTCCACGGCTCCTCGCGCCCGGGCTTGAGCGCGATCGGCGCCTTCAGCACGATCGCCGGGATCCACAGCGAGTGCACCCCCGGCGAATTGCTCGGCAGCACCGCCCCGAAAATCCGCCCCTCACGGAAAAAACTCAGCGTCCCCCCCGCATGCGTACCGTAGCCCGCATCCAGAATCGAAAGGTCGAACCCGCGCGTCAGCCCGCGCAGCACGCCTTCGATCTCGTCCATCACCTTCCGGATCTTCTCCGCGTTCCGCCGGCAATACCCCACCGGCATTCCCGTCGTCGCCGAAAGCTGCGCGATGTAATCGTCGAACGACTGCACCCCGTCGCCCAGCGGCAGCGCCGCGTGCATGAACCGGTCAGCCGCCTTCCGGCACATCGCGATCAGCTCGCGGATGCTCAACCCCTCCAGCACCCGATCGTCCATCCGCGTGATGTCCCGCCGCACCATCCCGCTGTTCGCCTGGCTCACCTGCGCGACCGCCGCGTCGGTCGCATGATGCACCAGCGTCACCTTCTCCACGCTCTCGTACGGCTGGCCATTGCGCAATATAGGAATGTGCAGCATCAATACACCCCCTCGATGATCGGAGTCGCAAAGCCCGAAAACGGCCGCACGTCCCCCACCCCGTCCCACGGATACTTCGCGCACGGCGGTGTCCGGATCCCCTCGTCCCGCTCCAGGAACCGCGGCATGAAAAACTCCCTCGTCAGCGTGGTCAGCCGCACCCGCCCCAGCTCCCCGTAGCCCACCACCCGGTCCGGCTCATCCGGAACCACCACCTGCGTCATCGCCCGCGGCGACGGCGCGTGATAAATCACCGAATACTCGTCCACCGGGTCAAACGGCTTGTGACACGCCAGCCCCATGAGGGTATTCCCATAGGTCGGCACGAACTCCACCTTATTCTCCAGCAGTTCCTCGCGCGCGAACCGGTGAAACTGCCGCGTGAGCTGCGTCCCCCCGCAGAACACCCCCTTGATCCCCGCCTGCACCAGCGACACCCGCTCGCAGATCGCCTCCAGCAGCTTCGGCGTCGTGAACATGCATTGGATCCCCGGATGCGCCCGCAGCAGCGTCAGCCCCTGGTTGATCACGTGGTCCTTGTACTCGTGCATCTCCCGCACCCGCCCGCTCTTGATCAGCTTCACCACCCACCGCGGATCCATGTCCACGCAAAAACAGATCCCTCCGCGATGCTGGCACAGATGCTCAATCGCCAGCCGCAACCGCCGCGGGCCCGACGGCCCCAGCATCAGCCAGTCCGACCCGCGCGGAAACGCTTCGTCCGACAGCGTCTCGCTGAACAGCTCATAGTCCGTACGAAAGTCCGTGACGTTGATCCGCGACTTGGGAATCCCTGTACTGCCCCCCGTCTCGAACACGTACACCGGCTGATCCGCAAACGCCTTCGGCACCCAGCGCCGCACCGGCCCGCCACGCAGCCACTCGTCCTCAAACCAGGGAAACTTGTCCAGATCCGCAAAACTCTGCACTTCCTTCCGCGGATCCCACCCCAGCGACCGCGCATACTCCAGCCAGAACGGACAACCCGTCCGCGGATCGAAGTGCCAGGCGACAACCTCGCCCACATGCGCATCCAGCCGCCCCCGCGCCTCAGCCACCTGCCGTTCGAGCGATTTGCTTGCGGTATTGGTCATGGGTTTTGAACACCAAGACACCAAGACACCAAGCCACCAAGGTATGATTTGTGTTGTTGCATTCGAAGACCTCTCAATTGGCGATACGCTTGATGCTGTCCTTGATCAAAGCAGCGTTGAAGTTGATCAACAACCCCAAGCGCATGTCGGCAAGCTTTAAGTAGGTCAGCACCTGAGCCTTGTGAACTGGGAGAATCGCCTCCACAGATTTAATCTCAACTATCACCGCATTCTCAGCCACCAGATCAAGCCGATATCCAGCATTAAATCGAATCCCATCGTACTGCACCTGCATCTCAACCTGACGCTGCACGTAAAACCCGCGCTTAGTCAACTCATGCGCCAGGCAAACCTCATAAACATGCTCCAACAAACCAGGACCCAGCGCCTTATGCACAGTGTATGCAGCATCCACCACAGCCGTAGCAACCCGATCAATGTCAACACTCACAGGCTCGATTGCCTTGCTCATGTTCGAAGGCCTCAACCAAAGCATCCCCAAACCAAATCATTCTTGGTGTCTTGGTGCCTTGGTGCCTTGGTGCCTTAGTGTCAAATCCAAATGCGCCCGATAGCTCAATCCTTCTTAGAGCCTCTAACAAAATGATCCCTTGAGGCAATTGTGACAAATAAGGATACAACCAATCGTCAGAAACGCCTCGTGGATATCGTCACGTCGTTCGT
>Ga0268299_1000327_pt1 | contig 162105 bp, 147 predicted proteins | sample NOBtaG_FD_193484 | JGI IMG/M metagenome (GOLD analysis project Ga0268299, IMG submission 193484) | Activated sludge microbial communities from bioreactor in Nijmegen, Gelderland, Netherland - NOB reactor | ecosystem: Engineered > Bioreactor > Aerobic > Activated sludge | place: Netherlands... | reverse complement strand
GGGGGACGGCCTCACCTCCGTGCGCGCGGTGCTCGACGACGGTACCGCGGTCGCGAGCGAGAAGATGCTGGTCGCGCTCGGACGTGCGGCGAACGTCGAGGACCTGGAGCTGGGCGCCGCGGGCCTCGCCGTCGACGCGCGCGGTCTCGTTCCGGTGGACGAGCACCTGCGCACCGCGCAGCACCACATCTATGCCGTCGGCGACGTGATCGGGCCGCCGGCGCTCGCGTCCACCGCCATGGAGCAGGGCCGCCGCGCCGTCTGCCACGCGCTCGGGCTCGAGCCGGGCCATCCGCCCGAGCTGTCCCCGATCGGCATCTACACGATCCCCGAGATCGCCACCGTCGGCCTCGACGAGGACGAGGCGCAGCGGCGCCACGGCGCGATCCTGGTCGGCCGCGCGCGCTTCGACGAGGTCGCGCGGGGGCAGATCGGCGGCATCACCGACGGGCTGCTGAAGCTGGTCGCCGACGGCGAAGGGCGCCGCCTCCTCGGCGCGCACATCGTCGGCGAGGGCGCGACCGAGCTGATCCACGTCGCGCAGATGGCGCTGCTCGCCGGCCTCGACGTCGATACCTTCATCGAGAACATCTTCAACTTCCCGACGCTCGCCGAGGCCTACCGCGTCGCCGCGCTCGACCTCGCCGAGCAGCGCGAGGCGCGCCCCGCGTTGCGCGGCACACCCGACACCCCGACCGGCCGCGCCGCGTGAGGCCGCGCCCTCAGCCGGCGCGCGACAGCCGGATCTCGACGCGGCGGTTGCGCGCGCGCCCTTCGGCGTCGGCGTTGGACGCGATCGGACGCTGCTCCGCGTAGCCCGCCGCCGACACGCGTGCGCGCAGCGACGGCTCGGATCCGGCGAGCTCGCCGGCAACGCGCGACGCGCGCGCGAGCGACAGCTCGAGGTTCGAAGGGAACGCCGCCGTGCGGATCGGCACGTCGTCGGTGTGGCCCGAGACCTCGACGTGCAGCTCGCGCGCGTCGCCGACCAGCGCACGCAGCTCCGCGAGCAGCGGCCGCATCGCCGGCGACGGCTCGGCGCTCCCGGGCGCGAAGCCCGCGAGCTCACCGATCTTGACCACCACCGCGTCGCGCTCGACGCGTACGGTCGCAGCGAGCGACGGCTGCAGGCTCACGAGGTGCTCGAGGTAGCCGGCGAGAGCGCTCATCGCACCGCCCCGCGGGTCGCGCCGCTGCTCGGCGATGGGCACCGGCGGCGCCGGCGCGTGCAGCGCGTCGCGCGCGTCCGGTGCGGTGACGGGAACGAGGTCGGGATCGCCGGCCGCAACCCTCGCGACAGGTAGCTCGTCGGTGATGCCCCGCACGCGCGCCGGGGCGACCGGCACCGGCTCGCTCGACGTGCGCTCGACCGTCGTCTGCGCGACGACCGGCGCAGAGTCTTCCATCGGCGGCGCGCTGGTGACCCGCGCAGCACCACCGGCGGCGAGCATCGCGATCACCGCGAAGCCGAAGAGCTGCAGGACCAGGTCGCTGAAGGTGACGAGCCACGACCAGCTGTCCTCGTCGCCGCCGGCGCCGGCCGGCGTGGTCACCGCGTGCGGGTCAGGCAGCACGGTCGCTCAGCACCGTCACGTCGCCGCGCACGGCGAGCGGGGCGAGCCCGGCGTAGGAGCGCAGCGCGCGCTCGACGCGGGTGGGGTACTCGCGACGATGGATGAGCTCGGCAGCGAGCACGACCATCTGCAGGACCAGCCAGCGGCGCGCGAGCGACGCCGAGAGCTTGGTGGCGATCGGCAGCACGACCACGTTCGACAGGATCGCCCCGTAGAGCGTGGTCAGGATCGAGATGCCGAGGCTCGGCCCGGCGGCGGCGAGGTCGCCCGCGCCGACCGCCGGCAGCAGCAGCGCGAGGCCGATGAGCGTGCCGATGAGCCCGAACGCGGGGAAGAGCTTGCCGAGCGTGAGGAGCACGCCGCGCGCCGCCTCGCCCTCGGCGTTGGCGCGTCGCGCCTCGCCGAGCAGCGCGTCGCGCAGCTCGTCCCCGTCCGCGTACTCGAGGCTGCGCTCGACGGCCATGCGGACGAAGGGATCCTGTTGCTCGCGCGCCGCGCGGTCGAGCGCGGGACCGCCGTCGACCCGGTAGACGCGCGCGAGGCGCTTCAGCTCCGCGATGGTCGCCTCGACGGTGCGATCGTCGTCTTCCGGCCGCTCGCGCAACACCTGCACGACGTGGCGCCAGGTCGCCACCATGCGCTGGTGCGGGAAGGTCGCCCACGCCACCGCGAAGGTCCCGCCGACGGTGATCAGCACCGACAGCGGGTCGAGGAGACCTCGCTCCGCGGCACAGCCGACGGCGAGCGACAGGAGCAGCACCACGAGCAGCGGCCGGCTGGCGCCGCGCGGCAGGCCTCGGAGCAGAGCACGCTTCATGGCGCCCTGCCTTCGCAGCATCCGTGCCGCGCGTGCGCCGCACGAAACGCGCATCGACGCCACGCTGCGCGCGCGATGGGCCGGCAAACCCTGCCGCCGGCGGCGATTCCTGCCGACCCGCCTACCTCGCCGCGGCCGCGGGCGACAGGAGCGGGATGCGGTGCGCCGGGTCGAGCGCCGGGTCCTCGAGGACGAGCTGTCGCCCGCGCCGGCGACCGAGATCGACGACGATCGGCGCGAGCAGGTTCACGAAGATCTCGCTGGGACGCTCCGGGATCGTCACCAGGACGAGCAGCGCGACATCCGCCGCGCTGCAGCCGAGAGCAGCTGCCGCCTGCTCGAGCGGCGCCACGTAGCCCGGTACGAACTGCGCGGGGTCCACGACCGCGAAGCCCAGCTCCGGCTCGTCGACGCACAGCAGCCACTTGAACGGTGAGCCCGGTCGCGAGTCGAGGAGCACGAAGCGGTGCGCTTCCGGAAAGCCGATCAGGCCGGGATCGAGCGCGAAGATGCGGTCGCGCGGCACGTCGAAGCTGCCGAAGCGCTGCGACACGACGGCGAGCGTGCTCTCCGCACCGACCGTCACCGGCGCACGCTGCTCAGCGGTGCTCGTCACGCCCCACCTCCTCCCACAGGTCCGCGACCGCGTTCAGCGGGTCGCGGCCAGCGAGCGCCGCGCCGCGGTTGCCGCTCTCGATCAGCTGCAGCACCTCCTCGCGAAAGATCTTGATCGCGCTCGGCGCGACGAAGCCGAGGCTCACCTGCCGGTTGCGCACCGCCAGCACGCGGACGGTCACGTCGTCACCGATCCGCACCAGCTCCCCGATCTTCCGTGTCAGCACCAGCATGCGGCGATCCGTGCCTCAGAGGCGCAGGTAGTCGAGGATGCTCGTCTGCAGCGTCTGCCCCGACGCGAGCGTCGCCTGCAGCGCCGTCTGGAGGAGCGTCAGCTCGGTCACGACGCTGGCGTAGTCCGCGCCCTCGACGTCGCCGAGCCGGTCGGTGATGCGCGAGATCCCGGCCGTGATGTCGCTCGCACGGTCGGCGAGCTGGCGGGCGCGCCCGCCCACCGACGCACGCTCGGCGCGGATCCCTTCCGCGACCGTCGCGACGGTGTCGATGCTCGCGGTCGGCGCGTTGCCGGCGGCGAGGGTCTGGCGAAGCTCGTCGAGCGCCGCGATCGACGCGCCGAACACCTGGTTGCCCGGCGTCGTGAGCCGCATCGTGCTCGCGTCGGAGGTGCGGATCACGAACGGATCGCTGCCTCCGGTGTACGGGCTCAGCGGGTCGAAACCCGGATCGTCGAACGCGGTGAACGGCGTGCTGCCGCTCGCGAGGCCGCCGAACACGTAGCGTCCGTCGACCTGCGTGTTGCCGAGCGCGATCAGCCCGCGCTCGATCTCCTCGAGCTCGGCAGCGGCTTGCTGGCGCGAGGCCGTGGTGGCGAGCGTACCCGCTTGCTGCGCCGCGATCTCTCGCGCGCGCACCAGCAGGCTCTCGGCCTGCTCGAGCGCGTCGTCCTGCGCACCCAGCACCGCGGTACCGAAGTTGATCGTGCGCGTGAGCGCCGTCAGGTCCCGGCTCTGCGCCCGGAGCCCATTCACCAGCGCCGCGCCGGCCGGGTCGTCGCTCGCCGCGCGCAGGCGCTTCCCGCTGCTGAGCGCGTCCTGCGCCTCGAGGAGCCGCCGCTCGATCTGCCGCACGCTGCCCAGGAGCTGGCGCGAGACCGTCGCCTGCGTCACGCGTGCGATCATCAGCGCACCATCCCGATCAGCTCCTCGAGCAGCCCGTCGCCGATCGAGATCAGCTGCGCGGCCGCCTGGAAGCCGCGCTGGAAGCGGATCAGCTCGGTGAACTCCTCCTCGAGGTTGACGCCGGACACCGCGTCGCGCTGCGCCGACGCGAACGCGAGCAGCCCCTCCTCCATCGCCGCCGTGTCCTCGGCGCCGCGCACCGCGGTGCCGACCCGTGCCTGCAGGGTGCCGAACCAGTCGCCGAGCGTCGCGCCGGCGAGCGCCGGGTGCGTCGCGCTCTGCAGGCCGACGAGCGCGAGGGCGTTCGCGTTGTCTCCCGAGGCGAGGCTCTGCGCCGCGGCGATGCCGCGCGGATCGGTGAGTACGACGGTCAAGTCCGCGGCACCGGTACCGGCGAAGAGGGCCGCACCGACGGCGCCGTCGAGATCGCGGCCGGACGCGCTGGTCTGCACGGCGTTCACCGCGTCGCGCAGCGTGACCGCGAGCAGGTCCAGATCGGCCGCGACACCGGGCACGTCCGCGTCGCGCACCGTGAGGCGCGCGCCGATCTCGCCGCCGGGATCGCCGCCGAGCGAGATCAGGCTGCCGTCGGGTACGACCACGCCGACGTCGTGCAGCGCGGCACCATCGAGGCCCGCGGCGGTTCCGAGGCGCGCCTCGAGCCGACCGGCGTCGCCGCCGGAGACGAGGCTCAAACCGCTCGCCGAGAACACGTCGACCATGCCGTTCGCCTTCTCGACCGTGCGGACGCCGAGCAGCTGCGAGAGCTCGCCGAGCGCCTGCCGGCGCTGGTCGCGCAGCTCGCTCGCGGTGCCGCCGGCGGCCTCGGCTCCGGCGATCGTGCGGTTGAGCGCCGCGACGCGCTGGAGAATCCGGTTCGCGTCGCCCGTCGCGGTCGCGAGCCGCTGGTTCGCCTCGCGCTGGATGCCCGCGAGCCCCGCGGCCGCGTCGCGCAGACGTCCCGCCAGGTCGCGCGCGCGCTCGAGCAGCTCGGTGCGCACGGCGAGGTCCTCGGGGTGGGTCGCGAGCTCGTTCGCCGCGGCGAAGAACTCCTGCAGCGCGCCGCCGACCGAGACGCTGCCGACGGGGAAGAGCCGCTGCACCGCCTCGAGCAGCTCGTAGCGCGCCGTCGCTGCGGCGGCACTCGACGACTGGCCGAGGACGCGCGACTCGAGGAACTCGTCGACGATCTGCTCGACGCCGGCGACGCCGACCCCGTAGCCGCCGCCGGAGGGGACGGCCTCGAGGATCGTCCGCTGCCGGCTGTAGCCCGGCGTGTTGACGTTCGCGATGTTGTTGCCGGTCGTGGCGAGCGCCCGCTGCTGCGCGAGGAGCCCGGTGCGACCGGCGTTCAGGACGTCGAGGATGCCCATGGCTCACGCGCTCCAGCCGGCGCCGGCGGCGCTGGGCAACGGCGCGTCGAGCGCCGCGCGGCCGTCGTAGCGGCTGCTCACCTGCCCGCCCTTCAGGGTCGAGAGGAGGTCCCCGACTTGCGCCAGCGCGCCGCGTACGATCGCCGCGTTGGTCCGCTGCGCGCGCACCAGCTCGTGGGCGGCGGCGCGCACCGCGTCGCGCAGCGCGGCGATCTCGGCGTCGTCCGCGACCAGCGCCGTGAGCGGTCCTGCCTCGGCGGCGAGCGCGGTGCGACGCGCGGCGGCGCGCTGCCACTGCGCCTGCAGCACCTCGCGCTCCTTCGCCGCGGCGAGGAGCGCGTCGAGGTCGCGCGACGTCGCGGCGTGGCGCTCCTTCGCGAGCACGTCGGCGAGGCGAGAGCAGCAGTCACGCTCCGCCGCGAGGATCTCGGTCCAGCGCGCGCGCCGGGAGCCCTCGTCCATGGCTAGGCCAGGCGGTTCGCCGCCAGCTCGCGCAGCAACGCGTCCGCGACCTCGCTCGATGGCGGGTCGTACGTGCCGCTCGCGATGGCGCTGCGCAGCTGCGTCACGCGCTCGGTGTCGATCGCCTCGGGATCGCCCACCTCGGCGCGCAGCGCCGCGAGCGTTCGCGCGAGCTCCGAGACCTCGACGCGGTCCTCCCCGGCGCCCGTCGATCCGGTCGCACCCGGCGAGGTGCGGGTCCGTGCGGCGCCCGTCTCACGGCTGGCATTGGCTTCTGGAAGGGGGTTCGGCTGCTGTCCGACGATCTTCATCTTTCCGTCCGATCGCTCCGCTGCACAGCCCGTTGTCGTACCGGGCCGCGAAATACTTTAGCCCCGCAGGCTCGCCAGAAGCGGCGCCGGGTCCACGGGGTCGCCGGCCCGCTCGACCGCGAAGTGCAGATGCGGCCCGGTGCTCCGTCCGGTGCTGCCGACCGCGCCAAGCACCTGGCCAGCCGATACCGCGTCGCCGACCGCGACACGCATGCTCTGGAGGTGGGCATAGCGCGTGGTCGTGCCGTCGGCGTGCTGCAGCTCGACCAGGTTGCCGGCCGCGCCGCGACGTCCGCTGAAGCTCACCGTGCCGGCCGCCGCCGCCCGCACCGGTGTGCCCGCCGGTGCGGCGAGATCGAGCCCGGCGTGGAAGTCGATCTCGCCGGTCAGGGGATCGCGCCGCTCGCCGTACGCCGAGCTGACGCGCGCCGCCACCGGCGGCAGCAGCTCGCCCTCGTCCACGTGCAGGAACCAGTCGTCCGCGTCCGCCGGCGCCGGGATCCCGGCGACCACGCCGGCCGCCGGAGCGGTCGATCCCTCGACCTCGCGCGTGAGCTGGCGGGCGAGCCCGAGGTCCACCTGGTCGACGAGACTCCGCGCCAGCTCCATGTCGAAGAAGCCGTCGAGCACGCGACGCTCGGGCGAGGCGGACAGCAGGCCCGACTCGCCGACGGTCTTGCGCATCGCGCCGATCATCTGCGCGAGCAGCATCGCCTCGAACTCGCGCGCGACCTCGGCGACCGGCTTGTGGCGCAGCGACTCGAGCGCGTCGCCGCCCAGGCGGCCCGCCGCGAGCGCGCCCTCGACCCCGGCGGTCATCACATGATCACCAGCTCGGCCTGCAGAGCACCCGCGGCCTGAATCGCCTCGAGCACCGCGATCAGGTCCTGCGGCGTCACGCCGAGGGCGTTGAGCCCGCCGACGAGCTGCCCGAGCGTGACGCCGGTCTGCAGCACCGAGAGGCTCCGCTTCGCGCCCTCCGAGGCGACGATCTGGCTGTCGGGCACGATCACCGTCTGCCCGGCCGAGAACTCGTTCGGCTGCGACACCCCGTACTCCGTCTTCACCTCGACCTGCAGCGTGCCGTGCGCGATCGCGACCGGAGAGATGCGGACGTCCTGGCCCATGATCACGGTGCCGGTCCGCTCGTTGACGATGACGCGCGCGGCGCTGTCGATCGCGACCTGCAGCACCTCGATGTCGGTCAGCATGCGCATCGCCTCGACCCCGCCGCCTTCGCGTAGCTCGACCTCGATGGTCTTCGGATCGATCGCGACCGCGTCCGCCGGCGTGCGCAGGTTGATCGCCTGCGCGACGCGGCTCGCGGTGGTGATGTCGGGCTGGTGCAGGCTCAGGCGCAGCCGTCCCTCCGGGGCGAGCTCGACCGCCAGCTCGCGCTCGACCAGCGCCCCCTGCGGGATGATGCCCGCGGTCGGATGCCCGCTGGTCGTCGACGCGCCGGGCGCGGAGATCGAGAAGCCGCCGCCGAGCGAGATCGCGCCCTGCGCGACCGCGTACACCTGCTGGTCGCCGCCGCGCAGCGGGGCGGTGATCAGCGTGCCGCCGCGCAGCGACTTCGCGTCGCCGATCGACGACACCTGGACGTCGATCTTGTCGCCGGCGCGGGCGAACGGCGGCAAGGTCGCGGTGACCAGCACCGCGGCCGCGTTCTTGACGCGGATCTGCCGCGGGTCGACGGTGATCAGCACGCCGTTGCGGCGCAGCGCGCTCAGGATGCTCTGGATCGTGAACAGCGCCTGCTGCCCGTCGCCCGTCCCCTCGAGCCCGACGACGATGCCGTAGCCCGACAGCTGGTTCGGCCGGATCCCCTCGACCTCCGCGATGTCCTTGATCCGCGCCGCCTGCACCGGACACGGCAGCCCGAGCAGAAACGCGAGCAGCGGCAACCAGAGCGCGCACACAACCGCGCGCAAGGCGCGCGGCCGAGCGAAGCGAGCGCGGGGAGTGGGGCCCCGCGCGGCTTCGCCGCGTGGGGCGAGGGGGCGCGTGCCCCCTCGTGCGATCACCGGGCCCCGCGCGGCTTCGCCGCGTGGGGCGAGGGGGCGCGTGCCCCCTCGTGCGATCACCGGGCCCCACGCGGCTTCGCCGAGTGGGGCGAGGGGGCGCGTGCCCCCTCGTTGAATTAGAACGGCCATACGTAATCGAGCATGATCATGCCCCATCCGGCACGCTGCTGGCGGCCGATCTCGCCGACGCCGTAGTAATCGATGCGCGCCTGCGCGAGGCGCGTCGACGCGACCTCGTTGCGCGCGTCGATGTCCTCGGGCCGCACCCAGCCGGAGAGCACGATGTGCTGGTCCTCGTTGTTCACCGAAACCATCTTGCTGCCCTGAACCCAGAGGTTGCCGGTCGGCGACACCGCCTTCACCTCGACCGTCATGCGCGCGGTCAGGTTGCTGCTGCGCGCGGTCGCACCGCTGCCCTCCCACGCGCGCTCGGACTCGGCGGAGATGAGCTGCGTCGGGTCGATGTCGGGGTTCTTCGCCTGGAGCTGCTGCGGCAGGCCGAAGAACTGGCCGATGCCCTCGAGCACCGACGCCTCGTTCGACGTCTCGGTCGCCGCTTCCTTGGCGCCGGAGTCGTTCTCGACCACCAGCACGGTGAGCAGGTCGCCGGTGTTCGACGCGCGCACGTCGCTGAACAGGAAGTTCGCGCTCACGTCGTTGCGCCACAAAGAGCCGCTGGTGCGCTGGATCTCCGACGGCGGCTGCACGATGGTCTCGCCGCCCAGATACGGCACGCGCTCGGGCTGGCGGTTCATCCCGCCGAGGAGACAGCCCGAAAGCCCGGCCGCGGTCGCGGCCAGCAGGAGCGCGCTGCGCAGGCGCTCGGAGCGAAACGCCCGGCGCGTCCTGGTCGCTTCCGGATCGGCGAAGCCGAGGGGAACGTCAGTAAACGACGACGACGGTACCATGATCGACCACCCGTCCGACGAGCTCGCGCTTCGAGCTCTCGTTCAACACCCGCACGCGCTCGCCGGACCCGCCGGTGTCGAGCGCCGCAGCGGCGACGCTCAGGCGAAGCCCGTTCTTCTCGATCAGCAGCCGCACGAGATCGCCGCGCTTCACCAGCGCCGCCGTGCTCAGCGCCTGCACGGTGAGCGGCTTGCCCGCGGCGAGCGCGACCCGCGCCTCCTTGCCAATCGCCTCCTCGACGTCGCCCAGCACCGTGCTCGGCAGCTCGTCGAGCCGTCGCTCCTCGATCCGCAGGTCCTCGGCGCGCAGCACCGTACCGCGTGCGACCGGCTGCCGTGCCACCACCACCGGACCGAAGCTCGCGATCTTGACGCGCGCCGGCACCGTCGCGACGACGACCCCCTCCTGCACGACGCGAAGGTCGGTGCGGCGGTAGCCGCCGCCGGTCGCCTGCGCGGCCGGATCGCCGACCTCGATCTCGTACGCCCCGAGCGGGATGCGCGCCGGCCGCTGCACCTCGACGACGTCGACGCGGTCGCCCGGCGGCAGCCGCTCGCCGAGCTGCGCCTCGACCACCGGGCGGAGCGCGGCCTCGTCCAGCACCTGGTGCGCGCGCGTCAGGCTGATCGTCGCCGGGATCGTGTAGACGATGCCGTCGTCGAGCCCGGCCGCGCGCAGCCGCGCCAGCACCGACTGTCCGCTGATCCGCCGGGTCGCACCCGGCTCGGGGGACGGGGCGATCTCGGTCTCGCCGAGATCGACCGCGGTACCGTCGAGCAGCGCGATCTCGGCGAGGCGCACCTCGGCACCCGTGACCGTCGCCTGCGCGGGGACGCGGATCCGTCCCGCCGGCGCGCCGGCCCATGCAGCGTCGCGCGCGAGCGGCGTGCCGAGCGCGGTCGCGCAGCAGAGAGCGAGCAGAGCCCAGCGCATCGCGACCTCAGCGCACGATCGACGCCGCGGCGCGCAGCATCTCGTCGGCCGCGGAAACCGCACGCGAGTTGATCTCGTACGCGCGCTGTCCGGAGATCATCGCCACCAGCTCCTCGACGACGCTCACGTTGGAGCCCTCGAGAAAGCCCTGCGTCAGCTCGCCGAAGCCGTCCTGGCCGGGCGTGCCGAGCTGCGGGGTGCCGGAGGTCTCGGTCTCGGTGAAGAGGTTGCGGCCTTCCGCGCGCAGCCCCGCCGCGTTGGCGAAGCGCACGGTCTGGATCTGCCCGACCTGCGTCGGCGTGGTCTGACCCGGCAGCTGCACCGTGACCGTGCCGTCCTGGCCGATCGAGATCGCCTCGGTGCCCTGCGGGATGGTGATCTGCGGGGTCAGCGAGTCGCCGTCGGAGGTGACGAACGATCCCGTCGAGTCGAGCTTGAACGCACCGGAGCGCGAGTACGCGAGGCTGCCGTCGGGCAAGGTGATCTGGAACATGCCGTCGCCGCGGACCGCGACGTCGAGCGGGTTCGAGGTCTGCGAGAAGTCGCCCTGCAGCAGCACGCGCTGGATCGCCGCCGGCTTCGCACCGAGACCGACCTGGATGCCGGTCGAGACCTGCGTCGTGCCGGTCGCGGCACTGCCCGGCTCGCGCAGCGTGTTGTAGAGAAGGTCCTGGAAGTCGGCGCGGCTCCGCTTGAAGCCCGTCGTGTTCACGTTCGCCAGGTTGTTGGCGATCACGTCGATGTTGAGCTGCTGCGCTTCCATGCCGGTCGCGGCGGTGTAGAGGGCGCGGATCATCGGCTCGTTCTCCCGTGGCTCAACGTCACACCCGAGCGACGTCGCTGATCGCGCGCTCGTTCACCTGGTCCATGCGGCTGGTGGCGGTCATGTAGGCCTCGAAGCCGCGCATGGTCTCGATCATCGCGACGAGGTTCTGCACCGGCGACCCGTTGGCCGCTTCCAGCGCGCCCTGGCGCACCGCGAAGCTGCCCTCGGGCGCGTCCGTCACCGCCTGCCCGTTGGCGAGGAACGCGCTGCTGCCGGCGCGCTCGAGCTCCTGCGGGTCGGCGACCGTGACCACGCGCACCTTGCCCAGGCGATTGATGCCGACCTGGATGGTGCCGTCGTTGCCGATCTCGATCGGCCCGTCCTGCGCGGCGTCGCCGAGCTGCAGGTCGCCGCCGTCTCCCTGCACGCGCTTGCCTTCGCTGGTCACGAGGTAGCCCTGCTGGTCGAGGCTGAAGCTGCCGCGGCGCGTGAGCTGCTGCCCGCCGTCGCCGTCGACGACGAAGAAGCCCGGACCGGACAGCGCGAGGTGGAACGTCGAGCCGTCGCGCTCGATCGAGCCCTGGCTGAAGTCGGTCTGCAGCTGCGCGCGATTGAACGGCGTGCTGACGGTGCCGGGACGCGTCGCGGGCTTGCCGTGCCGCGACTCCTGCACCATCAGGTGCGCCTTGAAGCCGGGCGTGCTCGCGTTGGCCAGGTTGTTGGTCAGCGCGTCGAGGCGGTCGAGTGCCGACAGGCTGCCCGACACCGCCGAGTACACCGCGTGGTTCACCGCTTCGCTCCGAGGTCACGCATCACGTCGCCGGGGTTCGCAACCGACGTGCCAGCGTCCGCGACCGCGCCGTCGACGCGTCTCGACGCCCGGCGGCCGCACGCCGGGCGCGGCCGGCAAATGCTGCCGGGCAGTTCCTGCCGCGTCACGACGCGGCCCTCGCTGGCGACGGCGCGGGCTCGCTCGCGGTCGCCGCCGGGCGCGCCGCGGCGGCGGCGTACGCGAGCCCGCCCGTCGTGAGCCCGGCGAGGACCCGCGCCTCGGCGACCGACAGAGAGAGGCGTCGTGCGATCTCGGCGACCGGCGTACGCGCCGCGGCCAGCTGCTGCACGCGTTCCGCGAGCGATGCCGCCGCCGTGGCCGGAACGTTCGCGCCCGCGCTGCCGGTGGTGTCCGACCCGCTCGGCGGCGACCCGGCCTCGGTGGCCGCGCCGCCGAAGCTCTGCGCCCGGGCACGCACGGCGCGCTCGACGCTACGGGCGGAAGCCGCCGGCCCGCCGCCGGTCGCCGCCGTCGGTCCGTCGTGCAGCGCGCGCAGCTCGTCGGCGCGTGCCGCGAGCTTGCCGTCGAGCTCGCGGGCCTCCCCTTCCGCTTGCAGCACGAGCAGGCGCAGGCTCTCCTGCAGCTCGCGCAGCCTCGACTCGTACTCCTGCCACGCCGCGGTGGGATCCTGCCGGAGCTGCCAGAGCACGACGCCGAGCGCCACCAGGCCGGCCACGTCGAGCGCCGGGCCGCTCCATCCGAGCAACGTCTGCCAGTCCATCACGCCTCCCCGTCCTTCACGCTTCCCGTCCGAAGTGTCCGCCGAGCTGGCCACCGAGGCGCAGCAGCGCCTGCGAGTGCAGCTGCGAGACGCGCGACTCGGTGACGCCGAGCACCGCCGCCACCTCGCGCATGGTGATCCCCTCGCGGTAGTAGAGCGCGATCACGCTGCGCTCGCGCTCGGGCAGGCGCGCGATCGCGTCGCCGACGATCTTCGCGCGCTCGCGCGAGAGCAGCGCGTCGAGCGGATCGGCGCGCTCGACGTCGAGGATGTCCTCGACCGCCGGCTGCTCCTGCGCCGGCGCCTCGCCGAGGTCTTCCAGGCCGACCGCCCCGCTCCGTCCGATCGCGGACAGCAGCTCGTGCAGCTCGCCGACCTCCATCTCGAGCTCGGCGGCGACCTCGTCCTCGGTCGCCGGACGCCCGAGACGTGCCTCCAGGGTCTGGTACGCGCGCTCGAGCCGGTTCGCCTTGCGGCGCAGGCTCCGCGCCATGAAGTCGGTGGCGCGAAGGCGGTCGAGGATCGCGCCGCGGATGCGCAGCCGCGCGTACGCCTCGAACTCGACTTGACGGCTCGGGTCGAAGCGCTGCAGCGCCTGCAGCAGCCCGTCGAGGCCCCAGTTGACCAGCTCGTCCGCGTCGATGTTGGCGGGCTTGTGCACCAGCAGCCGGCGCACGACCTTCTTCACCAGCGGCAGGTGCACGCGCAGCGCCTGGTCGAGCGCCTGCGGATCGCCCGCGAGCTGGCCGAGCCCGGGAGGTGTCGCGGGCGCGTACGCTTGCTGTGCGGAAGTGGCTCTCATGGCAGGTTCTCCACGGCGGCCGCCCGGCGGAGGAAGCCGCCGGGATGGTCACCGAATGCCTGGTCGAGGCGCTCGCCGAGCACCGTCGCGAGCGCCTCGAGCGCGAGGCTCACGGGCGCACGGGGCGCGAGCTCGAGCACCGCCTGCTGGCGGCGCACCGACTCGGCGAGCTCCGGATCGTGGGGCAGGTATCCGAGGTGGCGCGGCACGAGCCCGAGGAAGCGCTCGGTGACGCGCGACAGGTGAGCGAAGGTGCGCGCGGCGTCGTCACGCGAGCGCGCCTGGTTGACCAGCAAGCCGAGGTCGCGCTCGCCGTAGCGGGTCGCGAGGACCTTCAGCAACGCGTAGGCGTCGGTGAGCGCCGTCGGCTCCGGCGTCGCGACGATCACCTTGTCGTCGGCGGCGAGCGCGAAGCAGAGAACCGCGGGCGAGATTCCCGCGCCGGTGTCGACGAGCGCCACGTCGAAGTCGCGCGCCAGCTCGTCGAAGCGCGCGAGGAGCTGCAGGATCTCCCGGCCGCCGAGGCGGGCCATGTCCTCGAAGCCGCTCGACGCCGGCACGATCTTGACGCCCGCCGGACCGTCGAGCAGCACGTCGTCGATGCCGCGCTCGCCGGCGAGGACCTGACGCAGCGTCGCGCGCGGGTGCAGGCCGAGCAGCGTGTCGACGTTCGCGAGGCCGAGATCCGCGTCGATCAGGAGGACGCGCCGGCCGCGGCGCGCCAGCGCGACCGCGAGGTTGACCGTGACGCAGGTCTTGCCGACGCCGCCCTTGCCGCTGGTCACCGCGATCGTCCGGACGCCCCGTCCCGCGGTCGCCGCGCGCGCTGCCGCGTCCGGCGCACTCGCTGCCGGCGGCAGCCCAAGCCGGCGCGCCGCGAGGCTCACCACCTTGCTCCCGGCGGTGGTCGTCTCTGGTTCGGAATCGTGCACGCGTCCTCCGCTCATGCCGCCGTCAGCCAGCGCACGAGGTCGTCGCCGCTCGCCGGCACCAGGTCCTCGACCACGCGCCGTCCCGTACCGAGCCAGGCGAGCGGCAGGCCGGCCTCCGCGAGCCAGGTGCACGCCGTGCCCAGCTCGTCGCACTCGTCGAGCCGCGTCACGACGCAGCGGCCTGCGCCCAGAGCGTCCAGCTGGGGCCACGCCCGCTGCAGCGCCCGCAGCGAGGCCGTGGCGCTGACCACCGCCGTCACCGTGACGTCGCTGCGTGCCGGCGCGAGCAGCGCGTGCAGCTCGGCCGCCGTCGCGGGATCGCCGCACAGGCCGGCGGTGTCGACGAGGACGCGACCGCGCGGTGCGAGCGCGGCGAGCGCGTCGGCCATCTCCTGCGCGTCCCGCGCGAGGCGCATCTCGGCGCCGAGCAGGCGCGCGTACGCGCCCAGCTCGTCGGCGGCACCGATGCGCTGGTTGTCCGCGGCGACCAGGGCGGGCACCGGCTCGCCGGCGAGCAGCGCACGCGCGGCGAGCTTCGCGACCGTGGTCGTCTTGCCGCTGCCCGTGGGCCCGACCAGCACCTCGACGGGCGGCGCGCCCGGGGGCGCGACCGTCACGTGCTGCAGCAAGCTCGCGCGCAGCGCGTCCGCATGCGGCTGCGACGCCGCCACCGCGCGCTCGAAGCCGGCCGCGACCGGCTGCGCGAGGTGCGCGCCGAGCCCCCGCGAAAGCAGGCGCTCGACCACCTCACGAGCATCGGGACCGAGCCCGGCCGCGTCGCCGCCGAGGTCGAGCAGCACGCGATCCATGCGGTGCACGCGGCGCCCGAGCTGCTCGAGCTGCGTGCGGATGAGCGCCAGGTCGAGCTGCACGGCGTCGCGGCCGCCGTCCTCGCCGCCGAGCGGCCGGCGCGCGAGCCCCGGTCGTGCGGCCCCCTCCTCGTCGACCGCGGCGGTGATCACCACGCACCCCGTCTCGCTGTGGGTGGACAGGACCAGCGCCTCCTCGCCGAGGGCGGCGCGCAGGTCGCGCAAGGCCTCCGCCGTGCTCGGCGCGGTGAACTGACGGATGCGCATCAGGCAGCTCCTGCAGCGGCGCCGCTCGTGCGCCGCGGAACGTTGAACACCGCCGCGCCCGGCTCACCGGCCGCGGCCTCGCGATCGTCCTCGACCCGGACCACGCCGAGCGACTGCAGGCGCACCGTGGCGGGAATCTCCGCCGGCGCGAGCAGCACCATGCTGGGCAAGAAGCGCTCGAGGAACCGGCGAAGGTGGCCGCGGATCCCGCTCGAGCACAGCAGCACCGGCTGGCGCCCCTGCAGCGCGAACGGCTCCGCCACCTCGGCGAGCTTCCCGAGCAAGCGCTGCGCGAGCCCGGGCTCGAGCGCCAGCACCGCGCCGTCGTCGTTGCGGTGCACCGAATCGCCGATCGCGCGCTCGAGCGCGGGCGCCAGCGTCATCACGTGCAGGACGCGGTCGCGGCCGACGTAGCGCTGCACGATCGAGCGCGCGAGCGCTTGACGGACGTGCTCCATCAGCACCTGCGGGTCCTTGCTCGTGCCGGCGTGGTCGGCGAGCGCCTCGACGACCGTCAGCAGATCGCGCACGCTCACGTTCTCGCGCAGCAGCCCCTGCAGGACCTTCTGCACGCCGCCGACGCCGAGCAGCTGCGGCACCAGCTCCTCGACCGCCTTCGGGTGCGTCTTCGCGAGCTGGTCGAGCATCGCCTGGACCTCCTGGCGTCCGAGCAGCTCGAAGGCGTGACGGCGGATCAGCTCCGTGAGGTGCGTCACCACCACGGTCGCGACGTCCACCACGGTGTATCCGGAGATCTGCGCGCGCTCGCGGTCGACGGCCGGCACCCACAGCGCCTCGAGACCGAACGCGGGCTCCTTGCACGGGATGCCGGGGAAGGAAGCGTCCGCGCCGCCGGGGTTGATCGCCAGCACGTAGCCGACGCGCGTCTCGGCGCGCGCGATCTCGACGCCGCGCAGCAGCACCGCGTACTCGCCGGGCTTCAGCTGCAGGTTGTCGCGGATGTGCACCGGCGGGATCGCGATGCCGAGCTCCTGGCCGAGCTGCGCGCGCAGGGCTCGAATCCGCTCGATGAGCTCGCCGCCCTGCTTGCCGTCGACCAGCGGCACCAGCTCGTAGCCGACCTCGAGCTCGAGCACGTCGAGCGGCGTCGGCAGCGCGGCGCGCGCCGGCACGTCGCTCGACTCGCCGGCCTTGCCGGCCTCCGCTCCCGCCGCCGCCGCGCTCTTCTTCGCGGTCTCGTCCGCGGCGGCGCGCATCGCGTAGGCGACGCCTCCCATCGCGCAGGACAGGATCAGGAAGGGCAGCGACGGCAGGCCCGGCAGGATCGCGAAGCCGACCAGGATCGCCGCCACCGTCCCGAGCACGCGCGGGTTGAGCAGCAGCTGGGAGGTGACCTCGCTGCCGAGGTCGGTGCCCGACGCGGCGCGCGTGACGATGATGCCCGCCGCGGTGGAGACGAGCAGCGCCGGCATCTGCGAGACCAGGCCGTCGCCGATGGTCAGCGTCGTGTAGATCTGCGCCGCGTCCTGGATGCCGAGCCCGCCCTGCAGGACTCCGATGATCAGGCCGCCGACGATGTTGATGCCGGCGATCAGCACCCCGGCGATCGCGTCGCCGCGGACGAACTTCGAGGCGCCGTCCATCGCGCCGTAGAAGTCGGCCTCGGCCTCGATCGCGCGCCGGCGCTCGCGCGCCTCGCGCTCCGAGAGCAGCCCCGCGTTGAGCTCGGCGTCGACCGCGAGCTGCTTGCCGGGCATCGCGTCCAGGGTGAAGCGCGCCGCGACCTCGGCGATGCGGCCCGCACCCTTGGTGATCACGACGAAGTTGATCACCACCAGGATCAGGAAGATCACCGTGCCGACGACGTAGCTGCCGCCGACGACGAAGTTGCCGAACGCCTGGATGACGTGGCCCGCCGCCCCGGGCCCCTCCGCGCCCCGTCCGAGGATCAGGCGGGTCGAGGCGACGTTCAGCGACAGGCGGAACAGCGTCAAGACCAGCAGCACCGACGGGAAGGTCGAGAACTCGAGCGGCCGCAGCGTGTAGATGGCCAGCAGCAGGACCATCAGCGAGAGCGAGATGTTGAGCGCGAGGAAGAGGTCGAGGACGCCCGTCGGGACCGGGATGACCATCAGCATGATCACCACGACGAAGGCGATCGGCAGCAGGACCTCGCCTCCGGACAGGATGCGCTTCAGCCAGCTCGTCGGTGCGCTCGGCATCGCTCAGCCCGCCCTCTTCGCCTGCAGCCCGTAGATGTAGGCCAGCACCTCGGCGACGGCGCGGTAGAGCGTCGCCGGGATCTCGCTGCCCACCTTCACGCCGCGGTAGAGCGCCCGCGCGAGGCTGCGGCGCTCGACGATCGGCACGCCGCTCGCGCGCGCGAGCTGCTTGATGCGCTCGGCGACCTCGTCGACGCCCTTCGCGACGACGCGCGGCGCGCCGCTCTCGTCGCCCCGATAGCGCAGCGCGACCGCGAAGTGCGTCGGGTTGGTGATCACCACGTCCGCGGTCGCGACCTCGCTCAGCATGCGGTTGCCGGAGAGGTCGCGATAGGCGCGCTTCATGCGCTGGCGCAGCTTCGGATCGCCCTCCGACTGCCGCATCTCGTCCTTGATTTCCTGACGCGACATGCGGAGGTTCTGCTGGTGCTGGCGGCGCTGCCAGAGGTAGTCGAGGCCCGCGAGCACGGCGAGGGTGGCGCCGACCCAGGTGAGCATGCGCACCAGCTCCTGTGCGCCCGTGCCGAGGATCTCGCTCGGCGACGACAGCCCGATCGCCGGCAGGCTCATCCGCGTGGACAGCACGACCTTCCACGCGACCCAGGAGACGACGCCGATCTTGACGACGTTCTTCAGCAGGTCGACGAGGCCGCGGCGCGAGAAGATGCGCTGGAACCCGGTCGCGGGCGAGATGCGCGAGCCTTTCGGCAGCAGGAGCTGGGGGTACCAGCCGACGCCGACCTGGGCGACGTTGCTCACCGTGCCGGCGAGCGCCATCGCGACGATCACCGGCAGCGTCGCGGCGACCACCACCGCGCCTGCGTCCCACAACGCGTGGCCGACCGCAGCGGGCGTCATGTCCTCGGCGCTCAGCCGCAGCAGGCTGCGGCGCATCGCCTCGCGCAGGTCGCCGGCGGTCGCACCACCCCACTGCGACATCGCGAACACGCCGGTCAGCAGCACGGTCGCCGCCGTGACCTCCGCGGAGCGCGCGATCTGACCCTCTTCGCGGGCCTTCTCGCGCCTCCGTGGAGTCGGTTCTTCGGTCTTGCTGGCGAGATCTTCTTCGGCCATGGCGTCAGACCAGGACGTCGATCACCGCGCCGAGGCTCTGCCCCAGGTTGGCGAACGCGCCCTCGAGGAGCCGCAGCGCGAACGGCTGCGAGAGGGCGAGGATGAAGAAGCCCGCCGCGACGTTGATCGGGAAGCCGACCACCATCACGTTCAGCTGCGGCACGAGCTTGCCGAGGGCGCCGAGGCCCGCGTTGACCAGCAGCACCAGGATCAGGACCGGTGCGGCGAGCTTGAGCGCGAGGACGAACAGCTGCCCGGCGAACGACACCGCCATCCCGAAGCCGGCGGCGGCGATGCCGGTGGCCCCGGGCGGCACCCTGCGGAAGCTCTCCGCGACGGCCTCGATCAGCAGGTGGTGTCCGTCCACGGCGAGGAACAGCAGCAGCGCGAAGGCGCCCTGCCACTGCGCGAGCACGACCACGCGGTCGTGGCTCTGCGGGTCGATCAGGCTCGCCATGCCGAGGCCCATCTGCATGCCCGCGAGCTCGCCGGCCATCTGCACCGCACCGAACACCAGCTGCGCGACCAGACCGAGCAGCAGCCCGATCGCCGTCTCGACCGCGATCGCGAGCAGCAGCTCGACCGTCGAGTCGAGCGCCGGCAGCGCACTCGATCCGTGCGCGATCGTCGGCAGCATCGCGAGCGAGAGAAAGACGACGAGCGCGATGCGCACGCGTGCCGGCACCATGCGCGATCCGAGCACCGGCGCCAGCACCGCGAGCCCGACGACCCGCGCGAGCACCAGCACCAGCGCGACCACGCGCTCCGGCGCGAGCAGGCTCGCCAGCTCGCTCAACGCGTGACCCCCGGAATCGCCTCGAAGAGAGCCGTCGTGTAGTTGATCAGCTTCTGCAGCATCCACGGCCCGAAGAGCGCGATCGCGAGCACCGTGGCGGCGATCTTCGGGATGAAGATCAGCGTCATCTCGTTGATCTGCGTCAGCGCCTGGAAGACCGCGACGACGAGCCCTGCGATCAGCCCGAACAGCAGGACCGGGCCCGCGAGGATCAGGGTGATCTCGAGCGCGTTGCGACCCAGCTGCAGGACCATCTCCGGCGTCATGCGCGTCTCCTCAGTGGAAGCTCTTGACGAGCGCGCTGACGAGCAGGTTCCAGCCGTCGACCAGCACGAAGATCATCAGCTTGAACGGCAACGAGATCAGCACCGGGGGCAGCGTGATCATGCCCATCGAGGTCAGGATCGCCGCCACGACCATGTCGAGGACGAGGAACGGGATGTAGACCATGAAGCTGATCTGGAAGGCGCTCTTCAGCTCCGAGATGAGGAACGCCGGGATCACGACGTCGGCCGGGACGTCCGCCGCGGTCGCCGGACGCGCGCCGCCGTTGATGCCGAGGAAGAGCGCCAGGTCCTTCTCGCGCGTCTGGCGCAGCATGAACGCGCGCAGCGGCTCGAAGCCCCGCAGCATCGCCTCGCTCGGCGGCAGCGTCTCCTCGAGGTAGGGCTCGACCGCCTCGCGGTTGATCTCGCGGAAGGTCGGCATCATCACGAAGAACGTCAGGAAGAGCGCCAGCGCGAGGATCACCTGGTTCGGCGGCATCTGCTGCGTACCGACCGCCTGGCGCACGAACGCGAGCACGATCACGATGCGGACGAAGGCCGACAGGCCGATCAGCATCGCGGGTGCGAACGACAGCAGCGTGAACAGGACGACGAGCTGGATGCCGGTGCTCCAGCGATCGCTGTCCGTGCCGAGGTCGACCGCCACGCTCGGTCCGGTCGCCGCCTGGACGGTGAGCGCCCCGAGCAGCAGGCCGGCGAAGAACGCGACCGTCGCCGCGAGCACGAGCGTCGTACGGAAGCGGCGCGGCGCCGCCTCGGCCGCGGCGATGCCGGACGCCCGCGCGTCGAGCGGCGCACTCTCGAGCTCGGCCTCGGCCACGCTCAGGCGCTCTGCTCGACCCATACGCTCTCCGGCGCCTCGTCCGCGCCCGTCACGCCTTCGAGCGTGCCGCTCGCGTGCGGCGCGACGCGTGCGAGGCACGCGATGCGCTCGTCGGTCATGCCGAGCAGGAAGCGCTCGCGCTCCACCTCGACCAGCGCGAGCAGGCGCTTGCCGCCGAGCCCGCGCACCGCGACCAGACGGATCGCGTCGCTGCCGCCGAGCGTGCCGCGCGAGCGTTGCCACCAGACCAGGGCGCCCACCAGCAGCGCCACCAGCGCCACCAGCGCGACGGTCGAGAAGTGCGCGTCGCTCGCGGCTTCCGTGATCATCGCAGCCGCTCCACGCGCTCGTTCGGGCTGACGACCTCGGTGAGCCGCACGCCGAAGCGCTCGTTCACCATCACCGCCTCGCCGCGCGCGACGGGCTTGCCGTTGATCAATACGTCGAGCGGCTCGCCGGCGAGCTTGCCGAGCTCGATCACCGCCCCCGACCCCAGCGCCAGGAGCTGGCGCACCGGCATGCGGACGCGCCCCAGCTCGACGGTCACCGACAGCGGCACGTCCAGCAGCAGGTCGAGGTTCTTGCGCTCGTCGTCGGGCGTCGCGGCGGCAGCCGCGGAAGGATCGTCAGGCACGGTGTCAGTCTCCCAGGTGGAGGTCCGCGGCGTCGAAGCCGAGGACGCGGACGGCATTGCGGCCGCGGCTCACGCCCGCGACCCCGGTCATGAGCGGCGTTCCCTCGACGCGCACCGGCAGCGGGTCCTCGCCGCGCGTCGGCAGGTGGAGGACGTCGCCGGCACGCAGGGCGAGCACCTGTCGCGCCGACAGCTCGATGCGCCCGAGGTCGGCCGACAGCACGACCTCGGTCTGCTCGACCGCGCCGCGCAGCGCGCCGAGCCAGGCGCGATCGACGCGCGGCACCAGCGACTTGCTGTCGTCGAGCCGGCCGCGCGCGGCTTCGAGCGTCGCCTGCGGCACGATGACGGTGAGGACTCCCGCCCCGCCGCCCAGGTCGCAGTCGGTCTCGAAGCCGACCACCAGCTCGTTCTGTCCGGCGATCTCGAGCAGCATCGGGTTGGGCTCGGTGCGCAGAAAGGTCGGCGTCACCTCGAGCAGCGGCGCGAAGCCCGCCGCAAAGGCGCCCAACACGCGCTTCGCGAGGCCCTCGATCGTGCGCTGCGCGATCGGCGACAGCTCGCGCTCGCCGACGTCGGGCGGCACGCGGCCGGGGCCGCCGAAGAGACGATCGACCATCTCGAACCCGAGCGCCGGCGGCACCAGCAGGAGCACCTCGCCGCCGAAGGGGGCGAGCGTGAAGATCGCCGGCACGGTGCCCGGCGAGATGCGGTTTCGCACCGTCAGGAAGTCGTGCGCGAAGCTGTCCTTGCGCTCGACGTTGACGCCGGTGTCGAACACGCCGCCGAGCTCGCGGCCGAGCTCGCGCACGAAGCGCTCGTGCACCAGCGACAGCGCCGGGAAGCGCTTGCGCGGGTTGTCGTCGCGCTCGACGACCAGCGACACCGGCTGCGCCTCGCCACGCGGTGCGGCCTGCGAGTCGACGGCGACCTCGCCGTCGGCCATGCCCCGCAGCAGGGCGTCGATCTCGTCCCGGGAGAGTGCGTCGGCCACGCGGCACCTCCTACTGGACGATGAACTCGGTGAAGTAGACCGACTTGACCGCGTCCTGCGCGAGGACGTGGTTGATGCGGTCGATGATGTCCTCGCGCAGCCGCTCCTTGCCCTCGGGGGTACGGATGTCCGCGAAGCTCTTGCTCGTGACGAGCGTCAGGATGACGTCGCGCGTCTGCGGCAGGCGCGCGTCGAACGCGACCGGCGGCTCGGCGCCGACGAACTCGACCTGGATCGACATCTTGAGGTAGCGCTGCACGTTCTCGTCGGCGAGGTTGGCGAGGAAGGGATCGAGTGGTCGCATCGAGCCGACGCCCGCGGACGCCTTGCCGTGTCCGCCGCCCGACTTGGCGCCGTGACCGGCGTCCGCGGCCTCTGCGTGCTCGTCCCCCTCGGCGTGCTCGCCGTCCGCGGTCTTGGCAGCGAACGGCAGCATGCCCATCCACCAGGCAGCCCCGCCGCCGCCCAGCAGGACGACGAGCAGCGCGAGGATGACGGGCAGCTTGCCCTTCTTCTTCGCGCCCTCTGCCCCCGCGGCGGCCGCCACCGTTCCGACACTCTCTGCTGCGGTCGACATCGCACCTCCCGTCGTGCGCGTCGCAGCCGCTCCGGCCCCTCGATCCGCGCCAGCGCGGCGAGCAGCAATGGGTGTGCCGCCGTCCGGCGGCGCGGTACGGAACCGCACCCCGACGCAACCCCACGTCGGCGTGCAGAACGCAGAGCGCCCCGCGCGGCGTCGGTGCCGCGCGGGGTCAAGTCTACAAACAAGGCTGTCAGGAAGCTGACAGCGCGGCGCGTGACCGGAGGCGCTGCGCGCCGCGCGGCTCGCGGCTACCGCACGATGTTGATGAGGTCGTTCAGCAGGCCGTCGCTCGTCGTGATGACGCGCGCGTTGGCCTGGAAGCTTCGCTGCAGCGAGATCAGGTCGACGAACTCGGAAGCGAGGTCCACGTTCGAGCGCTCGATCGCCGCACCGACCACGCTGCCGATCCCGCCCGCACCGGGCACCGAGACCGATGCCGCACCCGAGCCGGGCGAGTCGCGATAGAGGCCGTCGCCGAGCTCGATCAGGCCGTCGGGCGCCGCGAAGTCCGCAAGGCCGAGCCGATAGAGGGGGCGACTCTCGCCGTTGTCGAACACGCCGGTGATGATGCCGTCGGCGCTCACCGCGATCGCCTGCAGCTGCCCGGCACCGTAGCCGTTCGCGTCGGCCGCGACGCTCGAGGGGCTGCCGAACTGCGTCAAGCCGTCGAGGCCCTGGCCCGCGACGAACGGCGAGTTCGGGGTGCCGAAGTCGAAGCTGATCGTCTGCCCGGGGGCGGCGCCGACGAAGTCGGTGGTGACGTCGACCGGGGCGGGCGTCAGCAGCGAGCCGTCGGGGTTGAACGTGATCGCCGTGCTGGCCGGGGCGAGGATCGTCGGAACGCCCGCGGTTCCGCCCGCGACCTCGCTGCCGTCGACCGCGACGTTCACCACCCAGGCGTTCGGACCGGTCTTCGAGAAGAAGAGGGTCAGGTCGTGGCTCACGCCGAGCGAGTCGACCACCTTGACGGTCGTGCTCGCGTTGGCCGTCGCGTAGGCCGACTCCCAGCTCGTGCCGTCGAAGGGATTCGCCGGCACCTCGGCGGTGGCGTCGAGGTTGTTCTGTACCGCGACCGTCGTCGTCGCCGACGGCTGGCTGGTGGCGCCGTCGAAGGTGATGTCGGTCAGCGGCCCCACCGGGTTGCCCTGGGCGTCGATCGCGAAGCCCTGCAGGGGGAAGCCACCCTGCGTCGTCAGGGCACCGTCCGGGTTCAGGGTGAAGTTGCCCTTGCGCGTGTAGACCTGCGCGTCCCCGGCGCGGACGATGAAGAAGCCGTTGCCCTGGATCGCGATGTCGGTCGCGCGGCCGGTGCTCTCGATGCCGCCCTGCCCGAACGACCTGCTCACGCCTTGCAGGCGCGTGCCGAGCCCGACGCTGCCCGTGCCGACGCCGGCCAGCAGGTCGGAGAACTCCGAGCGGCTCCCCTTGAAGGCCGTGGTGTTGACGTTCGCGATGTTGTTGCCGGTGACGCTGAGCGCCTCGCCGGTGGCGATCAGACCGCTGCGCGCGATCGACAGTGCTCCGAGGATGGCCATGTCGTTGTGCTCCCGTTTCCGCCGTTGTCAGGCTGCCGCGGCGGCGGCGCGGACCTCGCGCACGTCGCCGAGAGGAATCTCGAGGTCGCCGATCCGTACGGTCGGCGGGTTGCTGGTCAGGTCGACGCCGGTCACGGTTCCGACGATGCGCGTCGTCACCTTGGCGGGCTGCGCGTCGCCGCTCTTCACCGTGACGCTGAGCCGGTAGTCGCCGTCGGCGAGGTTCGCGAGCGCGGAGACGTCGTCGAGGTCGATCGTGTGCGTGCCGGCGCCGATCATGCCCAGGTCGGCGCTGGACACGACGGTGCCGCTCGCGCTCCGCACCTCGACGCTCACGCTGCCGGACTCGGCGAGCGTGTACTCGAGCACCGACGCGTCGCCGCCGCTCACCGCGACCGCGTCGCCGTTGGCGGTCACGTCGCGGCCGAGGAGGCCGACCGGATCGAAGCTCGGCGCCGTGCCGTCGTCCTCGCCGAGCTCGGTCAGGCGCTGGTTGATCTGCATGAGCTGCTCGAGGCTCGAGAACTGCGCCAGCTGCGCCGAGAAGTCGGCGCTGTCGAGCGGGTTCAGCGGGTCCTGGTTCTGCAGCTGCGCGACCAGCAACGAGAGGAACTCGGTCTGCCCGAGCGCGTCGTTGCGCTTGACCGTGGCGCTCGTGCCGGTGGCAGCGGTGCTGCGTCCCGAGCCGTTGCTCTCGTTCGCGCTCGACGCCGCGCTCGCGATCGACGACAGCGCGCCGAGCGCCGTGGTCGCCGCGGTCGCGGCGAGTACCGGAGGAATCATCGTGTCATGCCCTCACGCTCAGGAGCCCGGTCACGGTGCGCGGCAGCGCTGCCGGCTCGTCGTCGACTTCGTCCGCGGCAGCGCGCGCGAAGGCCGCCTCGTAGGCGGCCCCGTCGTCCACCTCGCGGCGCGCCTCGCCGCTCGCGTCGCCGCCGACCCCGACGTCGACCAGGAAGCTCTCGAGCCGCACGTCGTTGCGCTCCAGCGCGGCCGCGAGCTGCGGCTGCTGCTGCGCCAGCAAGATGCGCGTGTGGTCGTGCTCGGTCATCACCTGCGCGCGCAGACCGCCGGCGCCGAAGCTGATGCGCACCTCGATGCGGCCCAGGCCCGCGGGCTCCAGGTCGAAGCGCAGCGCGGTCGCGCGCCGCGCCCCACCGAGCCGCTGGGCGCTGGCGACGCGTTCGATCCAGCCGGGCAGGCCGCCGCCTTCCGTCAGCGCCGCGCGCTGCGCGCCGCCCGCCGCTCGTGCGCCGCCGTCGGCCGTCGTGCGGTCGGGCACCACCGCCGCACCCGACGGGCGCGCCGTCGACTCGGGCGGCTCGAGCGTCGTGCGCGCAGGCTCGAGGCCGGCGCGCGCTTCGCCGCCCGCGGCCGCGGCAGGTCGCGTCCCGTGGCGTTCCGCGAAGCGCCCGTCGCCATCCCGTCCCGCCCGCGGATCGTCCGCGGCCGCGTCGTCGCCGCCGGGGGTCGACTGGCGACGCTCTGCCACGCTCTCCGGCGCAGACGCCGTCTTCCCCTCCGCGTCGGTCGACGCGTCGGGACTTGCGTCGGCAGCGCTCGCATCGCCCGCGTCGTGCGGTCGCGCCGTCACCGGGGCAGCGTTCCCGCCTACCGCCCCGGAGGTTGCGACGCGGTCCGGATCCGCAGGGGGTCCTGCTCCCTTCGGCCCCCCGGTGGTCGCGTGCTCGCCGGCCACCGGGGCAGTCGCCCCTTCGACGAGGGCGCCGGCCACGACTCCTCGCACGACGGCCCCACCATTCCGAGCGCCTGCCGTGGGCGGTCCCGCGGGAACCGCCGGCGCACCCTCCACCCCGCCGACGTCTGCTGCCGCGACCGACCCGTCCGTGCCGACGGCCGCGCCCTGTGGCCGAGCCACGACCGGCACGGTCGCGGCATCCGCCCCTTTCCCGACGGTGCCCGCCTCCGCGACCTGCGCGCCGGCCGCGGCCGCGAGCGCGGCCGCCTCGGACAGCTCGACCACCACGTCGCCGCCGGCTCCGACGCCGCCGTGAGCCGCGCCTGGAACGTCCACGAGATCCGGCGCGCCGTCGTCGCCGTCGTCGGCGATCTCGCCGCCGGCGAGGATCGTCGCGCTGCCGTCCGGGGTGGCGGCGCCCTGCAGGAGCGCGAGCAAGGCAAAGAATCCGGCCCCCGTGCCGCCGTCGCCCGTGGCGGCGCTCGCGTCCTTCGTTGCCGTCGCGTCGAACGGAGCCCCGCCCATGCCTTCGCAACCCACCCGCATCGGCTTCGTGCGCGGAGCAACCGGGGTGCCAGCGGGGCTCGTTGCGCCGCGATCGTCTCGGCGCAAGGAAAGCCGGGCGTTTCCGCGCGCGGCGCAGCGACGGCGGGCGGGCGGCCCGCGCACGCCGGGGCGGAGCGTGCAGCGTCCGCCGGTCGGCGCGCGGCAGAAAGCTCCCGGGCGGGGCAACTCCTGCCGGCGCACGCCGGTCTGCGCGAGCCCGATCAGCGCGACGCCGGTCTGGGCGACGCGTCAGCCGCGCGGCTTCGCAGCGTCCGCCACCGGGACGTGCCCGGCGAGCGAGCGCGTGAGACCGATCGCGCGCTCGCGGGTGAGAAGGGGCAGGATCTCGCCCACCTGCTTCTCCTTCATCCGCGTCAGGATGCGCAGCGCGGTCGCCTCGTCGAGCTGGTCGAGGATCGGCGCCGCGGCCGCCGGCTTCATCGCGCCGTACACCTTGGCGAGCGAGTCGGCGGCCTCGTCGGACGCGGCGCTGGTGCGCTCGAGCTCGTCCTTCAGCGTCTTCCCGACCTGCTCGAGGTGCGCGATCTTCTCGGTCACGTCCTTCTCGTAGAGCGCGAGCTTGTCCTCGCGTGCCGCGAGCGACTTCTCGCGCTCGTCGAGCTCGGACTGGCGGCGCGAGAGCGACTCGAGAAGCGCCTTCACGTCGGTCGCGCTGGCGTGCGTCGCGGCCTTCGCCTGCTCGCCACCCTCGGCGGTGCGCGGCTTCACCACCGCGAGCCCGGCTCCGGCGCCGGCCGCTTCGCCCGGCGCCCCCTGCGCCTGCGCGTCGCCGACCGCAGCCGAACCGCCCTGCCACCCGACACCGAGCGACGCGACCTTCAGCGCCAGCACCAGCACCAGCGCCCAGCGGAGCCGCTTGCCCGACCGCGCTCCCGTCGCCTCGACCGCTCGCTCGCTCGAAGTCGCCCCCGCGTCACGCACCACGTCCGTCCCCTCCCGACGCCTCGCGCGCGTGGCGCGCGAGCATCAGCTCGTCGAGCAGCCGCTCGGTCACGAGCGCCGCCTCCACCTCCGCCGCCACGCGGTGCCGCTCGGCGAGGAACTCGAGCTTGCGCTCCTCGCGGCGCTCGCGCGCGAGCACCTCGCGCTGGGTCGCGAGACGCGCGCGCGCCTCCGCGATCCCTCGGTCGAGCGCGCCCGCGCGCTCGACGAGCACCTCCTCGTAGGCGCGCGCCGTCTGGTAGCGCTCGACCTCCACGCCGCTGCCCGAGCCGAGCCGGTCGAGACCCTCCAGAACCTCACCGCGCTCGCGCTCGACGGCGGCCCGCGCGTCGCGCAGCCTCTCCTGCTCGCCCTCGATCAGCTGCAGCTCGAGCCGCCGCAGGCGGCAGAGCTGCCCGCGCAGGCGGAGCACGCGCTCGAGCCGGAAGCCGGCCATCGCTCAGCTCCCGCCCGCGAGCGCCGCGAGACGCGCGACGCTCTCGGGCGCGGTCGAGCGCTCGTCGAGCCCCTGGCGGAGAAACGCTCCGATGCGCTCGCGCATCGCCACCGCCTCGTCGATGCGCGGGTTCGCGCCGGCGGTGTAGGCGCCGATGTTGATCAGGTCCTCGGCGTCGCGGTAGGCGGCGAGCCAGGCGCGCACCCGCTGCGCCTGTGCGAGCTGCTCCTTCGGGGCGATGTCGTTCATCAGGCGCGAGATGCTGCGCAGCACGTCGATCGACGGGAAGTGTCCTTCGTCCGCGAGCGCGCGCGACAGCACGACGTGACCGTCGAGGAGGCCGCGCGTCGTGTCGGCGACGGGCTCGTTCATGTCGTCGCCTTCGACCAGCACCGTGTAGAGCCCGGTGATGCTGCCGTCCGTGGTCGCCCCCGCGCGCTCGAGCAGGCGCGGCAGCATCGTGAAGACCGAGGGCGTGTAGCCGCGCGACGACGGCGGCTCGCCGATCGACAGGCCGACCTCGCGCTGCGCCATGGCGAGCCGTGTGAGCGAGTCCATCATCAGCATCACGTCGAGCCCCTGGTCGCGGAAGTGCTCGGCGATCGCGGTCGCGAGGAAGGCGCCGCGGATGCGCACCAGCGGCGGCTGATCCGAGGTCGCGACGACCACGACCGAGCGCGCGAGGCCCTCCGGTCCGAGGTCGCGCTCGAGGAACTCGCGCACTTCGCGGCCGCGCTCGCCGATCAGCGCCACCACGTTGATCTGCGCGCGGGTCGCACGCGCGATCATTCCGAGCAGCGAGCTCTTGCCCACGCCGGATCCGGCGAAGATCCCCAGGCGCTGGCCGCGCCCGCAGGTGAGCATCGCGTCGATCGCGCGCACGCCGAGCTCGAGCGGCTCGCGGATCGGCGCGCGCTCGAGCGGGTTGATCACGCGACCGTGCAGCGCGACCTGGCGGTCGAGCTGCAGCGGCCCCGCGTCGTCGAGCGGCGCCCCGAGGCCGTCGATCACGCGCCCCAGCATCGACTGGCCGACGCCGATGAACTGCCGCTCGCGGTTCACGACGATGCGGTTCCCGGGCTCGATTCCGCTCACGTCGCCGAGCGGCATCAGCAGGACGCGGTTCTTGCGAAAGCCGACGACCTCCGCTGGGACGACCGGGCGACCGTTGCGGCGCTCGATCGAGCACAGGCCGCCGATCGGCAGACCCGGTCCGTTGCCCTCGATGACCAGGCCGATCACGTCGGTGACGCGGCCGCTGACCCGCACGGGGTCGATGCCGCGCAGGCGCGAGACGGCGCCGGCGAAGTCGAGCTCGGTCATGCGCGCGGCCCCGTCGTCACCGGCTCAGGCCGGCTCCGCGAGCGCGCCGCGGATGGTGGTGATCTGGCTGTCGACGCCGAGGTCGAGATCGCCGTACGACGTCTCGACCACGCAGCCGCTCGGCGGCAGCGCCGGGTCCTCGAGCAGCTCCAGCTCCTTCACCCCGTCGAGCTCCGCGCGCAGCTCGGCGAGGTGCTCGACGAGGAAGTCGTGCAGCGGAGCCGCGACCCGGATGCGGATGTGGTCACGGTCCACCGCGCGCTGCACGCCGTCGCGGATCAGCTCGATCCAGTGCTCGGGGTGCTGCTCGAGCTCGCGGTCGACGACCTTGCGCGCGACCTCCAGCGACAGATCCAGCAGCTCGGACTGGTAGCGCTCGAGCATGCCGCGGCGGAAGCGCGTCAGCTCGGCGATCGCCTCGCCGAGCCCCTGCACGAGGTGCGCGAGGTCGGCCTCGGCCTGCGCCTTCCCCTCGCTGACGCCGCGCGCGTACGCGGCCTGCTCCAGGGCCGCCCGCTCCTCGGCGACGCGTCGCTCGTCCTCGGCGGTGTCGACCGGAGGGCGCGGGTTCAGGTCGGGAAACGGACCGCCCACGGGTGGGCGCACCGCGTCGACGGACGTGCCGGCGGCGAGCGGTGCGAAGCCGAGCTTGCCGAGCAGCGACGGCATCAGCGGCTCAAACGAGGACATCGCCGCCACCTCCCGCCATCACGATCTTGCCGTCCGCCTGCAGCTCGCGCAGCGTCGCGATGATGCGCTGCTGCGCCGCCTCGACCTCGGAGAGACGCACCGGCCCGAGCGAGCCCATGTCCTCCTTCAGGATCTCCGCGGCGCGGCTCGAGATGTTGGAGAAGATCTTCTCGCTGAGCACCGGCGAGGCGGTCTTGAGTGCGAACAGCAGGTCCTCGCGCGGCACCTCCTTGAGCAGCGTCTGCAGGCTGCGCGCCTCGAGCTTCAGGCAGTCGTCGAAGGTGAAGGTGAGCGCGCGGATCTTCTGGCAGAGCTCCGCGTCGCGCTCCTCGATCACGCCGAGGATCTTGCCCTCGAGCTCGCCGCCCAGGTGATTGACGATCTCCGCGACCGCACGCACGCCGCCGACCGAGCTGCCGGCCGGGCGCGCGAGCCCGCGGAGCTGCGTCGCGAGCACCGCGCCCACCTCGCCGTGCAGTCCCGCAGGAACGCTCTCGATGCGAGCCATGCGCTCGACCACGTCGGCCTGCAGCGTCTCGGGCAGGCGCGTGATCGCCTGTGCGGCGCGACCGGCGTCGAGGTGCGCGAGGATCAGCGCCGCGACCTGCGGGTGCTCGGTCTCGAGCAGCGTGGCGAGGCCGGGTGGCGGGACGCCGTCGAGCGCGTCGGTGAGGCTCGTGTCCTCGATCACGCGCTGCTCGAGGTCGGCGAGCGCGTCCGGTCCCTTGCCCTTCTCCTGCTGCGCCGCCTGCGTGCGACTGAGCAACGCCATCGCGAACTCGCGTCCGTCGACGGCGAGGCTCGGGTTCTGGCTCAGCAGCTCGGCGAACTCCTTGTTCACCGACTCGAGCCGGTCGGCGCCGACGCTCTTCACCCGCGCCACCGCCTGCACGACCCGGCGCACCTCGTCCTCGGCGAGGTGGCGCATCACCTCCGTCGCCACGTCGGGTCCGAGCGACAGCAGCAGCACCGCCGCCTTCTCGGGACCCGTCAACACCTCGGTGCTGCTCATGCCTGCCGCTCCGCCTCCACCCACTGCCGGATCACCATCGCCGTCTGCTGCGGATTGCTGCGCGCGATCTCGCCGACGTCGCGCTGGAAGTCGCTGGGCTGCGGCAGCGCCACCTGCTCGACCGCGGCCACCAGCTCGCGCGGCGGACGCGCCGGCGTGCGGCTCACCATCGCGAGCAGGAACGGCCGGACGACCATCAGGCTCACGATCAGGAAGAGCAGCACGCCCACGCCGCGCCAGATCGCATCCGAGAAGTCGCCGATGCGCGCCAGCAGCCCGGGCGCCTCCGGGACGTCGCCGATCGGATTCTCGAACGGCGCGCTCAGCACCTCGATCTGGTCGCCGCGCTCCTCGCTGAAGCCGACGACGCGCTTCACCAGCTCCTTGTAGCGGTCGAGCTCCTCCTGGGAGCGGGGCACGAGCTGCCTCGCCTCGCCCTCGCCCTTGCTGACGCCGTCGATCAGGACGGCGACGGAGAGCTTGCGGATCCCGCCCATCGGCTCGACGCGGCGGCTGGTGACGCGGCTCACCTCGTAGCTGATGGTCGCGTCCTCGCGCTGCGACGACGGCCCCTCCTCCTTCGGCGCCGCGGTCTCGTTGCTGAGCGTCGCGTTGACCCCGGGCGTCCCCGAGGCGCCGCTGCTCGCGCTGGTCTCGACGTTGCGCTTCTCGGTCTTGATCGCGCTCCGGTCGGGGTCGACCAGCTCCTCGGTGCGCTCGACCTGCGCCAGGTCGAGGGTCGCGGTGACGCGCGCCACCGCGTGCCCCGGGCCGAGCGCACGCTCGAGCAGGCTCTCGATGCGCTCCACGTACTCCTGCTCGATCTCGCTCTGGTAGCTGCGCATCGCGTCGGCCGGGCCGCGCTCGCGTGCCTGTCCGCGGTCCGACGACAGGACCTGCCCGCTCACGTCGACGATCGTCACCTCGCTGGGGGAGAGCCGCTCGACGCTCGACGCCACCAGGTTCGCGACCCCGCTCACCTGCTCGGGCGTCAAGCTACGCCCGGGCTTCAGCTTCAGCACCACCGACGCCGACGGGCGACGGTCCTCGGTGACGAACAGGGAGCGCTCGGGCAGGGCCAGGTGGACGCGGGCCGCCTCGACCGCCGACAGGCTCATGATCGTCCGCGCGAGCTCCCCCTGCAGCGCGCGCTGGAAATCGAGGCGCTGCACGAAGTCGGTCATGCCGAGCGACTGCTTGTCGAAGATCTCGAAGCCGACGCTGCCGCCCTGGGGCATTCCGCGCGCCGCGAGCGCCATGCGCGCCTCGTAGAGCGACGACTTCGACACCTCGATCGACGAGCCGTCGTCCGTGATCCGGTACGGGATCTTCTGGCCCTTCAGGTACTCGACCACGCCCGCGGCATCGCCGGGGTCGAGCTTCGAGAACAGCGTCGCGTACTGCGGGCGCTGCACCCAGACCAGCAGGCCGAAGGTCGCCGCGAGCACGGCCACCGAGAGTCCGAGGAAGGACGCCCGCCGCGCCGGCGGCAAGCCCGCGAGGAAGTCGCGCAACTGCAGGAGAAGGGTTCGTGCACGGTTCATGAAATCGCCCGGTCAAGCGGTCTGGTGGTCGTTCGGTCGGAGTCGAGTGTCGTCGAAACAGGTGGCGCTACGCGGCGCCGCGTCGCGGGCGTGGCACTACACCTGGATGCGCATCACCTCCTGGTAGGCCTCGACGATCTTGTTGCGCACCTGCATCATCAGCTTGAAGGACACGGAGGCTTCCTCCATCGCGATCATGGTGTCGTGCAGGCTCGCCTCGCCCGTGGTGGCGAGCGCCGAGATCGAGGCGTCGGCCTTCTGCTGCAAGCGGTTCACCTCGGTGATCGAGTCCTTGAGAACGCCCGCGAATCCGCCGCCGGCCTTGTCCGTCGCCTTCGCGGCCGCGCCCGGCCCCTCGAGCTCCGCGGGACCGCGTACGGGAAGCACGTCGTTGATCGTCATGGCGCTCAGCCCTGACCGATCTCGAGCGCCGCCTGCAGCACCCGCTTGGTCGCGTTGATCGCGGCGACGTTCGCCTCGTAGGCGCGCGTCGCGGACATCAGGTCGACCATCTCCGTCACCACGTTGACGTTCGGCAGCGCGAGGTAGCCGTCCTCGTCGGCGTGCGGGTGTCCGGGGTCGTACGACTGGCGGAACGGCGTCTGGTCCTCGACGACGCGCGCGACCTTGACGGCCGCACCCTGGCCGCCCTCGGCGGTCAGCAGTCCGTCGAAGCCGTTCTGCGGTACCGACTGGAGCACCACGTCCTGGCGGCGGTACGCACCGCCCTCCGGGGTCGACGTGCTCTGCGCGTTCGCCAGGTTGGCGGAGATGACGTCCATGCGCAGGCGGTGCGCGGTGAGCCCGCTCGCGCTGATTCCGAAGACTCCGGCGAGGCCCATCAGCGCAGCTCCGCGATGGTCTCTTTGAGACCGGCGTACTTCTTGGCGAGAATCCGCGACAGCGTGACGATGCGGAAGGCGTTGTCCGAGAGCCGTGTCGTCTCGAGATCGAGGTCGACCGAGTTGCCGTCGAGCTTCACCGGCGTCGACCGGTCGACGACGACCTCGGCCCGGCTCGCGGCGGCTCGACCGTCGCCGGCGAAGGCGCGCTCGAGCGCATCGTGGAACGCCACGTCGCGAGCCCGATAGCCGGGCGTCTCGACGTTCGCGAGGTTCTCGCTGATCACCCGGTGGCGCTGCTGGTGCATCTCGAGCGCACCCGCGAGGCCACCCAGCACGTTGCTGAAGATCTGCATGCTCGCCCCCTTCTCCGTGCCCGTCCGTCCAGCGGCCGTGCCGCTGCAATCTCCGTTCCCGCTCCCGTCTCCGTCGGTGCCGCTGGCCGGAGCCGGTGCGCGCCACGTGCCGGCGCGTTGCAGACCGCTGCCACCGCGCGCCAGGCGTCCCTCGCGGGCGCCACCCGGCAGCTTCTTCCGCGCTTCGCGCAGCGGCCGTCGCGCGCTCACGATAGGCTCGCCTGCATGGTCCCGCAGGTGCGGTACTCCGCCAGCTTGTTGCGCAGGGTCCGCACGCTGATGCCCAGCATGCGCGCCGCGTGGCTGCGGTTGTTGTTGGTGCGCTCGAGCGTCTCGAAGATGAGCTGGCGCTCGACCTCGTGCACCGTGCGTCCGGCGAGCGAGCGCGCCGCCTCGACGATCGGCACCTCGACCGGCTCCTCGTCGAGCTGCAGGTCGCTCGCGCGGATCACCGGCCCGCTCGCCAGCAGCACCGCGCGCTCGATCACGTGCTCGAGCTCGCGCACGTTGCCCGGCCAGGAGTACGCGCGCAGCCGGGCGCGCGCGGCGGCGTCCACCGAGAGCTCGCGCCCCGCCGCGAAGCGGCTGCAGAAGTGATCGATCAGCGCATCGATCTCGTCGCCGCGCTCGCGCAGCGGCGGCAGGGTGAGCGGCACCACGTGCAGCCGGTAGTAGAGGTCGCGGCGGAACGTGCCGGCGGCCACCATGTCGCGCAGGTCGCGGTTCGTCGTCGCCACCACGCGGGCGTCGATCGGCACCGGGCGGCTGCCTCCCAGGCGGTCGACCTCGTGCTCCTGCAGCACGCGGAGCAGCTTCGCCTGCAGCACGGGCTCCATCTCGCTGATCTCGTCGAGCAGGATGGTGCCGCGGTTCGCGAGCTCGAACTTGCCGAGCTTGCGCCCGATCGCGCCGGTGAAGGCACCGCGCTCGTGGCCGAAGAGCTCGCTCTCGAGCAGCTCGCGCGGCAGCGCGGCGCAGTTCACCGCGACGAAGGGCTGCTGGCGTCGCGGCCCGACCGCGTGGATGTGACGCGCGAGCAGCTCCTTGCCGGTGCCGCTCTCGCCGGCGATCAGGACGGCGGCGCGGCTGCCCGCCACCGCGTCGGCCACGTGCAGCACGCGCGCCATCGCCGCCGAGCGGCTGACGATCGGCCGCGCGCACGAGGTACCCGGCGCCGCTGCGGCGGTGCCCGCCTCGACGCCGTCCGGCGCGCAGCCGCGCGGCTCCTGCTCGTCGAGCAGACCCCGCACGAGGTGCAGCACCTCCTGCGGCGAGAAGGGCTTGGTGAGGAACTCGCGCGCCCCGGCCTTCATCGCCGCCACCGCGTCCTCGACCGTGCCGTACGCCGTCATCACGATCATCGGCAGGCCGGGGTGACGCGCGCGCACCGCGCCGAGCAGCTCGGTGCCGCTCATGCCGGGCATGCGCATGTCGCTCAGCACCAGCGCGTGGCGTTCGCGCCCGAGCGCCTCGAGCGCCGCACCGCCGCCGTCGACCGCCGTGACGGCGAAGCCGGCGCGTTCGAGCACCTCGCTGAGCCCGAGCCGCATGCTGCTCTCGTCGTCGACCACCAGAATCCTGTCCATTCCTTCACCTCGACTCATCTGCTCGACCCCGTCTCGACCGCAGCACCCGCGTCCGGGAACGGCAGGCTCACGACGAAGCGCGCGCCCACCTCGCTCGGCTCGAGCGTCAGGTTTCCCCCGTGCGCCAGGACCGCCGTGCGCGACACGGCGAGGCCGAGCCCGGTGCCGCGCTCCTTGGTCGTGAAGAAGGGATCGAAGATCTTGCTCTCGCTGTCGCGCGGGATGCCGGGACCGGTGTCCGCGACGACGAGCCGCAGGCGCTCGCCCTCCTCCGCGTGCACCTCCACCGTCAACGTGCCGCGCTCGCCCATCGCCTCGCCGGCGTTGCGCAGCAGGTTGAGCAGCACCTGCGTCAGAAGCCCACGGTCGAGCCACCAGAAGAGCTCGCGCGCGTCGGGCAGCCGCACGCGGATCGCCGCGTGCAGCGACGGCCCGACCACGGCGAAGGCGTCCTCGATCACGCCACCGACGCTGCTCCACGCGAGCTTCGGGTCCGGCATGCGGCCGTACTCGAGGATGTTCGACACCAGATGGTTCAGGTCCTGGATGCCGCGCGCGACCTGCTGCGCGAGGCGGTGCGCGCGCGGCTGCGTCGCGAGCTCGTCGATCAGGAGCCGCGTGAACAGCTCCATGCCGCCCAGCGGATTGCGCACCTCGTGCGCGAGCGTCGCGGCCATCTCGCCCATCGCCGCGAGCCGGCTCTGACGGAGCGCCTGCAGCTCGAGGTTGCGCTCGCGCTCGAGGCTCGCGACCAGCGCGCGCTGCTTCTGCGCCAGCTGGCTGCGCAGCTCACCGGCCTGCCGGCGGAGCAGCTGGTACTCGCGCTCGAGGCTCGCGGTCGCGTCGGTGAAGACGCGGAACGCGTCGTGCAGCTCGGCGATCTGGTCGTGGCTCTGCGTCCCGGTCACGGTCTCGCTCCCCCGGCGGTGGTGGCGACCACCTCGTCGTAGATCCGCCCGACCGCCGCGAGCCGGCGGGCCAGCGGATCGTCGTCGGTGGGTGGCGCTGCCGCCGGCGCGCTCGCGGGCCTGGCCGCGGTGCTCGCGGCCCCACCGACCTGCGCCTCACCGGCGGGCGCCGCCGCCGAGGCGAGGCGGGACGCGCGGTAGCCGGCGCCGGCCGCGGCCGGCTCGCCGGCATGTTCCTGCGCCAGCGTCGCGAACGCTGCGCGCGCGCTCGCCGGATCGCCGGTGGCCTCGGCCGCCTCGGCGAGGGCGCGCAGCGCGTCGGCCGCACGCGGCCCCTCGAGCGGTGGCAGCGCGGGGTCGAGCGCGCCGCGCGCGAGGCTCAGCGCGAGCGCGGGATCGGCCGACAGCAGCTCGCTCGCGAGCTCCACCGCCACCTCGCGCGCCAGCTCCGGGTCGCGTGGCGCGAGCTCGTCCTTCAGCGTCTCGGTCGCACCGCGCGCATCGCCCTTCGCCCCGCGTGCGCGGGCGCGCAGCGCGATCGCCCCGACGGGCGCGGTTTCGCTGCGCGCGGCCTCCCAGCGGTCGGCGACCGCGAGCGCCGCGTCGGCGTCGTCGCGCGTCAGCGCGAGCGCGCCCAGCTCCTCGAAGTACGCGTCGGGCAGCCGCGCGGGTGCGGTCGTCCCGATGCCGGCGAGGATGCCCTGCGCAGGGTCGAGCAGCCCGACGCGGCGCAGCGCGCGGGCGAGCAGCAGCTGGTCCGACACGGCAAGGCGGCGCGGGTCGAGCTTGCGCTCCGTCATGAGGCCGAGCGCTGCGACCTCGTTGCCGCCACGCAGCATCTCGCTCGCGGCGATCAGGTCGGCACGCTCGCGCGTCTGCAGCGCGTCCTCGATCGGCAGGTCGGCGAAGCGGCGCTCGGTCGGCGCGAGCTTGCCCTCGGCCGCGTCGCGCGCGGCGAGCGCCACGCGCGCGGTACGCGAGGCGCGCCGGCCGTGACTTCCCGCGGCGAGCCGCTCCTCGACGCGTCGCGCGGCGCGTGCGTCCCCGGCCGCGTCCTGCGCGCGCACCAGGTCGGCGAGCAGGAGCGGACGCTGGCGCTTCGGCAGGTCCTCTTCCAGCGGCGGCAGCGCGTCCGCGGCCCGCGTCGCCTCACCGCCCAGGATCATCGCGCGCGCCCGCAGCCACGCGGTCTCGCTGTCCTCGAGGATCGTCCGCGGGCACACCTTCGCGAGGCTCGCGAACGCCGCCGGGAAGGCGTCGCGCCGCTCCGCCTCCGCCGCCGCGTTGGCGCGCGCGCGCTCGGCGAGGCACGCGGTGATGCCGCCGGCGCGATCGCCCGCGGCCAGCAGCGGTGCGGTGTCCTGCTGTTCCCCGATCTGGCGCCACAGGTCCGCGAGCAGCACACCGGCGAACGGAGCGACGACGTCGTCCTTGCGACGCGACATCCGGTCGAGCTCGGGCGCGAAGCCGAGTGCGTAGTAGACCAGCGCCAGGTTGGCGCGCGCGCGCGCGGCGTCCGCGAAATCGGGGTACGTGCGCAGCGCCTGCTCGTAGGTGCTCACCGCCGGCAGGATCCAGCCCTCCCTCGCGCCACGCAGCAGCGCGACGTCGGCGTTCAGGAAGACCTCCGTCGGACCCGAGGGAGGGAGCGGGACGGCGGTCGGACCACTGCGCCCACGGTCGAGCAGGCCGGCGAGGTTCGCCGTGCCGAGATCGGCCACGTACACCCCGGCCTTGGGATCGGGCGCGCAGTACGCGACGCCGGAGCTGCGCCGCCAGCGGCAGACCAGCGTGTCGCTCGCCACCGGGTCCGTCGAGCCGGTGAGCACCGCCTCGGGATCGTCGGTCGCTGCGACCGTGGCGGTGAGCCCCCCGGTCTGCGCCGCGGCGGACGGCGCTGCAGGCGGACGGTGCGCGGCCGCGACCGCCGGCGCGACCGCCGGCGCAGCCGCCGCCCCGACTCCGGCGTCGCCCGCGCGCGTCATCGCCTTCGTCGTGCGGTCCGTACCGTCGATCTTCTTGCCGGCCCGTTCCAGAGCGGGCGCACTGGCGGCTCGGGCTTCCACCGCCGGCGCGCTCGCGGCTACGGCTTCCGGGGCCGGCGCGCTCGCGGCCGCCGAGTCGTCTGCAGGGCTGCGCGGCGGACCGATCTGCTCCGGCTCCGACTTCATCGCGGAGCTCGCTCGCGCCGGCACGTCGCCCCTGGTCGACGCACCGCTCTGCGCGACCGCCCCCGCCTTCCCGGCGCCGTCGCCGCTCGCGCTCGCCGCCGCGGGCCGCGGCGCCGTGCGCACATCCCGGCGCTCGACGGGCGCATCGCCGTGTAGCAAGTCGATCGTGAGCCGGGCCGGATTGCTCGACGCGAACGCGTGCACGCGCGTCACCGGCCGCGCCGACGCGATGCGCACCCGCACGTCGTCCCCTCCTGCATCGCTCACACGAACCTTGAGCTTGCCGTCGCCGCCGGCGGCCGCGTCGTCGAACTCCCGGCCCGCGATCGTCTCCGCCACCGCGACCCGCGGGATCACCACCTCGACGGTGCCGTCGGCGTGCCGGTCCGCCAGGGCACCCGCCACCGGGCCGTCGCTGAAGAGAACGATGCGGTCGCGATCGGAGAGGCTCAGGAAGTGCGGTGCGGAGGTGAGCCGGCTCGCGCCCTCCGCGCTGCCGGCGACGAGGAGGCTCCAGAGCAGCAGCAGGATGGAATGGGTCCGGGGCGCGAGCATGTCGGGGTGCCTTGACGGCACGGCCGGCGGAGCAAGCGTGGTGCCACGGGGCTCGTGGCGTGCGGGCTGCACATTCTGCCGCCCGCGCGGCAACCGTTACCCCGACCGGTCAGAAACTTGACCGCGCGCCGTCAGAGGACCGGCGCGCACGAGCGTCGGACGGCGACGAGGAGGGCCTTCGCCGGCTTCACGACAGCGCGTCGTCGCGCGCGGCCGCGCCGTGCCGCCGCGTCGCGACGGCGTCCCATCCACGCAGCATCGGCAGCAGACGCTCGGCGAGCAGCAGCCGCGTCGCCGTCCGGTCGCCGCGTCGCTGCGCGGCCAGCAGGTCTTCCGCGAGCGGCTCGAGGTCGGCCTGCGTGGTGAGCGCGTCGCCACCGGCGAGCTGGACGCTCTGCTGGTCGAGGATCAGCGCCAGCCGGAGCTCGTCGAGGGCCACCGCGAGGAGCTGCTGCGCCCGTGCCGTGTCACCGCGCCCGAGACCGTCGGTCGCCTGCTCGAGCCGGCCGACGATGACGCGCAGCGCGGCGCGCACGTCGTCGCGCAGGCGCGCCGCGAAGGCGGGCACGCTGCTGGTCGTCAGCGTCAGGCGCCGCACCCCCGCGGCCGGGCGGCGCGCGAAGCGGGCGCCGTCGCCGGCCGAGAAGACCTCGCCGTCGACCGCGATCTCGGTCAGGATCTCGTCCGGGTCCACGTGGACGCCCACCGCCTCGACCAGCTCGCCGATGGTCGCCCGCTCCGGCGCCAGCTCCACGACCTGACGGTCATTGACGAAGACTTGCATTCTCCACCTCGCGCGCCGCCGGCCTTCCGCCGAGCAGCGCCTGCATGCAGACGGCCGACCTCTCGAGGTCGCGATGGATCCGGGACGACTCCCGGGCGAGCTCGGCGAGCGACTCGCCGACCATGGTCTCCTTCTCGAACTGGAACATCTGCGTCAGCACCGCGACCTCCGGGTGCACGCGGCCGTGCTCGGCGATGCTGCGCTCGACGACCTCGATCTCGCGTCCTGCGCGCTCGATGGCCGGCAGCGTGGTCGCGTCGCCGGCTGCCAGCTCCCCGAGACGCGCGCCGAGCCGCGCGCCCTCGCTCGCGAGCTCGCGCAGTGCCGCGAACGCCGCCGTATCGAGCCCCGATGGGGCGACCGACGGCAGCGGCTCTCCGGCGAGCAGCGCCAGCCACGTCGCACGGTAGGCCGCGCGCAGGTGATCCTCCGGACGCGCCGCGACCGCCCCGAGCGCGCGGCATGCGAACAGCCCGCGCGCGTCGAACCCGGTCCGGAAGAGGCGGACCGGGCCGCTCCCGGCGCGAGTCGCGATCGCGTCGAGCGCGTCCCAGTCGCCCGCCAGGCGTGCGCGCGCCACCGCACAGACCAGCTCCGCGGACAGCGTGCGACGACAGAACGGGTCGAGGCAGCGCACCGCGTGGTCGCACGGCGCACAGGCGACGCCGGCGTGCAGCACCACGTGGTCCTCGCCGTACGGCCCGGTGTCGAACGGCAGCGCCGGTCCGAAGAAGAGCCCGACGACCGGCGTGCGTGTCGCCGCGGCCATGTGCATCGGACCGGTGTCCCCGGTCACGAGCAGGCTCGCGCGCTCGAGCAGCGCGCCCAGCTCGGCGACGCTCGTCCGCCCGCACAGGTCGACGACCTGCCCCGCGCTCGCCGTCGTCACGCGCAGCAGCTCCGCGGCGAGCGGCCGGTCGCCCTCGGCGCCGACCAGCGCGACGGCGCTGCCCGCGGCGACGACGTCCTCCGCGACGCGCGCGAACGCGTCGATCGGCCACTGCCGGATCGCGCGGCTCGCGCCGAGCTGCAGAGCGACCAGGCGCGTCCCGTCGGCGACGCCGGCCGCGCGCAGACGCTCCGCCACCGCGGCACGCGCGGCCTCGGCGATGGTGAAGGCGAGCCCGCCGTCGGGTGCGTCGAGGCAGCCGGCGACGCCGCGGTAGCAGTCGACCAGGTTGAACGGCGCGACCCGGCGGTTGAGGCACATCGTCGCGAACAGGCGCGCCCACGGGGTCTGGATCGCGCGGTGGCCGTCGCGCGTCATCGCCCAGCCGCGCACGTCGGGCACGTCGAGCAGCGACAGCAGCACGGCGCTCATCCGCGAGCTCGAGAAGTTGAGCGCCAGGTCGAAGCGCTCGGCGCGCAGCTCCGCGACCCAGCTTCGCACCAGACGATACGCCTCGCTCACCTTTCCCGGCCCCGCGAGCAGGAGGTGCCCGAGCTGGTCCAGGTCCAGACGATGCACGCGATCGACGCCGGGAATCGCCTCGCACACCTCGGCGAAGTTCTTCTCCGCGACCAGCGTGATCGACGCGCCGGGGTGCAGGCGACGCAGGCCGGCGATGGTCGGCGACGTCTGCAGCAGGTCGCCGAGCCGGGTCAGGTTGACGATCACGATGCGCCGCGCGCTCACGCCCGCGCCTCGCTCAGGTAGAGCTCCTGGAACTGGTGCAGGAAGAGGAACAGGGCCTCCTCCTCGCTCACGTCGCCCGCGTGCTCGGTGATGCCGCGCACCAGCGCGTCGAGCGTGAACGGCGTGCCGCCGGGGTGGCGCTCGAGCAGCTCGCGCAGCGCTCCCTCCTCGCGGGCCGCCATCTCGCCGAACGTCGGCGGACGTGCGCGTGCGGCGAGACGCTCCTCGTCCTGCGCGATCACCGCCGCGAGCAGCTCGCGCATGCGGTGCTCGTAGGTGTGCGCCGCGAGCGCACGCGCGCGGGCGCGCTGCGCGATCGCCTGCCGCTCGCCGGGGTGCGCGAGGTAGTGCCGGACCTGCTCGCGCATCTCCGCGACGCTCCGGGAAACGACCACCTCCTCTCCCGGCGCGAACAGCTCCGGCAGCAGGCGGCGCTCGTCCACCAGCTGGAAGGCACCGCAGCCGGCCAGCTCGAACGTGCGCGGGTTCACGAAGTCGCCCCGCGGGTCGACGTCGTCGTGATAGGTCGACGAGTGCAGGTTCAGGTTGACCTTGCTGGCGCTGAAGATGCGCACCGCGTCCTCGGTCGAGATGCGTGCCGCGTCGCGCTGGAGGACCCTCGCCAGCTCGCTCGCACCACCCCAGTCGCTGCCCCAGACGCGGAAGTCGAGATCGAGGAAGCGGCGAAACGCCTGCCGGCGGTTGCGGTAGCCGGCGCCGACGAACGACACGTCGCTGCCGAAGGCGTGCTGCTCGCTCGGCGTGAGCGCCATCGGACGGTGCTCGGTCGGGTCGAAGCCGCACGGCAGGTAGGCGACGCGCGCGTCCGTCACCGCACCGATCGCCGGCAGGCACTCGTCGGTCTGGATCGTCAGCACGTGGTCGTAGTGCGCCGCCACCTCGCGCCAGTAGGGGAAGCGACGGAAGTCCTCGACGAACCACAGCGCACGGATCGCTCCGGTGCGGCCGATCGCCTCGAGCGCGCGCACGTCGAGCGGCGCCTGAGCGAGCGCCAGCACGACGTCGGGTGCGTACGTCTCGCAGGCGGCCGCGACCCCGGCGCCGATCGCCGCGCACAGCCCGTTCTCGATCTCCGCACGGCGCTCGCGCCGGGCCGCGAACACCTCGACGCCGCCGAGCACCGGCGCGAAGCCGGAGAGATCGAGCAGGCGGCTCTCGTGGCCGAGCGACGTGAGGGCGCGGCTCGCGTAGCGCGCGATCGGCAGCGAGCCACCGGCGATCGGCGAGACGACGAGAATGCGCAGTCGCAGCCCGCTCGCGGCGGTCGCGAGGCGGAGCTTCTCGTGCAGGCCCCGGTGTCGCCCGTCGCCGCGCAGCAGCGACGCGGCATGGGCGAGCACGCGCGTCCGCCCGCCGTCCGCTCCGAGCACGCGCGGCAGGTCCTCGAGCGCGTCGGCATCGAGCACCTCGACGCGCGCCAGCAGCGCGCGCAGATCGCGCGCTTCGAGCGCGCACCGCCAAGTCGCCGGATCGGGCTCGACGATCGTGATCACGCCGTCGAAGCGTCCGGCGAGCGCCTCGACGTGGTAGCCCAGCCCGAGCCCGACGACGATCGCGCGGGTCGCACCCGTGCTGGCGAGCCGTTCGGCCGCAGCCCGCGCCCAGCGAACGCCGTCGGCGCGCGGATCGCCCGCGTGCTGCAGCGCGATGCCGTCGATCGTCAGCAGCGGGCTCCCGTCGCGCGAGCGCCCGAGCACGTGCGATGCGCCCGGCTCGGCCGCCGCGACGCGTGCGGCGAGCCGGGGCGCGCGCGCGCGAAGAGCCGCGCAGCTCTCGGCGAAGGTCGAGGTTCCGGCGTCCATCGGCACGGCGTGCGTGTGCAACCCGGATGCCAGCACGCCGGCACGTGTGGCCACCCCGCCGCACTCACGGTCGTCCGCGATGCGGGCACTTCCGTCCGCACGGAGGAAGGAACTGCCGGGTGCCGAGGTCGTCGCTAGGCGCGCTGCGAGGTGAGGCGCGGTGCTCCGCCGTCCGCGGCGCCGTACTCGCGGATCTGGCTGCGCGCGACGCGCATCCCGTCGAGGCGCGCCGCGGTGGCGGCGCGAGCGGCGAGCGCCGCCCGCACCAGCTCCGGCTGGCGGGTCGCGAGCGCCGACACCACGTCGTCGATCTCCTCCCAGAGCGGCAGCAGGGCCGGCTCGGCCGCGTCGCCGCGCGAGCGCTCGGACGCGAGCTCCGCGATCAGCGGCTTCAGGTCGCACTCGAGGGCGACGATGCGCGCCCCGAGCAGCGCGAGGTCGTGCTGCTCGGGAGCCTCGAGCGCGCCTTCGATCTCGTCGTAGGCGGCGCGCAGCGCCCGCCAGTGCTCCAGTGCAACCCGGCTCAGCGCTGCGAGGGCGGATTCAGGCCGCATCGCGCGCTCCGAGCTGCGGCACGCCCTGCGCCAGGATCATGCGGTACGAGTCGCCGATGATGCCGATCAGGTGCTGCACCTCCGCGACGTGCTGCGGGCTCTTCTGCACGTTCGCCTCGACCAGGTGCTCGAGCATGAAGCGGTAGAGTCGATCGAGCTGCTGGGCGATCTCGCCACCCGCCTTGTGGTCGAGGGTGTGCAGCAGCTCGGCGATCACCGCCTGCGCACGCCCGAGCTGGCTCACGAACTCCTCGATGCGCTCCGCGCGCAGCCCGGCCTCGGCCTGGGAAAGGAAGCGCTGCGCACCGTCGAACATCAGGAGGAGCAGACGGCCGCGGTCGGCGGTCGCGAACTGGGCCTGCTGGTACTGACCGGCAGAGCTCTGCTGGCTCACGAGCATGATCAGGAAGTCCTTCCGAGCGCGCTCAGCAGGAACGCACCCTGAGATTGGATTCGGCTCACGAGGAGCTCGAGGTTGGTGAAGGTGTCGCGCAGGTTCTGCTCGAACGCAGCCACCTGACGCTCGCCGGCCTCGATGCGGTCGCGCAGCGCATCGAGCGACGCGGTGACGCCCTTGCTGCGCAGCTCGAGCAGACCGCCGGCACCGGTGACGCCGCTCAGGTAGTCGTGCACGCGGTCGAACACACCACCGCTCGCGCCGTTGCCGCCGAAGAGCTCGCTGATCGACGACTCGTTCGAGCTCAGCGCGGCCTCGAGTGCGGCGCCGTCGAGCTTGAGCGTGCCGTCGCGCGTCGCGGTGATGCCGGCCTCGGCGAGCAGCGAGAAGTCACCGTCGAGGCCGTCGATCGCCGAGCTGATCGCGGTGCGGAGCCCGTCGACCACCGAGCGTACCGTGCCGTCGAACGCGAGCGGTCCCGCGGTGACGTCGCGATCGGTCGAGCTCGTGTCCTGCGTGACGGCGCTCTGCGCGTTGACGAAGGCGACCAGCTCGTTGAACGCCGTCACCACCGCCTCGACGTCCTTCTTGACGGTCGCGGTGTCGGTCGAGACGGTCACGTTGACCGGGCCGCCGGTCTTCTCGAGGCTCAGCGTGACGCCAGAGATCACGTCGTTGACGACGTTGCTCTCACGCGTGAACGGCGTCGCGAAGCCGCTCACGCTGAAGCTCGCGTTGGTCGCGTTCTGCGTCACGGCGACGCCGAGGCTGGTGTCGTCCGTCTCGATCGTCAGCTCGCTCGAGGTGCCGGCGTCGCGGCTCGCGAGACGCAGGCGGTAGTCGGGCGTCGACACGGTACCGAGGTTCACCACCGTCGCGCTGGCGCCGGCGCCGAGCGCGTTGATCGCGCTCGCGAGTCCTTCGAGCGTGGTGCTCGCGTCGATCGCGATCGACTGCAGATCGCCCGAGCCGACGCGGAAGGCAAAGGTGCCGGCGCCCGCGGCGACCGTCGCCGTTGCGCTCGCGACGCCGGTTGCGGAGGTGGCGACCGAGTTGCGCGCGAGGTCGTGCACCGTGATCTGCGTCGTGCCGTTCAGCGCGCCGCTGCCCGCGGTGGCGGTGAGGACCGTCGTGTCGCTGCTGGTCGCCTTGCGTGCGAGCGCGCTCGACGGGTCACGCAGCTTGTCCACCGCGGCGAGCACGTCGGCGAGCTTGGTACCGAAGCCGGCGAGCGCGCTCTGCCGGCTCTGCTGCTCGAGCTGCTCGATCTGCAGCAGCGCGACGCTGCGCCGCCGCTCCAGCGCCACCAGCTGGCTCACGATCTGGTTGGTGTCGAGCCCGGTCGCGAGCCCGCCGATGTTGATCGTCGCCATCTCCCGGCTCTAGCTTTCCTGATCCACGAACAGCCCCTTGGCGCCGCGCAGGCGCTTCAGGTGACGGACCCATTCTTCCGACGGGATCTGCCGGACCACCTCGCCGGTCGTGGCGTCGAGCACCTGTACGACGACGCGATCGATCTCCGGGTCCTTGCGAATGGCGAGCTGCTGCATGGGAAACTCTGGAATCGACGCGCGCTCCTGGACCGCGGCGCGGGCCACCTCTTCCTCCGCCGGGAGCTGCGCGCCACCGCGTGCGGTGGCGGAGGTGGGAGCCGCGGCGCGCGGGCGCCGCGGCTCCTCGACGACCGGACGGTCCACTCTCCTCGTTCCGAGCTCGCCGTTCGGCGTCGTCGTCTGATGTGGGTAGATCGTCATCCCCGTGCGATCTCGATAGCCTGGGAGGCTCGGCCTCCCAGGCTATCGAGCGTCCGTGGATTACCGCAGCAACTGCAGTGCCAGCGAGGGCTGCTGGTTGGCCTGGGCGAGGATCGCGACACCCGCCTGCTGCAGGATCGTGTTGCGCGTCAGGTTCGCGGTCTCCTCGGCCACGTCGGCGTCGCGGATACGCGACTCGGCGGACGAGAAGTTCTCGCGGGCGACGCGCAGGTTCTGGATCGCCGTGTTGAGCCGGCTCTCCACCGCGCCGAGCTGACCGCGGCGCTGCGCCACGTTCTGGATCGCGGTGCTGATCGAGCCGAGCGCCGACTGCGCGGCGGCCGCGGTCGACACCGACACGCTCGACAGGCCGACGCCGCTCGACGAGCCGTCGATGGTCGTGAACGAGATGCGACTGTTCGAGCTGCCGTCGAGGCCGACCTGCAGGTCGACGGTGGTGCCGGCCGACAGCAGGTTGACGCCGTTGAACGAGGTCGTGACCGAGATGCGGTCGACCTCGGAGACCAGCGCCGTGAACTCGGTCTGGATGGCGCTGCGCTGGGTGTCGCTGACGAGGCCGGTGGCCGACTGCGACGCGAGCTCGGAGAGGCGGGTCAGGATCTCGCCGACCTTGCCGAGCGCCTTCTCACCGACGCTGATCGCCGAGATTCCGTCGTTCGCGTTGCGGATCGCCTGGCTGGCGATGCGCACGTCGGCGCGCAGACGATCGGCGAGCGCGAGACCCGCGGCGTCGTCGGCCGCCGAGTTGATGCGCAGACCCGACGACAGTCGCTCGAGAGACTTGTTGAGGCTGCTCGACGAGGTCTCGAGGTGCCGCTGCGCGTTCAGCGACGGTACGTTGGTGAAGATGTTCAGAGCCATGCTGTCCTCCATGGGCTCGTAGCCCCGGACGTCCATGCCGGGCTCGGCCGATTTCGAAGGCGGCCTCCGGTTCACCCCGAACCGTCGTACCGCTCTTCGCTTCGCCCCGAGGTCGAGTCGTTGCCGTGAAAACTTGACGCGATTTCTCGTCGTCGCGCGCAGAATCTCGTCGCGGTGCGCAGAGACGATGCGGCCCGATGCGCGCTGCCATGCGCGGTTTGCCGCTCGCGACGCATTCCCGATAGTGTCCGCACCGCCATGGAGGGACGCCCCGCGTTTTACCTTCGTTCGCCACGCCTGACGCTGCTGGTCCTCGCCGTGGTGACGCTGTTCCTCGGCTACGCCGCGCGCACCATCCAGGTGGACAGCGCCATCGAGAACCTCCTGCCGCGCGACGACCCGGACCACGACTTCTACGAGGAGGCGCGGCGCACCTTCGGCAGCGAGGAGGCGACGGTGATCGGGCTGTTCGCCGACGACGTCTTCACGCCGGAGGCGCTGGCGGCGATCGACCGGCTGTCGGCCGAGCTCGCGAGCATCGACGGCGTCCGCGAGGTGCTCAGCCTGACCACCGTCAAGGGCGTCGAGGCGGATGGCGGCGCGGTGAGCGTCGGCCGCATGATGCGGGAGCTTCCGGCCGATGCGGCCGCGGCCAAGGCCTACCGCGACAAGATCCTCGCGTCCCCGCTGTACACCGGCAACCTGGTCTCCGCCGACGGCCGCGCGACCGCGATCGCGGTGCTGTTCGAGCCGCTGAGCGACGAGGAGTTCCTGCAGCGCGGGATCGAGGACCAGATCCGCGGGCACGTCGCACGTGTCGCGCACCTCGCGCCGGCGATCACCGGCATCCAGACGCTCAAGGTCCGGGGCGCACGACTCATGGAGCAGGACCTGACGCGCTTCGTGCCGCTCTCGATCCTGCTGGTGGTCGTCGTGCTCGCCTGGGAGTTCCGCACCCTGCGCGGGGTGCTGCTGCCGCTCGGCGCCGTCGTGGCGGGCGTCCTGTGGACCGTCGGGGCGATGGCGCTGTCCGACGTCAAGATCAACATGGGAACGCTGATCCTGCCGCCCCTGCTGATGGCCATCGGGGTCGCGTACGCGATCCACGTGCTGAGCCGCTACTACATCGAGCGGCGCGACGCCGAGTCGGTCGCGGAGGCGGTGGCGCGCACGGTGCGGCACATTCGCGTGCCCGCGAGCGTCGCCTGGGTCACGACGATCGTCGGCTGCGTCACGCTGATCTTCAACCCGATCCCGGCGATCCGCGACTTCGGCGTCTACTCGGTGATCGGCATCACCTCCATCTACGTCCTGTCGATCACCTTCATCCCGGCGATGCTGCTGCAGCTCCCCGACACCGGGCGAACGCCGCCGGGCGAGAAGGTCGACAGCCGCCTCACGGCCGCGCTCGGCCGGCTGTGCGAGCTGGCGGTGCGGCGGCGTCGGGTGATCCTGCCGGTGACCGCGCTGCTCTGCGTCGCCGGGCTCGTCGGCGCGAGCCAGATCCGGCTCGAGACCAACTACCTCGAGTTCTTCCACGAGCAGAGCGACGTGCGGCGGGACAACGCGCGCATCGGCGAGGCGCTCGGCGGCACGCAGCCGCTCTACCTGGTGTTCGACGGCGACGGCCCGAACACCATGCGGCGGCTCGACGTGCTCGAGGCGATCGCCGCGATCCAGGACATGGTCGCCAAGCAGGACGGGGTGGCGACCACGCTGTCGCTGGTCGACTACCTCGAGATCGTCGGCTCGGCGCTCAATCCCGAAGGCGGCGCGGCGCTTCCCGAGCGGCAGGCGGACGTCGACCAGCTCCTGCTGTTCGTCGACCCGGTCGAGCTCGCGCCGGTGGTGACGCGCGACTACGCGCGCGCGAACATGGTCATCGGCACCGACCTCGCGAGCTCGGGCGACATCGGTACCCTGATCGACCGCGTCGAGCAGTTCGCGCGGGCTCGGCTGCCGACGGGCGTCACGGCGCGCGCGACCGGGAACCTGGTGCTGCTGAACCGCTCGGCCGACGCGGTGGCGCAGGGCCAGATCAGCGGGCTCTGGCAGGTCTTCGTCGTGCTGCTCGTGCTGATGTCGTCGCTCTTCCTGTCGGTCCGCACGGGGCTCCTGTCGCTGGTGCCGAACGTGGTGCCGATCGTCGCCCTGTTCGGCCTCATGGGCTACGCAGGCATCGACCTCAACATCTCGACCAGCATGATCGCGGTGATCGCGATCGGCATCGCGGTCGACGACACGATCCACTACTTCAACGAGTTCAAGCTGCAGATCCAGGCGACCGGCGACACGCGGCGCGCGATCGTCGCGGTGGTGCGCACCGTCGGACGGCCGATCGTGTTCACCGCGGTCGCCCTGTCGTCGGGCTTCCTGATCCTGTGCCTGTCGAACTTCCAGCCGATCCGGCAGTTCGGCTTCCTGGCGAGCTTCACGATGGCGGCGGGTCTGGTGGCGGAGCTGCTCATGACGCCGGGGCTCGTCGTCAGCACGACCGTCATCACCCTGTGGGACCTGCTGTACGTCAAGCTCGGCCCGCGGCCGCACCGCGAGATCCCACTGTTCGAGGGGTTGCGACCGCTGCAGGCGCGCATCGTCGTGCTGATGGGACGGCTCACGTCCGCCGCACCGGGCGATTTCATCACCCGGCACGGCGAGATGAAGCCGGAGCTGTACGTGCTGCTCGGTGGCCGGGTCGGCGTGCGCCGCGAGGACGGCCACGTCGTGCTGCGCACGCTGTCGCGCGGCGACGTGCTCGGCGAGATGGGCCTCATCCGGCAGCGACCGCGCTCCGCGGACGTCGTCGCGCTCGAGCGCACCGAGTACCTGGTGCTCGACCAGGACTTCTTGACCCGCATCCAGCGTCGGCACCCGCGCATCGCCGCCCGGGTCTTCCTGAACCTGTCGCGCATCCTGAGCGACCGGCTCGAGAGCACGACCGACCAGCTAGTCGTCATTTCACAGAAAATCGGCTAGGAGACGCCGCTGGAGGGAGCGCTCGCATGACTGGCTACCGGACGAGAGGGAGAAGCACGATGGTCGAGCACGGCTTGAGAATCGTCGTCGTGGCGCTGGCGTTGACGACCTTTTCGTGGGCCGGCGCGGCGAGCGCGGCCGACGATGCGGGCGCGCTGGTCAAGCAGGCGGTCGACGCCCTGCCCAAGAAGCCGTTCACGGCGAAGCTCAAGCTGACGCCGGCGAGCCAGCCCGAGCGCGAGATCACCCTCGACCACAAGCTCGTCGGCGGCGCGCGTGCGAGCTACCTCGAGGTGACGGCACCCGAGGCGCTGTCGGGCATCCGCTTCCTCTTCCTCGAGCACCCGAACGGCCCGCCCGAGCAGTTCATCAAGATCGCAGCGGCGCGCAACGCCGTGCAGGTCAAGGACCAGGTTCGCAAGCAGCCGTTCCTCGAGTCGGACTTCTACGTGTCCGACCTGGTCGAGCCGCCGGTCGACGCCTACACCTACAAGTTCGTCGGCGAGGAAGAGCTGCTCGGCCGCAAGACCCGCCTGGTCGAGGCGGTGCCCAAGGACTCGGCGAACGAGATCTATGGCAAGACCGTCATCGCCATCGACCCGGTCGACCTGCTGATCCTGAAGCGCTCGTTCTACGACCTTAAGGGCAACCTGCAGAAGGTCTGGACGATCGACGAGGTGGAGAAGGTCGACGGCCTCTGGACCATCCGCGCGTCGACCATGACGACGGTCCCGGACAAGACGACCTCGACCCTGAAGACGCCCGAGATCCGCTACGGAGTCGAGCTGTCGGACTCGGTCTTCACCCCGGAGCACCTCCGGCGCTGATTCTCCGCCGGAGGGGAGCTCGGGTCCCCTCCGGCATTTCGCGCTTGCCGGCTCCCGGTCGCGGCCTCTACTGTGCTCGGAAACCTCTGCCCGAGCCGTCCCCGCCGCCATGCCGAAGCTGCTCGTCTTCCAGCACGCCGCCCAGGAGCCCCTGGGCACCCTCGATCCGCACCTCCGTCGGGAAGGATTCCGGATCCGCTACGTCAACTTCGCCCGCCAGCCGGACGCCTGTCCGACGCTCGACGGCTACGACGCCCTGATCGTCCTCGGCGGCCCGATGAACGTCGACGAGGCGGACCGTCACCCGCACCTGCTGCACGAGGTGCGGGTGATCCGCGACGCGCTCGACCGCGGCCGCCCCGTGCTCGGCATCTGCCTCGGCGCCCAGCTGCTCGCGCACGCGCTCGGCGGCCACGTCGGCCGCGCCCCCGAGCCCGAGATCGGCTGGTACGACGTGCGCGTCAGCGACGCAGCCGGCGAAGACCCGCTGCTCGGCCACTTCGCGGGCGTCGAGCGCGTGTTCCAGTGGCACGGCGACACCTTCGAGCTGGCGAACGGCGCCACCCACCTCGCCTCGTCCGAGCGCTGCACCAACCAGGCGTTCCGTGCCGGCGACGCCGCCTGGGGGCTGCAGTTCCACCTCGAGGTCGACCAGCCGATGATCGCCCGCTGGCTGCACCACCCGGCGAACGCCGAGGCGGTGGCGCGTCTCGACGGTGGGCCGGTGAACGTGCTGCGCGAGACGGAGAGCTGCATCGCACGCCAGCACGCGCTCGCCGAGCAGGCGTTCGCGGGCTTCGTGCATCGCGTACGCGCGCGCGGCCGCGACCGTACGCTGCGCGCCCGGCACGTCGCGACGCTCGCGCCCTGAGCCCCGCGACCGCGGGCGAGCCGACGCACGCTCGCTCGGCGCCGTCGTTTCACTGCGCCGGGCGCGCCTCGATCGTCCAGGGACCGCCGCGCGTGCGCGCGAGCAGGTAGACGTTGCCGCCCGGCGCGTCGCGCAGCTCGACCGCCGCGAGCCCCTCGCTCGCGACCGCCGGCATCCCGAGACGGCGCGCGGGATAGAACGCGAGCAACGCGCGCTCGCCCGTGTCGTCGTTGCCGCGCGCCGACAGGACGCCGCTCTCGTGCGACCACGAGAGGCGCTCGAGCTCGCCCGGCGCCGCGCGCACCCAGCCACGCGTGAGCTGGTCGACCAGCGGCTGCCGAACGCCGGTGATCTCGTTGGTGCGGCAGTCGACCTCGAACGCACCCCAGACGTACGGGATGCGACCCGCGCGGTAGTCGTTCGTCTTGTGCGGGTCGCCGCACGACTCGCGCCACGTCCAGAGCGTCGCGCCGAAGCGGAGCTCGTCCTGCAGCTCCTGGTGGAACAGGAAGTAGCGGTCTGCCGGGTTCGCGGCGCGATCGGGGCCCGCGCCCCACTCGCCGACCAGCACCGGCGCGCCGCCGAACAGCGCCGCCTCGTCGCGCGCGACGGCGAAGTCGTCGCGCGTCAGCGGGGCCGCGGTGATGCCCCCGGTGTAGACGTGCGGCCCGTAGACCACGTCCCGGTCACGCGCGAAGTCCGGCGGCGCGCCGCGGCCGACCGCGGACCACAGCGCCGACGGCTCGAACACGACCAGGTGCGAAAACCCGCCCGCCGCCGCCTCCGCCGCGCGGATCTCGCGCAGCGCCTCCGCGTAGAGGGTCGCCAGCGACGCCTGCTGCTGCGCGTTGAAGGCGTTGGGCTCGTTCATCACGTCGTAGGCCGCGACCGCCGTCTCGCGCGCGAAGCGCCCGGCGACGTGCCCGAGCATCCGCGCGTAGCGCGTGCGGATGCCGACGCCGTCCGGCCCCGGGCGATCGGCCCAGAACGCGGCGAACGCCGCCACCACGGCCGGGCTGGTCTCGCGGATCCCTGCGGTCGCGCAGCGTGCCGCGCCCTCGTCGAAGGTCGCCCACGCCGGCGCCCCGTCCCAGCCGAGCGCCGGCAGCGCGGTCGGCGGACACTCCTCGCCTGGACCCGCCGCGAGCGTCGCGCCCCAGGCGTCCTGGTGCAGGTCGACGATCGAGTAGACGCCGCGCGCGGCGAGGAGCTGCACGACCTCGGCCACCTCGTCGAGATACGCCTCGTCGTAGACGCCGGGCGCCGGTTCGACGCGAGACCACGAGAGCAAGAGCCGCACCGCATTCCAGCCGATCGCGGCGATCGCGTCGGCGTCCTCGGCGGTGAACGGAAAGGTGGTCGGGAACTCGCTCGACGGCCAGTACTCGGCGAGCGCGTTCACGTTGACGCCGCGCAGCAGCACCTCGCGTCCCTCGGCGTCGACGATGCGACCGCCGGAGACCGGGTCGGGCTCGGCGTGCAACGCGAGAAGCCGCAGCGGGTCGGAAGCGGTCGGGGGCGGCGCGTCGCTGCAGGCGGCGACGCCGAGAGCGAGGAGGAGCGTCGCGGCGAGCGTCAGCAGGCGGAGGTGGATCGGCATCTCTGAAGCGTCGCCCGTGTCGATGCGGGCCGCAAGCCGGAACCGCCAGCCGACGCTGCCAACCCGCGCAACGACCCCAGCCGCGCACGCGCGACGGGGCCCCCGACCTCCGTGTTCGTGTCGCCGCTCGGCACGCGCGCCCCTCGCAGCCGCCGTGGCTTCCATGGTACCGGGACGCCGATGCGCTGCGCCGCGATCGCTGCACTCCTGCTCGCACTCGGAGGCATGGCCATCGGCGTACGCCCCGTGCGCGCCGAGGACCTCGCCCCGCCGACGCGCGACATCCTGTGGACGGAGACGAAGCTGTACTCCTACGGCAACGAGGAGATCATCGTTCGCGACTTCTTCCAGGACCGCCGCGACGGATTCTTCGTCGAGATCGGCTGCGCGTGGCCGATCAAGAACAGCAACACGTACTACCTCGAGAAGCAGCTCGGGTGGCGCGGCATCGGCGTCGACGGGCTGCCCGACTTCGCGCGCGCGTGGAGCGAGGCGCGACCGCAGAGCACGTTCCTCAACTTCCTCGTCACCGACCGCTCCGACGAGCTCGAGAGCTTCTACAAGGTCGGCGTGTGGGGGCTCTCGACCGCCGAGAAGGACGTCGCGAAGGACCTGAACGTCGTCGACGAGATCGAGGTCCCCGGCATCACGCTCGACGACCTGCTCGAACGCCAGGGAGTGAAGGAGATCGACTTCCTGTCGATCGACGTCGAGGGACACCAGAGCTCCGTGCTCGCCGGCTTCGACCTCGCGCGCTGGAAGCCGAAGCTCGTGTGCATCGAGGACGACGGGCTGCTCTCGATACCCTGGTTCAAGGAGCGCGGCTACGAGCCGATCGAGCGCTACCGCTTCCGCGACGTCGTCAACTGGTGGTTCGCCCCGAAGGACGAGGCGCGCGCCGCCAACGCGCGCGAGACCGAGCGCGGCCGCGAGGCGGCAGCGAAGCGCGGCGCGATGCTCGCGTCGGCCGCGCCGGGCTCGGCCGAGCAGCTCTACACGACCCCGATGTACGTCGTCGGCCCCGACGGAATGCCGCTGCTCAACCCGCGCTGGCGGCCGCCCGCCCCGACCGCGGCCGCTGCGGTGGCGGCGGGGCCGGCGACCGGAGCAGCGGCCGCCTCGCCCGCCGACTCGCCTTCGCCTGCCGCGTCGGCTGCACCCGCTCGGTAGCGGGCGCCCTGCAGCCGAGAATCGACCCGCGGCGTTCGCGTCAGGCAGAGCGCCCGAGGCTGCGCGGCGCCCGTCACTCCTCCGGCAGGCCGGGATCCCACTGCACGCCGTTGAGGTGCGAGCCGCCGTCGACGAACAGCGTGTTGCCCGTCAAGTAGCGCGCGTCGTCCGACGCGAGGAAGAGCGCGACCGAGCCGATGTCGTTCTCCGGATCGCCCATGCGGCCCATCGGGTTCTGCTTCAGCAGCTCGGCCGCGTTGGCCGGCGCCATCTGCGCGAAGGCCTCGTAGGCCTCGGTCGCCGCCGCGGGGCAGATCACGTTGGCGCGGATCCCGTGCCGCGCCCACTCGCGGGCGGCGGTGCGCGTCAGCGCGCGCGCTGCCTCCTTCGCACCGTTGTACTCCGCCGAGTACATGTGCGCGTTCACGCCGTTGAGCGAGCACAGCGTGACGATCGATCCGCCGTTGCGCTTCAGGTGCGGGAAGGCGGCCTGCAGCATCCAGAAGGTCGCCAGGTAGCCGAGGCGCACGCCGTGCAGCATGTCCTCGTCGGTCTTGTGCTCGAGGCGCTTGATCGTGCCGCCGCCCCAGGCGTTGTTCACCACGACGTCGAGCCGACCGAAGGTCTCGACGGTCACCGTCACCGCTGTCTCGATCTGGGAGCGCTCGGTGACGTCCGTGGGCACGAAGAGCCCGCGACCGCCGAGCTCGCCGACCTCGCCCGCCGTGCGCTCGCCGGCCGGAATGTTCAGCTCCGCGACCGTCACCGCCGCGCCCTCGCGTGCGAAGCGTCGTGCGATCCCGCGGCCGATGCCGAAGCCGGCTCCGGTCACGATCGCGACACGTCCGTCGAGCCTGCCCATCGCCGCCAGCCTCCTATCCCACCACCCGCGCTCGGGCGATGCTGCCGCCGCCGTCCACCGGGAGGAGCGCGCCGGTGACGAACTCGCTCTCGCGACTCGCGAGGTAGACGATCGCCCAGCCGACGTCCTCGGCCCGTCCGAGACGGGTGACGTGCATCGCCTCGAGCTCGGCGAGACGCTCCGGGGTGATGCCGGCGTCACGCCGCTCGTTCAGCACGTAGCCGACCGACAGCGCGTTGCAGCGGATGCCCTGCCGGCCGTAGTCGACCGCGATCGAGCGCGTGAGCGCGTTGAGCCCGCCCTTGCTCGCGCCGTAGGCCGCGAGCCCGCCGCTCGCGCGCTCGGCCTGCCGCGACGACACGTTGACGATCGAGCCGTGTCCAGCGTCGAGCATGTGCTTGACCGCGGCACGGCACAGCCACGCGACGCTGGTCAGGTTGACGCGCAGCACGCGCTCCCAGACCGCGGTGTCGAACGTGCCGATCGGGCTCCGGCCGCCGCTGCCCGCGACCGCGTTGTTGACCAGCACGGTGAGACCGCCGAGGCGCGTCGCCGCCGCGTCGACCAGGGCGCTGCAGGCATCCTCCTCGGCGACGTCGGCCGGCACGAACACCGCCTCGCCACCTGTCTCCGCGATCGTGCGGACCACGGCCTCGCCGCGCGCCGCGTCGCGCCCGTGCACCGCGACGCGCGCGCCCTCGCGGGCGCACATGATCGCCGCCTGCCGGCCGATCCCGGAGGTCGAGCCCGTGATCAGGATCCGCTCGCCCGCGAGCCGCATGAGGCGCCGGCATAGTCGGGTACGCACGGCGCGGTCAAACGGCGCCCGTACCGCCGGCCTGCGAGCGGAGGGCGTTTGCCGCGCTGCGCCATGTCACCTGACATGCGTCAGGTTTTCTTGACACGTGTCAGCTCGCCCCGTAGTCCTGGCCTCCGTGCAGGCCAGGATCCCGCTCCCCGCGTCGCGCGACCGCAAGGGCGACCGCACGCGTGAACGCCTGTTCCAGGCCGCACTCGACGAGTTCCGCCTGCACGGGTTCGACGGCGCGAGCATCGGTCAGATCGCGCAGCGTGCCGGGACCTCACGCGCGAGCTTCTACTTCTACTACCCCTCGAAGGACGCCGTGCTGCTCGACCTGCAGTGGCGCGTCGAGATGGACGTGGTCGAGCGCACGCGCGGGACGCGCGGCCTGCGCGAGTTCCTCTCCGCACTGGTCGACGCGATGTGCGACGTGGAGACCGGCCCGTGCGCCGGCGGACTCCTGCCGGCGATGCTCGGGGTCTACATCCGCCGTCCTCCCGGCCTCGACCTCGCGGACCAGCCCTTCCCGATGATGATGGAGGTCGCCCGCCGCTTCGCCGAGGCGCGCGACAGCGAGCTGCGGGCCGGTCTCGAGCCTGCGCAGGCGACCGAGATCTTCCTCTCGGCGCTGTTCGGGCTGCTCGCCGGTACGGCGCCTTCACTCGCGGTCCAGGAGCGCCGTCCCGACCTGCTGCAGCTCGCTGCTCTCTTCCTGGCAGACCCGCCGTCCGGTGACGGCACGGAGCGATCGAGGTAGTCGAGCATGGAATCGTACGTCCGCTTCCTGGTGCAGCGCGCGTGGCTCGTCCTCGCCGCCGTCGCGATCGCCACCGTCGGAATCGCGTCGGGGATGGGCAAGCTGCGCACCGAGTTCGACATCGAGGCGAGCCTGCCGAAGAACCATCCGTTCGTCGCGATCGACAAGGAGATCCGTGGCGAGTTCGGCGGGCGCAACACGATCATCGCGCTGATCGTTCCGAAGACCGGCGACGTCTGGCAGACGCCCGTCCTCGAGGTGGTGCGCGAGGCGACGTTGCAGGCGCTGCGCCTCGACGACGTGATCGCGCAGAACGTCGTCAGCCTCGCGTCGCCGAGCGTGCGCTACGTGCAGGACGTCGGCGGCAACCTCGACATCGACCTGGTGATGCGCGACGCCCCGCAGACGCCCGAGGAGATCGCGGCGCTGCGCGCCAAGGTCGAATCCGATCCGCAGCTCGACGGCATGGTGGTGACCCCGGACCAGAAGGCCGCCGTGCTGATCGTCGACTTCTGGCCGGGCGTGCAGCCGTACGACCTCGCCACGCGCACGCTCGAGCTCGCAGACGGCTTCCGCGACCGCGGCGTCGACATCTACCTCGCCGGCGAGCCGATGATGGTCCTGTCCGACCGCGGCCACTCGGAGGAGATCGCGATGCGGATCCCGCTCACCTTCGCGGTGATCGCGATCATGCTGCTGGTCTCGTTCCGCAACCTGCAGGGCATGGTCATCCCCATGCTCACCGCGGCGCTGAGCACGATCTGGGGACTCGGCCTCATGGGGCACAGCGGGATCGTGATCGACACCTGGAACGCGGCGACGCCGATCCTGCTGATCGCCATCGCCTCAGGTCACTCGGCCCAGATGCTCAAGCGCTACACCGAGGAGGTCATCCGCCTCGGCGACAACCGCGCCGCGGTGGTCGCCTCGACGACGGCGATGGGTCCGGTCATGCTCGCTGCCGGCGGCGTCGCCGCGGTCGGCTTCGCCTCGCTGGCGCTGACCGGCATCCCGGCGATCGTCGGCTTCGGACTCGCCTGCTCCTACGGCATCGCGAGCGCGGTGATCCTCGAGATGACGTTCATCCCGGCGCTGCGCGCGGTGCTGCCGGCACCGCGCAAGAGCATGCGCAAGCCGCGCTTCACCGGCACCATCCTCGCCGTGCTCGAGCGCGCGATCCTGAAGGACGGCGGGCGCCCCGTCCTGATCGCCACCGCCGTCGCGCTCGTCCTCGCGATCGCCGGCGCCGTCCAGATCCGCACCTACGGGCCGACGCGCGAGTACATGCCGCGCAACAGCCTGTCGCGCCAGCACCTCGACGCGATCGAGAAGCACTTCCCGGCCACGGTGACGATGACGATCCTCTACGAGGGACCGCCCGACAGCGTGAAGAGCGTCGCGCAGCTGCGGCACATGGACGGGCTCCGCGCCGAGCTCGAGGCCGATCCGATCGTCTGGCGCACGGCGTCGCTCGGCGACCTGGTCAAGACGCTGCACAAGACGTTCAACGGCGACGCTCCCGACCCCTACCGGATTCCCGACGACCAGGAGCTGGTCTCGCAGCTCGTCTTCCTCGGCGACTCGCCGGCATTCGAGCGCTTCATCGACCGCGGCTACACGAAGTCGTTGCTCGTCGCGTACCTGCGCACGGACGACTCGGCGCAGGTCGGGCCGCTCATCGAGCGCGCCCAGGCGTGGGTCGCGGCGAACCCGCCGCCCGACGGGACGCGCGTTCTGATCGCCGGCGGGGCAGCACCCACCGTGTACGCGGTCAACGAGCACACGACGCACAGCAAGATCATCAACATGGTGCTGGTGCTGGCGGCGATCTACCTGGTGTCGTCCCTGGTGCTGCGCTCTCCGCTCGGCGGCATGTACGTGATCTCGCCCATCGTCCTGACGATCGTGCTGCTGTTCGGCCTACTCGGCTGGACGGGCATCCGGCTCGACATGGGCTCGGCGACCCTGATGGCGATGGCCGCGGGCATCGGTGCGGACTACGGCATCTACTTCCTGTACCGCCTGCGCGAGGAGCGCGCGCGCACCGACGACGACGCGAGCGCGCTGCACGTGACGATGGAGACCTCCGGCCGCGCGGTGATCTTCGTCGCGTCGGCGATCGCGGCGGGCTTCGCCGCGCTCGGCCTCGGCTCCGACTTCTTCGGGCTGCGGCTGTTCGCCACGCTGATGCCGCTCGCGATGGTGATCTCGTGCGCGGCGGCGCTGTCGCTGATGCCGGTGCTCGTGCTGCGCACGCGCCCGGCCTTCATCTTCGCGACGCGCGACGAGGTCGGTCCGGCCGTCGAGCCGCGTCCCGCCCTGCCGTAGCGCGCGCCGCGGAGGTCCGCTCCGAGAAGGCAGCCGCGGCGGCGTCAGGAGGGCGTCCGCCGCTCGTCCATTCGCGCATCCGGATGCGCAACCGGGTGCTCGACTCAGCGTCCATTGGGTCGTGTGGCGTCGTGGGCGATCGGACGGGGACTCGACGCGTCGCGCCGGCCGTGATGCCCTCCTACCGGTGCCTCGCTCCGTCGCGCTCCTCCTGCCCGTCGTCCTGCTGCTGGCGGCGCCGTGCGCGGCGATCGACCGCCTCGAGAACGACGAGAGCGTGGCCCAGCTCCTGGTCACGCCGCCACCGACCGGCGACGAGACGGTCGTCTCCGCGGCCGAACGGCGCTGGGCGCTCCTCCCGCAGCTCGGCTACGGCCCCGACACCGGTGCGCTCGCCGGCCTCAAGTACACGCACCGCGACCTGCTCGGCAGCGGGGCGACCGTCGATCTCGACGGCGTGTACGCGATCAACGGCCAGCAGTCGTACAGCGTGACGCTCGGCTCGCCGTTCCTGCTCGACGACCGTCTGTTGCTGCTGGCGCGCGCCTACTACTTCCTCGATCCGCAGCGCGAGTTCTTCGGCCTCGGCAACAACGACCAGGGTCCCACGCCCGCATCCACCAACCTGATCCAGGACGCAGGCGGCAGCGTCACGGTCGGCTGGCGTCCGTACGAGCGCCTCGCGCTCAGCCTGGAGGTGGGTGTGCGCGACGTCGGCATCCGCAACGGCGAGCGCGACGGCGACATCCCGTTCACGCCCGAGCGCTTCCCGGATCTGACCGGGATCGACGGCGGCACCGTGGTGCCGATCGGCCTGTCGCTGGTGTGGAACAACCGCGACGACCTGCTGCGGCCGACGCGCGGCTGGCGCACCATCCTGAAGGCGCTGCACACCAGCGGCGCCTTCGGCAGCGACTTCGAGTACTCGCAGTTCATCGTCGACCTGGGCTACCTGCGCTCGTTCTTCGAGAACCAGGTGGTCCTCGCGCTGCGCCTGAACGGCGAGTACATCCAGGCGCCGCCCGAGCGCGTGCCGTTCTGGGAGCTGTCGGTGCTCGGCGGGGACGACACCCTGCGCGGCTTCTTTCCCAACCGCTTCCTCGGCACCTCGCGCGTCCTGCTGAACGGGGAGGTGCGCTTCCCGATCACCGAGTTCGACTTCTTCGGCCTGTGGCAGGTCGACGTCGACGGTGTCGCCTTCGCGGACACCGGGCGCGTGTTCATCGACGACGACGATCTCGCGGACGAGTTCACGCCGGACGACGATCTGCTGTCGCGGATCCTCGCGGACTTCCAGTACGACTACGGCGGCGGGCTACGCATCGCGCTGTCGAACGCGCTGGTCGCGCGCATCGACGTCGGCTTCAGCGACGAGGAGACGGCTCTGGTGTACCTGGAGTTCGGGCAAACCTTCTGAACAGGCTCGCGAGCGAGCCGGCGCGCAGGGGCTCTCCGGTGAGCCGGCGCTCGATCCAGCGGGCTGCGAACAGGAGCGCCGCGACGAGCCCGATCAGCACGACCACGTTCGCCGGATCGGGCCGCTCGAGCGTGCGCACGAGCTGCTCCGCGAACAGCGACGCACCGACGATCCCCGGCAGCATGCCGAGCGCCGTACCGACGAGGAAGTCGCGCAGGCCGACCTGCGCCGCACCGGCGGCGAGGTTGACGATCGAGTACGGTGCGAGGGGAAGCAGGCGGATCACCGTCACCACCGCGATCCCGTGACGCGACAGACGCCTGCCGACGCGTGAGAGCCGGCTGCCGAACCAGCGGCGCACGCGGTGCCGGCCGAGGGCGCTGCCGATGCCGTAGCCGGTGGCGGCGCTGAGCAGCGCGCCGCCCATCGCGTACGTGCCACCGAGGACCGGCCCGAAGGTCGCCGCCGTCGCGACGATCAGCAGCGTCACCGGCACCAGCAGCAGGCCGCCTCCGACGAAGATCCCGGCGACCGCGAGCGGCGCCCAGGCACTCCGCGTGAGCGGCTCGAGGAGGCCGAGCAGAGCGCGCGGCTCGAGCCACTCGCCGAGCGGCGTCCACCGCCACGCGCCGAGAACGACGGCGGCGAAGGCGACGGCCGCGAGCATCGGCCACTGGCGTGGCGCCGCAGCGGCCAGCGGCGCGACCATCTCCTGGAGCTCGGCGGCGGGCAGAGGGCGCTCCGGATCGACCACCGCCGCGTCGGGCACCAGAGCCTCGAGCCACGGTGCGACCGCACCATCGAGCGGCTCGAGCGTCCGCGCGCGGCCGCGCAGGGCCTCGATCGTCGCGATCAGCGAGCCGCGGCGGTCGAGCTCCGTACGCACCGCGTCGCGCGCGACGTCGAGGTGCTCCGCGAGGAGGTCCTCGAGGAGGCCGCGCGCGAACCGCGCGACCTTGCCGTCACCCGCGTCCTCGAGCGCGAGGTCGCACTCGCTGTCCAGGCCCATCGAGCGGTTGTTGAGGTTCGCCGAGCCGACGCGCACGAAGCGACCGTCGACGATCATCAGCTTCGCGTGCACGTTGAGGCGCGCCTCCCCGAGACCGGGCACGGTCGGCGCGTAGATCTGGAAGCGTCCGTGCACGTCGGCGGCGCGGATCCGCCGGAGCAGGCGCGCTCGCAGCACGCCCATCGTGCTCTCCTCGAGCCAGCCCGCGCAGCGCCCGGGGTTCACGACGACGATCTCCGGGCAGTCCGGCTCGACGAGGCGCTCGAGCAACGCGTCGCCGACCGCCGCCGCCGTCAGGTACTGGTTCTCGACGTAGATCCAGTCCTTCGCCTGCGCGATCGAATCGACGAACAGCGCCTCGATCTCGCGCGCCTCGTCGGCCCCTGGCTGGACGGGCACCGTGCGCGCGATGCCGACGTCGACGTCCAGCACGTCCGCCCGGACGTCGGGCGGCCACGGATCCGCGATCCGTCTCGACGGACGCAGCCGGCGTCCCGTCGCGCACTGCCAGCGCGCGCGGACCAGCTCGCCGATCGCGGCCGCCGCCGGTCCTTCCACCAGCAGCTGCACGTCGTGCACCGGCGGGAACGGAACCCCTTTCGGGTCGCGACGCCGCGGATCGTCGGCACGGTGCGCCCGGGTGTCCCAGCGCCCCATCGCGATGTCCATCCCGCCGACGAACGCCACCTGGTCGTCCACGACCACGATCTTCTGGTGGTGTGCACCGCCGATCGGGTGGCAGGGATCGAGGCGAAAGTGGAAGCGGCGGGGCATGCGCCACGCAAAGCGATACGACGGCAGGATCTCGCGCTCGATCGCGTAGAGCATCGGGAAATCCCAGTCGAGAACGTGAACGTGCAGCGAGCGGCGTCGCTCGAGTGCTCCGCGCAAGAAGCCTTCGAGCCGGGACGGCAGCCCGCCCGCCCGCTTGCCGTGCCAGAGCTCGGTCGCGCCGTTGAAGTCCCAGCCGACGATCATCACCGAGCTGCGCGCCCGTTCGACGGCTGCCGCGAAAGCGGCAAAGTACTCTTCGGCGTCGATCAGCACGGCGACCCTCGTCGCGCGCGCCGTCCGCCAGACGTTGCGCCCCGGATCGAGGATCCTGCCCGGTGCTCGCGGTTCGACGCCGCTCGCCCCCTCGTCGCCTTGCACCGCCACGGCGCCCATCCCCGATTCAGCGGACGATGATCGGCGTCGGGCCGATCGTCACCACGCGACCGGGGTTCATCACCAGCATCTCGACGCGCCGGTTCTGCTGGCGCCCGTCGGCGCTGCCGTTGGACGCGATCGGATGGCGCTCGCCGTAACCCTGCGCGACCAGCCGTGCAGCATCGACACCCTGCTGCGCGAGGTAGGAGCGCACCGACTCGGCGCGCCGGAGCGACAGCTCGTCGTTGTACGCGTCGCTGCCCTGGCTGTCCGTGTGTCCCTCGATCACCACGTTGCGGTCGGGGTGCTCGCGAACGTAGGTCGCGAGCCGCGCCAGGTCGCGGCGCGCCGCCGGGGTCAGCTCGGCGCTGTCGGTTTCGAAGAAGACGTCGCGCATGGTCAGCGCGAGACCCTCTGCGGTTTCGCGGGCCTCGAGGGCCGCGAGCTCGGCGAGGATCGCGTCGACCCGCTGGGCGCGTGCCGCCACCACGACGTCGTCGCGCGCCGCGCTCAGCGCGCTGGCCTCGGCGCGCGCCTGCGACTCGGTCGCGATCTGGCGCGCCTTCGCGACCTCCTGACGTGCGACGTAGGACAGGTGCCCCACCTCGCTCGCGTTGCCGCGCCGCTGCTCCTGCTCGGCACGGTCGATGGTCACGCCGGCCTCCTGCAGCGGTAGGGCCGCGTAGCGCGCGACCGCCGGATCGCTCTTCGCGGCCATGTAGTCGCGGCGAGCTTCCTCGAGAGCGCGGCTCTGACGAGGAGCGCACGCCGCGGCACCGAGCGCCAGCACGACGAGCAGCGTGGACGTCACCATCGTCGGCCCGCGGCGCGCCTCTCGTCCTGCGGGTCCGCGCGCCCGCCGTACCGGCGCGCGACGAGATCCCTGATTTGCGACGATCGTCTCCATCTCGTGGGTCCTCCCGTTGCCGGTCCGGCGGTCTCGGATCACTCCGGAATCACGACGACTGCCGGCTCGCGCTCGATCACGACCGCCGCCGGCGCCGCGGGACGCTCGACGACGATCGCGGTCGGGACGGCGCGCTCGACCGGCGTCGCCGGGAGGGTCGTCACGGTGCGCTGCACGGTGGTCGCCGGTGCGGTCGAGGTCTGCACCGTCCGCTGCACCGTGGTCGTGGGGACCGTGGTCTCGACGGTGCGCTGGCGCTCCACCACCACGCTCGTCGGCGAGGCCACCTCGGCCTGCAGCGCCTGGATGTCGGCGCGGGTGCGGCCTGCCTGCTCGCGCGCGACCTGGGACTCCGCCTTCGCCTCCGCGAGCTGCGCGTCGGCGAGCGCCTGCTCGGCGAGCCGGCGCGCATCCTCGTAGTCGCCGTCGTCGGCCTCGCGCCGCGCGCTCGCGAGCTTCGCCTGCGCCGCGGCGAGCTCCGCCGGCGCATAGCGCTGCGCCTCGCTCGTCGTCTGCGCGTGGCGCACGGCCTGCTCGGCGCGCGCGAGCTCGGCCACCGGCCGGCGCCCGGCGCAGCCGGCGAGAAACGCGATCGCGGGCAGTACGACCACGAGAGTGCGTAGAAGCTTGACGTTCGGGATACAGCTCATCGGTTCCTCCACGATCCGCGCGACGCTTCGTCTCGACGCGTCCGCCGTGCCCGGATGGCGAACGCAAGACACGTGCCTCTGCCAAGGGAACCCGCTTCCTCGATGGCAGGCTGGAAGATCGCCGCGTGTTCGAGACGAGCGCTGCCGATGCGTGCAGGTCGTGGCGGAGGAACTTACACCCTGTCCGGTAAGAACGTCCGGCAGCGGGCTTGCGCGCCGCGGCGCCGTCAGCCCGCGAGACGCTCGGCGGGCGCCGAGGTGACCAGCGACAGGATCTCGGCGCGCGCTGCACCGAGGCTGTCGACGACCGCGCTGGCGCCGGCGGCGATCAACGGCGCCACCGGCGTCGGCTCGTCACCGGCGCTCACGGCGAGCACCACGAGCGGCAGCGTCGGGAACTGACGCCGAAGACGGCGGCACAGGTAGCGAGCCGCGACCTCGCCACGCGGCGGCAGCGCGGCGATGCACACCGCGACCGGACGGCTCCCCTCGACGCTCGCCAGCACGTCGAGCGAGCCGGCGCCGCTCCACAGCGCCTCGACCCGCACCGGCTCGCGGCCGAGACCTTGTGCGAGGGCGCGCAGCGCGAGGCTCGCTCCGGTCCCGCTCGCCGGGCAGGCGATCACGAGCGGCAGGGACGCGTCGTCCTCGTCGCGCGAAGGCTCGGTCGGAGCCGGCTCGTTCCGCGCCATCTCCTTCGCCATCGTGGCGAGGAGCCGCCGCGCCGCCCGGTGCATGCGCTGCTCCTCGTCCGCCGAGAGGCGAGCGTTCGCGCGGTCGAGCCCGGTACGGACCAACACGGGAAGCAGTAGATCGTCGTGCGGGTCCCCGTCGGAGCGCTCGCGACGGTACGCGGCGACCAGCTCGAGGGCCTCCTCGTCGTCGGCTGCGAGGAGTCGCTGGTAGAGACGGACGTCCAGCTCGAGCACCGGCTCGTCGGCCAGGAGGACGTAGAGGAACTGCAGCTCGGGGACGTTCTTGCTGAGCACGACGACGCACACGGTGAGCGGCGTCGCGAGCACGAGGCCGATCGGACCCCACAGCCACGTCCAGAACGCGATCGCCGCGAGCAGCGCCACCTGCGACACGCCGGCCGATTGCCCGTACACCAGCGGCTCGACGATCGCGTTGACCACCAGCTCGCAGAGAGCGAACAGGGCCATGACCTGCAGCGGGATGGACCAGCCGGAGAACGCGGCCAGCGCCAGGGCGACGGGCATCGCCGCGCCCAGGAGCGGTCCGACGTAGGGAATGAAGCGCAGCACCGCCGCGAGAAAGCCCCACAGCAGCGCGTACGGAACGCCCAGCACGTACAGGCCGACGCCGATCACCACGCCGAAGCCGGCATTGAGAAGGGACTGCGCGATCAAGTACCTGCCGATCCGCGCGGCGGCCTCGTCGAACGCGCGGGTGGTCACGGCGAGCCGCCCGTAGCCGATCAGCCGGATCAGGCGGTCGCGCAGCTCGCGCCGGTCGAGCAGCATGAAGATCACCAGCACGAGCACGAGGCCCGCGCTCGCGAGTCCCTCGAGGAGCGTCGGGATCTGCCACAGCACCGACTCCGACTGCATCACCACGGGCACGGGCTGGTCCTTGCTGCCCGACGCGAGACCGCGCCGTGCGGCGCGCTGCGCCTCGCCGCGCTCGATCGCCGTCACCACGTCCTCGACCGCACGCTGCAGGTTCTCGATCAGACCGCCGCTGGTCGCACCCTGGAAGTCCACCACCTTGGCGCGAATGTTCGATCGATAGCCGGGCAAGTCGTCGGCCAGGCGGGTGATCTGTGTGAACAGGCCGAAGCCGACCCCGGCGAGGAGCCCGAAGGCCAGCACGACCACGACGACGACCGATCCGACGCGCCCGAATCCTACGCGCTCGAAGCCGCGCACCGCCGGACCGAGCAGGAACGACAGCAGGATCGCGAGCGCGATCGGGATGAGCACGGCCTGCGTCCAGTAAAGGACCGCCACGATCAGCACGCAGCCGCCAAACACCGCGGCCGTGCTGAGCCGACGCAGCCGCGTCTCGGCGTCGAGCGCCGGTGTCACGCGAGCGTCGTCGTCGGGCTGCATCAGTGCCATTCGGCGCTCGACGACGGACCGCGCGCCAGCGATGCCACCATCGCGACCAGCTCCGCGGGCTCGACCGGCTTCGCCGCGTGCATCTGAAAGCCCGCGAGCAGCGCGCGGCTCCGGTCCTCGGTGCGCGCGAACGCGGTGAGCGCGAGCGCCGGCACCCTTCCCCCGGACTCCGCGTCGAGGGCTCGGACGTAGCGGATCAGCTCGTAGCCGTCATGCTCGGGCATCGCGATGTCGCTCACGAGCACGTCCGGTCCCTGCTGCTCCAGCGCTTCGACCGCCTTCGGCACCGACGGCACGGCGCGCACCGATGCCCCGCCTTCTTCGAGGATCGTCTTGATCAGCTCGCGCGTCTCGTGGTCGTCGTCGACCACGAGGATGTCGAGGCCCAGGAGCGGCTGCGCCTGCGCGCCGTCCCGCGGCTCGGCTCGCCGTCCTTCGGCCGGTGCGGCCCGATCGACGGCGTCGCGCCCGGTGCTGAGCAGCGGCAGCGCAACGCGAAAGGTCGCGCCGTGGTTCTCGCCGTCGCTCTCGGCGCGTACGGTCCCACCGTGCAGCTCGACGAGGTGTCGGACGATGGCGAGCCCGAGACCGAGCCCTCCCGAGCGCCGCGTGGTGCTGCTGTCGACCTGGCGAAAGCGATCGAAGATGCACGCCAGGTCCTGGGGACGGATGCCGCAGCCGTCGTCGCTCACCCGCACCATCGCCTGCCCGCCCCCCGGCGCCAGCTCGATGTCGATGCGGCCCCCCTTGGGCGTGAACTTGACGGCGTTCGAGAGCAGGTTCCAGAAAACCTGCTGCAGGCGGTTGGCGTCGCCCGCGACCACGACCGGCGACGGGTCGATGCGCGAGCGCACCATGATCGTCTTCGCCTCCGCCGCGGGACGGATCGCCTCGATCGCGGCCTCGATCACCGGCTCGAGGTCGAGCGGCTGCACTTCGAGGCGAAGCTTGCCCGACACGATGCGCGACACGTCGAGAAGGTCCGAGATCAGTCGCGTCTGCGCCTGCGCGCTGCTCTCGATCCGCTCGAGTCCGCGCGCGATCTCGGCCTCGGTGCGCTTGCCGCGCGTCAAGAGCTGACACCAGCCGAGGATCGCCGTCAGCGGCGTCCGGAGCTCGTGCGACAGCGTGGCGAGGAACTCGTCCTTGGCTCGATTCGCGAGCTCGGCCGCCTGTCGCGCCTCCTGGGCCGCTCGGTACAGCGACGCCTTGTCGAGCGACACGCCCGCCTGGGCGGCGATCGCCGAGACGACGCTCTCGTGTCGCTCCGTGAAGCGCCCGGGCCGTGCATGACCGAGGAGGATCGTACCGAGCATGGTGCCCGCGCCGGTCACGACGGGCACCGCGAGCAAGCTGGAAACGGGCGGGTGCCCCGCCGGCGGGCCGAAGTGCGGCGGATTCTTCGCGTAGCGCGGATCGCGCGTCACGTCGTCGAGTCGCAACACGTTCCTGCCGGTGAACGTCGTCCCGAGCAGCGCCGTGGGTCGCGGCAGGCTCAGCCCGGCGAATGCGGCGCGGTCGATGCGCGAGAGCGCGAACACCCCGTCGGGGTGCTGACCCTCTTCTAGCGGACCGGTGTACAAGAACGCGCCCATGTCCGCCCCCGCGGCGTCGGTGGCAGCATCGATCACGTCCTGGATGAGCGGCTGCAGGTCGAGCTTGCCGGCGAACGAGCTCGTGATGCGGTGCAGGGTCTCGACGGTGTCCCGCTCCTGCCGGAGCGTCGCCTCGTACTCCTTGCGGTCGGTGATGTCGCGGATGTGCGCCGTGAACTCGCGTCCGGAGTCGAGGCGGATCTCGCTGACCGCGACCTCGACGGCGAACTCGCGGTCGTCGCGCCGCCGCGCCGTCGCCTCGACGCGCCTGCCGAGGTACGACCTGCCGCCCTCGGCGAGGTAGCCCTGCAAGCCGTCGCGTAGCGCCTCCCGGTACGACCCCGGGATGATGGTGTCGAAGAGATCGCGACCGAGGACCTCCGCACGCGTGAAGCCGAACGCCCGCTCCGCCGCGTGGTTGAACTCCGTGATGCGACCGCCCTCGTCCATGGCGACCACCGCGTCGAGCGAGGACTCGAGGATCGCCGCGCGCCGCGCCTCGCTCTCCCGTCTCGCCAGCAGGAGCGACTGCAGCACGTCCGCGTTGCGCTCGGCCTGATGACGTGCGTCCGCTTGCGCGCGCATCGTCAAGAAGAGCAGCCCGCTGAGCAGCAGTCCGCCGCCGAACAGATACGGCACGACGTGGATCCGCGATGCCTCGTCGAACCGCGGCGTGCTCGCGAACTCGACGCGCCAGTCGCGCCCGGCCAGGTTCAGCTTGCGCCGCGCCGTATAGGAGGCCGTATCCCCGCCCGGTGGGTCGTCGGCGGAGGCGTAGAGCGGAGCGTCGCCGCCGGCGTCGAAGACACGGAACGCCACCTGGCCGTCGTCGGGCTGCGGGACGCTTGCCGCGATGAATTCGGTCGCGTCGAGCGAGCTGAACACGAAGCCGCGCAGATCCGCGCGTCGAGCGGTCTCTCGGCCGGGAGCGCCCCCGAGATAGACCGGTAGGAAGACGCGGAAGCCTTCGAGCGGCTCCTCGCCGGGCGCCTCGTCCACCGCCGATGCCGCCGGCAGGCCCGAATCGCGTGCGCTCTCCATCGCCGCCCAGTCCTGCGGGTCGGCCGCGAGGTCCAGGCCGAGCGCGGACTGGCTCCGCTGGTCCAGCGGCTCGAGGGTCACCACCGGGTGATACTCGCTGCGCTCCCCCGGCGGACGGATCGCGAAGTCCGGTAGGACGGTCGCGCGCAGCGCGTTCTCGAACGAGTCGCGCGAGTCCGCCGGCACGCGAGCCGTGAAGCCCATGCCCAGCAGCCCGCCGTGGCGTGCCGGGAGGTCGAGGGTCTCGACGAAGCCGCGGAAGCGCACCGGGTCGACCGGGTCCTTTCCCGCGAGCAGCGCGCTCGCCGCCTGCAGCAGGACGACGTAGGTGTCGAGGCGTCCCTCGATCGCGTCCGCAATCTCGCCCACGCGGCGCTCGAAGCGCTCCTTGTCGCGTGAGCGGTAGACGGAGTATGCGGTCCAGCTCGCGAACACGCTCGCCAGCAGCACGAGCAGCGCCACCGCGAGGGGTGGCAGGTGGCGGTTCCACTGGCTGGACGAGCTCGTCGGCATCACGGATCACGCCGCGTCGACCCGTCGAACGGGTTGGGCGGGTACCGACTCGCGGCCAAGAGCACGTTTCGGACCCAGGTGCGGCACACGGCCGCAGTCCAGAATGTGCAAGAACGACGTGGGGCTGTCATCCCGAACACAGGTCGTCGTGTAATTATTACATTGTAAGAATCGCCTTCATGTAGGAGTTTCATGACAGATGGACCGCCCTACCACGATTCCCGGGAACTATCGGGCCGTCCCGGTTGGGTGCGACACTTGCTCAGGTGCCGGCCGGCCGGCCTGTTCTCCGCGCCGCGGCGTGGATCGAGCAGAACGGGAGCACTTTGGAGGAACGTGCATGCCACATGCGATCGTGATCGACGACGACCCGGGATTCCAGGACGCCATCGCTGAGGTCCTCGAGCAGGAGGGGTTCTCGATGGAGTCGGCGACGACGCTCGCCGAGGCTCGCACTCTCCTTGGGGAGCGCATGCCCGACCTGGCGCTGGTCGATCTGAGCCTGCCGGACGGCGACGGCTCGCAGCTGATTCCAGAGCTCGCGACCATGCCGTTCACCGACGTCGTTCTGATCACGGGGCACGCCACGGTCGACTCCGCCGTCGATGCGTTCCGCGAGGGTGTGGTCGACTATCTCACCAAGCCGGTCGAGCTGCCGCGCCTCCGCTCGGTGCTGGCGAACATCGTGCGCCGGCGGGAGCTGCACGATCAGGTCGAGGATCTGCGCGCCGAGCTGCGCCGCCTGGGACGCTTCGGTCCGCTCATCGGGTCGGCGCCGCCGATGCAGCACTTGTACGACATGATCGCGCGCGTCGCACCGACCAACGCGACCGTCTTCATCCAGGGCGAGAGCGGCACGGGCAAGGAGCTGGTGGCGCAGACCTGTCACCAGCTCAGCCGGCGCCGCAAGCAGCCGTTCGTCGCGCTGAACTGCGGCGCCGTGACCCCGCAGCTGATCGAGAGCGAGCTCTTCGGTCACGAGCGCGGCAGCTTCACCGGCGCCGACCGTATCCACAAGGGCTACTTCGAACGCGCGCACGGCGGCACCCTCTTCCTCGACGAGATCACCGAGATGCCGATCGAGCTGCAGGTCAAGCTGCTGCGCGTGCTCGAGATGGGCAGGATCGTGCGCATCGGCGGCGAGCGCGAGCTGCCGGTGGACGTCCGGCTCATCGCCGCCACCAACCGCGATCCGCACGAGGCGGTCGCGCAGCAGCGCCTACGCCAGGACCTGCTCTACCGACTGAGCGTGTTTCCGCTCCAGCTCCCACCGCTGCGCGAGCGCGGCGCCGACATCGACCTGCTCGCCGAGTACTTCCTCTCGCAGATGAACCGCGCCGAGAAGGCCGACAAGCGCCTCGGGCGCGCGGCACTCGAGAAGATGCGCGCGTACCACTGGCCGGGCAACGTCCGCGAGCTGAAGAACGTCATGGACCGGGCTTTCATCCTGGCCGACGAGGTGATCACCAGCGAGTGCCTGCCGGCGCTCAGCGGCGACGCGACCCCCGCCTCCGCCGAGCCCGTCGGGCTCGGCCCGGCGATCGAGCTGCGCCCGGGGATCTCGATCGGCGAGGCGGAAAAGCGCCTCATCTTCGCAACCCTCGAGGCCTGCAACGGAAACAAGGAGCGAGCAGCGCGCGTGCTCGAGATCAGCTTGAAGACGCTCTACAACCGCCTGAACGCGTACAACGGCCGCGGCAAGCAGCGACCCGCGAGCGCGATCGCCGGGCCGTCCATCAGTCCGACCCCTTGACCTCCACCGAGGCCCCACGCAAGAAGCGGCTGCTCGTGGTCGACGACGATCGCGACCTCGCCGAGGCGATGACCGCGGTGCTGTCGGATCGCTACCAGGTCGACGTCGCCGGCGACGGACAGGAGGCTCTCGAGCGCGTCGATCAGGGATCCTACGATCTCATCCTGCTCGACCTGGTGATGCCCCGCCTCGACGGCGGCGGCGTGGTGCGCGCGCTCCGGACGCGCTCGGCCGCGCCCCCCGTTCTCCTCCTCTCGGGCAGCGAAGATCTCGTCGAGCGGGCGCGGGAGCTCGGCGTCGAATCGCACCTCGCGAAACCGGTCGAGACGGAAGTCCTGCAGGAGCGCATCGCAGCATTGCTCGCGCGACGCGCCGCCTGAGCGTGGCTGCGCAGCATCCCGCCCCCGGACCATGCGGATCCTACCCGGACAACCCTACCCGCTCGGCGCGACGTGGGACGGCCGCGGCGTCAACTTCGCGCTGTTCTCGGAGCACGCGACGCGCGTCGAGCTCTGCCTCTTCGACTCCGCCGAGGCACGGATCGAGTCGCACCGGATCACACTGCCCGAGCACACCGATCAGGTATGGCACGCCTACCTTCCGCACGCGCGACCGGGCCAGCTCTACGGGTATCGCGTGCACGGTCCGTACGCACCGGCGGAAGGACTGCGCTTCAACCCGGCGAAGCTCCTGCTCGATCCCTATGCGAAGGCCATCGCGCGCCAGCTGACGTGGTGCGACGAGATGTTCGCCTACCGGATCGGCGATCCGATGGAAGACCTCTCGTTCGACGACCGCGACAACGCCGGTGCGGCGCCGCTCGCCGCGGTGATCGATCCCGCCTTCACCTGGGGCGACGACCGCCCGCCGCGCACGCCGTGGCACGACACGGTGATCTACGAGACGCACGTGCGCGGGTTCACGATGCGGCACCCCGAGGTGCCCGACGCGCTGCGCGGCACCTACGCGGGGCTCGTCGCCGACGCGCCGCTGCGGCACCTGAAGGCTCTCGGCGTGACCGCCGTCGAGCTGTTGCCGATCCACCACCACGCGTACGATCGGCACCTCGTCGAGCGCGGACTGAGCAACTACTGGGGCTACAACACCCTCGCCTACTTCGCCCCGCACGCGCGCTTCGCGACCGGCGGCTCGGGTCTCGCCGCGGTCGACGAGTTCAAGACGATGGTCCGCACACTGCACGCGGCCGGCATCGAGGTGATCCTCGACGTGGTCTACAACCACTCCGCCGAGGGCAACCACATGGGTCCCACGCTCTCCATGCGCGGCATCGACAATCGTGCGTACTACCGTCTCGTCCAGGACGACGCGCGCTACTACATGGACTTCACGGGCTGCGGCAACACCCTCAACATGATGCACCCGCGCGTGCTGCAGCTGCTCATGGACAGCCTTCGCTACTGGGTTCTCGAGATGCACGTCGACGGCTTCCGCTTCGACCTCGCGAGCGCGCTGGCGCGCGAGCTGTGGGACGTGAACAAGCTGTCTGCGTTCTTCGACGTCATCCACCAGGACCCCGTGCTGTCGCAGGTGAAGCTCATCGCCGAGCCGTGGGACGTCGGGCCGGGCGGCTACCAGGTAGGCAACTTTCCGGTGCTGTGGACCGAGTGGAACGGCCGCTACCGCGACAGCGTGCGCCGCTTCTGGCGCGGCGACGGCGGCCAGCTCTCCGAGTTCGCGACGCGGCTCGTCGGAAGCTCCGACCTCTACGAGCACAGCGGCCGTCGCCCCTACGCCAGCATCAACTTCGTCACCGCGCACGACGGGTTCACGCTGCATGACCTGGTCTCCTACAACGACAAGCACAACGAGCAGAACGGCGAGGGCAACGCCGACGGCGACTCGAACAACCACAGCTGGAACTCCGGCGCCGAGGGCCCGACCGACGACGCCGAGGTTCGCGCGCTGCGCGAGCGGCGCAAGCGCAACTTCCTCGCGACGCTCATCCTCTCGCAGGGCGTCCCCATGCTCTGCGGCGGCGACGAGGTCGGACGCACGCAGCACGGCAACAACAACGCCTACTGCCAGGACAACGAGATCAGCTGGCTCGACTGGGACCGTGCCCGCGAGCACGTGGACCTGTTCGAGTTCACCCGCAGCCTGCTCGCGCTGCGCAGGTCCCACCCCGTGTTCCGCCGCCGCAAGTTCTTCCAGGGGCGGAAGATCCGCGGCGCCGAGGTGAAGGACCTCACCTTCCTCGAGCCGAGCGGCCGCGAGATGACGGACCAGGCGTGGGACACCGACTTCGTCCGCTCGCTGATGGTCCTGCTCGGCGGCGACAGCATCGACGAGCTCGACGAGGAGGGAATCCGCATCACCGACGACACCTTCGTCGTCCTGCTGAACGCGCACCACGAGAGCGTGCCGTTCGCCCTCCCGCGTCCCGCCGAGGGCCTGTCGTGGGAGCGCCTGTTCGACACCGGCGACGAGGCGCAGCCGGGTCGCGGCACGAGCCGTGCGGGGCGCTACCGCCTGCGCCCGCACGCGATGGCCCTGTTTCGCGCGCATCGCCGCGCCCCCGCGCGCTCGAGGAGCGCGCGCGCCGCCACCACCGAGCCGGTCGCGGCGCACGAGGTCCCGGCGAGTCGCGAGGCATAGTCCTCCCCCCGCTCTGCCGGTCGGCTTTTCACGTCGCTTCTACAAGATCGACGGTCCTTCCTGCGTCGTCCCACCGCCCAGCCGTCGTCCACGCAGGGAGCGCGGGTCGTGACGCCGATGGCACGCGCTTCGCTCCTCGACGGTACGATCCGCGCTCGCGCGCGGAGGCACGCAGCAACCCGACCGAAGGAGCAAATCATGTCCACCATCGAGAAATCGATCGACGTCGACGTTCCCGTTCGTACGGCCTACGACCAGTGGACCCAGTTCGAGGACTTCCCGAAGTTCATGGAAGGGATCGAGGACGTCCGCCAGATCGACGACACCCACCTGCACTTCATCGCCAACGTCGGCGGTCGAGTGAAGGAGTGGGACGCCGTCATCACCGAGCAGATCCCGGACGAGCGCATCGCGTGGCGCGAGACCGGCGGCGCCCCGAACGCCGGCGTCGTCACCTTCCACCGCCTTGGTCCCGGGCGGACGCGGATCATGTTGCAGATGGAGTACGACCCGGAGGGATTCGTCGAGACGGTCGGTGACCTGGTCGGCGTCGTGACGGCACGCGTCCGCGGCGACCTCGAGCGCTTCCGCGACTTCGTCGAGGGCCGCTCGCGCGCGACCGGCGCATGGCGAGGCGAGGTGCGACAGGATCCGACGCACTGAGCACCGCCTGCGAGCGCCGCGGCGTCCGTGCGACGCCGCGGCGCTCGCCCGCCCCTCCCCCCATCGACGGCGGTCTCAGAGCTCGACGACCGCCTTGACGGGAAGGTGATCCGAGGCGCCCCGCGCCAGCTCGGAGCGATGCACGTCGAAGGACCGCAGCGCCGCGTGCGGCTCGACCAGGATCCGGTCGAAGGCGAATAGCGGCCGCCACGACGGAAAGGTGCGCACCCGCGACCTCCCGAAGCGCACGTGCAGCGGCTGCAGGGACAGGTCGCTTCGCCGCCACTCGTTGAGGTCACCCGCCACGATCGTCAGCTTGCCTTCCTCGGTCGACCGTAGGCTACGCAGAATCTGCTCGACCTGTCGCGCGCGCTCGAAGCGGCGGAGACCCAGGTGGGTCACGAGGAAGCGCAGCGCGCGACCCTCGATCGTCAGGTCGGCGTCGATCGCACCGCGGGGCTCGCGGCCGGCGACGCTCAGGTCCACGTGTCGCACCGCCGAGGTCGGCAGGCGCGTGAGCAGGGCGTTCCCGTACGTCCCCTCGCCGCGGTGCAGCGTCGGTCCCGCGACCGCGTGCATCCCGAGGATGCCGGCGATCGTCGCGATCTGGTCGTCGCCGTCACGGTGGTAGCCGCAATCGACCTCCTGGAGCGCGAGCACGTCCACGTCGAGCTCGGTGATCACGCGCGCCACCCGCTCCGGATCGCAGCGGCGATCCGCGCCGACGCAGCGGTGGACGTTGTACGAGCCGATCTTGAGCACCACGGGAGCGCATGGACGGTGCAAGGGGCGCGCCATCGCGGTTGGACCGCGCCACGGCATCCGGCGAACCCACGGCGAGACGAAGCTTCAGGGCGCCTTGTAGAAGCTGCCGTTCGTCCGGCGGCATGACGGTCCGCTCGGACGACGCGTCGCACGGAGCGCAAGGAACTTCCGCAACGAGCGCGCTGGCACGCCGGTCGCTTTTCTCCCTCCAGGACACGTCGAGCGGGACGCGCGCTGCAACCTCGCGCACCCGGCGACGACGAAAGGAGCTGCCATCATGAAGACCATCGTGCTCGCGAGCGCCATCGCACTCCTCGGCATGAGCGCCTGCTCGGACACGGTCACCCGTCGGACCACGACGTACCAGCAGACGTCGAGCAATCTGCCGGTCGCGCCGCCGGGCGCGGTGATCGCCGAGGACCCGACCACCACCACGACGCACACGACGCGTCGCGTGGAGACCGTCGAGAAGGACTGACGTCCCGGCTTCGCCGGCCACCAAGGGATGGAGGAGCGCTCGGTGTCTTCATCCAACGGGGGCGTTCATGCGCCAACTTGCGCGCGTCCGAGTGCCAACTTCCGAGCATCAAGAAGAACAACAAGGAGGATCATCCCATGACCAGTCGATTCACTCGCAAGCCGCTTCGCACCTTCACCATCTCGCTGGCGACCTTGGGGCTGCTGGCCGGCACCGCGCTGGCAGAGGAGGTCGTGCGCCGGGAGGTGACCGAGACCACCACCGTCACCGGCACAGTGAGCGACGTCACACCCAGCTCACGCCTGGTGGTGACGTCGAGCACCGGTGCACCGACCACGTACACGATCGACCAGAAGACGGTGTTCGTCGACGAGGCCGGCAACGTCGTGAGCTACGAGCAGGTGCGCGGCCAGCCGGTCAAGGTGTACGTCTCCGAGAGCAAGGAGCAGCCGGTGGTCGTCGAGCGCGTGGTGCTCTCGAAGCCGGTGACGCGCGTCATCGAGCAGCGTCCGGCCGCACCGGCCGCACCCCAGGTGATCCAGCGGACGGAGACGCGCACCGAGACGACCAAGGAGGTCGAGGACTGACCTCGGCACCGGCTTCGCCGGCCACGAGGGGGTGAAGAACCGCTCGGTGTCTTCATCTGACCTCGACCCGATCGCCCGCGCAGCCGCAGCAAGCAGCGCGCGGGGGCGCGACTCTCCGCCAGCGTCGCGCCCCCGCGCGCCCGGCCGACCGGCGGAGAATCATCGCGCGGGCGCCAGGACGGCGACGGCGTTCGCCCCCAGGATCACCTGCTCGCCCTCCACGCGAGCGACCCCGGAAGCCAGAAGCAGGCGTCGCTCCGCCCCGGTTCCGATCCGGCGCTCCACGTCGGCGAGGTTGCAGACGACCACGAGCGTCCCCCGGTGGAGCGCGAGCCAGCCCGCATCCTCGTCGAAGCGCACCCGCGTGTGCAGGAGCGTGCGGTCCCCGAGCTCGGGCTCCCGCGAGCGCAGCGCCAGAAGATCCCGGTACCAGCGGAGCATCGATGCGTGCGGCTCGCGTCCGCTCTCGGACCAGTCCAGCTTCGAGCACACGAACGTTTGCAGGTCCTGCGGGTCCGGGACCGGACCCTGCCACGCGAACGCCGCGAACTCCCGCCGGCGCCCCTCGCGTACCGCCCGCGCGAGCTCCGGGTCGGCGTGGGCGGTGAAATAGCGGAACGGTGCCGTCGCGGCCCATTCCTCGCCCTGGAAGAGAAGCGGAACGAACGGCGAGAGCAGCAGCAGCGCGGCACCGATGCGCGCCCGCTCGGGTGAGACGAGCTGCGCGATGCGCTCGCCTCGGGCACGATTGCCTACCTGGTCGTGGTTCTGCAGCGACACCACGAACCGGCTCCCGTCCAGACCGGTCGCAGGCCGGCCGTGCCGGCGCTTGCGGTGCCGTGAGTAGCGACCGTCGTAGACGTAGGCGTGCTCGAAGGCCCGCGCGAGGTCGGCCAGACTCCCGAAGTCCTCGTAGTATCCGTGCCGCTCGCCGGTCAGCACCGCGTGCATCGCGTGATGGAAGTCGTCACTCCACTGTGCGTCGAGCCCGTAGCCGCCAGCGGCGGGCGCCCGCAGCAGTCGCGGGTCGTTGAGATCACTCTCGGCGATCACCACCGCGCGTCGACCTAGCGCCTCCGCGGCAGCGTGCACCTCGCGCGTCAGCTCCTCGAGCAGATGCGTCGCCGAGCCGTCGAAGATCGCATGCACGGCGTCGAGCCGGAGTCCGTCGACGTGGAAGTCGCGCACCCAGCCGACGGCGTTGTCGACGACGAAGCGGCGCACCTCGTCGCTGTACGCATCGTCGAAGTTCACCGCGTCGCCCCACGGTGTGCGGTAGCGGTCGGTGAAGTACGGCGCGAAGCGGCCGAGGTAGTTCCCGGATGGGCCGAGGTGGTTGTACACCACGTCGAGCACCACCCCGAGCCCGTGCGCGTGGCACGCGTCGACGAAGCGTGCGAGCCCGTCGGGTCCTCCGTAGGGCGCGAAGGGTGCGAACAGCGCCACGCCGTCGTAGCCCCAGCCGTGGGTGCCGTCGAAGGCGTTCACCGGCATCAGCTCGACGTGCGTCACCCCGAGCTCGCGCAGGTGCCGCAGGCGACCGATGGCGGCGTCGAACGTGCCCTCGGGGGTAAAGGTCCCGACGTGTAGCTCGTACAGCACGGCGCGCTCGAGCGGCTCGGCGACGAAGCCCGCATCGGTCCACGTGCGCGCGCCATGATCGACGACGCGCGAGCGCGCGTGCACGCCGTCGGGCTGGGCGGGCGAGCGCGGGTCCGGAAGCTCGTCGCCGTCGATGACGAAAGCATACGCGTCGCCGTCGGCGGCCGCGGCTTCGACCGACCACCAGCCGCCGTCCTCGCTGGTCATGGCACGGCGCTCGCCCGCGAGTGCGAGCTCGACCGACCCGGCTCGGGGTGCCCAGACGCGAAACTCCATCATCCGTCCCCCTGGTCCACCAGAAGCGCGACCGGCAGCACGCCGAGCAGCTCGGCGATCTCGCGCGACCCGCCCTCCTGCCGGCGACCGCTCAGAACGTCGTGCCAGGATCCGGACGGCAGCTCGATCACCGTCCCCTGCCAGTCGCCCGCGAGCCGCATCGACCAGCGCGCCCCGAGCGCGACGACCCGCTCGCCCCGCACGTAGGCGACGACGTGCTGCGCGCGGCTCCCCGCCGCCCAGAGCGGCCGGTAGGCGCCGCGCGCGTCGAAGGCCTCCGGAACGCGCGCGCGGAGCGCGAGCGCCTGGCGGACGAGCCAGAGCTTCGGGAGCCCCTCTTCGGCTCGGCCGACCACCTGGTCGACCGTGGCCTCGCGCAGCTCCGCGAGGAGCCGCGCGCGCCGAGCGAAGTCGACGGGCCGACGGTTGTCGGGGTCGACGAGGCTCAGATCCCAGAGCTCGGTGCCCTGGTAGACGTCGGGTACGCCAGGACTGGTCAGTACGAGCAGGGTCTGGAGGAGCGCGTTCGATCTGCCGGCAACCAGGATCTGCTGGACGAAGGCGGCGAGGTCCGCGACGAAGGCTTCATCGGCGAGGACTCCTTCCGCGAAGCTGCGCACGGCCTCCTCGTAGGCGGCGTCGCGCTGCGTCCAGCTCGTGCGCTCCTTCGCCTCGCGACACGCCTTCTCGAGGTAGGCGACGAGCCGTTCGGACTCGATGGGCCACGCCCCGACGATGGTCTGGTACAGCAGATACTCGACGCTCCGGTCGGGCGCGAAGCCGCCCCAGCGCGGCTCGTTCTGCTTCGCCCAGCGCTCGACCGTCGCCGCCCACGCCTCCGGGATTTCGCTCAGGACCGCGAGCCGGGCGCGCACGTCGGCGCTGCGCTTGGTGTCGTGCGTCGACGTCGTCAGCAGCGTGCGCGGACGGCGCGCCTGAACCTCTGTGGACGCACGGTGCAGCTCGTCGAGGGAGGTCCCGAAGACGACCGGCTCGCCGCCCACCTCGTTCAGCGCGACGAAGCGCACGTACGCATAGAAGGCGGTGTCCTCCACACCCTTCGCCATCGTCGGCGCGGAAAGCTGCTGGAAACGCGTCGCGAGCTCCGCTTCGAGCTCGCCCGGTACGCGCAGCAAGAGCACGTCGCGCAGGAAGTCGAAGGCCGACGGGTCGAGCTCCGGACGCGCCTCCCTGGCGGACCCGAGCGCGCGCTCGACGATCGCCAGGTCGGACGGCACGACTGCCCCCTCGGCTGCGCGCACGTACGTGCGGTACACCGGCATGCAGGCGAGCGCCTCGCGCAGCACCTCGTGCAGCTCGTGACGCGTATAGTCGCGATGACGACGGTGGCGCTCGCACACCGCGACGAAGAGCGCCGTCAGGCGGTTGACGTCGCTGCCGAGCAGCTCCCGCAGCACGAGATGCTTCTTCGCACGCACCAGCTCGGCGAACGTCTCCGCGCGACCGGTGAAGCGCTCGTAGAGCTTGGTGAGCGCAGCCTCGCCGGCGGGGTCGATCAGGACACCGGTCGCGCGGCGGGCGAACTCGTAGCCGGTCGTACCGTCGACCGGCCAGTCGCCGGGTAGCTCCTCGTCGCCGAGCAGGATCTTCTCGACCAGCAGCCAGGCGTCCGGCGCCTCGCGCCGCAGACGCTCGAGGTAGCCGCGCGGGTCGCGCAACCCGTCCACGTGGTCGATGCGCAGCCCGTCGACGATGCCTTCGCGAACCCAGCCGAGAACCGTCGCGTGCACCGTGGCGAAGACGTTTTCGTCCTCGACACGCAGCGCGACGAGGGAATCGACGTCGAAGAAGCGCCGGTACGTGAGGTCGCGCTCGGCCGCGCGCCAGAACGCCAGCCGGTAGTTCTGGCGCTCGAGAAGCGCGTCGAGCGCGTCCGGATCGGCGTTGATGGCGGCCACCGCCTCGTCGAGCGCCTGCGCGTTCGCCGGCGACTCTTCGAGCATGCGTGCGAGAACGTCGATCAGCCGCGCCGACTCGCGCTGCCGAACCTGGACGTCGATCGCGTCGCTCGCCGCTGCGTCGGGCAGCCGCTTGAGATCGCAAGCGAGCTCGGCGAGCGCCGTCGATCCGCAGCGCTCGGCCGCAGGCTTGACGATGGCGTCGAGCGTGCGCGGGCTGATCGGCAGCTCGCGATCGTGGTAGCGGAGCACGATCTCGGCCCCGTGACGCTCGAGCGCGAGCTCACCGGCCTCGAGGACGCGCCCGTAGTGGTCGCCGAGGATCGGCAGCAGGAGCGTATTGCGCATGCGCTCCTCGGGAGGACGCCACTCGATGTCGAAGAACGAGGCAAAGCGGCTCGCCGGACCGTTCGTCAGGACGTCCCACCAGAGGGCGTTCTCGCGTCCGGCGATCGCCATGTGGTTCGGGACGACGTCCACGAGCTGTCCGAGGCCGTGCTCGGCGAGAGTCGCGCACATCGCCCGGTGCGCGGCCGCGCCGCCGAGCCGTGGCTCGACGTGACCGTGATCGACCACGTCGTAGCCGTGCGTCCCGCTCGCAGAGGCGAGGTAGGGTGAGGCGTACACGTGGCTGACACCGAGCCCCGCGAGGTAGCCGGCGATCCCGGCCACCTCCGCAAACCCCAGGCCCTTTCCGAGCTGAAGGCGATAGGTCGCGCGCGGCGACCCCCTCACGGGGTCACGACGCGCTGCCGCGGCGCCGACGCGGTCGGCTCGTACCAGTGCTCGGAGAAGCTCAGCACCTTGACGCTGGTCTGGAAGTGTCCGTCGGTGCGCTCGGGCAGCGGCGCGGGCATGTCGTAGCGGAACTGCACGCGGCCACCGGCGGGAATCGGCTCCGGGACTCGGACGATGGTGCCGCTGCCCGGATTGTCCTCTCCCGGCTGCATCTCGCGGGTCCAGCGAAACTCCTGCTGGACCATCAGACGAACGTCGCGGACCTCGTGCGAGGTCTGGTTCACCACCCAGCCCGTCACCGAGCTACCGACCGTCCGCACGTCCCGAACGTCGAGGCCGCTCGGGGTGTCCTGCGCGCCGGCGCCGCCGGCGAGCCCGAGCAGAACCGCCCCGCTCGCGACCAAGGTCAACCTTGCCATCGTCTGTAGGATCTTCACGACATGCCCCCTGTTCTTGCCGGCCTCGCTGCCGGTCGCAGCCACCCGGTGCAAAGGCGCTGCCAGGCGAACGTCAAATAGAAAGGGCGACACCCGTGGGATGCCGCCCCTTCCGTCGTGTGGGAGTGAGACTGTGCGTCTTCCGTCGTGCGGGCGTGAGACCGTTCCTCGAACGTTCAAGCCAGCGCTTCGCGGATCCGGCCGCCGGCGCGCGCCTCCCGGCGCTCACGGGCGCTCCGACGGGGGCGACGGCGCTCGGTCCCGCCCCCGATCACGTGACGCGAGCCGTTGATCCGGCGGATCGAGATCCGCGCCGAAGGCCGCTCGCTCGAAGATGCGTCCTGCAGCGAACCGAGACCACGTCGCATCTCCTCGACGTCGAAACCCAGCGCGCCACAGAGGTTGGCGAACGAGTACGGCCAGCTGACGTCATCCGACTCGACCCACGCCTTCGCCTCGCCGAAGAGCCGCCGGGCCCGGCGCTTGGCGGGTGTGCGCGAGTCGATCGCGTAGCGGAGATACGTCGCGATGCCGTTCTCCATGACCGCGAGCATGAGACGAATCTCCGGGCGATCGGCCGCCGCCGGGCGGATCCGATCGCAGTACTGCTCCGGCGTGATGATGTCCGGCACGAAGAACTGCGCCGCGTCGTATCCCACGTTGGGAACTGCACTCGTCAGCATCGCTGCCACCTCCCGAAGCCCTTCGCTCGCAGCAAGCCGAAAGCCATCGCGAGCGAAACGGCAAATCGCCGCTAACTGATTGATCTCGCTGGTGTTTTACCGAGATCGAGGCTTGTAAGAGCTACCGCCACAGGTGACGATGGGGCAACATTTACAAGCAGGGCCGAGCGGAAGTGAAGATCCTACACGCCCCTGGCTCCCTCATCGGCCTGCTCGACGGCGCGTCCCGCCGCGTGAACCGCCTTCTCCTTGACCTCCTCGAGGCGCGCTCCGATCTGCTCGCGCACCTCGCTCCCGGAGCTGGGTGCGAACAGCAGCGCGAGGCCCGCTCCGACCAGCATCCCCGCGCCAAACACGGCGACGCCACCCAGGAGCTCGCTGCCCCCTCGAGCGCGCTGTAGCCCTACCGCGCGCAAGATGTCCTCGCTCGACGGAAGGTTCCTCGTGATCTCGGATGCATGGACCATCTCGTTCTCCTCGCTTGCTGAAGGTTGAAAGGGGATGGGCAGCTTCACGGCGCCCGCCCAGCGACGGCTTCGGTGATCGGCACGGCGAGGCGCCGCATCAGCACCGCGAACGCGACGCGCGATCCGAGACCCACCACCGCGCGCAGGAGCGCCGGCGAGGCGCCGGCGCCGAGCACGTAGCCGAGCCCCGCGGCCGTCGCGAGACCGACGTACGGTCGCTCGGCGAGCCGCTCGCGCAACGTGGACTCCCACGACGATCGTGCCGCGAAGACGGCGGTCGCCAGGCCCTCGAGATCCTCGCGCACGCGGCGCGACTGCTCCAGCACGCCGCCGATGCCGGGCTCCCGGTCGTTCGGCCCGACGTCGCGTCCGATGCGCAGCTCGGCGGGCCGCGCGCCACCTCGCACTCCTCGACTGCTCGTCATCCTCGCTCCTCCGATCCGCGCTCTCAGGACAGGCGCGACAGCACGCGACCGACGACGTACCCGGTCGCGAGGGCGAGGCAGACCGCGACCAGCGGCTTCTCGCTGACGAAGCTGCGAACGCGCCGGTCCATCTCGGCGACCTCGGCGCGGCCCGGCAGCGAGTCCACCACCGCTTCCGCTCTTGCCGTCACGCTGGACTCTCGATCGATCTCGTTCACCATCTGCTCGGCTCTCATGCCGCCTCCCGGACGCCGAGCCAGAGGCCCAGCAACACGGCGCCCAGGACCCAGGGCGCCGGACTCTCGCGAATACGCCGCGAGACGTGTAACGGCTCGCGCACCGCGCGCTTGACGCGCTGTACGGAAGCGCGCAGCTCTTCTCGGCTGCTCGCGAGCGACTCCTCGAGCACCGCGAGCTGCTGGTCGTAGGTCATGCGCCGACTCCTTCCGAGGCCGACTCGCCACCCGCGCCGGCGCGCGCACCGAGCCTACCGGCACGCCGGCGAGCAAGCGCCAGGGCGACGGCACCCGCAACGAGATCGGCGGCCGCGACGACGGCCGTTGCTCGAGCGTGACCCCAGTAGGTCGCCAGCGAGAGCACGGCGAAAACGTTCAGCGCGACCCAGCCGGCGAGGAGCAAGCCGAGACCGGTCATCAGCAGTGCCAGGGTCGCGGTCGCGTCCCGCACCAGGATGCGTGCTTCCAGCGACAGCAGCTCGAGGCGATCCACGAGGACGCGCTGGCCGGCCTCGACGACGTCGACGACGGATTTGATCAGCGACTCGTCGCGGGGCTTCTCTACTGGGCTTCCCATGGCGTTCCGTGCGGCGCTGCTCGAGCGCGCGCACCAGGCCACAGCGCAAATCGTGCCACCGCCGCGCTCTTGGCGGACGGCGCTTCCGCGAGCCCGGGGCGCGCCGTTGCCGGTAGCGCCTACAGGGATTGCAGAACGTACCGGCGCGGCCGCATCACCGCGGGCGTGTCACCCGGGTGCGGATCGTGTCGATCAGGGCCGCGATCGAGAACGGCTTCGTGACCAGATCGTCGAAGCCAGCCGCGCGCGTCGCGCGGCGCGTCTCGTCGTTGTCGAAGCCGGTGACGGCGAGGACGAGCGTGCGTCGCCCACTCTCCCCGTCGAGGCGACGGACCTCGGCAGCGATCGCGAAGCCGTCGCCGTCGGCGACCCGCAGGTCGCTCAGCACGGCGTCCGGCTCACGCTCGCGCAGGAGCGGGAGGCCCGCCTCGAGCGTGGCCGCAACGCCGACGACGGCCCCCTCGCTCTCGAGCGCGAGCTGGAGAGCCTCGGCGGTCATCTCGTCGTCCTCCACCACCACGATCGAGAGCCCATCGAGGATCCTCGCGTCCGCCGCCGCAACGCCAGCGGTGGCAGCCGATGCGCTTCCGACCACGCCGCCGCCGACGGCCGGTGCCGCCGCGGGCGCCGACGCGTCGGCGAGCAGCGCCGTCATGCGCTTCACCTCGGCGCGGAGCTTCGCGAGGTAGCGCTGCTCCTTGTCGCTCGCACCGCCTACCTGTGCCTCGCCGAGCAGGTCGACCCACATCTGCATCGCAGCGAGAGGCTGCCGCAGATCGTGGATCACGCGACGCGTTACTGCTCGGGCTGCGGCGGCGCTGTCGTCGGAGTCGCCCACCCAGGTTCAGCCGCTGCTCGTGATGTAGCTCTCGAGCTGCTCGATCATGAACTGCTTCTCGGAGATGACGGCCTTCACGACGTCGCCGATCGACAGCACGCCCACCAGCTCGCCCCCGGCGAGCACCGGAAGATGGCGGATGTGCTTGTCGGTCATGAGCGCCATGCAATCCTCGACGGTGCGCTCCGGGGCGACGCACACGACCTTCGTGGTCATGATCTCGCGCACCGGGGTGTCGCGCGACGCCTTGCCCTTGAGGATCACCTGCCGCGCGTAGTCGCGCTCGGAGAGGATGCCCGTCAGCTCCCGACCCGTGAGGACCAGCACCGCACCCACGTTCTTCTCGGCCATGAGCTGCAAGGCGTCGTAGACCGTGCTCTCCGGCGAGACCGACCAGACGTGGCCGCCCTTCTTACCGAGGAGATCGCGTACCGTCAGCATGACAGCCTCCCGCGCCGTTTGAACCGCCCGCGAAACGAGTCTGTCACCGTGCAGCGTGCAGCTCAAGCCGTCGTCGGCTCTGTAAATCGTTCCAGCAACGCGGACAGGACTGCAGGGCCGCGCCGCACGGTAGCGCGCCGCAGCCCGGATTCCGTTCGCATCCGTCTCGATTCCGCGCGGCTCCGGGAATGGTCCGATTCTTGATCTACGCCTCCCCGCGTCGGTCCCGTGAGGGCCGGCGAGATTCACCGGGGAGGCAGATGATGGAACGGGAACGAGTCAATCACATCGACCACGTCTACATCGACCACGTCGCACCGAACGTCGCCGGAGGCGGACGTCGCCGGCCCGTGCACACCGTGCTCGGGCGCGCCGGAGCCCTGGCGCTCCTGCTCGCCGCGGCCAGCGCGACCCAGGCTCACGCGGCGACCATCCACGTCGCGAACAGCGGCATCGATAGCGGCGCCTGCGGTGCCGAGGTGGCGCCGTGCCGTACGCTCACGCAGGCGATCGCTCTGGCGAGCGACGGAGACGTGGTGCTCGTCGGTCCCGGCGTCTACGGCGACGTCGACGGCGACGGGGACTTCGTCAGCCCGGGCGACGAGCCCGCCGGCCGCAGCGGCTGCAACTGCGTCGTGCGGGTGAACAAGTCGGTCCGCATCCTCTCCGAGCAAGGCGCGGGCGCGACCGTTCTGCGCGGCGCGCTGGGCGGTCTGTTCGCGGTGGCGATCGACTCGCCGGGCGTGGTGTTCGGCAAGCGGAAGGCGGGCTTCTCGGTGATCGGCGACGCGCAGCACGACGGTCACGGGATCTGGGTCGGAGAGACGTCGGTCGGGACTCGCGTCGAGGGCAACACGTTCAGCCGACTGGAGACCGCTCTGTTCGTCTCGGGCAACCGGTCCAAGGTGATCGGCAACCGGATCACGCAGGCCTTCGGCCAGGCGATCCGGACCGAGGGAGAGTCGATCTCGATCACCGCCAACGTCGTCGAGCAGACCGGATCGTACGGTGCGCACGACGCGGCCGTGCACCTCGTCGGCAATCCCGGTGGCCCGAACCGGGTCGAGCGCAACCTCGTGATCGGCAATCTCGGCATCGGCATCTTCGTCGACAACGGCGAAGACCCGTCGGCCGCAGAACCGGTGGTGCGCGGCAACCTGGTGGTGGGCAACGCTCTCACCGGGATCAAGGTTGTGCTCGCCGCGCGTAGCGGGCTCGTCACCGTGACCGGCAACTCGATCTACGCCAACGACGAGCTGCGCGGTACGAATTGTGGCCTGACGACGCTGGTCGACGGACCGCGCGTCGACGCGAGCGGAAACTACTGGGGCGCCCCCTCGGGTCCCGGCGGGAACCCCGCCGATGATGCCTGCAGCGCCGGCACGCCGCCCGACGTGAGCGACCCGTCGCCCACAGAGTTCGTCGTGGTCGCTCCGGCGATGCGCTGACGCCACGACCGGTCGCCGCCCGGGTCGCCGCCTCCGTTGATCGCAACGGAGCCTCCCCTCCACCCGGGCGTCCACCGCGGGCCGGTGCCCGGCACCGGCCCGCGGCCACCTGCAGGCGCTCAGCCCGCCTTCAGCACCTTGGACAGGATCCGCAGCTCGTCCGTGATGTTCGCCGGGATCGTGTACCCCTCCGGATCGCGGATCTGATCGATGTGGGCCGCGATGTCGTCGGCGCTCACCTTCGCCCGCGCCTCGGCCACCCAGCCCGGCGTGAGGCCGATGAACATGCGCGCGAAGCGGCCACCACCGACCGAGAAGATCTCGTGCGTGAGCTCGCAAGCTTCCGACCCGAGGTACACCACGAGCGGGGTCACGGTCTCGGGGTCGAGCAGAGGCGCCAGCGGGCCGAGCAGCTCCTCGGTCATCCGCGTGCGCGCGGTGGGGGCGATCGCGTTGCACTTGATGTTGTACTTGGCACCCTCGACCGAGAGCACGTTCATGAGACCGACGAGACCCATCTTGGCCGCGCCGTAGTTGGTCTGCCCGAAGTTGCCGAGAATGCCCGCGGCCGAAGACGTGAAGATGAAGCGGCCGTAGCCCTTCTCCTTCATCGCGCGAAACGCCGGCTGCGAGACGTAGAACGCCCCCTTCAGATGCACGTCGATGACGATGCCGAGCTCCTCCGGCGTGAGCTTGACGAAGGTCTTGTCGCGCAGGATGCCGGCGTTGTTGACCACGACGTCCACCTTGCCGAACGCGTCGAGCGCGCTCTGGATGATGGCCTCGCCGCCCTCCGGGGTCGACACGGAGTCGTAGTTGGCGACCGCTTCGCCGCCCGCCTTCTTGATCTCCTCGACGACCTGATCGGCCATGCTGTGGCCTGCGCCGGTGCCGTCGGCCTTGCCGCCGAGGTCGTTCACCACGACCTTGGCACCGCGACGCGCCATCTCGAGAGCGTAGGTCTTGCCGAGCCCGCCGCCCGCCCCGGTGATCACCGCCACGCGGCCGTCGTAACGAATCTCGCTCATGTCGAATTCCTCCTTGATGTAAACGTCTCGCCGCGCGGCGGACGCTCGCGTCCGGATCGGCAGCACTCGCGGAACGCGCCCGGCGCGTTCAGTCGAACGGGTTTCCGAGGTTGAACTGGCGCCCGCGGGCTGCGTAGTCGACGCCCGGCTCGCGCTCGTACTCGGGCGGGAAGCAGGCCCGCTTGCGGGCGTAGTACTCCTCGCGGTGATCTCCGGCGGAGGCCGGGTTGAACGTGAGGTAGTATGAGCGCCGCGCGCCCGCGGAGCGGTTCGGCCCGGAACGGTGCGGCGCCCAGGCGTCGAACACGATCACGTCGCCGGGCTCGGCGAGCAGCGCCTCGACCTCGAGCTTCGCCATCACCTCCGGCTTCAGCGTGCCGTCCGCCTCGTGCGGCAGGAAGACTCTCGCGCACGCGTCGCGCGCGATCTCCAGGCAGCCGTTCTCGCGCGTGAAGGCGTCGACCGGCACCATGAGCGTGAGCTGGTGATCGACGCCGAAGTCGACGTACGCCGGAGCGTCCTGGTGGTCGGCGAAGCCGGCACCTCCTGGAAGCTTGAAGTTGATCTTGTCCTTGAAGAGGACCACCGGCTCGCCGCAGCACTGCGCGAGCAGGGCGAGGAAGCGAGGGCCTCCGAACAGTCCCGCGAGGCCCTCGTGGTAGGGCATGAAGTTCTCGATGCGCGCGAGGAGCTTCGGGCCCGACGGCCCCGAAGGGCGCTCGTAGTAGCGCATCCAGCGTCCCGGCGTCTCGGGCCACGCCGCGATCTCGTCGGTCCAGCGCGTGAGCTCGGCGATCTCGCGCGGCTCGAGGACGCGGCGGAGCCAGACCCATCCGTGCCGCCGCCAGTGCTCGGTCGCTGTCGCGTCGAGGATCGCCATCCGGCGTCGCGGATACCAGAGGCGCCGTCGCGTCGCCACGGCGGCACTCCGCGCGGCGGACCGCCGCGCGGAGTGCGGGGCGCGCTTCAGACCATGGCGAAACCCAGCGCGCTGAGCAGCTCGCGCTCGGGTCGCTCGAGCGCCGGCCCGACCAGCCGATGTCCGGCGAGCTCGCGCCGCACCGGGTAGTCGCGCCGTAGCCGGTCGAACGCCCTTCCCCGCTCGCCGCCTGGTGCGGTACCCGCCAGCGCCTCGCGGAACCGGGCATCGTCGTCGCGGATCGCGTAGACCGCACGCACGGCCTCGCGGACCGCCGCGCGGCCGGTCGAAGCGAGAGCAATCGGAGGGCCCGAGATCGGCGGTCCCTGGATCGGCATCCCGACGACGGAAGGGACGCGAACGTCCGCATCGACGCGCCCCTCGCGCGCGAGGAAGCGCGCCAGGGCCTCCGCGATCATCCGCGTCCCCGCGAGCTTGCCGTCGAGGGAGTACCCGGCGACGTGCGGTGTCGCGAGACGCACGACGTCGATCAGCTCCGGCGTCGGCTCGGGCTCGCTCTCCCAGACGTCCAGCACCGCGTGAAGGCGCCCGGACGCACACGCACGCCGCAGCGCCTCGTCGTCGACCACCCCGCCGCGCGAGGTGTTGATCACGACCGCCCCGTCGCGCAGCCGGCCCAGGGTGCCTGCGTCCAGCAAGTGATGCGTCGGGTGCGGCCCGCCGCGAGCTCGTGGCACGTGCATCGTGACCACGTCGGCGCGTGCGACCACCTCGTCGAGCGGGCTCGAGCGAAAGTGGGGCTCGCGCTCTGCTCGGGGCGGGTCACACGACAGGACTTCGAGCCCGAGCACATGGGCGAGCGCCGCGACACGGCTGCCCACGTTGCCGACGCCGACGACTCCGAGAACCGCGCCACGCCATTCGCGCGACAGGTCGAGCTCCAGCTCGAGCAGCGCTGCGACGACGTACTCCGCGACCGAGCGCGCGTTGCAGCCGGGCGCCGCCGCGAAGAAGATCCCGCGGCGCTCGAGCCACGGCAGGTCGACGTGATCCGTGCCGATCGTCGCCGTACCGACGAAGCGCACCGGGCTCCGAGCGAGCAGCGCCTCGCCGACCCGCGTCACCGAGCGGACGACGAGCACGTCCGCGCGCTCGACCGCGGTCGCGTCGATCGCGCGTCCCGGTCGCAGCTCGACGTCACCGAAGGGCTCGAACGCCTCGCGCGCGAGGGGAACGTTCTCGTCGACGACGATGTGCAGAGCCATGCGGGATCTGACCGCGGGAGCCCCGCCCTGGCAAGCGCGTCGTGGTCCCGCGCCGATTCAAGCGTAGAGGCGCAGGACCTCGCCGAGCCGGTTCTCGAGTCGCTCCAGAATCGGCTCCAGGTCGTCGGGATCGAGGCCGACGCGCTCGAACACCCCGGGCGAGACCATGAGATCGGCTTCGGACATGTCGCGCTGCTCACCGATCCTGCCGGCGAGCACGTGACCCAGGTGGACGAAGTCGTAGAGCACGTCCTCGCCCGCCTCCGTCGTACCGGCGAACGCGATTGCGCGAACGATGCGCTCCGGAAGCTTCCACTCCTGTGCGACCAGGGCCCCGACCTCTCCCTGGTGGACGCCCAGGATCTCGAGCTCGGCCTCCCGGGTGGAGAGCCCCTGCTCGCGCGCCAGTACGAGAAGCCGCAGGACCTTCTGATCGAGGAACTGCGCCATCACCACCTGTCCTAGGTCGTGCAGGAGTGCCGCTGCGAACGCTTCGGCCGGTGGACGGACGCGCGTCACGCCGTCGAGCAGCTCGACGCCGAGTGCCGCCGCCACGAGGTGACGCCAGAGGACGCCCTGGCCGAGACCGTAGCCGATCACCGGACGCTGCAGGCGCTCGCTGAGCGGACCGCCTAGTGCATACGCCAGAACGCGCCCCGCGCCGACCCTGAGGATCGCGCCGCGCACGGTCGCGATCGGTGCGCCGCTCGCCATCGCCGCCGAGTTCGCGACGCGCAGCAGACGCCCCGTCAGAACGGGGTCGAGCGAGATGATCTGCTCGATCTCGCGCAGTCCGCAGTCGTCCCGCGTCATCGCCGACGCGAGCCGGCTCACCGTGGGCGGAAGCGGCTCGACCGCCGCAGCCGCACGTGTGACCAAACCCTGGTCCAGCATCGTCGCTGGTGTATCGGTAGCGGCCGCGCGCGACTTGAGCTTCGAGCGCCATCGTCGGCGTCGGACGCCGGGGCCCGCCGGACCACGGATCCGGTCGGTCGCGAACGCCGCGGCGCGCGCCGCGCGGATGCCATGCGCCATGCGACGCGGACCACGAGCGCGGCTTGCGCGCGCACGCGTCCCGCCGTCAGCTGGAAGACACCGAGCGGTCCTTCATCCCCTCGTGGTCGGCGAAGCCGGTGTGAACGTCAGATGAAGACACCCAGCGATCCTTCATCCCTTCGTGGTGGGCGAAGCCCATCGATACGTCAGATGGCGCTCTCGACGCTCCGCGCGATCAGCGGCAGCACCCGCACGAACAGCTCCGCGCCGATCGCCGTGTTGTTCTCGAGCGCGAAGAAGCCGGCGTAGCCGCGCTCCTCGTCGATCCAGGCATAGGCACCATACGCACCCGGGTCGATCGCGAGCGCCGGGTTGTCGCGATCGATCCACCAGCCGAAGCCGTAGCCTTCGTACCCGGTGCCCGTGCTGGCGCCGTAGAGCGCGATCCGGTCCTCGCGCATGCGCCGCACCGACGACTCGGAGAGCACCCGCCGGTCGCCGCACGTCCCGCCGCGCAGGTGCATCAGGAGGAGCTTGCCGTAGTCGCCGATCGTCGCGTAGGCGCCACCCTCCATGTTCGGGTTATCGGTCGGCAGGAGCGTCGCGGGGTCGCCCCCGAAGCCCTCCGGATACGTTCCCTGCGCACCGAGGAACTGCACGAAGTGGTTGTTGTACGCGAGGGTGTCGAGGCCGCAGGGCTCGGCGTAGATGTCGCGCACCAGGTCGTGCCAGCTGCGGCCCGACGCCGCCTCCGCGACCGCGCCCGCGATCTGCCACTGCGCGCCGCCGTAGCGGTACGTCGTGTCGGGCGGCACGACGAGGTCGTCGTCGGCGCTCGAGGTGAAGATGCGCTCGGCGCACTCCTGCATCGTCCCGGAGTACACGAACTGGCAGAGATACGGTGCGTACGTCGGGTTCGGCTGCAGGCCGACCAGGCCGGAGCTGTTCGAGATCAGCTGTGCGGGTGTGATCGTCGGGTTCGCCGCTCCCCAGGGGACCACGTTCGCCACCGGCGCATCGACGTCGAGCAGTCCGTCGTCCTGGAGCCGCATGAGGACGCCCGCCGTGATCATCTTGCTGGACGATGCCAGCAGGTAGGCACGGTCGTCCGTGAACGCCCCGAAGCTCTGCTGGAAGATCACGCCGTGATCGCGATGCACGACGATCGCGCCGACGCCGTCCACGGTGGGCTTCTCGTCGACGAACGTCTGGAGCTCGTCTCCGACGGCAGTGAAGTCGTAGGTGACGTCGCCTCCGCCCCCGCCACCACCATCGCCGCAGGCGGCGAGCACGAGGAGGAGGACGCTTCCGGTGAGGCCACGCATCGCACGGGATCGCATGGGTCGATGCTCCTACCACCCACCCGCCTCGTGCCGACAGCCCTGAAGCCCGCGAATGGTCGATTTCCCTCGTCGAGTGGCAGGGAGGCGCGTACCCGCTGCTCTGGCCCGTGGACTTGAGTCACATCCGTCCGCCGTCGTGCGGCGGCAGCGTGAACCCGAACACGCTGCCCTTGCCGACCTCCGACACGACGAACACGCGCCCGCCGTGCGCCTCGACGAGCGTCTTCACGATCGCGAGCCCGAGCCCGTTCCCCTCGTGCCGGCGCTGCTCTCCGAGGCGCGAGAACTTCTGGAACAGCTTGCCGTGCAGCGCCGGCGCGATGCCGGGGCCCGTGTCCGCGACGCGCACCGCGACCCAGCCGTCCTCGGTCGCGCAGCCGATCCGTACCGCGCCGCCGGCCGGCGTGAACTTGAGGGCGTTGCCCGCGAGGTTCGCCACCGCCTGCTCGAGCCGGAGCGCCGAGCCCCGGACGCGCGGCAGGTCGGCCGCGCGCTCGACCTCCAACGAGAGCGCGATGCTCCGCTGGCGTGCTTCCGCCTCGAGGGCGGTCGCCACCGCCTGCAGCACCGGCTCGATGTCCACCACGTCGAACTCCGACTCGATGCCCATCTCGATCCGGCCGACGTCGAGCACGTTGTCGATCAGCGATCGCATGCGCTGGATCGCGTCGAGGATCTCCTGCGCGACGCTGCGATCCTCCGCTTCGAGCTGCGGCAGGCCGGCGAGCAGCCACGCATTGCCCTGGATCACGCCGAGCGGCGCGCGCAGATCGTGGGCGACGTGCGTGACGAACTCGCTCTTCAGAGCGTCGAGGTTCTTCAGCGTCGTGATGTCGTGCATGCCGAGCACCTTGCCGACGCCCGGCACCGCGACCAGCGCGCAGTCGAAGGTCCGACCGTCGGCGAGCGTCACCTCGAGCGGCCCCGACGGCTGCGCTTGCGCGTAGAGCGGCGCGAGCGGAGAGCCCGCCAGAAGGTCGGCCACCGCGCGCCCGCGCCGGTCGTCGCCGATGCCGAGCGCGCGCTCGGCGGCGGGATTCGCGAGCAGCACGCGATCGTCGACGTCGGTCACGACGATCGCATCGCGCGCGCTCGCGATCACCGCGTGCAGCGTCGAGCGCTCGCTCCTCGCCTGCGCATAGAGCGTCGCGTTCTCGATCGCCACCGCCGCCTGCGCGGCGATCGCGTTCAGCAGGTCGAGATGCTGCGCCGTGAATCGCTCCGGCGTCGCCGCCATCATCGTCATGATGCCGATCACGGCGTCCTGCCGGACGAGCGGCGCCGCCAGGGCGGAGAGCGTGACCATGGCGTCGTCCGGGAAGAAGTGCCACCGCGAATCGAGCCGGGTGTCCGGGATCACGACCGCCGCGCGGTGCTGGTGAACCCACCCGGCGAGCCCCTGGCTCATCACCGCAGCGACGATCGGACGCTTGACGCGCGCCGGCAAGCTGCCGCGGGCGAGGATGCTCTTGGTCACCAGGCCCGCATCGTCGAGCAGGAAGATGCTGGCGGCGTCGGCGTCGACGGCGCGGCTCGTCAGGTCCAGGACCTTGCCCAGCACCTCCTCGAGGTCGAGCGTGGAGGCGAACTGCCGCGTGACCTCGTAGAGGACGTGGACCCAGTCCCGCGCCGGGGATTCAGCCGCGGCGATCGACATGACGCATCGTTCCTGCTGGAGGAGCCTTCGGGACTGCCCGGCGGAGCAGGATGCCGCGCCGCGTCCGCGTTTCGCGCTCGACCATACCGAATCGATCGGGTCGAGATCCAATCGGCGTGGCGCGGCGACCGGCCCGACGACGGGGAGGACGGCCGACGCTCAGGAGATCGACATGCGCGGCGCCATTCCCGGCACCGAGCGTGGTCGGCGCGAGGACTGCGGAAGAGGCGTCCCAAACCGTTCCTAAACCGCTCCTACTTGGAACCAGCTCTTCACCTGGCTGAAGGAGCTGAATCGACTGCGGGCGCCGTGGCTGCATGACCAGCCACCGCCCTCGACAGTGCGGGCCAGCCTACTAACCGCACTCCCCCGGAGACTTTGAACCCCTCCGGTTGAACCAAGATGTTGATGTGAGCCGCGTAGAGAGCAAGACATCCGCCCGTCGCGTTCGTGGTCGCGCCCGCCAGTTGGCTGCCCTCGACCTCCGGACACGCGGCCTCACGTTTGAAGCGATCGGCCGTCAGCTCGGGATCAGCACGCAGGCAGCGCACGCGACCAGCAGCCGCGCGCGCGCTCGCTCGCTCGCTCGATCTCCAGGGGAGGCCAATGCAGCGGCGGACAACCTACGCGCACTTGAGCTGCGTCGGCTTGACGCGATGCTGGCCGCGTTGTGGCCGCTGGTCGAGGCGGGCGATGTCGCGGCGACCAACGCGGCCCTGCGCGTCGGCGAGCGGCGCGCCAAGCTACTCGGCCTCGACGCCAGCACAGACGACCACGGAACCCGGCCGCTCATGCTCCTGCCTGATATCTTTGCTCGACCAATGCCGAAGGATGCGCTGGGCCACCCTGTTCTATCCGACGACACAACCGAGTACGACCGCGACATCCTCGCGCGTGTGAACAGGGTTCCGCCAACGTCCTCGCCCTAGCCCGCCTCGAAGATTTGGCACTCCGCGATCCGCCTGTTTGCGCCCCTACTCCGCCGGCGCTACGCCTCGCACCCTGTTTCTGCCAGCCAGCGGATAGGAGAGCGTTCCCATGGCGAACGAGCTGTTTCAGAGGCGAGCACGCGAGCGAGTTCGCTCTGCGCTTCAGCAGGCCCTCGATGTGGACGGGATCGACCATCTCGGCTTGCGGGGCAACGCCCGGGAGGCGTTCGTCGGCAGTCTACTCGGCGAGTTCTTGCCAGCACCGCTCCAGGCCGTCACGGGCAAGATCGTCGACGCTGTAGGCAATCAGTCCGCGCAGACCGACGTGGTGCTTTTCTCGCCCCAGGTCCTGCCAGGCATCTTCTATCGAGGAGTCGAAGGGATCTTCCCCGTCGAAGCGTGCGCGTACTCGATCGAGGTGAAGAGTCGATCCACCGCGACGGAGATACAAGACGCCATCAAGAAGGCACGGGGGCTAAGAACGCTCCGATACTTGACAGGCTTTCTTGACCAGAACGGGAAGCCCGAGGCTCGACCGTTCACGCCGGTCATCCCCGTGTACTTTGCATTCGATTCTGATCTTGCCCCAGATGGAAAATCGGAGATGCAACGATACATGGAACACGACCCGAACTGGCACGACGATCCGCTGATCCGCGCCATCTGTATCGCTCGCCGGGGATACTGGTGGTTCGACGGCTGGGAGTGGATACACCTCCCAGCGAATGAGAATGGCGACGAAGTCGTCGACTTCCTCGGCGGCGTGGCCAATACCGCCCCGGCGGCGATCACGAGCAGAGGGCAGCCTCGCTTCGGACACTATCTTATCGGTGAACGCCCGTCGTGGCCAGTCATGCTCGTGATCGATGGGCACGTCTACCGTCGGCGACCGCGAGAGTCAGCGCCCGACAACTCGTCGTCCAAAGCTGGGTGGACGACCCTCAAATAGGCTGACGCCCCAGAAAGCGGCGCGCGACACCGTTCAGCAACTGAGCATTCCGGCTACGAGGAGATGCTGACGAGCTTCTCGAGGAACGCGATCCACTCTCCGGCGACCAACAGGGGACACCTCGTCTGGGTACCCTGGTTCGCGGAGCTCAAGGCCATCTGGCTGCTGGCGAAACTGGGCCTAGAGGTCATCCGTTGCCGGGCGGCTCGATGAGGCCGATGCCCGGGATCTCCACCTGCACGCCGTCGACGAGCTCCCGGTTCGCCTTCTCGTCCTGCAAAACCGTGACGAACCGAATAGTGACCGATCTTGGCCGCGGCCGCGTGCTCACGGCTGCGCAGCGCGACCTGCTGGTCGAGATCTGGCGCGAGCACCCGCGGGCGTCGGTGCCGCTGATCCTGCGCACGCTGGTCGCCGACGGCTCGAGCCGCAGGGCCCGGCCGGAGTACGGTCCGCCGCCGCGCCGGCAGCCAAGAGCCGCGGTTCAATTCGACATCACGCGACCGAAGCGCACCTGCCGGAGCCTGCCCCTCGAGCGGACCAGCGTCACGACGATCCCAGCACAGGCCGCCGCCGAACCGAGCAGAAGCCAGAGCTCCTGGCGGAACATCTGCGGGGTGCCGATCGGCACATCACGCACGCTCTCGACCGCCCCAAACGCGAGGCCCAGGGACGCCAGCCCGACTATCGTCCTGGTGCCGGGACGCGCACCGCGTGCGCCGAGCCAGATCAGCAGCACACAGACCACAGCCGCAACCAGCACGAGGTAGAGTGCGAACGGATGTACCGGGAGCGACCCCGCAGCATCACGCCCCACCAACCCCGAGTTCACGTGCGCGACCCACGGTGACGTTCCCCGCGGATAAGACGTCCCCCACGGCAGCGTTGTGGGCACCCCGAAACAGCACCCGGCGAGGTGGCAGCCGATGCGCCCGACAGCGAGAAAGGAGGCCCCCGACGTGATCGCGACGTCGGAAAGGCGCCCGTACTCCAGCCGCAGCAACGCGGCCACGAACGGGGCGAGCGCCGTCGCCAGCAGCAGCCCGCCCGGAAGGCGCATCGTCCCGCGCAGCCACGCGTTCGGGTGTGATACGATCTCGACGACTGAACGGCCCTCCTCGAGGACCATGGCGTGCACCCGCGCACCGACCCCAATCGCAAGGCCGAGAAGCAAGAGACCTGCAACGGCGCGGCGGCGGGGCATGCCCTCTCGAGGCGAGATCGCGGCCCCGACCACGAACGACGCAACGGCGCCAGCGAGCCAGCACGAGACGGTCGAGTCGAGCATCGCGCCCTCCGATCATGCGCGCCGAGCGCTCTGCCGCAGCACGAGCTCCCCGACGCCACGTTTCACGGCCCGCCGCCGAAAGGCGACGGCGACGGTCGCAAGCACGAGGATCCCCCACAACAGCGCGCGCAGCGGCAACGCCATCGCGGCCGGCGTTGGTGTCGTCGAGCCCGATCCTTCCGGGGATGCGGTGCGTCCGCTGCCCCCCGCCGGCGTCACGTTCCATCGGCCTTGGTGTGCCTCCGACGCCTGCTCGGTGCGCATGGCGGTGGGTTTCCGTCTCGCGTCGGTCCTCGGAGCGGAGGCAAGAGAGGCGAGCAGCTGGCGTGCGAGCAGGTGTCCGTCCCAGTCGAAGAGCTCGAGCGCCATCTCGATCGGGGCGCGGAGGGGCGCATCGCGGTAGAGACGGACGCTACCGCGTCGCACGGCGCGCGGATCGAGGTCGAGCAGCGAGCGCGGCACGGGCCGATCGCGAGCGCCCACAACTGGTTGTGCGGCGAGCCTCTCGAGCGCCCCCCGCGCCTCGGCGAGCTGGCCGAGCTCGAGCTGCACCCGAGCAGCGGCATACCTCGCCTCGTCGGTGATCGAGCCCGCCTCGGGTCGACGGGCGAGCCCGTCGAAGCGCGCGAGTGCCTCGTTGCTGTCCCCAGACCAGTAGAAGGCGAGACCGAGCCCCATCTCAGCAGCAAGGCGAATCGCCCGTGGGACATTTGGGCGAGCGAGCACGCTGCTCAGAATCTGGATGCCCTCGGCCCGTTCTCCCTGTCCCGCCTCGAGCACGCCGAGAACGAGGCTCAGAAGCGGATCGGAGGGCTCGGCCCCCGATGCCGAAACCATCGCGCGCGCTCTCGCCACCTCGCCGCGCTGCATCGCCGTCCACATGCGGCCCACGGCGGCCCAGCTCTGCCACGGCTCGCCCGCGCCCGCAGCTGCGACCTCCTGGAACAGCCGGTCCGCGGCGCCCGTCCTGCCGCTGCGTAGGTTGGCGTCCGCGAGCACGAGCAGCACGAGGGTCGGTAGTCCCTCCGTCCCGCCTCGCGCGAGCCTCAGGAGATCACGACGGCGATCCCCTGGTGCTGCGGCATACGCTTGCACGGCGTTCTGCCAGCAAGCGACGTCACAGACCGGCGCGCGCGATCCATCGCCGTGTGCGGCCAGCGCGGTCCCGCAGGTTACGAGTATCACGCCCAGGGCGAGAGCCGTCGCGCGCGACCCCGTTGCTCGCCTGGCGTGCATCGTCGCCCCGATGACCCTCAGGAGCAGCAAAACGCCGGCGCCGTGACGGTCACCTCTCCGTTCCCCCCAGTGGCCGGAAGGATGTTGCCCGACGAATCGCTGGCCATCGCCCCGTCGGCCGTCATGACATACGTTCCGGTCGGCGTGGAGGTGGCCGCGCGCAGCTTACAGGTCGCGAGCAGCCCGTCGGCGTACGTAGCGCCTCCGAAGTCGAGGATGATGATGCGCAGGCGCTGCATTCCCGCGGGCGGCGCCGGGCTGGTCGTGAGCGCCGACGTCACCGTTCCGGCCACGCCGGGGCCGAGCGTACACGGGTTGTCGCCGACGGGCACGAACGCGGGGAACGGGATGAGCATGTCGATCTGGACTCCGGCGACGGCACCACCGCTCCCCGTCATGGAGAGCGGCACCGCGTCGTCGCAGTTCAGCGGCGTGACGTCGGCGCCGAACGTGAGCGCAACGGACGCAGTCGCGGTACCTGCCATCAAGCTCGTCACGACGAGCGTGAGGATCGACACGAGAGGGTGGCGACGCTTCATGGTCTCTCCTTGCTCGAGCTGTGCGGTGGCCGAACTGGCGCGCTCACGGAACCCGCCACGGGCATTGGCCCAGCGAGGCAGCCACCGCCCTGACCAACTCGTGCACGTCTGCGAGCCCGTTGCGATTCACGTCGACCGTCGGACAGGCGCCCAGAGGGGTCGTCGGCGTGTTGAGGCAGCCGTGGGGCCAGCAGAGTGCAATGTTGACCGCTGTGACCAACTCGCTCACGGTGACCACACCATTCTGGTTGCAGTCGCCGGGAAGGGGCTGACCGACGAAGAGGCTCGGGCACGAGTTCTGAAACGCGCCGCAAGACCTGAGCGAAAACCAAACGCCACATTGTCCGAGGCACTCCGCTTCCGTGGTGTAGCCATCGCAGGTTCCGCCCGGGGAGGACGGTGTCGCGCGTTTGCAGCAGGCCCCGAGCCGACAGGTCGGCAGGTCGGAGCAGTCGAAGATCTCAGAGAGGAAGAGGCCGCTATTGTTCGCACAGCTCGTCGCCGAGATGGTCTGGCATTCATCGCCGGGAAGGCAGCACGCCGCAGGGATCTGTGCGTGTCCGGGCGATTCGATCAGCGCGAGGGCGGCCAGGAGAGCGAGGGTGAAGAGCCGACGCCCCCAGCAGCCATTCACGATCGACGAGTTTGCAGCAGCGCGCATCTCGATCCCTCCCGACTGCCTGCAGCATCGTGCGCCGCGCAGCCGATTCCTGACACAATGGCGTTCGGTCGCGCCGAACAACGTGCGATCAGGACGAACGACCTACGAACAAGATCCGCTTCGTTGGCGCGAGCGGCGAGAGGACGAGAGTTCGTCATCGGCGAACGGTGCTCCATCGGTAGACGTTGCGAACGACCGCCCGAGCGTGGTCTATCGGCTCCGAGGACCCGGGAGTCGCGCCCCACGCGCCGGATCCATCGAACGACCTTCCACCCACGATGAGCGAGAGCCCGTGCCATCCGACGCGGCCTACCGGGAGTAACGGACGCGTCGACGTCGCGCTGCCGAGGTCGCCGATCGAGCCACCCGGAGGTGCCGATCCCGACTGCTGCGCGCTCGATCGCTCGGGTACCGGACTCGATGGCGGTGCGGCACCATTCGTCGGACGCCAGCGGGAGCTCGCCGAGATCGACCTGGCGCGCACCGCCGTGGCGAAGGGGACCGGACGACTGCTGCTGCTCTTCGGCCAGCCGGGGGCTGGCAAGACGCGCCTCGCCCGCGAAGCTCTGGTGGCGGCCCGCGGGGCTGGCTGGGAGACGATGGTCGGACGCTGCCCCGAGGGCGAAGGGATTCCGGTGTTCGCGCCGTGGGCACAGATCGTGCGCGAGCTGGTCGACGAGCGCGCCGGGGATGCGACCGTCACGGACGCGCTCGAATCTAGCGCAGCCGATCTCTCTCGCGTCGTCCCCGAGCTGCGCGAACGGTTCCCCGACCTCACCACGCACGGTCACCTCGAACCGACCGCCGAGCGCTATCGGCTCTTCGATGCGGGTCATCACCTCCTCCGGGCGATCACCCGGGCACGGCCGGCGTTCCTTGTCATCGATGATCTCCACGCCGCCGATCGCGACTCGCTTCAAATGCTCAAGTTTGTCGCGCACCAGCTGAGCGGTACGCGTCTGCTGATCGTCGGTACCTACCGCGACCGCGAGTTGATGGGCGACCACCCGTTCTCCGCGGTCCTCGCGGACCTCCTCCGCGAGCCGAACGTCTCGCAGATCCCCGTCGGCAGTCTCTGCGAGTCGGACGTCCGCGAGTTCATCACGCGCGTAACCGGCCGAGCGGCTGACCGGGAGCTTGCCGGAGAGGTCTTCCGGCGGACGGACGGGAACGCCTTCTTCGTGACCGAGGTGGTTCGCATGCTGATCGCCGAAGGTGTGGATGCCGGAGCATACGGCGGCAGCACGATGCGACGGGTCCCCCCCGGAGCGCGCGAGGTTCTGCGGCGACGCCTCGGTGTTCTGTCGGTCGCTGCGCGGGACGTGCTCTCGGTAGGCGCGCTACTCGGGCGCGAGTTCCGCGTGGGATTGCTCGAGCGCATGACCCAGATCGCGCGGCGCGAGCTTCTCCGCCTTCTCGACGAAGCGATCACCGCAGGAATGCTGCTGCAGACGGTCGAATCACCACGGGCCTTCCGCATCGCGCACGCGCTTCTCCGGGACACTTTGTACGAGGAGCTCGGAGAACCACGACGCGCCGAGCTGCACCAGAGAGCTGCCGAGCTGATTGAGGAGAGCCTCTCTGGAGCCTCCGGGCCCCGCTACGTGGAGCTCAGCCACCACTACCAGCGGAGTGATGCCGAAGCTTCGCCGGCGAAGGCTTACTCATACGCGGTCCTCGCCGCCCGCCACTGCTCGTCGCAGCTCGCATTCGAGGAGGCGATCGAGCACCTCCGTTGCGCGATCGGCATCCTCGAGTCGGGCAGCGACGCCCGGAACGCCGCGCTCGGCGACCTCTGGCTCGAGCTCGGGCAGGCCGCGACCTCTGCGGGACAGCCAGCGGTGGCGCGCGACGCCTTCGGGCGCGCCGGCCGGATCGCTCGCCAGGGACACCTGCCGATCATCCTCGCCCGGGCGGCGCTCGGCATGTCCGGCCCGGTGATACGCTTCGGGACCATCGATCACGACGCGGTGAGCCTACTCGAGCTCGCGCTCGAGCACCTGCCGGGCGACGAGCGTGAGCTTCGTGCCCACGTACTTGTGCGGCTTGCGATCGAAATCCAGTCGATGGGACAGACCGCGCGCCGCACGCAGCTCGCCGACGAGTCGGCGGGACTCGCGGAACACCTCGGCGACGTTCGCTTGCTCGCCGAGGTCATCGGCGAACGGCGCAACCGGCTTCGCTTGCAGACCAACCTGCAGGACCGCCTGGCCGAGGCCGACGATCTCGTGCGTCGCGCCGAAGAAGTCCGCGATGTCGGAGCGGCACTCGACGGTCGCTCGTGGCGCATCCAGGATCTGCTTGAGCTGGGCGACATCCACCAAGTCCGCCAGGAGATGGCGACCTTCGGCGCACTCGCGAGACAGCTACGCGCGCCGCTTTACGCGCATCGCGCGATCGCGCACGACCACATCCTGGCCCTGCTCGAGGGGAGGCTCGCAGATGCCGAACGACACTCGCTGAGCTTTCTCGCGGACGCGCGGCAGGTCTCGGAGTGGCAGGCGTCCTCGGCGTTCCTCGGACAGATGTTCACCTTGCGGCGCTTCCGCGGTGGGCTCGAGGAGATTCTCGAACCCGCGACCAGGTTCGTCGAGGAGCATCCAGCGCTCGCGGCCGCTCGCGCCGGCCTGGCCCTCGGCCTGCACGACGCCGGGCGTCCCGACGACGCCCGACGGCAGTACGGCTGTCTAGTCGGCGGCGGTCTGTCGAGAATCCCAGAGGACGCGTTCTGGTTCGGTACGATGGCCTTCATCGCCGAGCTCGCAGCGCGCCTCGGTGACACCCCGCGAGTGAACGAGCTCCACGAACGGCTCGCACCGTTCGCCGGGCGCAACGCCGTCATCGGATTCGGTGGATTCCTCGGACCGGTGTCGCGCCTTCTCGGCCTTCTCTCGACGGCGGTGCGGCGCTGGGACGATGCACGCACATCCTTCGACGAGGCGCTCATCGCGTGCGAGCACCTCGAGGAGCTGCCGTTCCGCGTACTGGTCAAGAGAGACCTCGCGACGATGCTGATGCACCGGGGCGACCCCGCCGATCGAAGCGAGGTGCGCGTCTTGCTCGAAGACGCGGTGCGATCGGCCGCCCTGCTCGAGATGTCGGCCACCCTGCACGAAGCGCGTCGCCTGCTCTCTGAGCTTGCCGACTCTGAGGCGTCCGGAGCGGCCGCGCTGCCGTCGAGAGATGCGCGGGCCGAGAGCCCCGGAGCACGAGTCGGGCTCTTCCGACGTGAAGGCGAGTACTGGACGCTTGGCATGGAAGAACGCCAGTTTCGCCTGCGCGACAGCATCGGACTGCGTTGTCTTGCGACGCTGCTGCAGCAGCCGTTCCGCGCGTTTCTCGCCATGGATCTGGCCTCCGCCGCCGGCAATGCCAGCGAAGGCGAGCGCGATGTCGCGCGCTCGGGCGTCAAGACGCGCGATCCAGTCCTCGACGGGCGAGCCGCGACGGAGTACCGGCTGCGCCTGCGCGAGCTGCGCGATGCGCTCGAAGTCACGAGCGAACGAGGCGATGGCAGTGGCGCGGAGCGCATCCAGGAGGAGATCGACACGGTCGCTGCTCACCTCGCGCGATCTCTCGGTATCCGCGGCAAGACACGTTCGGCCGGTAGTCAGATCGAGCGCGCACGAGTTAACGTGACTCGAACGATTCGCGAGGCGATTCAGCGCATCGCGATCCACGACGCAGCTCTCGCGCGCCACCTGCGTGCGCACGTCCGCACCGGAACCTACTGCATCTACGAGCCAGCTCCTACGCGACGCCTTGAGTGGCAGATCTGACGCTCAGCGCTGCCGCCGGCGCGATCCCGTATGCGCTTGACGATTCAGGCGCCGCGTTTCCCGCACCGGACACGTCTACTGGGCGACATCGCTTGATCACGGCCGCACATCGTAGTGCGACGCGGGCGAACGCCACGCATGGGCGGCGTCGAGGCCATGGCCAAGACGGGGGTGCGCGTCGTATCGCTGGAGCACGACCCTGGTACGCTGGCTGCTCTGCGCGCGCATCAGGGCGACACTCTCGCTGCTGGTCGACCGCCCTACGTGTTAGCCACGTCGAAGGGGACTCCGTTCTCGCAAGAGGAGCTGAACCGGGAGGTCTGGCACCCGACCCTGCGTCGACTCGGGATGCGGCCGCGCGGCCAGTACGCGGCGAAGGACACGTTCGTGACGGCCGCGTTCATGAACGGCGAGGACATCTCCTGGATCGCTCGCCAGGTTGGCACTTTGGTGCCGACGCTGCTGCGGCACTACGCCTGGTTCATCTCGCTGCCCGAGCGGCGCGACGGCTCGCGCGTTGCAGCGGCCCTTTGGGGAGGGGTTGGCCCCCGCATTGGCCCCCGTCGTCGCACACGTTCCGCAAGCAGCGGATCTCGCGCGCGAAAGTCAGCGTCCCCGACGGGATTTGAACCCGTGTTACCGACGTGAAAGGCCGGTGTCCTTGGCCGAGCTAGACGACGGGGACGAAGCCTGAGTCCCTACTAACCGCGCCGTGCGCTCGCAAGGACGCAAAACGGGCCGGGCCCCGCCGTCGCGCGACGCAAGGAGCCGCGGCGGACCGTGCCTTGCGGCCCGGCCCGCCGGCGGAGCTCACTTGCCGCTGCGCACGACGCGATCGGTCTCGAAGATCGCGTCGGGGATGTCGATGTAGTACTCGGTCGGATTGACCGGCATGCCGGTGACGGTCGCGCGATCGAGCTTGTAGTTGACCGAGAAGCCGGCGTTGCCGCCGCCGCCGGTGCGGACGTAGCCCGGCTCGCCGTCGACCTTGGTGACGTGGAACTGCGGCAGCGCGTAGTTCACCAGCGCGTTGCCCTTCCAGTCGTACTTGTTTTTCCAGTAGCCGCGGCCGGTTTCCTTGTCCAAGTACATGACCTGCTTGCCGTACAGGTAGTACTGGTTCTTCGGGATCGCCTCGACGATCCACACCGGACGCGGCACGAGAGCCCACTGGATCGGCGCCCACGCGACGAGGCCCGTGCCCTTGGTCCACTCCTGGCACTTGCCGGCCGACTTGAGCTCGGACGAGCACTCCGACGGGATCAGCTGGTACTCCGGCGAGTCGAGGCGCCAGCCCACGTCCGACGAGTCGATCGCGTCGGAGATCGGCGTGCCCGGCTCGATCTTCTTCACCGGCGAACCGTTCTCGAGCGCGGGACGATCGAAGTGCGCGAGCACCGTTCCCTCGCCGACCAGCTTGAAGGTGAAGTCCTCGGGCTTGCCGTCGAAGTACGGGCCGTCGTCGAGCGAGATGTCCGAGCCGAGAAGACCGTCCGAGCGGTTCGCGGGGTTGATCGGCCGCACGCGGCGCAGCGCGGGAACGTACGTCCACGCCTGGTCCTGCTTGTCGCCGTCGCGGTAGCGCCAGTTGAGATTGACGATGCCGTTGACGTCCGCCGGCTCCTTCACCGCACCGACGGTGCGCGACAGGATGTTCAGCGGGTTGTCGCCGATGCGCTGCTGAAAGTAGGGCGCCTGACCGTCGTAGTACTTGAAGTGCACGTCGGTCGCGATGCGCCGCAGCAGACCGTCGCGCGAGATCCAGTTGACCGGCGAGTTGGTGTGGAACGAGCCCTCCCAGTAGAGGGTGTAGAACCAGTTCCAGATCGCTTTCGAGCCCGCCTTCGGGTCGTTCGGGTCGATGTCCGGGAACGGGTGGCCGGTGATGATCGGCGGGCGCTTGCCGGTCGCCTTGTCGATCACCGTGCCGTTCTCGTCGATGTCGTACTTGTCGCGGTTCTTCTCCGAGGCGGCGACCATGTTCGGGTCGACGACGGTGCGGTTCACCGCCTCGAGCTTCATGATCGGGTTCGCGTACTCGCCCTTCTTGTAGAACTCGAGGATCTCGTCGGGCATCAGGCCCTTCGCGATCTCCCAGTTGTCCTTCGACAGCATGGTGCCCGACGGCACCTCGTCGATCGGGGCCGCGTGCGCGGTCTGAGCCATCGCGAGCAGCACGATGGCGACGGCGCGCGACGCGCCCGGCATGCGAATCGTTCTCATGGTGGAGCCTCTGTGCGAGCGCGGGGATGCCCCGCCGACGAACCGTCTGGTGGGAAGGACCCTCGAAGCCTGCTGGCTGGGTGCCCGGACGTCAACGCCGCGCGGCGCGCGGGAAGCTCGTTCGGGCCGGATTGAACTCGTTCCTGATGGTCCGTTAATAGGGTGTGCGAGGAACGCCTGTCAAATCGCTCCGAGGCAGGAGGAGGCTGTGGCCAGAGCCCGATCGAACAAGGCGCCGCGCAGCCCGCGGCAGGCTCTCGACCGCGACCGGCTGATCGAGACGGCGCTCCGACTGGTCGACCAGCGCGGGCTCGAGAAGCTCACCTTCAGCAGCCTCGCGAGGGAGCTGGGCGTCACGCCGCCGGCGCTCTACTGGCACGTGAGGAACCGCGACGAGCTGCTCGCGGCGATGGTCGATCACGCATTCGCCGATCTGCATCCGCCGGCGCCCGTCGGCGCCACCTGGCAGGAGGATGCCCGCGAGCTCTACGGCTGGTTCCGCGAGCGCCTGCTCGCGCAGCCCGCGCTCTTCGGTCCGACCACCTTCGGCGTCCTGCTGCCATACCGGTTCATCGAGATCGGCGTCGCGGGCAGCAAGATCCTGCAACGTGCGGGGCTGCGCGGCGACGAGCTGGTGCGCGCGAGCCGGGCGCTCTTCTGGCACGCCTACGGCTTCGCGATGTTCCAGTCCTCGCTGCGCGGCGCGCGTGCGGAGGGGATGCCCGGCATCGCGATCGAGCGCGCGATGGGCTCTCTCGCGCGCGAGGACCTGCAGCGCGTGCTCGGGAACCTGGGGCAGCTCACCGACTACGATCCGGGTGAGGCGTTCGCCTACGGCCTCGATCTTCTGCTGCGTGGCATCGCGCAGGACGCCGAGCGCGCCCAGGCGCACAAGCTGGTCGTCGTGCCGGCAAAGCAGGAGGTCGTGCGCGGCGCGCGCGCGCCTCAGCGCCGGGCGCGGCGCTGAGGCACGGGCGCGCGTCAGTTGCAGTCGGCCGCCGCCGAGGCCGTGCGTATAGGGTAGCTTTTTCGCGGCAGCGGGAAGCGTCGGGATCGCCCGCCGTTCGGCCTGCTCAGCCGCGGTGGCTCTCGGCGGCGCGAGCGCAGTCGATGCACGTCGTGACCTCGGGCATCGCCGCGAGGCGCGCGGAGCCGATGTCGTCGTCGCAGCGCGCGCAGCGGCCGTAGGTTCCCGCGTCGAGTCGCGCGAGGGCCGCCCGCAGCTGCGTCACGTGGGCACGACCGTCCGTATCGAGCGCCTCGAGCACCTCGTCGTTCTCGAGCAGGATCGCGTTGTCGTCCCAGTCCGCGCCGAGCGGCTGTCGTTCGCGGCGCAGGTCGCCGGCGACCTTGGCGTTGCGCGCGAGAAGCTCACGGATCTTGGCGTGCAGCCGATCGCGGATCTCGTCCCGGTCCATGCGTTCACTCCTGACGGGCGATCGTCGCTCGACGGCCCCGCCGTCCGCGGCTCCTTCCCGCCGCTGAGAGCGCCGGGAGGCACCGATTCCCAGCCGCGCGGACCCCTCGCTCGCTGCGCGGACGTCCCGTGCGACACGTTCGTGCGGAGCAACCCGGAGGCCACGGCATCGGTGTGGTCCGCCTCACGTCCGGACGTGTGGCGTCACCTGGCCGTTCGGCCCGTCACGGACCGTTGCGATCGAGCTCGAGCACCTGCTGGAAGGTCGGCCGGTTGGTGGTCGGGAAGGTGTCGGGCAGCACGCCCGGAACGAAGCCCGTCCGCGACGCCGTCTTCAGCCAGCGGCCGGGATCGGGATCGCCATACTCCTCCGCGAGCGCGTCGGCGACGCGGTGCACTGCTTGCCACAGCGACGCGCTGCACGTCGCGACCGACCCGGCGCCGCAGTAGCGCAGGTGAAAGCGTCCCCGGACCGGCTCGCCGAGCACCGTTCGAAGGTCCTTGTCGACGTAGGACGCGCCCTCGAGACCGTCGAGGTTGCGCACGCGGTCGAGATCCGCGGTCAGATCGCCGAGCACCGGCGAAAGCACGGCATCGACGATCGGGCGCCACACGGCGTCCATCAAGGTCGGGCCGGAGTCGTCGAACAGGCCGTCGCCGTTCGTGTCGAGGCGCGGCGCGTCGCGGTTGATCCAGTCGTCGATCAGGTCGAGCACGCGCTGGTCGCGCGCGCTCGGTGCCTCGCTGCGTCGCAGAGCGCGACTCACGACCGGCCACGCCGACGCGCGCACGTCCTCGGTCGCGGCGCGGTTCATGACGCCGACCACATCGGTGATTCTCGGCTTGGCGGGCCACTGGTCGAAGTTCTCGACCCGCTGCACCGAGCCGTACGGCTCGTCGTCGCCGTGCATGAAGCCCGGCGCCGACTGGTTGTTCCAGTTGAGCAGCAGGCCATCGGGGCCGCCCATGTCGTGCGGGTGCTGGCGCTCCTGCAGGTAGCCGAGCCACTCGTAGTCGCCGGTGCCGAGCGTCGGCAGCCGGCGGTCGAGGCCGCGCGGGCGGCGCGGCAGGCGGCCCGAGGAGAAGAACGCGGTCGCGTTGCGCGACACGTAGGCCCAGTTGAAGGTGAAGCCGAAGTTGTTCGCCGTCTGCCAGAAGCGTCCAGGATTCGTCGCGCGTCCCTCGGTCATGCGCTTCAGCGCGACGAGGTTGAGCCCGTCACGGCCGAAGGTCGATCGGCGGCGCGACAGCGCGTACGGCTTGCCGTCGATCGTCGCGGTCGCGAACACGCCGCCGTGCACCGTCTTGTCGAAGATCAGCGGCGTGTCGCCGAGGAGGCCCGCGTTGAAGGTCTCCATCGGGCGGCAGCGCCCCTTGAACACGTAGTGCTTCGACGTGCGCGTCGGTTTGCCGCGGCCCGGCTCGCAGAGCTCCTCGGCGTACACGTCGCGCACGTCGTGTCCGGCCGAGGTGAGGCTCCACGCATAGTTCTCGGTGCGGCCGATGAGCATGTACATCGCGAGCCCCGGCACTGCGACGCCCTGCGCCTTGATGCCCGCGCCCTCGAGGTGAATCTGCTGGACGATCTCCGGGTAGTAGTAGCCGAGCTGCGGGCCCATCACCGCGAGCGGGTTCCCCGACTCCGAGCGCGACGGGGACACCAGCAGCCAGTTCGACGCGCGACGGCGCGACGGCGCGGCGGCGGCGTCGGCGCCCGACTGGCGCGGGTCGACGCTCTGGATCGAGCCAGCGTCGAGACGCACCGAGCCCTTCACCGGTCCGCCGGTCAACGGACGGTAGTTGAAGCGGCGCTTGGTCGACGTCGGAGCCTCGGGATCCTCGGCCAGCATGACGTCTTCCCACGCGTCGTAGCCGCGCCGCTTGCCGAGCCGCTCCTCGAACTTCGCGAGTAGGTCCGCGTTCGCCGCCTCGGCGCCGCCGCCGGCCCCGAAGATGGAGCCGATGAACGCCGTCACGGCGATCACGTCGTTGACGGTCGCCGGAGGATCGGTGTTGCCGATCGACTGCTGGTAGGCGTTGATGCCGTCGGCGTAGGCCTGCGCGTCGGCGACGATCTGCCGGCCCTCGGCGCCGTACTCGGCGATCAGGAGCTGCACCTGCGCGGTGACCAGCGCCTCGGCCTCGGCGCTCGGGGTGAAGCTCTGCACGCCGGTCACGAGCGAGAAGGCGTCGATGTTCGGAACGTCCGCGACCGCGACGCGCGCCGGGCCGCGGCCGACCTGCAGGAGGAGCGCGCGGTCGCGCGCCGTCGCCCAGCCGGCGCCGAACGCGAGGTCGGCCCGCGTCTCGCCGTAAACGTGGGGGATCCCGAAGGAGTCGTAGATCAGCCGGAGCCCCGGACGCCCCGTGACCTCCTCGCGCGCCGGCGGAATCGGCTGGAAGTCCTCGGGGAGGAAGTAGCGCTCGATGTCCCCCATCGTGACGTCGTCACGCAGCGGCGTCAGCGCGGTGTACAGCGGCAGCTGGTCCCGCGAGTTCTCGGTGAACGGGACCCCACCGTAGTTCCCAGGCGGGAGGATGTAGCGGGCGACGTCGGCTGCTCCGGCCGGCGCGGTTGCCAGGAGCACGAGCGTGACGAGCGAGAAGATGGCGCGATTGGTCACAGAAGGTTCACCTCTGCACCGTTGGCTACACCGGCCACCGTCGTGGGGGCAATCGGGTTTCAGCCGGGTTTCAGCCGGTTGTGGACCCGGTGCCGTTTGCGGCATGGGTGCGAAAGTGACGCCTTCCGGCGCCCATGACCCGCGTCTCACCGGAGAGCTCGCGAGCACGCGTCAGGTCGCCGGCTGGATCGTCGTGGTGGCGGCGCTGCACGTGGCGCTCGCGGCGCCGCGAATGTCCGAGTCCGTCTGGCTCGACGAGGCGGTCACGATCCAGCTCTGCGTCCTGCCGCTCTCGATCGACACCACGGCCACGAACGACGCGACGCCGCCCGTCTACTACCTCGTGGTGCAGGCCTGGAGTGCCCTCTTCGGCTGCGACGCCCACGCCATCCGCGCACTGTCGCTCCTGCTGAGCACGCTCGCGTTGGCGCTGCTGATCGTGCTCGGCAACGCGTGGCTCGATCTTCGCACCGGGGTCGTCGCGGCGGTGCTGTTCGCGATCTCGAACCTCCAGCTTCGCTACGCGACCGAGGCGCGCTGCTACACGCTGGTCGAGGTCCTGCTGCTCGCGTCGTACGGCTGCTTCCTCGCGCTGCGCGCCGCGCCGCGGCGCCGCACGGCCGTCGCGCTCGGACTGCTGAACGCGGCGATCGTGCAGACGCACTACGTCGCCGCGCTCGGTCTCCTGCCGCAGCTCGCCGACGTGGTGCTGTTCCGCCTGCGCGACCGGGAGCTGCTGCGGCGGTACGTCCCGAGCCAGATCCTCGCCGTGGCGCTCTGCGTGCCGTGGGCGACCCTGGTCGCGCTCCGCTGGCCACCGATCACGCCCCACTGGCTCGCGCTGCCCGACGTCGCGACCCTCGACTACAACTTCCGTCTCCTCCTCGCGACGCCGCTCGAGCCGCTCTGGTACCTGCTCGCGGTTGTCGTCGTGCTGGTCGCGACCGCGACCCGCGCGCCGGAGCGGCTGGCTGGCGGTGCGCTGGAGCGCTTGACGGTCCTCGTCGCGTGGGGCGTCGGCGTGCCGCTGGTCGCCTTCGCCGTGTCGCGCTCGGTGTCGATCGTCCTGCCGCGCTATCTCCTGTTCGCTTCGCTCGGGCTCTTCCTGCTGCTCGCGTACGTCGTGAGCCTGGCGCCGGTCCGCGGGTGGCGGCGTGCCGCGCTCGTCGGGCTGCTCGTCGTCCCGACGCTCATCGGCGTGACCACCGACCCGGTGCCGCGCGCCGACTGGCGTCACGCGATCGAGATCGCGCGCTCGCACGCGCATCCGCACGAGTCGCAGATCGTCGCCGGGCCCGAGTGGGAAGCGTTGCCGATCGGCTACCACGTGCTCGGCGCGAACGGGATGGGCACGATCGACTCGGTCCTGCGCAACCTGGGCTTCGAAGGCGTGCGCGTGGCGCGCGACCCGGAGGTGCTGCTCGCCGACCTGCCGGCGACGATCGACACGGTCGTGCTGGTCTCGCCGCTGTCGAGCGAGCACGTCGCGGTGCTCGCGATGCCGCAGCTGTGCTTCCTGCGCGAGCGCTTCGCGGCGTATCCGCGGGAGCTCTCGGTGCGTGTGCTCGAGCGCGACTGCGCGCTCGGGTGACGAGCGCTCGCCGCCGGCGGACGCGCGCGCGTGCGTCCGCGCTGGCCGCTGTCCGGGAGAAGCGCGCCGGAGCGCGGGAAGGGGAGCGGCGGGAAGGCCGTGTCCCCGTCCCGCGCCGCACGGCTACGGGAGGACCGTGTTGCTCGACACCGCCGCCGCCGAGACCGTCGCGAGCGACGTGCTGCTCAGCTTGACGAAGTGCTTGGTCGCGTTGACCGGCTGGTTGTCCGCGCTCGCCCAGTCTTCCTTCGAGTACAGGGCCGTCGACGCCGTCAGCGTCGAGGCGTCCTTGCAGTTCGCCCCGTTGGCACCGGTCGCCCAGAAGGTGACCCGGGGCGGGTTGCTCGAGCTCACGTCGAGGCAGACGGTCTGCGGCCCGAGCGGGTAGTCCGCGAAGATCGACGGCACGGTGCACAACGCCGCCGCCGAAGGATCGGTGATGCCGCTGTAGCGGAAGTAGCTCCAGGCGTAGGCGCAGCTCTGGCTCTTGCCGCCGGTGAAGATGAAGCGCCCGTCGCCCGCGGCGATCGTCGGGTTGCCGGCCGGCACCTCCGGGAAGCCGAGCGTCAAGTAGAAGAAGCCGTTGTTGCCGAAGGTCTGCGCGCCCTCGATCCGGAAGTGCTGCCCGCTGCCCGCGGTCGGCACGCACAGTGCCTGGTAGTCGGTCGTCGACGGGCTCAGGGCGCTCGAGCAGAAGGAGCCCTCGGGACCGTCGAGGATCGGGTCGATCGCGCAGGCGCAGTCGGACGCGCACAGGTTGCAGGCGCCGAGCGTCTCGCCGTCGCACTCCTCGCTGCCCTCGATCGTGCCGTTGCTGCAGACCGCCGGCGTGCAGGTGCAGTCCGCCGCGCAGGCGTCGCAGCTACCGAGAGAGGCGCCGTCGCACTCCTCGGCGCCCTCGCGCGCATCGTTGCCGCAGGTGCCGCACGGCGAGAGCGTGCCGGCCGGCGCGGCGGGATCCGTCGGGTCGGAACGGTTGAACAGCGAGTCGGTGATCGCGTCGATCGAGACGACGACCAGCGGCTTCAGGGCAAGCGCAGCCGGGCTGCTCAGCGCCCTCGCCGCGCGCGCCTCGCAGGCGGTGAACGCTGCGCTCGCCGAGCCCACGAGGCAGACGCCGTCGTTGGTCACGGCACCGCCGCCGTTGCGGCCCTTCTCGTCGACCTCGCAGTTGCGCGCGCAGGAGGAGAGCGAGTTGGTGTATCGCATGAGCTGCTTCGCGGCGGTGTCGACGCACTTGATGCGCTCCTTGCTGCCCGCCGCACCGGTACCTGCGCAGGCGCCGTCGATCGTGGTCGCGAGGAGGTTGATCTGACCACGCGTTCCGGCCGTCACCAGCGCCTCGAAGGCGGGAAGATCCGCGCACTGCTGCACGCCCGGATCGTTGCTGCAGTCGCCCGGACAGCCGATCCCGGCGTAGTCCGTGCCCTTCTTCACCAGGTTCAGCTTGGTCTCGCAGGCGGCCAGGGCCTTCTGGAACTTGGCCGTCGCCTTGCCCGCGGGCACGTCGTAGGCGACGGTGCCCGTCGTCGCGTCGCACTCCGGCGTCGAGACGAGGCCCTTCGCTTCACAGCTGATCGCGGCGCGGGCGAGGCACGTGGTGTACTTCGCCATCTGCGACGCGACGTCGGCGCGCAGATTGAAGGCCGCCTTGTTGGCCTTCTTGTCGAGCACGTGCGCCCAGGCGCCGGCCGCGAACACGAGCACCATCGCTGCGGCCGCCAGCCCCCGTAGAGGTCTTCCGTTCATCGTTCACTCCTTGCCGTCTCGACGTCGGGCGGTCGGCTCGCGTGCGCTGGGGCACGTACCTCGTGCGGTGGTCAGGGCTGGCGGTGCCCCCTCGGAGGTCGCACGAGGCGCCGACGGCGCTGCGTCGAGGGTGGGTGTGGACGGGGCGGCAGCTCATCGCGCTCCGGTGCTAGCAGAAAATGAAAGTGATTATCAATTTCATTTGATGAGGTCAGCCCGCATCGGCCGCGGCTCGTCCCCGGCGCGAGGACCGCCGAGGCGAAGCCGAGCACGGCGACGAACCTCCCTGGTGCGCGACACCGTCGCCCGAGCGGCGAGCGCTGCGACTCGTGTCTCGGCCCCCAGGGGCCCAACCCTTGGGATGCAGCAGGAATCCACAGGCGAACACTCCAGGGGCAGGCCAGGTGATCTAGGTCAGCGGATTCGACTCAGGAACGTCACGAGGGGAACGGACCGCGATCTCGGCGAGTGGAGCCACCCGTGAGCGCGGCGGCGATCGTCGCCAGCGGCAGGAGCAGCGACAGCGCGGCATCCTCGAGGCGAATCGCCCCGAACTTCTGGTACCAGCGGGCCGCGTCTTCGTCCTTGGCGTCGATCAGCAAGGCCACGCCGCCGACCTCGGCCGAAACCTGGAGGCAGCGCCGTCCGGCTGCGAGGAGCAGCTGGCCGCCGAGGCTCTTCCCGTGGAAGGTTACATCCACCGCGAGTCGCGCGAGGCGAAACACGGGTACGTCATGGCGCCCGAAACCACGACGAACGGTCGCCGGCGTCCGGGCATGGAGGAGTGAGCCGGGGCTGACCGTGTAGAAGCCGAGGATACGGCTCGTGTTGCCGTCCTCGACGGCGACGAAGGTCTTCGCGCCGCCCAGGTCGTGACTCTGCCGGGCGTAGCGTCGCAGAAACTCGTTCAGCGCTGGCCGGCCACAATCGAAGGCGGCGCGATCATGACCAGTGCCGATGGACTCCTCGTGCCAGGAGGGAACGCTCAGCCTCGCTTGGTCAGCGCCCGCGCCGCCCGCCGCAGACGCGCGTTCGGAGCCGGCGGGTTCTCGAGAAGATCGAGGACGCGGAGAGTGTCCCGCTCCGAAAGCCGGACGTGCTCGGCTTGGTCGATCAGCTCTCTCGCGGCGCGCAAGGCGGTCCTGACCACGAAGTCGGTGAGGTCTGTGTGCTCGAGCGCCACTGCGCGCATCAGCACCGCCTTGTCTTCCGGCTTGATCCGCAGGGACAGCCTGCTGTTGTCTTCGATCACCGCCCGCGGCATGTCGACCTCCACTGTACGTATTCAAAGCGTACGCGGATCGCCCGATCGTCGACCGGGGCGGTGCACGTGTCATCAAACGGCACGAGCGCGTAACTCTCGCGCGCGTCGGGCGTGAACCGATCCGTGGATCCGGTGTTTGGAAGCAGCTTCCTGCGTCCGTCGAAGCGACCAGCCGCGCCCGGTCCGGAGGTCGCCACGTCGTCCTCGGTCCACGGCGTCATTGACGACCGGCTCGGCGGAAAACGCGCCTGTGAGGCGTGTCACCGCTGCTGCGGACGAATGTCCGCGCTCGGTTCGAGCGCCCTCGCTGGCCCCCCTCCTGGCCCCCAAACCGAATGAATATTCACGAAATCCGCGTCCGACGCGGCTTTCGTGAGTGCCGGAGGCGGGGCTTGAACCCCTCGGAAGCCACGGAAGGACGCGGGTTCTCCGGAGTCGCGTGTGTCACCGGCGTGTCGCCGTGTGCCAAGGGTCGGCCCCCTGGTGCCCAGATCGCTCCGCTCGCGGCTTTGCCGGTGCTCGAGTGGCCGCGCACGGGAGGCGGAGCGGCAAGCAAGTCGCTGGGTCTGGAAGGTTCTCCGATCTCGGTTGAGCGCCTCGACAAGTAGAAACGATGGCCAACATTTCAACGACGGCGACGTAACCCGATTCTTCCGTCGAGCTCCTCGGCGCAGTCATCCGGGTTGACCAGCCGAAATGTGCCTTTCGAAGAGCGCTTTACCGGGCCCTGCGTAGCGAGTAGGGTGCCTGAAGTTTGGGCAGCTCGGCGAGGTTCCATCGACCGGATGCCAACCACGAGGATGGGTAGCCGCCCCTCCCCGCCCGTACCCCTCAACCCGTGAACCTCCTGACCAATCCTCCGCCGATGCGCCTCGATCGTCGGCATCCAGCGCTGGGCGCGGTCGTCGCCGGACTGCTCGTCGTCATTGCGGCGGTCGTGGCCACCCGAGCGTCAGCGGCTGCCGTCGATTGTACTGCTCTGCCGCCAATCAACGAGTGCATCCCGGGCGGTGCGAGCTCGCGTCTCGACTGCATGGCGGAGTGGCTCACTCTCCCCGAGACCGCGCGCAACTACAGGCGCGTCCCGAAGCCGGTCATCAAGTGCTACGAGGGCGACCCGAACTGCGACGAGGATCCCGACTTCGCCAACGGGCTCTGCACGTTCACGACGAGGATCTGCATCAACAACACGGATCCGCGCCTCCCGAACTGCGTGCCGTCGGACGTGTCGATCTTCGAGTTCGACCAGCGGCGCTGGAACGTCAACGATCCCGCGGACAGGCAGAACAAGAGCAACCTCGAGTGGGAGCTCGGCTTCGGCGGCCTCGGCTCGTACATCGTGCAGAACCAGCGGCTGGTGTTCGCCGACGGGGTCAACGACACGCCCAACCTCTGCAGCGGCACGATCCAGCTGTTCGTGCCGATGACGTTGGCGCCCGACGGCACCTACAGAAAGGCGCGTCGCAGCTTCCGCGTGCGCGCCGCCGCCGGCGACGGCCGCGTCGACATCGACACCTTCACCTACCACTGTCTGCCCAGCCGTTGCGGTGACGGCAACCTCCAGAGGAACCAGGAGCAGTGCGACGACGGCAACCGCATCAACGGCGACGGCTGCGATCAGGGCTGCTACAGCGAGCCCCCGCCGACGCCGACCCCGGTTCCGACACCGACTCCGCTCCCGACGCCCACCCCGGTTCCGACGTCGACCCCGGTTCCGACGTCGACCCCGGTCCCGACGTCGACCCCGGTCCCGACCGCGACCCCGGTCCCGACGCCGACCCCGGTTCCGACCCCAATTCCGACCGCGACCCCGGTCCCGACCGCGACGCCGGAGCCGACGGCTTCGCCCGTGCCTGGACCGACCCTCGGTGTGTGGTCGTTCGGCGTCGCGAGCGGCAACAGCGGCCTCTGCTCGGGTGCCACCCTGTCCGACAGCTCGTTGATCAGCTCGTCCGGCATGCCCGGCAGCAACTCCACGGGCGGCGGCTCGGCATGCAGCATCACCCGCGGCAACTTCTCCGCCGACGCCCCCCTCCAGCTGGTGGGTGGCTCGATCGGTGCGGGCGGCATCGCGCCGATCAGCCTGGGTGCCGCACGCGTCGTGCGGGTGCAGGAGCCGACGGCCTCGTCCGACGACTGGGTCTGCCTTCGCATCGAAGGCGACGGACCCGGCTGGGTCGATTGCGACGGCGGCACCAGCTCCAACGTGAAGGCGACGGTCGACAGCAACCTCGCCGCGCCGCCTTCTCCCCCGAGCTGGGATCCGCTGTGGCTCACCCAGGAGCCCGGGAATGCCGGTGCCGGTGCAGCCCAGCTCCCGGTCAGCGTCAAGCTGCAGCAGCTCCCGACGACCTGCCCCGGTCCGGCGGACGCGAGCTGGACGTCGATCGATCCGATCGACACCATCCTCACCACGGGTCAGGCGCAGTCGCAGATCACCAATCCGCTGCGGTGCCCGAACACCGTGGGCATCTTCAACTGCCCGGAGGGCAGCAGCTACACGAAGACCGTGCCGAACACGGCCAGCCTGAGCTGCGCGGAATGGACGACGCAGGCCAACAAGACCTTCCAGATGCCGCTGTTCTTCCTGGACAACGACTTCGGAGGTCCCAACGTCGGCGACATGGCGCTCGTGGCCCGGCTACGAACGCTTCCCTGAACGGGGCTGTCCTAGGCGCTGGGGTTGAGCGCACCCTTGGCGCATCACGATTCTCGGTGTTCGTGATCGCGGCGAGCCTTCTTTCCTCGACGTTCGAGCGCGTCATCAGCGACAGCGCCGGATTCGGCACTTCCGGAATCGTGTACGCTCTGGTCGGGTTCATCTGGGTCGCGCGTGAGCGCGACCGGAACTGCGGCGCGTCTTCTCGAATCACGCCGTCGCACTCTTCATTCCGTGGCAGGTCTTCTGCTTTGGCTTGACTCACAGTGGCGTGCTGCAGATCGCGAACTCAGCGTACGTTTCGGGTTCATCTTCGGCGCTCTCGCCGGAGGACTCGCGGCAAGTCGGAGTCCGCGGGTTTAGCGGTCCTGAGTACCCGTCGCCCTTCAGGAGTGGCTCGGACGAGGAATCGCGGTCGAGTCGGTCTGGCAGAAGCATCTCCCATCTATGGGATTCGGACCATCTATGGTATTCGGGCCATAGGTGAGAGCCTGGCTCCTCTTCGGCGAGAAGCGTTTCGTCGCGTCGTCTTCGACCACACAGGTGGGCATCGCCGAGATCGAGGTTTGGGAGGTGCCGCGTTCCGCGCACTACCCGGAAGGACGAAAGTTCTCGCTGTTCTTCACGGTCGACGGAGACGTGCGCGTCGGGATCGACAATCACAAGCCCAAAGGCCCGCACCTCCACCACCGCGGTGAAGGAGCGGCCGCTGCGTGCACTCGATGAAGACGAGTTGCTCGCCACGTTCTGGAAACTCGTACGTCAGGAAGGATTCGAACCATGAGGGCAAAGCGTGTGCGCATCGCGGTCGAGCCGCTCGGAGAGACCACTTCGCGCTGGAAGGCGGCTCTGAAGGGAAAGGCGAAATCGAGCGGCGACGTCATCACCGTCGCGAGCTGGGACGTGCTCGCGAAGATCCTCTCGCCGACGCGTCTGGAGATGCTGGCCCGCATTCCGGAGCTCGAGCCGAAGTCGATCGCCGCACTCGCGAGAAGCCTCGGGCGCGACTTCAAGAACGTTCACTCCGACGTGATGTTCCTCGCGGAGGTGGGTCTCGTGGAGCTGAGGAAGGACGGTCCGCGAAAGACGTCGATTCCGGTCGTGCGATGCACGGGAATCGAGGTCGACTTCAGGCGTGGTGCGGCGGCCTGAGCGGACCCGCCGACAGGCGCCGCGAGCGCCCTCTCGCCGGCGACGATATGGCCGTGTCACCGCGTGTCGCCGTGGCTCGACCCGTTTTCGGTTCGCGCGTCCGTGCTGACCCCCGGAGCACCTCGCAGAATCGCAAAAACGCGCGTCCGACGCGGGTTTCGTGAGTGCCGGAGGCGGGACTTGAACCCCTCGGAAGCCACGGAAGGACGCGGGTTTTCCGGAGTCGCGTGCGTCACCGCGTGTCGCCGCGTGCCAAGGGCTGGCCCCCTGGGGGCCAGCCAACCGCGACTGCGATGGTCGGTTCGACCCAGCGGCTGCATCGAGGCCTTCGACCAGGCAACCGCCGCGTGATGTGAAAAAGGGCGTTGATCGCGCTGATCCGCTGCGCGATCGCGATCCGAGCGAGCTTTGCGGCTGGCTTAGGCGCGCTGCGACGAGACGGCGAGTGCAATACCTCTCCGCCGGTGCTTGTCGCCGGCGCCGCGACGTGCTTGGCCAGTCGCGAGGTGGCGCACGCGGACCCGGAGAACGGACCTGACGTGACGAGTGGTTCCGACGCACGGTCGCTGAAGGTGGCCCACCCGTCCGCACGCCGCGCCGGAGCGGGCGCTCGGCTGTCACGGCTGCTGGTCGCGATGCTCGACGCGCTGCCACTGCGCCGTCCGCTGCTGCGCGTGGTGAAGGCTGCACGCCGCGCGTTGCTGCGAGCGCAGCGTCCGCCGGAGGCGGTGCTCGCTGGCGGCGACCGGCTGTTCTGCGATCGTCCGTTCCGCTGGCTCGAGGTGAGCGGCGTGCGGCTGCGCGGCGAGGCCCACCTGTGCTGTCCGAGCTGGCTCGACCTGCCGGTCGGCGACCTGTCGCGCCAGACCGTCGAGGAAGTGTGGAACGGCGAGGTCGCGCAGCGCATTCGCGCCTCGATCCTCGACGGCTCGTTCCGGCACTGCGATGCCTCGCGCTGTCCGTTCCTCGCCTCGCAGGTGGCGCCGGTGCGCCGTCGCTCCGAGGTCGACGATCCCGAGCTGCGCCTGGTCCTCGATCGTGGCTTGACGGTGCTGCCATGGGGCCCGCGCGAGATCAACTGCGCCTTCGATCGCTCCTGCAACCTGTCGTGCCCGTCGTGCCGTAACGACCTGATCGTCGAGAAGGACGCCGCGGCCGACGAGATCCGCGCGATCGGCGAGCGGCTGCGCATCGAGGCGCTGCCGGATGCGCGCGTGCTGTACGTCACTGGATCCGGCGATCCGTTCGGCAGCCCGTTCTTTCGCGGCTGGCTGCAGGACATGAGTGCGGCCGACGTCACCGGTCTCGAGCGCATCCACCTGCACACCAACGCGCAGCTATGGACGCGGCGGGCCTGGGAGCGCTTGCCGGAGCACGTCCGCGCGCGCGCGCGCACCTGCGAGATCTCGGTCGATGCGGCGTCGCCCGAGACCTACGCCGAGAACCGTCGCGGCGGTCGCTTCGACACGCTGCTGGAGAACCTCGAGCTGGTGGCGGAGCTGCGTCGCGCGGGACCGCTCGGCTGGGTCGGCCTCAGCTTCGTCGTACAGGAGAACAACTTCCGCGAGATGCCCGCGTTCGTCGCGCTGGCGCAGCGCTTCGGCTTCGATCTGGTGATGTTCAACAAGATCCTGAACTGGGGTACGTTCGCCGGGAGCGAGTACCGTCGTCGCGCGGTGCATCTCGCCGATCATCCGCGACACGCGGAGCTGCTCGCCACGCTGCGCGACCCGGCGTTCGACCATCCGATCGTCCACCTCGGTAACCTCGGCGTGTACCGTGACGGCAGCGGCGTAGCGCCGGACTCCGAGGCGGGTTCGCCCACGCCGGCGACCACCTCGTAGATCTCCGTGTGCGGGTGACCCTCGCGGTCGGGAACGGTGTGTCGTCGTGCGAGAGCGACGCCACGCCGGGAGGCTACCTCCCGAGTGGTCGCGACGCAGTCGCGACGATCGCCACCGCGTCCGTTTGCGCGAGCAGGATCGTCCCGGTCTCGAGGAGATCCTGGACGCTGTCCAGGTAGCGTGGGCTCGCCGGCAACTCGTGCCCTTCCGTCACCGTCCGGCGCAGCCCGCTGAGCAGCTCGATGTTGCGTGCGAAGCCGCAGTCGAGCGCGACCACGGCTACGCTGCGTGATTGAGCTCGAGGAGGCCAAGCGAGCGAACCGGCTTCGCGCGCCCCGACGGACACCATCTCGTAAGCCGCTCACGCTCTTTCCCTGAGGGCCCTTTTCGGACCGACTGGATGATGGCGAGCGAGCGGGACGCCATCACAGAGCCGGACCTGCCGCGAGTGTCACTGCCTCAAGGGGAACCAGTCGTGATCGCGATCGCGGCGGAGATCGTCGCCAGCGGAAGAATCAGCGACAGCGCTGCGTCCTCAAGGCGAACGGCCCCAAACTTCTCGTACCAGCAGGCCGCGCATCTTCGCGTGTCGCCGCGTGCCGCCGGAAAGTGTCCCGCGCTCGGTTCGAGCGCCCTCTCTGGCCCCCAGCTGGCCCCCAAGCGTGGGGTATATGCGCGAAACCCGCGTCCAACGCGGGTTTCGTGAGTGCCGGAGGCGGGACTTGAACCCGCACTCGGTTGCCCGAACCGGATTTTGAGTCCGGCGCGTCTGCCATTTCGCCACTCCGGCGGGAGCGTTTTTCAGGGGTTTGCTGACGAAGGGGATTCCTCTGTGACCGACATTGTGACGAATCCGCGGTTGAAAAAGCTGTCGATCCGTTCCGCTGCGGCCTCCAAGTCGGTCCCCGCGACGATGTCGTAGCGCCCGAAGACGTCTCGGGTCTTGTGTCCACTGATCTGCATCGCAACGCGCTCGGGGATACCCGATCGGACCATGTTCCGCACGGCCGTCCGTCGGAAGTCGTGGAACACCTTACCCTCGACGCTGGCCTCGCAAAGTGCCTTGAGCCAGGCCGCGCGGAAGTCCTTGATGCGACGCCCGTTGCGGTGGAACACCCATGTGCAGCCGTCAGGATTTGCAGCATGCTGCGCATGGATCACCGCCTTCAGCTTGCCGGCTAACTTGATCGTTCGGCCTTCGGCATTCTTCGAGAGCTCCCGAGGTAGCGTGATCTCGGAGGCGTCCAGATCGACATGCCGCCACTGAAGAAGAAAGACCTCTTCCTTTCGCCACCCTACCAAGAAGGCGAACGTGCACGCGGGGCGGAGTTCCGGCGGAAGGCAGGCGAGAAGCCTCTTGAACTCGTCATGTGTGAAGAACACGCGACGAGGTGGTGCTTCCTTCAGCATCTCGACGTTGGGGACGACGACAACCGCCCGCGACTTGACGCCCATCCGCAACGCCTTCCTGAGGAGCGCTAGCTCGCGGTTGATCGTTCCGTTCGCTGCCTTCGCCGCCTGTCTTCTCCGGACGTACTCGACTACCTCGTCGTCTCTCACTGCCTGTACGCGACGTCCACCGAAGAACTTTAGCAGGTGCTGGCGCCGCTTCTTCGCGTCGCTCGTCGTCCGGTGGCCTTTGATCTCGTAGTCACGGATCGCCGCGTCAAGTAGTTCGTCGGTGGTAACCCGATCAGCCCTCGGAACGAGGATGCCCTTCTCGCGCTCTCCGATGATCGAGCGCAGCTTCCTGCGGGCTTCCTTCTCGTCGCGCGTCTTCGCGGACTCGCGGACTCGACGACCGTCACCATCCATGTACGTCATCCACCAGACGCGCCCGCGTCGGTAGATGTTGCCGCTTCCGATCTTGAGGCGGGGCACTATTTCTCAGCCCGTTTGCGGCGTTCGCGGTAGCGGCGCACGTTCTCGCGTACCTTCGCCCGGCGGTTCGCCTTGTTGGAAGCGGCAGCGCATGTGGGTGAGCAGTAGAGCTGCGACGATTTCGATAGTACAAAGACGCGACCGCACTGCTTGCAGCGGGTGAACGGAAAGACCGTACCTGGTTGCACCAGCTGCCAAGCGAGATCCTCGAGGCCCCGCTCGATCTCGAGCTCGTTCTCTTCGAGTGCGACCTCTCCGCTGAAAGGTCGAACGACGACGCGCCAGTCTCGCTTGCCTCGACCGTCGGCGAGGAAAGTGGCGAGCCGCGGTGCGCCGAGTTCGCTCAACCTCGCGGCTTCGTACTCGGCGATGGGAACGAGCTCTGGAGCGCCCGGCCGTTCGTCATCTGAGAGCCCTTCCAGGTAGAGGCTTCGACTCTTCGAGATCCGGCGATCTGCCAGGGCTTGCCGGGGGAAGTTGACGAGAGGGACCACGACTTTGTGGACCCAGCGATGAAGTCGCTCAAGCGCGGCGATGTCGGACGGCAAATCCGTCCTCCACGCCTTCTCGTTCGCATGGCTCATGCGTTCGCGGAAGATCAGGCGCTGCCCGTCGGTGAGCGACGACAAGGAACCGACCGACGCCAGATCTGCGCAAAGCTCCAGGATCTCCTTCTCGCCCTGAACGCGAGGGGAGCGGCTCTCAGAGTCCACGCGAGCCAAGTAGCCATCAAGATCTTGACACGCAATGGCAGGTGTAGGTAATCAGCCACACCAGGCATTGCGTGATTACAACGGATCGGATGGTGAGCGATGAAGCTGTACGCGGATGTAGAGGGACTAGCCGGCCACTTGCGCGTGGCTGAATCGACCGTGCGGGCCTGGGTGCGCTATCTCGACATGCCGGTGATCCGAGCGGGCAGACTCGTCCGCTTCGACGTTGAGGCGGTTGAGCGGTGGTACGAGTCGGGCGGGCCATCGGGGTTGGCGGCGGCGATGAGAGCCGCGTCCGAGAAGCGCCGTCAACGCCGAACCCAGACTCCGCTGAGCTGATCATGGCGAAGCGTCACCGGCCATTGCAGCAGCTCGGCACGACGGAGCGTCAAGTACTGTCGAACGCCCCCGTCCACCGATTCGCGGCGAGGGAGGAGGGGCGAGCCAGTTTACCCTCTATGGGGGGGCAGCACTATCTCCCCGTCGGTGTCACGACTGGCCGTCGCCCGAGAGGCGACGGCCAGTGCGGATGCGAGTCGTTCTGCAAAGCATGCGTCCGTCTTGGGCGTCACTGTCGCAGGGCTAGTTGCTCTCCGTTCTGTCATCGGCTGTATCTGCTTGACGTGCGAGCCCTGCTGCTCGAGTTCTTCTCCGCACGGCCTGAGCTGCAACCGAGTCTGGAGGTGCGCGTCTCCGGACATGGCATGACGCTCGACGCGTACCGACAGCTGCGCCGGGCCATCACTGACGAGCTGAGTCGGGCCAGGATCCCGTATGGTTTGATCACGTCGTTCTCTCCCATGCTCCACGACGCCGGGTTCGTCCGCGGCGCGCATCGTCGTGAGGTTGTACGCGCGATCAAGAAGGCAGCGCGGCGGTGCGGTATCACGCTCGGTCCCGGGCAGTACGCCGTCGCGAAGATCAAAGATGTCCCGGGCTACATCCGTTACTTGACGGACGGCCAAGAGGTTCTCGCTGCCGCACCAAAGTACTACCGCGTGTTCACGGCAAGCCGAACCCTCCTTCCGATCGGGCTATGCGATGGCAAGAGCTGGATGTGGTTTCTTCGCGCCTCGCACCCCGATCCCAAAATGAGAATCGGGTTCAAGCCCAGCTCGAAGGTCCTGGACCAGATCCTGTGGAACGTCCAAGTACGCCGGGAGCGCTATGCAGAGGAGGCTGAGAGTCTGCTCCGCGGCCGCGTCGCTCGCAGCGACGCCAGATAAAAGGAGGAAATGTGAACTCTCATGGTCAGAAGCTAGACGTTGATCGTCCAGGTTCTGGACAATCCGATGCGCAGCAACGACCGCTGACGCTGCGTGTGAGCGCGAAAGGTGCGGTGTCGATCTACGGACTCGGGCGCTTTCCGTTCACGCTCTATAGGGCGCAATGGCAACGCGTTCTCGCCGAAGCGGATGCACTGCGCGCATTCATCGACGAACACAGCAACGAGCTCCGATGAATGTGAACGTCCGCGCGCGCCTTCCAGCGCGCGCGGACACGATCGCGTTGGAGGCGACCATGATCGAAGACTTTGGACGATTTGGCACGGCAAAGCGAAGCTCGTACCTGAGAACTCGCGCACGGGTCCGAGCGGCGATTGCCGGGAACGGCGAGCTCCTCGCGGAGGAAGACGACCGAGCCGAACTTCCCCAGCGGCCTACTCAAGAGGAGCTCGAGGGGGCAGCGCGCAATCTCCGCTTCGGCACGTTCTCGGAGCCAATGATGGCCGGCAAGAGGCTCGGCGTTGACCCCGTTGCGATCGCAACGGCCTTTGCGCGCAAGATCCAGGAGCTCGAAGGGCAGTTGTGGGACTTGCTCGACTCACCGTTAGGTCGGATAGCGGCCAAGATCGAACTCCGCGCGGAGGTTGGCCTGGCAGTCATCGCAGCGAGCACCCTCAACAGCATCCTTGGCTCTGAAGATGGGCTGGAATGCCGATGCGACGATCTGCGGCATGAGCTCGAGGAGCTCGAGAGCCTACTCGTCAGCTCTGGAGAGGTCGATGCGATGCCGGATTGAAAATCCCGTTGCCGACGACGCGAGGGTGAGCGGTGCGCTACGTGACGCTCAAACTGCGACGATCGATCGCGAGCGCTTCCCGGTCGCGCGAGCGCGCGCCGCGTGCGAGCGGGCGCGGTTCTACGCGAGCCACGGCTATCCCGCGATCAAGCCGATCTTGCAGAAGGCGCTCGACCAGCAGCCGCTGCCGACCGCCCTCGTACCGGCCTCGTCGCTCGAGGCCTGCCCGGGCGCCTGCAGTCCGCTCGAGCTGCGTGTGCGGCGAGCGGCCCACGACGACGGGGCGCCGAGCGAGGTTCTGCTGCGGCTCCTCTCCGACGAGGTCGAGCGCCGTGACGCGCGTCGTCGACGATTTGCATGCGCGCTGGTTCAGGACGTTGGCCGGGCAGCGCCGAGGTCGGCGGCTCACCCCGCGACTTCACGACCGTCAAGAAAATAGCCTGCGCTCCATCCTCGCGCGCGTCTGGGATCAGCCGCATGTGGTCGCGAATCAGGATACCGAAGGATTCGCGCGAAACGACCGTGACAGCTAGGCGGTAAGTTCGCTTGACGCGTATAGGCCAGTTCCTTGCTGGCACATCGGGTGGGGGTTGTGTGTTCTTGAAACGAGTCGAGGTGCATGGGTTCCGGGCCGCCAATCGGACGCCGCTCGTCTGTGAGTTTCCAGGTCGCTTCGCCGTGCTCCTCGGTGCGAACAGCACTGGAAAATCGACTATCTGCGATGCCATGACGCTGGTGCACCCGGACGTGTTCCCGTGGGCGCCGAGGGCCACGACCGCTGCGCTGTCATCGATGGTCACGGAACGACTCGTCACCGTCGAATACGGCTACGAGCCGGTCGAGCAGGTGAGGACGTGGGACATGCGCCGCTCCCAGCGCCTCGATGCACCGAGATGGACGAAGCGGTTGCGGCCGTCGCTGGGTCGCGTCCGCAGCGAGAACGTTGAGTCGAACGATAAGGCGCCCGTGGCGTTGTTGCATCTCGCAGCGACTAGGAACCCCCCACAAGACCTCGCTGGGCGTGACGCCCAACTGATCGTCGAGTTGCTGAAGGCCCAAGACCGCCGGTTGAACGACTCGCGAAGCTTGGCTTCCGTGCGCGCACAGCTCGGCGGTTTGCTCGGTCAGATGATCAGCAACCCGATCTTGCAGGAAGCCGAACAGCGTGTCGCAGCAGCGCTAACCGAGCTCACCGCAGGAGTCCTGTCACGCTCGTCGTACCTGGCAACAACAGTCATCGACGATGCGTTCCTCGCTCGCGTGTTCGAGTTCTTCATTGGAGCCGAGGGCGTCGGGCGATCCCTGGCTCACCGCCTCGAAGTGGAAGGGCTTGGCTACGCTAATCTGCTGCAGCTCGCTGTCCTCCTCGCAGCCATTCCCGATCTCACCAAGAGCGACCCGACACCGCCGGTAGCCGAGCCGGAGCGAGGTGACACCACGGGCACTGACGAGGCCGGCGCCGCCGAACAGGTCGAACCGACCAAGCAGGTCGAGGCCACGCCGCCGATCCCGCCGACGCCGGAGGAGGAGGTCGCGCAAGCCGAGGCTACCCGTGCGGCCAATGAGGACACCTTCTTCGAGGGCGAGTTCCATGCCTCGATCGTCATCGAGGAGCCAGAAGCTCACCTCCACCCGCAATTGCAACACGGTCTCGTCCGCTACCTGAAGGCCGTCGTCGCACGCCGACCCGAACTGCAGATCATTCTGACGACCCACTCGGACGAGATCGTCGCCGCATGCGAACCAGAAGACCTCATCGTGTTCCGCCGTGACGCGACTGGTGTGCCTGTCGCTCGCACCGTCCAGAACCTGAAACTGCCGAAGAAGCATCTGGAGATGGCACGCCGCCACCTCGACGTAACACGGTCGGCGTCACTATTCGCCGATCGTCTCGCCCTTGTCGAAGGGATCACCGACGCCAAGGTGTTGCGTACTTTCGGCGGCGTGTGGGCTGATGGTGATCCGAATCGGCAACGGTTCCTGGATGCGCTCACGATCACGGTGATCGGGAGCCGTGTCGGCGAATGGTTGCCGGCGATGCTCGCCAGTGAAGGTCAGGAGCTCGTCAGCCGCGTCGCCGTCCTCCTCGATCTCGACGACAAGCCGGTGCCGGAGTGGGCGCTCCGTCGTGAAGGCGAGACGTGCGGAGTGTTCATCAGCGACCCGACACTCGAGCCATCGCTGCTCGCGGGCAACGAACAGCTCATTACCGACGTCCTCGTCGAGATCGTCACGACCCCACCGTGGGGCACTGACGCAACGGCGGCGACGCTTGCGCTCATGAAGGACTGGGTCAAGAGCGCCGGGCGATCACGCAAAGCCGACTTCGCCGACGAGTTGTGTAGACGGATCGAGCTCGACCCGTCGCAGGCGAACGTCCCCGCCCATCTCGCCGCCTTGTTGAACTTCCTGTACGTCGATCCAGCCGGCGCGCCTGCGCCCGCTGTCGCAGCGCCCGTCGCGCCCGTAGCGCCAGCCATCATCGGCGTCGCTTCGGAAGATGTTGCTGTCGCTCCAACCAGTCCCGTGGGTGACCTCGACGACGACGAACCGCAGTGAAACGGGCGCTGACACCTGAGCAAGGACCGCCGGCTACTTCACGATCCCAGCGAACGCTCGTGATCGCAGCGCCTGGTTCCGGCAAGACGTTCATGGCTGTCGAACGGTTCGGTGTGCTCCGCTTCAACCACCACGAACGCGACCATCGCGGAATTGCCGCTCTGTCATTCGCACGTTCGGCCTCCGAGGAACTTCTAGTGCGGATCCGTCGCCGCTGGGGCGGGCAAGCCGTGCGCTGGCCCAATCGCGTCAGCACCTTCGACGAGCTTCACCGGAGCGTCCTGCGGTATCTCCTCGGCCAGGGGTTGCTCACCTGGCCCAACGGCCACATCCACCTTCACGTGAAAGATTCGTGGGGGCGCACTCCAGGCTCCACGTCGAGGGTCAGCAAAGGCAAGCCGTGGCTGACGATCGGCATCGATGACGGCAAGATCTGCATCGTCGAGAGGAGTGAGGGACTCCGCTCCGGCGTCGTGTTCGTCAAACGTAAGCCCTACGAAGAGCAACTCGGCGCCGGCATCTGCACACACGACGAAGTTCGTGCGGCACTCGCCGCGGCGCTCGACGTCAGCCAGTCCGAGATCAGGCAGGCGATCTGTTTGTTCCTCGGTATGTCGTACAGCCATCTCATTGTCGACGAGATCTATGACCTGAACGAACTCGATCTCGCACTTTTGCGCGCGTGTGACGACGCTGGCGTCGGCCTGTCGATGCTTGGAGATCCGTGGCAGACACTTTACGAGTTCCGAGGGGCACGCCCGGATCTCGTCAAGTCGTTCGCGGAAGATCGGACGTTCGTCAAGTACGAGGTAGTTGGCAGCCACCGGTACAAATCCGAGGAGATGCAAGATCTCGCCAAGCGTCTCGTTGAAGGCGATGTGTTCAGCGTCGCAGCTGCTGAGCCTGGGCGACTCCCGACGGTGCTGCTGGCTAGGCGGTGGGCGCCGCTCTGGGATCAGACCGATCTGCCGGTGATCCCGGGCGGCTGCGGGCGGCTGGATCAGTCGTCGCCGAACTCGGCGGCATTTGTGCTGCTCCTGAACGAGGTTACCACTGACCTCTTCGACATCGCCGTCACCGGGTTTGGTGAAGCACAGATCGCATTGCGGTGGGACGGAGATCGTGGCGCGCTCCGAGAAGCACGCGAGGCGCTGGTGTCAGGAGCGACACCCGCGGACATCTGGAAGCTGCTGCACTCTCTCGAGGAGAGCGGCCGCCCATGGCCAGTCCCCAAGGCGACCGCGGCCCATCACCTAGACCGGCTGATCGCCGTGCTCAACGGTGGCCAGCATCCCATCTTGGGTCTCAGCGTCCATCAGGCCAAAGGGTTGCAATGGCCGCATGTCGACGTGTTCGACCCGGCGTGTGCGTGTGTCAATTACAAGCTCAAACAAGAGTCTGCGGAGGACCGTTTACTGTACGTGGCGCTCACCCGTGCCGAACTGAGTGTGCGGCTCCGTTCGATGCCCTTCGGCTACAGGTGGACCTACGGTGCGCCGGGGGTTGTATCCTGACGATTGCTACCGCCGCGTTTCAGACGCCACGAGGGTGGCCGAGCGGGAGAGAGGGCGATGTGTTCGGCGGACGCGCGCGGTCAGAGCGCGCGTCCGCCCGCGTTCCCCGTTGGCGTTCACCAGCCGACGGTCAGGCATGACTGAGACTCGTCGCAGCGAGACGCGGTCCGCGTAGTTCGTCGACAGCCAACATCTGCTGAGCGGTCGGGTCTTGAACTTACCGCTAGCGGTATGCTAGACAGAGCGCATGGGGAAGAAGGCCGCGGCTCGACGTACCGGCGGTGCGCCTCGCAAGACACCGGGCGGGCTCAACTGTGTTCTCTTTGTTCGGACGAACCAGGAGCTGTTGGACAAGCTCGAGGAGCTCCGGCGCCGCCGCAGCGAGAGAGCGCGAGGGATGGTCCTCTCCACAGCGGACGTCGCTCGGACGATCCTTTGGGAAGCGATCGAAGACGAACTCAAGGAGGAGAAGTAGATGTCAAAGTACGATGGGTTCGGTGCGACACTCGGGCTGGAGAACATCTTGGGCACGGCCTTCGAGATGGCGCGATCGTTTGAGAGTTTGCGGGAGGCCATGATCCCATCGCACGTTCGTGCGTTGATGGACATGCAGGAGAGCCTCCGACCGTTGGACCTCGACCGGGTCGCACTGGGACACCTCGACGGGATCGGAACCAGCGTCGCGGTCCACGACCTCAATCCCTTGGGTTCTGCCTACGAGAGCTCATCGTTCGAGAGTATACGGGAGCTTACCGCTCCGTCGCACGTGCGTGCGCTAATGGACATGCAGGAAGGCGTCCGATCGATCGCCTTCGAGAGGACCGTACTAGGGTACCTCGACGAGATTGGAACGTGCATCCGGCATGACGACCTGATGACTGCGTCCTGTCGGGCGGTCTCGAAAGTCATGCGCGAGCAGTCGCTTGCCTCAACGCCATGGGCCTCCCTGGAAGACCGCCTTGACTCTCTGCTTGGGCATCAGATCGCATGGTCGGCGTCGTCGACGTTTCGTCTCGCCGAGAGCCTTGACAGCGTCTTACCTGCGCCGCTCCGGCTCGACTGGCAGGAACACCTCGTGAAGAGCATGGTATCCTCGTTCGACTTGATGGCGTCGCCATTGCCGGATCCACTCGGCTTGCTCTCGTTCATGCCCGAACCCGAGCACGGCGCGTCGCTGACGTGGCGAAGCGAGACGACATTTCGGCCATCGGTTGCAGCGCTCGTGCCCGAGGCGCCGCGGCTTCGCAGGGTTGAGATCCAGGCGGTAATCGCGTGCGCATTCTGTGGCGATACCCTTGTGGTTCACGAACGACAACTGCGTTGGAAGGGTAGCCGCTTGCGCGTCCAGGTCAGCGTGATCCCCATCTGCGCAACGTGCGGGGAACGCGCGCAGGACGATGGCAACTACATTGCCCACTCGCTCGACAGACTTCTCCAACCGCCCCTGCGGCTCGTTGCCCGGAACGGGACGTCGGACGGTGTTCCACGCGGAAAGGGAAAGCTCCGTCTCGTGGCTACCGATGACAGCGACGATGAGGGTGACGAGGTCCCGACCGGCGAGTGAGGGAGCGAACGGCGGACACGCTCGGCGTGCGTCGCATTAGTGCACCGCCATCGGATTGCATCATTCAAGCTGTGGTCCACCTCGCGACGATTTCAACTTCACCGAGGTCCCGAAGAGCGTCACTTGCTCGGGGCGCAAGCGGGCGTGGATCCGCTCATCCGCGACCCGTCGGATGCGAGCACGGAGTCGATCATCCAGTCCAATACCGGCTTTCGGATCACCGGGCGTCCGCGTGGATTATGATCGACGGCTTCGTGTTCAAGGCGAAGACGGCCGCGTCGTCGATCGGCGTGTCGGCCGACAGGGCCCCGAGGACGTCGGCACGAGCGTCACGGTCGAGAGCAACCTCCGTCGTCGAGGTGCGCATCTCGATCGCGTCGTCGCTCAGCGAGAACGCCTCGAGCTTCGCGATCACCGTCAACCTCATCGAGGGCGGCGGGACGGGCATCCAGATGGGCGGCGATCGTGGCCCCGCGACCCTGCTGGTCGAGAACAACCTATTCCGCAACGCGACCGGCGGCGCCAGCAACCTGTCCCCGTACCTCCCGGTGCGCAGGACGGCCGAGATCGGCCTCGGCTTTGGGGCTTCGATTCCTACGAGCTGCCCACGCGTAGGGTGTGGGTCATGCTCGTGAGAATACCGTCACCCCGCCGGGTCATGGTCGTGAGAATGCCGCGAAGCGGTGGGTCATGGTCGTGGGAAATGACAACCTGGCCCGTCGCGGCACGACAGTTTCTACTCGGGTTCACGCAGTTCGCGACCGGGACATCTCCGCGCGGCCCGGGCTCGTTCGGCCGCCTCGTGATGGCGCCGTCGGGACTTATCAGGCTCGGCGGGATCCGCACGGCCGCGACGAGGCCGTGAAGGCCGAGGAGCGGTAAACGAGCCGACCAATCCTTCGGGCGCTGATGGGATCCGAAAACTCCGGTCGTGATTGCCGAATCGAACAATCGAACTTGGTCCGTTGTCTCCACCCCTCGACCGCCCATCATGGCCAACTTCGCGTGGTCTGGTCTTGCGGAGCGGCATGTTGGGTTACGGAGAGTAGGGGATGTTTCTAAGACCACGACTCGGATTTGCGGATCCACTCCCCGTGTCGCTGCCGCGCCGGGTGGATGCCGGGAATGTTCAGGTGCTGGTGATTTGATCGGTGGCCTCCCGATGGTGGTCTGATGGGGCTGGGCGGTTACGATCACACCCATGCGGGTCACGCACATCATGCGCGACCAGAGGAGGCATGATGCGGTCTCGAGACGTGTCGCGGCTTGCGGCGAAGCGGCTTCAGTCCGATAGCTCAACGGTCGAGTTCTTCGTGGAGGGTTGGCTACGGGTCGCTTTGGAGCTTCTCGGCGACGGGCACTCGATCCCCACCGTTCTCGGTACCCTCAGAGTCAAACGAGCGGACGCCCGCCTGCAGCGCTCGCGTGGCTATCGCCGGGACCTCAAGATCGTAACGAGCGTCGAGGCCAGATCCGTCCTAGACCGGGCCAGTCCCACCCGCCGTTATCCGAGGCGGCGGACAAATGTCCGTCCGCCGATCAGGGTACAAGGGGCAAACGTCGAGTCGCGCGATGTTGCCGAACCGGTTGTCGGGGTGTCGCCGTGGCGCAACGTCGTTGTCCGATCCGCCCCAGGCTAGTTGCGCATACAGCCGCGCCTGTCGCAGCGGCGGATCGTCCACCTCGGTGTCGACTCAGTAATAGACCAGGTCGAAGACCGGAAGATCGACGCGAGCGCCAAGGGCCATGGCGAAACGGCCCATCTCGACGAAGCGGCCGATCACGTACAGGGGCTGGCCGTCTTGGAATAGGCGCCGGCGATCGAGCCGCAGCACGACGCGGATCGTCTCGCCGACCTCGAGGACTGCGTACTCATCGAACTGCTGGTCGACCGTGCCCGGGATGTAGACCCCGCGATCAGCAATAAACGTCCCTCGCGCCGCGGCGTCCATCCAGTCGAGGATCCCGACAGGGCGCCAGTAGACGCGCGCGATGTCGTCACTGCCGGCGCGCGCTACCTCGGTCGGGGACATCATCCGGACCTCGGAGACGAGTGTCGCGCGAATCGCCTCGCTGTTGGGGCATACGCCCTCGCTCTCCTTTGTGATCTTGTACGCCTGCGCATAGACCTGCTGCGCGAAGGCTCGCGCGATTAGGTTCTGCGCGGTAGGACAGCGAGAGAGGATGCGATCCCGCTCGGCTTGTCCTCGGCGCACTTCGTCCGTGTAGCGTCGGCTCTCGGACTGTTTGGCGACGTACGCAGCGGGATCGATCGCCTGCCTTTGTGCGTCCGCGACGTCGTCGAGGCAACCGACCCGCGTCGCCTCGTCGGTGAGGCGTTCGCACTTCTCGCGCTCGGCAGGGTAGTTGTAGTTGAGACGCCGGATGCCGCGTGCGGCCTCGCTGCAACCCGCCGACCACACGACCGTCATGCTCAGGACGAGCAACCAGCGCCATCGATGATTTACGCGGTCGTTCGTCGAGGGCACACGCTCGCGATCGTCAGTGGCGCGTTTCGTTGGCGACCTCCTACGACAGTCTCAGGTGATCAACCGCCATCGACTCGACTTCATCGCAATCGTCCCACCGCCGAATGTCGGAAAACCCAATTGTCCGAGTAGACTTCGATCCCACGCCGGGCGGAACGGGATGGCAGCCGCTTGCCACTGCTGTGACCCCATTGCGGCACGCAATCATGACGTCCCAGCAAACTTTCGCTGGCGCATCGCCAGAGCGGCGCTCGACAGCGCAGCTCATCCCGGCGAGTGACGGTTGGCAGCTGACATACGTCTCCACGTCGACGGCGCTGATGAACCCTTGAACGAAGGCCATCCAGAAGAGCGCCATCGAGAGAGACAGGGCGAGTGCCGCAAGGCCGTGCCCCAGTCTTCCTCGGACGAGAGCAATGATTGACAGAACGAATCCTGCGAGGGGGAAGACGACGGCGCACACGTAGGACGCAATGACGAGGTTACGGGAGTTGGGCGGTTCGAGTGCGGCCTCCGCTGCGCGATCCTGCGTGGTCGCGGTTGGCGGAGCCGCCATGCTCGCGCGGTGGTCGATGTGATCGCCCGTCTGCGATCCAACTTCACGCGGGAGCGCTCCGGCCGCCGCCCTCTCCCGTCCGTCACTGGGTTCTGGAGCCACGATCGCGCTGACAGCAGCGGCGGCCTGCCGGGTCGGCGTCCCGCACTCAGCGCAGAACTTCGATCCAGCCGGGCTCTCGCATCCACACGCCCCACACGCGATCGGGAGAGGTGACCCGCATTCAGGGCAGTGCTTTGCCGTATCCAGCGTCACTGCTCGGCTGCAGCCTGGGCACGTCATCGCGTCGCCCCACGCTCCGCACGTCCCGCCTCCCGGAGGCGGAGGCCGAGCGGAAGGGCGAGGCCTCCGACGACGCAGGCGAGCGTCAAGAGAAGGCCGAACTCGGGATGCTCACCCGGTACGTACCAGGGGCTCACCATGACGGCTGGCCACACGATCAAGCTCAGGGCGCCGACGGTTGTGAAGATCTTGCTGCCCGGCGCGAAGCGCGCTTCGAGCTTCGCCAGCGACTCCACCGAAGTAGGTTGCAGCGAAGTGCCGCATTCTGTGCAGAAGCGAGCGCGAGCTGGAAGCTGTTGGCCGCAGCGGCGGCACATCAGCGGCTGGAGAGCGGGATGCATCGCGATTGAGGTGGACCGGTTGGTCATGCCGACCGACGAGCCGTCGCGGCCGGGCTCGTCGTCTTCCGGGGCCTGCTAACGATGTGTTGCGACGAGCACCGCTGGGCTAGCAAGGACTCTGCGGCGACCACCCACACGAGTTGAGCTGCGTCGTCGCGGCAAGTGCGGTTGACGCCGGGCGCGGTAACGTTGATTGGCACGTCGGGACCTGATCGGGCCCGCAATATATCCCATTTTGGGATACACGCCAAGTCCCTCAGTTCAACGCGGAGAGCGCTTCGGGATTTTTAGGGATCGTACGAACGCGGTTGGGTTCGCGCCGTAGACATGCAGGAATTCGAGCAGCTCGATCACGTCTACTCTCCGCTCGCCCGCCTCGGACTTGGAGACGTAGGACTGGGGTTTGCGCAGGCGTGTCGCCACCTCGACCTGGGTGAGCTGCGCCTCCTCGCGAGCGCGTCTCAAGCACCGGAGGAACTCCTGGTATTCTCGTGAATGAACGCTGCTCATCGCCCCGGCCGTCGCGCGCGGGGAGCAGTGAGCATCCTCGAATGGGATAACCCAAAATCGAATAGGAGAGGCGCCGGTGCCGGCTCTCGTAGGCCGCGCCCATCAGCAGCTCACCAGGCAGCGCGCTCCGGGATGCGCGAGCGCTTCTGTTCGGAGAGGAAGTCCGCGAGCACTATGCGCCGACTGCTGTGATCGCGAGGGCTGCGACTTCGCACGCCCCTCGCCGTCCCACCGGCGGCACGGTCCTCGATCCCGGCGTTCAGCCCGAGAAGTAGCTGGATTCCCACCGGCGCCTTTCGTCAAGGATCGACCGTGGACTCTGGACCAACGGGTCCATCCGATCAGCGTGTGCTGTTGCCCACTCGAGCCAGCGCTGAAGGTCACTGCCTTGAGGTACCCCGGTGCTGCCGGAGTTCCCGGCAGCACGGACCGCCTCGATGAACTGCCTGAGTTCCTGGCTCTTGTGCCACTGTTCAGCCTGGCGCTCGAGCGTGCGGACGCGGTCATCTTCCTCGCCGATCTGGCGGAGCTTCTCGTACCTCTCCATCTCCCACGCGTGTCGTCGCCGCTCGGCCTCCTGCCGTTCCAATCGCTGACGCTTGATCGCTTCGGCGAAGCGCTCGAGCTGAAGGACGAAGGCATCGAGGCAGCGCTCGATGCGCTGCCTCGATCCATCCGCCCAATGTTTGCGGAGGCCCAGGGTATCGGCGTGGTCGATCCGCAGAGAGAGTCGACCGCTCGGGAAGCGGCGATACTGCGCCGACGAGTAGCGCCACGGGTACTTCGCTTTCTCGGCTTGCTCCGCGCGGGTGAGCTCGCGTACCTCGCGGTCGAGTTCCTCGGCGAACTCGATGGCGATGGTTTCATCCGACACCGTGGCGGTGATTCGGTCGACTCCGTTCACAGCGGCGCGGCCGAGAACGTGACCGCGCGCTTCGAGCGCCTTCACGAGCGCATCCAGCACGCGCATGGCCCGGTCGACGCTTGCGGGCGCAACCGTCACGGGCAGCGCGCGTTGCGCCCGCGGAGCAACGCGACCCTGCCCGTCGAGCCTCGCGCCCCGCAGCGATGCAGCGGTTTTCGCGACGGCCGGATGTGGATCCGTCAGCTCTGGTTGCACTTCGATTCCGAGGACCGCCTTCGGGACCGAGCTGTGCCCCGCTTCCACGAGAGGCGGCAAGTCGACCATCTCGGAATCGCCAGGGTCGAGCGCTGGCAGCGGAGGCTGCTCAACCCGCTTTCCATGCTTGAGCTTGGCCCAATGACCCCGCTCCGGCGTTGGAATCGAGTGACGACGGCACAGCTTCGCGAGGCCAACGTCCGAGATCCCGAGGTCGCGAGCGGTCTCGCGCATCGGCTTCGACCAAACGCTTTCGTACAGCTCTGCTCGCGTTACTCGACGAATCCCTGACATTGCGTCCCCCTTCCTTCCTCGTTGCCTCTCACGTGTCGCAGCTGGCGGTGGCCGCCGCCGGGCCGCCGCGGTGGCCAGGGCGATCCCGGGAGGCCGTCAAGCGGTGCCGCCGGCTGCGGTCTGTTCACCGGCCAGCCGCCGGCGTTCTGGGCGCGACCCATTCGCGCTCTGGGCAGCTTGCGCGCCCCCGACCCTTCCTCGTATGTCGGACCGTCAACGTACGTAGCGTTCGAGACCCCCGGCTTTGGATTCCACCTCTCACCGCTGGCGGGAGATCACCCCGTCCGAATACCCCTGGGAGCGTGACGCACTCGAGTACGTGCGCCAGCGGTTGCCCGACCACGAGCCCTACCGGGCGTGGTCCAACTTCACGTTCATCGCCCGCGACGGCAGCCTGAACGAGGTGGACCTGCTGGTCGCGTCGCCGAAGGGCGTCTTCCTGGTCGAGATCAAGAGCCGCCCTGGCGAGATCACCGGCGACGCCGGCACGTGGACCTGGACCGACCACGGACGCGCGTACACCGACGACAACCCGCTCATCCTCGCCGACAAGAAGTGCAAGCGGCTCAAGTCGCTCCTCGAGGCGCAGCCTGCGGCGAAGAAGGCTGATCTGCCGTTCATCGCACCGCTCGTCTTCTGCTCGGACCCGAACCAGGTGAGCCGCCTCCCCGCCTCCGCACGTCAGGGCGTTTACCTGCGCGACCGCGAAGAGACGCCGGAGCACGGTCGGCGGCTAGGGATCCTATGGGCGCTCACGCAGTGGGGCGACGAGGTCGACGAGTCGACGCGCCTTCGACGGCGCGTCGACCGACCAATGGTGAAGGCCTTCGTCCGCGCCCTCGAACAAGCGGGTGTGCAGCCGTCGCAACGCGCGCGTCGCGTCGGTGACTACCAGCGTCGCGAGCTGCTCTTCGAGGGTCCGGGCTACCAAGATTGGTCGGGCCGTCACGTGTCGCTGCCGAACGTCGAGCGACGGATCCGGATCTACACCTACGCGAGCGCAGCGAGCGCCGATGAGCGGGAGACGATCCGACGAGCGGCGCAGCGTGAGTTCCAGATCCTCGAGGGGATCACGCACCGCGGGATCCTGCGCGCAAGCGAGTTCCGCGACCTCGAGAACGGTGCCGCGGTCATCTTCGAGCGGGATCCGGGCGCGATGCGACTGGACCTCTTCATGCGCGAGCGCGGCGCGCGTCTTTCGACGCGCGAGCGCTGCGACCTGCTCCGCCAGATCGCAGAGGCGCTCCAATTCGCGCATCAGCGCAAGATCACCCACCGTGCGCTGTCGCCGCAGAGCATCCTGGTACGCGCACCGGACGGGCCGGCGTCGGAGATCCAGATCTATAACTGGCAGACCGGTGCCCGCGAGCTGCAGTCGAGCGGCCAAACGCGCGAACGCTTCACTGCGACCTCGCACCTCGAGCAGTTGATCGAGGACGCGAGCGCAGTGTACGTCGCGCCAGAGGCGCTCACGAACAGCTGGGCGACCGGCGAGCCGCTCGACGTGTTCTCGCTCGGTGCGGTCGCCTTCTTTCTCTTCACGGGTGGGCCGCCGGCGTCAGGGGTGGCCGAGCTGGTCCAGACGCTCCGCGCCGGCAACGGCCTGCAGCTCTCTGCCGCGATCGACGGCGCGCCTCGGAAGCTCCAGGAGCTCGTGCAGTACGCGACCGCTCCTGCGGTCGAGGATCGCCTCGAATCGATCGATGATTTCTTGACGCTCCAGGACGATGCCGAGCGCGAGCTCGCGATGCCTGCGCAGGAGGGCATCGCCGATCCGGTCGATGCACGCGCGGGCGATTCGCTCGGGCAAGGCATCACCGTCAAGCAGCGTCTCGGCCGCGGCAGCACCGCAGTCGCGTTCCTCGTCGACAAGGACGGTGTCGAGCAGGTCTTGAAGCTCGCACTCGATCCGCGACACAACGAGCGCCTCCGTGGCGAGGCCGAGGTGCTCGCGAAACTGCGCGATCGGCACGTCGTCGAGCTGCTCAGCGCGGTCGAGATCGGTGAGCGCGTCGGCCTTCTCATGGCGCGGGCCGGCGACTCGACGCTCGCACAGCGCATCCGCAAGGAGGGGCGCCTCGAGCTCGAGCTGCTCGAGCGCTTCGGCGAGCAGCTTCTGCAGACCGTCGACTTCCTGGAGCAGAAGGGTATCAGCCATCGCGACATCAAGCCCGAGAACATCGGCGTGCGGCAGAGCGGTCGAGGTAGCCGCCTCGAGCTGGTGCTGTTCGACTTCTCGCTCTCGCGTACGCCGCTCGACGAGATCCGCGCAGGGACACCGCCCTACCTCGATCCCTTCCTCGCCGAGCGCAAGCCGGCGCGCTGGGACGGCTACGCCGAGCGCTTCGCGGCCGCGATGGCCCTGCACGAGATGGCGACGGGAACGCTTCCCGCCTGGGGTGATGGCCGCAGCAACCCCGCGGTGCTCGATTGCGAGGTGACGCTCGACCCCGAGCTGTTCGACGCATCAGTCCGCGAGGCGTTGAGTGCCTTCTTCGCGAAGGCGCTCAAGCGCGAGCACACCGGCCGCTTCGACAACGCAGAGGAGATGCTGCACGCATGGCGTGACGTCTTCGCGTCGGCGGAGAAGGCGGAGCAGCGGAGCGCTGCGACCATCACGCAACCGCATGCCGAAGCAGCCGAGCCGGCCGGCTTCCGTCTGGATGGCGCCGATCGCACGACGCCGATCGCCGCAGTCGGTCTCAGCAACCGGGCGCTCAATGCGCTGGAGCGTCGCGGCGCGCAGACCGTGGGCGAGCTCTTGCGGCTCACAATGGCGCAGATCACGGCGACACCGGGCATCGGGACGAAGACGCGCCGCGAGATCGGAGCGCTGCTGCGTGAGCTGCGTCTGCTTGCGCCAGTCGCCGCCCCAGACGCACCCATTATCGTCGAGCCGATCGCGGCGGACGACGCGCCGTCGGCGGACGTCAGTCGTTGCAGCATCGACCGGCTGGCGACGTCGCTGCTGCCCATTCGCGTGATCCGGCGCGACGAGCCGAACCGTGCGCAGACGGCGATTTTCCTCGGGCTGGAATCCCCCCCGAGCGGCGCGGTGCTTCCACCGTGGGTGAGCCAGACGGACGTCGCGAAGGCTCTCGACCTTACGCGCGCGCGGATCGGCCAGGTGATCGCACGCGCGCGCGATCGCTGGGCGAAGCAGCCGGACCTGAACCACCTTCGCGACGACGTCGCGAAGCTCCTCCTCGAGCACGGCGGCGTGATGACCGCGGACGAGCTCGTGGCCGCCGTCCTCGCGCTGCGCGGCTCCGCGGAGGAGGAGCCGCGGCGATCGGTCCTTGCACGTGCCGTCACGCGCGCGGCGATCGAGGCAGAACGTGTCCGGACGACGCCGCGGTGGATCACGTGTCGTCGCGGCGAGCACTTCTTCGTCGCACTCGACGAACCGGGTGCCGAACTCGATGGTGAGCGGCTTGCCGACTACGCCGAGCAGCTCGGCAGGCGCGCCGACGAGCTCGCTGCCGCCTACCCGCTACCGGCGCCGTCACGGGTGATCGAGTCGTTGCGCCAGATCCGTCCGCCGGCGACGGCACCCGCGCTGTCCGACGATCGGCTGCTGCGTCTAGCGGCCGCTGCATCCGATACCGCCGCCGTGTCGAGCCGGCAGGAGCTCTACCCGCGTGGCATGCCGCCCGAGCGAGCTCTCAAGCTCGCGCAGGGCGCGCTTCTCGGTGCCCGCGATCTCACCGTCGAGCAGCTCCGGCAGCGCGTGTCGGGCCGCTATCCCCTCGCGGCACCGCTCCCCAACAGACCAGCGCTCGACACGATCATCGGCAGCCTCGCGTCCGACCTATCGTGGGAGCCGACCGCCGGAGACGGCCGCGGCGCTTACCGTCTGCAAACGGTCGAGGTCGGTCAGGTGACGACGGCCGCGACGACGCTCGGCCGCTACCCCACGGACGTCCCCGAGGCGGCGGAGCGCGATCCGGAGAAGGACGAGGCGGACGACTTCGAGGAGCGGATCAAGCGTACGGTCGCGAACGGCGGCTTCCTCGCGCTCAGCACGACGCCGGGTCATGCAGAGCGCGTCGCTTGCGAGATCACGAAGCGCTTCCCGGTCGACGTGCACGATCTCGACGATCTGATGATCCGCCACATGAAGGAGGCGACCGTCGCCGCGAAAGCACGCTGGGACGTGGTGGTCGAGACCGATGCCGCGGGTCCGCAGAGCGCGAGCTGGGGACGGCTCCTGACCCTCGTGGCGCGCGCGCTGCCGAAGGCCGAGGCGGAGGTACGCGCGAGTAAGCGCGCGGTCTTGCTGCGGCATCCCGGCCTCCTCGCTCGCTTCGACAAGCTCGACCTTCTCGAGCGGCTGCGCGACGCCGCGGGGCGCGAGAACGAGCTGCCCGGCCTGATCGTACTGATCGGGACCGACCAGCAGAGCGCGATGCCGATGATCGACGGCAAGCCGGTGCCGGTGATCACGCGGGGACAGTGGGCGCACGTGCCCGAGAGCTGGATCAAGAACAGCCATCGCGCAGGGTGCGCGTCGCGCAGCAACACGACGGCGGAGGCTTCTGGATGATCGATCGCACCGCTCTGCTTCGCGACCTGCAGCGCGAGGTGAAGGCGCTCGAGGACGACCTGCGCACGCGGGCGGTCGCGGACGAGGCGACGGATGCGCGCCTCCGTCGCGAGCACGACGGCGCGCGTGCCGCCGGTCGCACGGCCGAGTCGTTCGAGTCCTGGCGCGAAGACCAGATCACCCAGTCCGCGGTTGCGTGGGTGCTCGCGTGCGTCTTCGTGCGCTTTCTCGAGGACAACGGGCTTCTTCCCGAGCCGCTGCTCTCCGGTCCCGGCTTGCGCCGACAGCTCGCGCTCGATCATCGTCAGCTCTTCTTCCGCGCGCACCCGACTGACACCGACCGCGAGTACCTGCACGACGTCTTCCGCATGGTGGCGAAGCTCCCCGCGGCGGGCGACGTGCTCGGCGACAAGCACAACCCGCTGTGGTCGCTGGTGCCCTCGGGTGACGGGGCGACGCGGTTACTCGAGTTCTTCCAGCGCGTTCCGCCAGAGACGGGCGAGCTCGCGCACGACTTCAGCGATCCCGAGTGGAACACGCGCTTTCTCGGCGACCTCTACCAGGACCTCTCCGAGGCCGCGCGAAAGAAGTTCGCGCTGCTGCAGACGCCGGAGTTCGTCGAAGAGTTCATCCTTGATCGAACGCTGACGCCGGCGATTGCCGAGTTCGGCTACAAGGAGGTGCGGCTGATCGACCCGACGTGCGGCTCGGGGCACTTCCTCCTCGGTGCGTTCCGTCGTCTGTTCGAGCTGCATGTGCAGCACGAGCCGGGAACTAACCCGCGCGAGCTCGCGCAGCGCGCACTCGACCAGGTTGCGGGCGTCGACGTGAATCCGTTCGCCGTGGCGATCGCGCGCTTTCGCTTGTTGCTCGCGGCCCTCAAGGCGAGCCGCATCGAGCGGCTCGCCGACGCCCCGGGGTTTCGCATGCACCTCGCGGCGGGCGACTCGTTGTTGCACGGCCGGCGTTTCGGGCTCGCGACGATGAACCTACAGCCGAAGCTCCTTGGTGACGACCCGCTGAGGAAGCACGTTTACGAAGCGGAGGATGCGGAGGCGCTGAAGGAGATCCTTGGTCGGCAGTACCACGCTGTCGTCGGCAACCCGCCGTACATCACGGTGAATGACAAGGCGCTCAACGCGGCGTACCGCGACGCGTATTCAAGCTGCCATCGCCAGTACTCGATGGGCGTGCCCTTCACCGAGCGCTTCTTCGAGCTTGCACTTCCCGGCGATCAGCGCGAGCCGTGCGGCTTCGCGGGGATGATCACAGCCAACTCCTTTATGAAGCGGGAGTTCGGCAAGAAGCTGATTGAGAAGACGCTGCCCAAGCTCGATCTCACGCACGTGATTGACACCTCGGGAGCATACATTCCGGGTCACGGCACGCCGACCGTTATCCTCCTCGGTCGTAACCGAGCACCTGTCGCCGCAGAGGTCCGCACCGTCATGGGAATCCGGGGCGAGCCCGGGACGCCTGACGAGCCAGCGCACGGGAAAGTCTGGCATGCGATCCTCGGCCAGGTCGACTCACCAGGCTCGGTGAGCGACTTCGTCAGTGTCGCGGACTATCCCCGGACGCGCTTCAAGAAGCATCCCTGGTCCTTGGGCGGGGGCGGCGCGGCGGAGCTCAAGGAGATCATCGAGTCGGTTGCGCAACAGCGGCTTGCCGACGTTGTCGAAGTTCCCATTGGTCGTGCTGTTCGGATCGCTGAGGAAGATGTATTTATGTTTGATCGCGGACGGCTTCGTCGGTCAGGACTGTCGATGGAGCACTTCCGTGGCTTCCTACAAGGAGAGTTTGTCAGGGATTGGAGCGGCACGTTCGAGTTCTACGTTTGGTACCCGTATGCAACGGCGAGACCTGAGCCCCGCGCGTTACAGCTCCTTTGGCCTTGGCGAACAACCTTGGCGAATAGATCAACGTTCCAGGGCACGATGGCTGACGCTGGCAGAGCGTGGTGGGAGTACATGCAACACACGGCGTCTGCCTACGCGACGCCGCTCTCCATCGCCTTCGCCTTCGTGGCGACGCACAACCACTTCGTGCTTGACCGAGGCGGCAAGGTCTTCAAGCAAAGCGCCCCCGTCATCAAGCTCCCCCCCGACGCCACCGAGGACGACCACCTCGCCCTCCTCGCCCTCCTCAACTCCTCCACCGCCTGCTTCTGGATGAAGCAGGTGTTCCAGCCGAAGTCGCATGCGACGCAGAGGCATCATCCAGACCCTGCGCGAGGTGTTTACGAATTCACGGGTACGGGCCTCGAAGACTTCCCTGTTGGTGCATTCCCCCGCCGTCGCATCGTCAAGCTCTCGCGAGAGATTGTTCGCTTGGCGGAAGAGCGGCAACAGCTTCTGTCGGCCGAGGCGCTGATCACCGCTAGGAACCAAGGGATCGAGAGCCTCGATCATGCGCTGAGCAGTCGCTGGGTTCGCGCGGACGAGGTCCGCGAACGGATGATTGCACTTCAAGAAGAGATCGACTGGACGATCTATACGACGTATGGCCTCACCCCTGATGGACTTATACTTGACGATGCGGTCGATCTTGAGCCCCTACACTGTCCGCGGGGTGGTCGAGCATTCGAGCAGCTCGGCGGCCGCCGAAGTTTGGTTAGGCGTGGCGGAACCGTAGTGCCGCTACAAGAGGCAGAGACTCCACCCGCGGCCGAGCTGTCCGCTTCGTTGGCTCCCTTGTGGAGGCGCCGCATCGAGGAGATCCGGAGAAATCGGAACCTGCAGTTGATCGAGCGGCTGGAGGTGAAACGAGTTTGGCGGGACACCGAGGACAACATCCCCGAACTCGAGTTTCGAAAACGGCTTGACAAGTCACATCTTCGCGAGATGCTCGTCGACTCCCTTGAGATGGAGGGCCGGCGCGCTGAGACTCTCACTACTACCTCTCGACTCGCTGACCGGATGCGGGGCGATGAAGGCTTCATGGAAATCGCCGCGCTTTACACTGAATCCCCGGACTTCGACGTCGCCGAGCTGGTCCAGGTGCTTGTGGAGGGAGAGTCCGTTCCGGTGCTCTCCTCTTGTCGCTACACGCCGGCCGGTCTTCGGAATCGCGAGAAATGGGAGCGCACGTGGGCACTCCAGCGTCAGGAGGACAAGATTGACGCTCGAACGCGCCTCGACGCCGCTGATCCGATGCACCTCACGCACGAGGCTGCCGAAGCGCTCAAGAAGAAGGAAGTCGGCGACATCCCCGTCCCACCCAAGTACGCGTCCACCGACTTTCTAAAGGGCAATTTCTGGCGGCTTCGCGGCAAGCTCGACGTGCCGAAAGAGCGCTTCGTCTCCTTCCCGTACTGCGAGCGCGAGGCCGATCCCTCGCTCGTCATCGCCTGGGCGGGCTGGGACCACCTGCAGCTCGCGCAGGCGACCGCGGCCTACTACGTCGCCATGAAGGACACGGAGGGCTGGAGCCACGAGCGCCTCACGCCGCTGCTCGCCGTCCTCGCCGAGCTCGTGACGTGGCTCCGCCAGTGGCACAACGAGCTCGATCCCGAGTACGGCGTGGGGATGGGCGACTACTTCACGAACTTCGTCGACAGCGAGATGCGCTCCCTCGGTCTCACTCCGGCGGACCTCGAGTCCTGGACCCCGCCGAAGGGCAACACCGCGCAGCGGAAGAAGGGCGCACAGCGCAAGACGGCATGAAGACCTACATCCGAGACCTGTTCGAGCTGCCCGAGCGCGTCGGCAAGGGCGACTTCGTCCTCGCGCTCAACCACGGCGTCGAGCATGCCGACGAGACGCTGCGCAGCTACGTCGTCACCGAGCAGCTCGCGAGCGCGTTCGACGACGCGCTCGGCTTCATCGGCGGCGCGCTCGACCAGAGGAAGAGCCGCGCGAGCTACCTGCACGGCAGCTTCGGCAGCGGCAAGAGCCACTTCATGGCCGTCCTGCATCTGCTGCTGCAGGGCAACGTGCAGGCGCGCTCGATCCCGGAGCTCGCGAGCGTCGTCACGAAGCACGAGCGCTGGCTCGGCGGGAAGCGCTTCCTGCTCGTGCCGTACCACATGATCGGCGCGCACAGCATGGAGTCGGCGATCCTCGGGCACTACGCGGAGCACATCGAGAAGCTCCACCCCGAGGCACCGATGCCGCCGGTCTTTCTTGCGGAGGCCCTGTTCAGCGACGCCCAGGGGCTGCGCACGCGCATGGGCAATGAGTCGTTCTTCGACGCGCTCAACCAGGGTACGAAGGCGGCCGACGGATGGGGCTCGCTCGCCGCTCGGTGGGACGACGACACGTTCGCGGATGCACTTGCGGCGCCGGCGAGCGACGAGCGACGACTCCAGCTCGTGAGCGCGCTCATCGCCACTCTGTTCCCCTCGTACGCTCAGGTCGCGCGCTCGGGCGGCGAGAGCTTCGTCTCGCTCGACCGCGGCCTCGCTATCATCTCGAAGCACGCGAAGGACCTGGGCTACGACGCGGTGATACTCTTCCTCGACGAGCTGATCCTCTGGCTCGCGAGTCGCGCCGCAGATGTCTCCTTCGTCAGCCAGGAAGGGCAGAAGCTCGCGAAGCTCGTCGAGGCCGAGTCGGCGGACCGACCGATCCCGCTGGTGAGCTTCGTCGCCCGGCAGCGTGACCTACGCGATCTGGTGGGCGAGCACGTCGCGGGCGCCGACCAGCTGCGCTTCGCGGACGTCCTGTCGCACTGGGAGGGCCGCTTCCACCGGATCACGCTCGAGGACCGGAACCTGCCCAAGATCGCCGAGAAGCGCGTCCTCCGTCCGAAGTCGGAGGACGCGCGGCGCAAGCTCGACGATGCGTTCGCGACCACCGGCAAGACGCGAAACGAGATCCTGCAAGTGCTGCTCACCGACGAGGCAAACCTCGCGACATTCCGTCAGGTCTACCCGTTCAGCCCGGCGCTGATCGAGACGCTCGTCGCCGTGTCGTCGGTCCTGCAGCGGGAGCGCACCGCGCTCAAGGTGATGCTGCAGCTCCTCGTCGATCAGAAGGACACGCTCGAGCTCGGCCAGGTCGTGCCGGTCGGCGATCTGTTCGACGTGATCGCAGACGGCGACGAGCCCTTCACCGAGGGCATGCGCGTCAACTTCGAGAACGCGAAGAAGCTGTGGCGGACGAAGCTTCTGCCGCTCCTCGAGCGCGAGCATAACCTGCGCGAGGAGCAGGTCGACGCGCTGCCAGCGGACGATCCGCATGGCCGCGCGTTCCGTGCGAACGCGCGGCTGCTGAAGACCCTGTTGCTGGCCGCGCTCGCGCCCGCGGTGCGCTCGCTGAAGGCCCTCAACCCGGTGCGACTGGCGGCACTGAACCACGGCTCCATCCGAACGCCGATTCCCGGCCAGGAATCGCAGGAGGTCCTCGCGCGGCTGCGACGCTGGGCGGGTCAGGTCGGTGAGATCAAGATCAGCGACGACCCGCAGAACCCGGTGATCGCGCTGCAGATCACCGGCGTCGACACCGAGAGCATCATCGAGAACAACCGCCGCGCCGACAACGAGGGCAACCGCCGCCGCAAGGTGCGCGATCTGCTGTTCCGCCAGCTCGGCATCGAGGATCGCGGCGAGTTGCAGATCGCCCACGAGAAGTTGTGGCGCGGCACCGTCCGGCGGTACGACATAGTATTCGGCAACGTCCGCGAGCTGCCCGACGATTCGCTCCGCACGAAGGGTGAGGACCGGAAGGTCGTGCTCGACTTTCCGTTCGATCCAGAGAGCCGCACGATTGCCGACGACCTGGCGCGCCTGGAGGCGTTCCGAGAGTCCGCCGGCAAGGCGCTCACGCTCGTCTGGCTGCCGTCCTTTCTGAGCATGGAAGCGCAGAAGGACCTCGGCACGCTCGTCATCCTCGACGACCTGCTCGCCGGCGAGCGCTTCGAGCAGTGTGCCTCGCATCTCTCGATGGTCGACCGTGCGCAGGCGCGTTCGCTGCTCGAGAACCAGCGCAGCCAGCTCCAGCAGCGCGTTCTCACCTACCTCGAGGGCGCATACGGTGTCGCGCCGCCTCCACCGGGATCGCTCGACCGGGCGCACGATCTCGCCGAGCACTTCCAGTCGCTCGACCCGAGCTTCGCGCCGCGCCCGCCGGTTGGCGCGAGCTTGCGTCAGGCGTTCGAGCACCTGCTCGACCAGATGCTCGACGTGCAGTACCCGGCGCACCCGCGCTTCGAGCTCGAGGTGAAGCCGAGCTCGCTCGCGAAGATCCTCGAGGAGGTCGAGCGCGCGGTGGAGAGCGAGGAGCCGCGGATCCCGATCGACCGGAATTATCGCGACGTGATGCGTGGCATCGCGATGCCGCTCGAGCTCGGCGACATGGGCGAGACGCACTTCGTCCTCGGCCGCAGGTGGGTCGAGCGTTTCGATCGCGAGGCAGCGAGCGACGGCGGCGGCGCGATCACCGTCGGGCGCTTACGCGAGTGGATGGACCGGCCGACGCGCCGCGGTCTGCCGCGCACCGTCCAGAACCTCGTGATCCTCGCCTACGCAGCGCAGACCGACCGCTCGCTCTTCTTGCACGGCGGTGCGGTGCCGGCGGAGCTGCAGCGGCTCGACGACGAGATCGAGCTGCGCACGCAGAAGCTACCGCCGGCCGATGCCTACGCGAAAGCCGTGCAACGTGCCGGGACGATCCTTGGCATCACGGCGTCGAAGCTGCTGAACGCGTCGAACGCGACCGGTCTCGCCGAGAAGCTCGTTGCGGAAGCGCGCCAGCACCGCGCCTCCTGTACGACGCTCGTCGAGCGACTGGGTGCTCCGCTCGAGCGCTTCGTCGATGCGCCCGAGCAGGCGAGTCGGATCGTGACCGCGCGAACCTGCGTCGCCTTGCTGGACGCGCTCGCGACCGCCGGCACGGCGGGTGCCATCGAGGCGCTCGCGAGCGCGGCGGTCGCAACGTCCGAGGCGGCGATGGCGTCGAGCCTGAAGCGCGCCGCGGACGTCGCGTCGGTGCTCGAGTCGTCATCCTGGACGGTGTTCGACGCGCTGAAGAACGTGACTGGCGAGAGAGCGACGTCTGCCGCGCATGTCCTGCGGGATCTTGGCGAGGCACTCGCCAGTGACGAGTACGCGGTCGCTCTGGGGAGCGCGCTCCGGCGGCTGAACGACGAGGCGTTGAGGGCGATCGTCCCGCCGTCTGCTGCGTCGCCGCCGACTCCATCGGCGGCGACGCTGGGCGCGTCGATCGTCGCTGCCGGGCAGGAGAAGGGTCTCGCACCGGCTGCGGTCCGTGAGCTGATCGGGCGTCTCGAGCACGAGCACAATGCTGCCGACGTCGAGCTCGACGTCGCGTGGCGCGTGCGGAAGCGGAAGGGCTCGTGAGTCTGGCACAGACCAGCGAGGCGCAGGTCCGGCACTACGTCGCGCAGGTGCGGCGCAAGGTGCCCGGTGCACGTGTGATCGGCATCCGGACACGTGGCGGCTGGGCCGGCTCGGACACGGTGACCGTGGACGGCGCTGAACTGCCCGTCATCGTAGGGCGCTCGCCGCTTCAGGTCCGCGAGGCGCTCCTCGACCTCGGCGGGGACGCGCGCCCGGCTGTGCTTCTGACCAACCTCGACGAGCGCGAGCTGGGAGGCGACGTCGTGGGACGACTCGCGCGCCATCGGTTGTACGCGATCGATAGCTGGCAGGTGGTGTGCGAGCTCTTCGGGGCGACCAGCATCGACGCGCGCATCGGCGAGCATCGCTGGCTCGCCGATGCGTTGCTCGAGGTCTTGCCGCCGAACGGCCCCGATCCCGTCCGGGCGGGTGTTCTCGACTACCGCACCGCGTGGAGCGCGCTGCTGCGCTACGGCCTCTTCTTCGACGACGAGGTGCTCGATCTCCGCGCGCTCCTCGAGTGGGCGCTCGAGCCTGGTGCGGTCGAGCGCTACCGGAGCGCGTCGGACGACCTTCGCGCTGGCCTGCGCGATTTCCTCGAGGACGTCGCGGGATCGCCCGCGAGGCTGGTCACGGGTTGCCTGGAAGCGGGGTACGGTAGCCGCGTCGTGTCGATCGGTCTCGTTTGCCGTTGCGTGTTCGGGCACGGCGACGACGAGCGCGCGCGCAGGACCGCGATCCGACTCGAGTCCTACGTCGGCGACAAGGACATTTCACCGGCGGACGCGCTCGCCTGGGCGAGCGAGGCCGAGGGCGTCGTTCTGCGGCGGATGGCGAGCGGTGACGTTGCCGGCGCGACGCGGCTTCGTGCGCTAGCGGACGAGTTCCTCGCAAAGGAGCTCGCCGCGCCGGAGCTGGCGCGGGCGAGCCACTTCTTGCCGTCCTCGTTCAAGCAGCGGCTCACCGAGGTTGCTGCCGCGCTCGATGCGGTTCTGCTCGATGCTCAGGCGGCCGTCGCGCCGCTCGAGCGCGCGGCCGCCCATGCGTCGGCTCAGGTCGACGCGCGACCGCGCGAGGATCTGCGCAGCACGCTCGAGATGCTGCCGCGCCTGGCGCGCTGGCTGGTGCAGCCAGCCGAGGCAGCGAACGAAGGCTTCGCGGCCGTGGCGAGGCGTTACGTCGACGACGGCTCGTTCGTCGACTGGGCGCGCAAGGTCGTCTGGGGCTCTGCGCCCGGCGAGCCGCTAGCGTCGGCGCTCGCCCGGTTCGGCGATGCCGTTCGGACGCGCCGCGAGGCACAGAGCCGGGCGTTTGCGAGTGGTCTCGCGGCGTGGAGCGATGCTCCGTCGAGCAAGGATCTTCTGCCGATCGAGCAGGTGCTTGATCGCATCGTGGTTCCTCTCGCCGAGGTGCGACCGGTCCTGCTGCTCGTTCTCGACGGGATGGGCCTGGCCGTCTTTCACGAGCTACTCGCGGACATCGAGACGCACGGCTGGATCGACGTCGCGCCTCAGGATGATCCGAGGGCGGTGGGCCCGGTGATCGCTGCGCTGCCGAGCGTCACCGAGTTCTCGCGTGCTTCGCTGCTCGCAGGCCGAGTCTGTCGCGGTGATCAGCAGGCAGAGAAGGTCGCGTTCGAGTTGCACGCGGGGATGCGTGCCAAGGCTGCGAGCACGCATCCGCCGCGACTGTTCCACAAGGGCGACCTGCGCAGTCCCAGCGGGGGACTCGCGCCTTCAGTGCGCGAGTCCCTCCAAGACCCGAAGCAGCGCATCGTCGGCGTGGTCGTCAACGCGGTCGACGACCACCTCGACAGCGGTGGACAGCTCAACGTGCGCTGGACGTGCGGATCGATCGCACCGCTGCTCGACATCCTCGACGCGGCGGCCGAGGCCGACCGCGTCGTGGTCTTGACGGCGGACCACGGTCACGTGATCGAGCACGGCTCCGAGAAGCTCGCCGATGGGATGGGCGAGCGATGGCGGGCGGACGATGGGCCGGCGCGCGACGGAGAGATCGTCGTCGGCGCGCGTTTGGTCGTGCCCGGTCGGGAGCGAGTGATCCTCCCGTGGAGCGAGGGCATCCGCTACGGGCCGAAGAAGGTCGGCTATCACGGCGGCGCGAGTCCACAGGAGGTTTTGGTTCCGCTCGCGGTTCTCACGACGCCGAAGAGCGAGGTCCCCGGTTGGACGGATCTGCCCCCGCGGACGCCGGCTTGGTGGGATCCGGAGCCGGGGGTCGATTCGTTTCCGATCGAACCGCCGCAGGTCGAGGTTCCGAAGACGAAGCCCGCGGCACCGGCGAGGGCCGGGCACGCGCGTCGGACCGAGCGTCAGCGTCAACCCGACCTGTTTGTGGAAGCAGTCACCGAGCGAGAGGTGGTGCTTTCGCGCACGGCCGTTGATTCGTCGTCGGACACCAGCACGAAGGCTCATCTTGCGATCGTGTGGATCGACGCCCTCATCCGCAGTGAGGTCTTCCTCGAGCAGCGCGAGCGGAACAAGCGTCAGCCCATTCCCGACGATCGCGTCCGCACCATCCTCGCGGCGCTCGAGGAGCGCGGCGGGACGCTCACGCGCATGGCACTGGCACGTCGTCTCGGGCTGCACGAGATGCGGCTGCGCGGCACCATCGCTGCACTTCGCAGGCTGTTGAACGTGGAAGGCTACGACGTGCTCGCCGAGGACGAATCCGGCGCCACGGTGACGCTCAACCGGGAGCTGCTGTTCAAGCAGTTCGGCATCGGGTCATGACGATCAGTCCACAGCGCCGCGACGAGATCGTCGCCTCCCTCCGCAAGGGCACGGTCCCACGCCGTAGCCTGGACTCGTTCGCGGTCGGCCTCGAGCGCTTCGAGACAGCGCTCAGCGAAGAGCTCGCTCGCGTTCGCGTCGGCGGTGGCGTGTTCAAGGCGGTGCGCGGCGACTACGGCAGCGGCAAAACGTTTTTCTCGCGCTGGCTCCAGGAGAGAGCTCGGACAGCCGGATTCGCCACCGCAGAGGTGCAGATCTCCGAGACCGAGACGCCGCTCCACCATCTCGAGAAGGTGTACCGCCGGCTCCTCGAACGGCTCGCGACGGCAGACACCGACCAAGGCGCGTTGCGCTCGGTGATCGACGGCTGGCTCTACGCGCTCGAGGAAGACATCCTCGCGGGTGGCAAGGTGACCGAAGACGACGCCGAGGGCCTGCTCGCGGCGACGAACGAGCTCATGGAGCAACGCCTCGCGCCGATCACCGCCACGGCACCGGCGTTCTCCGCCGTCCTTCGCGCGTATCGCCGCGCAGTGGCCGACGGCGAGACCGCGCACGCGGACGGACTGCTTGCCTGGCTGTCGGGACAGCCCAGCGTCGCCGCGAGCGTCAAGCGCGTCGCCGCGATCAAGGGCGACATCGATCACTTCGCCGCGTTGAGCTTCTTGCAGGGCTTGCTGCTCGTCCTGCGCGACTCCGGTCACGCAGGACTGCTGCTCGTGCTCGACGAAGTCGAAACCCTGCAGCGAGTCCGCGGCGACGTTCGGGAGAAGGGTCTGAACGCCCTCCGCCAGCTCATCGACGAGATCGACGCCGGCCGCTTCCCGGGGCTCTACCTCCTCATCACCGGCACACCCGCGTTCTTCGAGGGTCCGCAAGGCGTCAAGCGCCTTCCGCCGCTCGCGCAACGCCTCGAGGTCGACTTCCAGACCGACGCGCGCTTCGACAACCCGCGCGCAGTCCAGATCCGGCTGCCAGGGTTCGATCTCGAGCGTCTGCAGCTCGTCGGCTGTCGGATCCGGAACATCTTCGCGGAAGGCGCGCACGCGTCCGATCGCGTGCGCGCCCGCGCCGACGACACCTACGTGGCTGACCTCGCACGCGCCGTGACTGGTGGGCTCGGCGGTCGGGTTGGTGTCGCGCCGCGGATCTTCTTGAAGAAGCTGGTCGGCGACGTGCTCGATCGCGTCGATCAGTTCGAAGACTTCGACCCCCGCCAGCATTACGCGCTCACCATCGCTGACGGCGAGCTGAACGACGCGGAGCGTGCCTCACGCGGCGGTAGTTCGCCGGACGACATCGAGCTCGAGCTGTGAGCGCCTTCGAGAAGCTTCACCCGGCACTGCAGCACCACATCGTCAACAGCCTCGGGTGGAAGTCCCTACGCGCGTTGCAGGAGCGTGCCATCGAGCCGGTGCTGTCCGGTGCGAACGCGATCCTCGTCGCGCAGACCGCCGCGGGCAAAACCGAAGCCGCGTTCTTTCCGGTGCTGTCGCGAATGATGAGCGAGGAGTGGCCGGGGCTGAGCGTGCTGTATCTCTGTCCGCTGAAGGCGCTGCTCAACAACCTCGAGTCCCGGCTCACCGAGTACTGCGCCTTCGGCGGCTGCTCAGTCGCTCTTTGGCACGGCGACGTCCCCGAAGGACGTCGCCGGAAGATCCTCGCCTATCCGCCGAACGTGCTCCTCACCACGCCAGAATCGCTCGAGGTGATGCTGGTGTCGCGACGCATCGATCACCGTGTGCTGTTCGCGAACGTGCGCTGCGCGATCGTTGATGAGGTTCACTCGTTCGCGGGTGACGATCGGGGGTGGCATCTCCTCTCTCTTCTCGAGCGCCTGTCGAAGATCTCCGGCCAACACGTTCAGCGGCTCGGTCTCTCCGCAACGATCGGCAACCCCGAGCAGCTTGGAGGCTGGCTCGCTGGCTCATCACCCGCGGAGCGGCGGGTCATCTCCGCGCCCGCCGCGACGCCCGTGCAGCCCGACATCCAGCTCGACTACGTCGGCTCGATCGCCAACGCGGCGCGTGTGATCGCCGGGCTGCACCGCGGTGAAAAGCGCCTGGTCTTCGTCGACAGTCGCGCGCGGGTCGAGGAGCTCGCTGCTGAGCTGCGGCGTCTTCGCGTGGACACGTACGTCTCGCACAGCTCAGTGAGCCTCGACGAGCGCCAGCGAGCTGAGGCGGCGTTCGCCGAGGGCAGCGACTGCGTGATCGTCGCCACGAGCACGCTCGAGCTCGGCATCGACGTCGGCGATCTAGACCGGGTGATCCAGATCGATGCGCCGACGACTGTGGCGTCGTTCCTTCAGCGGATGGGACGGACGGGTCGCCGATCAGGAACGACTCCGAACGCACTGTTCCTCGCGACGAGCGATGAGGCGCTGCTCCGCGCGGCGGGGTTGATCTGCCTGCGCGCCGCGGGCTTCGTCGAGCCGATCGTTCCGCCGCCGCTGCCGTACCACATCCTCGCGCAGCAGATCATGGCGCTGTCGTTGCAGGAAGGCGGCATTGGTCGCCATCGGTGGCGCCAGTGGATCGGCGGGATGCCGGGCTTTGCAGCCATGGACGATGGGGACGTCGACCAGATCATCGCCTACATGCTGGACGAGGCGATCCTTTTCGAGGATGGCGGCGTGCTGTCGCTCGGACCGGTCGGCGAAGACCAGTTCGGCTGGCGGAACTTCATGGAGCTGTTCTCCGTGTTCACCAGCCCGCCGCTTTTCAAGGTCATGCATGGCCGCAGCGAGATCGGCGAGGTCCACCGAGCGTCGTTCGAGGTCAAGCAGAACCAGGTGCCGATCCTCCAGCTCGGGGGGCGTGACTGGGTCGTGAAGCACATCGACTGGGACGCACGGATCGCGTACGTCGAGCCGTCCGAGAGTCATGGGCGCTCGCGCTGGCCGGGGGACGCGCGAGCGCTGCGCATCGAGCTGTGCCATGCCATCCGCGACGTGCTCACGGGCGAGTCGGTGCCCGGGAAGCTGTCGCAGCGGGCGGAGGCGGAGCTGGCTGACATCCGCGCGGAGTTTGCGTGGGTGGAGCGCGGGACCACGGCGGTCGTTCGCACTGCCGCGGGCTACGCTTGGTGGACGTTCGCGGGGCTGCTCGCGAACGCCTCGCTGCGTGCCGAGATGGCGGAGGTCGCGCGTCAGGATGGCCGGCTGCAGAACCTCGAGATTGCGTTGGAGAGCGGTACCGCCTCCATCGACGTCGAGCAACGCATCGCGGCGTTGCGCGATGCGTTGCCAGTGCCGCCACCGGTGTCGGATGACGCGATCGAGGGTCTCAAGTTCTCGCGATGTTTGCCGCTCCCCACGGCAGTGAAGCTGCTCGCGACGCGGCTCAGCGATCACGCTGGATTCAAGTCGGCGGCCTCCGAGCCGACCCGCTTCGCTACTATTGGTGACTAGGTATTCGCTGCAGACTGAGGATTCCAGTGGTATCGACCGGGGGTCGGCTCAACCACATTGAGCTAACCGGATCGAACCGCCATGTGGCGGATCAGCCGATCAGCCGGAGCTGTCGTTGCTAGAATGGAATGGTTGCCGATCGAAAGACCGAAAGGCTGTTCTTCTTCGGCGTGCGCTTGCAAGGCTTCATCCCACAACGTCGAGCACGCCGGCGTCGCGAAAGTCCATGGCCACCTCTTTGAGGTGGCTTTCCTACTCGAGCGGCATCTCGAGAAGCGTGGCCGCGACGCGGTTGTATGGCAACATGGCACGCCTGGCGCGAGTGCGCGTATTGGGTCCATCGCCTCACGTCGGCGAGCGACTCGCTCCTCGTCGAACCGTCGAACGATGGCGGGCACCCGCAATGCAGCCGCCACCAACATTCGCCGCTTCAGCCCCTGGCGCGAGCTGCCAGAACTTGAGCCGCGATCTCCGAGCCACCGCGAGGCCCACCGAACCGGCAGGACGGGTCTATGATTCAAAACCAGCCTGAGAGCTGCAGATAGCAGCGCTCCTCTAAGCTCGGGTCCGCGTCGTTGGGCTTCCACCACCGGGCGAGCGATACGCGAACCAAAGTCCCGCTGGGGAGAGTCGGCAGGGGCTCAGCTTCCCCTACGTAGACCAGCCCTCGCGGCCCTTGCTGGTCTGGGTAGTCGTAGTGCCTACCGTCCGAACGAAGCGTCAGATCGCGATCAGGGATCCAGAACCACGTGCTTCGGTCCGGAATGCCGAGCTGCTGACTCACGAAGCCGTTGTTACTTGACGTGTACCTGAGAACGCCTCCGAACAACTGGTTGGTGCCGCCTTGCCAACAAGTGACCCTCGAGCAGAGATGCGCACGCAGATCGGGCTCGGTGCCAACTGACCGGTACTGCGATACGAGAACGTCTTCCGTGTGCGGTGCACGCGTTCCGTCAACGGGCGTATAGTCCATGTCCCAGATGTCCCCAACCTGGAACGGCGCTGTCGTGTCCCAGTTCTTGCCGTCATCGGTCAGCAAGCGGACAGACCTCCCGTCCTCTGCCATACCGCCGATACAACGGGAAGTACCGCTCATTCTTGTTCTGCCGACGATGAGGACGTTCATGCCGTGAGATGCTCCACCGGCTGATCGGAGCCGAACAGTCCGACGAGGTGCTCCGCCGCGAGCGAGCGGTGGCAGGCTGCCGGATGCGCCTCGACGCAGAACAGCGCTACGGCCTCCGTACCGTTGATCTCGTGCACGAGCCGATCTCCATCGAACTGCGAGAGGATCTCTGCGCGATACTTCTCGACGAACGCGGGGGACAGCTGAAGTCGAGCATGCTTGGTCACTCTCGATGCGAGATCGTATTTCTTCTGGGCGTCCCGCAAGCTGGCAGTCGGCGCGAGGTCGAGCACGTGAATGTACTTGATGCCGGCAGCGAGAAGCAGCGTCTGGAGGCGCGCGCTGTTCAAGAACGAGTATTTCGTACCGCGCATTCCACGTCGCCGCCGGACGTCAATGAAGGTCTCGACCCCAGCCTTCTCAAGCGCGCGAACGAATGCTGCTTCTGTGAAGCCGTAGCCGCCGATCGTCATGATTCTCAAGGACGGCCCCTCGCTCGCAACGCGTTCCGCGACACAAAATGGTCGGCGAAAAGGCTCGTTTGACCGTTGGTGAGTTCGGCGATCACCTCCGCCTGGCTCCGGCGCGAGCCGTCTGGGAGGAGGTGTATGACATCGATGCCGTCGTCGCTGAGCGCCGCCGCCACTAGCTTGGCTCGGTGGCACTGCGATGGCTGCGCCTCGCTGCAGAGCAAGCAGATGGTCAGGCCCTGTTCGTAGGCATTCCTGAGCCTGGCGATGCCACGAATGAAGAAGTCCTTCGTGCGGGTCTTCGTGTAGTCGACCTTCCCGCTGGTGTAGCAGCTAGGGTCGGGAGGGCGGCCACCAAGTAGATCGCCCATGAATACATACCGCACGTGTCTCTCGTGGAGGAAGTGCTCGAGTGGCTCGCGGGAAAAGTCAGGCTGGAACCCTGAATACGGCGCGGAACGGACGTCGATCACGTAGCGGACCTCGACGCGGTACAGCTGCTCAAGGAGTGCCTCTCGGGAGTGGCTCCCGTGGCCAATAGTGAAGACGCGTCCGGTCGCCATGCGGAATCCCCGCGACTCTGCTCGTTTCCCCTACCGCAGGTCATTGGCGTTGTCACGGCAGCGGCGCGCGTAGGTCGGCGAGCGTCGATGCGAGCGAGCCCGACCGCCATCGGCAGTTACGAAAGCCGGAAACCGTCTCGGACCGACTGTACGACTGGCGCTGCGGCGGCCTGCCCGCGGAGCGCGGCGCAGTAGTAGCAGCCTACGAGCGGGGGATCGCTGCTCCGAGTGATCGTGCCGATGTCGGCGCGGTAGCGCAGCAGCCGGTTAGCCGGCCGGATTCCGGTCACAGCGAGCATGAACTCCACCACCGCGAGCGACGCGACTACACCATTGATGCAGCCGACGGAGGGTCCCGACCCGCCGAGCGCGGTACGCGCGGCGCCGTAGATGGCCTCCTCGTCGTGCTTATCGCTTTCCGACGCGAGGTGCTTCCGCACGTCGTCGTGGTCGAGCTCGCCAAGGCACGACAGGCAGCCGTTCCCATCCCAGGCAACAGCGACGCGTCCCCCGTAGCGGAGGCGGTCCTCGTCCGGGACGATCTCCGTTGCGGCGTCGATGTAGGGAACGCGGAAGGCGGCCGCGTACTCCGTCAAGATGACCCTCACAGCGTCGTTGTCGATGCAGCCGAAGATGTGCGAGGCCGCCTCGAGCGCGTCGAAGGCCTCGCTGGACACGGCAGTTGTCTTGACGGTGACGACCGTCGTCTCTGGCGAGATCCCGGCGACGAGTCGGCGGGCGACCTCAACCTTGGGCGTTCCGGGAATCGGGTCGTCGTGCAATACGCCGACGTAGCGGTTGCGGTTCGTCTCCTCGATGTCCTCGCCGTCGATGGCGATGACCGTGCCGACGCGGAGAAGGGCGAGCTGTTGAACGACGAGCGTGCCGATGCCCCCGATGCCGACGATTGCGACGGAGCTGTGACGAAGGCGACGATGCCCCTCGTCGCCGAAGAAAGCGACGCCGCGGGCGACCGTTGGATCGATGGCGTTCATGGCTTGCTGCACCTCGTCAAGGTGATGCCGGTGGGCCGCAGGGTGTCGTTGGCCACGCGGATGTGATCAATGCACGACGGCACGGTCGGGCTCGCGACCCACGCCAGGGCGTCGAAGCTCGTCAGGCCCATCACGAAGGCGAAGTAGGGCCTACCCTTCAGGCGCCACCACACGTGGGGTACGAAGTCGTCCAAGCCAGCGAGGTCGCTCGGTGAGAACGCCGCGCGCGCGGGCCACGGATGAGAGTGCACCTCGGCCAACGAGGCACCGAGATCGTGCGCGCTCTTGATCGCCGTCGCGCGCGCCTTGTCGCTCAGCTCGAGGTGGAAGGCGGACTGGTGGACGAAGCCGTTTCGAGGAACGAGCATGTGCTCGACGACATCGAAGTGGTCCGAGTCGCCGGAGGGCCGCAAGAACAGGAATGCGACCTGCTCGTCTCCGGTGTCGTCCGGAAGGACGTGCGCCACGATCTGGTCGTAGAAGGAGGTCGAGATAGCGATGACCGGCTTCATCTACGCCCCCTCGTGGAAGCGTCGCTGGAAGCCGAGCGCCCAGTTGAGCAGGTTCGCGCCCGCGCGGATGTCCGCCGTCGGCTGCCACGCGCCGTCGCCCGGTGACCAAGAGAAGAAGCCCCACGGACCGACGAAGGGAGGCTGCGTCGCCGCCGGCTCAGTGTAGCTCGCCGGGGCCTGACCGCGGAACGTGATCCCGGCCGGGACGTAGAAGCCGTATGGCGGGCTGCCCGGATGCACCGGTTGAATCTGGAAGACGATCGCCGACTTGGTCGGCGTCCAGCCATCCGGGCGAGGTGGGTAGGTCGGCAACAGGATCCATCGACCGTCCGACCGGTAGTCGAGGTCAGGCCAGCGCTCGCGCAGGAGGGTGAGCTCTTCTGCGATGCGATCGCTCACTGGTCCGAGCCCCGCTTGAAGCGCACTCGCTTCGCGAAGCCGAGGCCCGGCCGAAGCTCTACGACCTCGTCGGGGTCGAGCTGCCGCTCGTTGTTCTCGGCGTCGATGAGGAGAACACCCTGCGTGACGTCCCAGCCGCCGAGTTGGGCGATCTCCCGCGTGGTGATGGTGCGGCGGGGCCACTCGTGCTCGGTGCCCTCGATGTTGACGATGAACCGCGGCCCGTGCTGGACGGCGTGCCGTTCACTGGATTCTTGTTGCATTTCTTCTCCTTGCGGCGATAGCGCAGCGTTGCTGGGGCAGCTGATCTGCCCACCTCCTCATGCCGGTGGGCGCGGAGAATCTTGCCGTGGCAAGATCTGCCCGGGTCACCGGCATGAGGAGGTGGGACTTGGTCGGGGAGATTGGAGGGGAAGAAGTTGGAGGAGAAGGCATCGAGGCTGGTTGCCGAGGCCGACTGGAAGGTGATCGGCAAGCAGCTCGCCGCGTACGCGGCGTTCCGAGCGCGGGGCCTCGCGTGGCGGACGGGAGAATCGGAGGAGCTCGCGAAGGGATTGCAACCGGTCGACCTCGCGAAGCAGGCGATCCTCAAGCTTCTTCAAGACGACCGAACATGGGATCCCGAGCGGGTCTCGTTGCTCCAGTTCCTCAAGGGGGTGGTCGACAGCGACCTCAGTCATCTAGCTGAGTCGAAAGACAACGAGCTCCAGCACCGTTTCACAGAAGGGGAGGACGGCGAGGAGTTTGCTGACCGGGCGGAGTTCCGTGCCTCCGAATACGACTCGGAGGGGCTCCTTCCAGGACCGCTCGCGCCCCCACCCGAGGTAGCGCGCATCAAGAGGGAAGGATTCGCCGACGAGCGGCTCTCGAGAGTCATCGAGGCGGCAGAAGGAAAGCAGGAGCTGCAGGACGTGCTCGACACGATCATGGCCGAAGGCGAGTGGAGGCCAGCGGGAATCGCGGCGCATCTCGGGGTTCCAGTGAGCGAGGCGAACAACCGCTTAAAGCGGCTCCGGCGACTCGCGGATCGGCAGCAGGCACGCCCACGCTCGATGGAGCGAGCAGCGGGGAGATGAGAGACAACGTGATGCGAAAGGTGCCAGAGACAAGCAGTGAATTGGTGGCTTTGATCACCAAAGCCTTCGAGGCTTCTCCCCCGGAAGGGCTTGAGGACGCAGAGGAGGAGCTGCGCGCGGCGGGGCTCGATCCGGACGCAGTCGGAACAGAGATCGCGGCATTCGCAAAAGCTGCGTATGCGGCATCGCCTCTCAACTGGCGAGTCAGTGCCGCGCAGCAGCGAAAGGCGGCGCTCGAACGTCTGGGCGGCCGACATGTAGTCCGGCGTCCCCGGGTTGAACTCGAAGCGCAGATCAATGCGATCCTAGCGCAAGGTGGGAGAGCCGCGGCGCAGGCGCGCGCCTACTTTCACAAGAACGAAGGGCGGGCAAGCGACGAAGACCTGGCGAGCTTGTTGTCACAGCTCGAATTTCTTGAGGAAGAGAGTGGGGAGAACGAGTAGTGCCGCATGCTGAAAGCGTCGCAAACCGCATCGTTGCCGAGCTCGGGATCACGTCGCCGCAAGAGGTTGCGATTGAGGACATCGCCTGGATGCGAGGTGCCCTCGTCTGTCATGAGCGGCTTGACAAAGCGGCGGCGAGACTCGTCGTCCGTGGGAGCAAGAGCGTCATCACCGTCTCAACAGCGCTTCGTTCTCACGGGCAGCGGCGGTTCGCCGTGGCGCACGAGCTTGGGCACCTCGAGCTTCATCGCGATCGCAATGATGTCAATTTATGCTTGTCATCCGATCTCGAGGAGGGGCTCGGAGGACAGCGGCAAACGGCCGAGCCTGAGAAGGAAGCAAGCGAGTTCGCGAGCGCGCTCCTCATGCCCTCGGAACTCTTCAGGCGAAGATGCGAACGGCAAACACCCTCGATCGCGCTGGTCTCGCAGCTCGCGGCAGACTTTGAGACGTCGCTGACTGCGACCGCGATCCGATACATGAGCTTCTGTTCGGAGGAGTGCGCGGTCGTCTGGTCTCAGTCGAGGCGGATCCGATGGTACCGAGGCACGCACGACTTCGGCTATCACGTGAAGGTCCACGACGATCTCGACCCGTACAGCATTGCGGTAGACTTCTTCGAGGGGAAGAGCCTGCCTCGCCGTGGGACGACGGTCGACGCATCCTGCTGGCTCGCGCCAGGACGCTATCGGGACGATGCGATGATCGTCGAAGACTCCATTGCGATCCCGAGCTTGGACGCTGTCTTGTCGCTTCTCTGGATCGACAAGGACATCGAGAGGGAGTTCGTGCGGGAAGAGAGCTTCACGCCGGATGGACGATGGCGTCGACAGTAACGCCCTCGCACCGTTGGCTCGGTGGAACCCCTATCGATGCCGTCGGGCTGCGCGCCTGATTGCGCGCAGCCCGGGCACTACTGAACGCCGCTTGAGAGCAAGCCGCGACTCGTTCGTGACAGCGAACCAACCACCGTCCCACCCGTCCGGGCGGCAGGCCGATGCGGAGCGCGGCGCATCAAGGCGTACGCTCGTTCGCTCGTAGGAGCATAGCGACGCAGGAATGTCCCTTCCGTGGCGACGGTAATCGCTTGACGGTGAGGCCGCGCCGCCCTTGGTCGACTCACCATCCGCGCCGGCCGAGACGGTCGGCGTTTGGATGCTTCCAGCAGACCAGATCCATCGCGCAGCTCCGCACGGTGTTGGATACGCCTGCCTCGGCCAGCGTCTTCGTATTTCATTCACTCTTGAAAATACATCTTTTCACAGGTATGCTTCGCCCATGCCGAGCGTTCCCAGCGTCTCAGCGGTGACGCCACCGGCGGAGGTAGGCGCCTGGCTGGCTGGTCGCTCTTCGTCCAGCCGGCGCGTCTACGCCGCGGCCCTCGAAGCCGCGGCGCGCGCCGTAGGACGGGACGTCGTCTCCATGGACTGGGCCGGCCTCGATCCGGCCGCCCTTGAGCTGATCCGCGAGCAGCTGGTAGCCGCCGGCAGGTCACCTTCATGGATCAACCTAGCCCTCTCGGCCGTGCGCTCGCTCGTCCGCCACCTTTGGCGGCAAGGGCTGGTACCGGACGAGAGGCGCGCCCGCCTCGAGGACGTCGCAGGTGCGCGCGGTTCTCGACTTCCGGCGGGGCGTCACGTGGAGTCGCATGAGCTGGCGGCCATCGCGAAGGCCTGCACGAGGAGCGGATCGCTCGTCGGACTCCGAGATGTCGCGATCGTCGGGCTCGCAGCAACGACAGGGCTCCGGCGAGCCGAGCTCGCTGCTCTCGACCTCGCGGACGTGGAGCTGGCGACCGGCCGGATCGTCGTCCGGGGCAAGGGCAACAAGCAGCGCGCGGTCTACGTCACGAACGGCGCGCTCGAAGCGCTGCGCGACTGGGCTGCGGCTCGAGGGCCGCAGCCCGGCGCACTGTTCGTCCGACTTGAGAGGAGGCCCGGAGGTAAGCACCACGTCACCGATCACCGCGTCTCCGTGCAGACCATCGTCGACACATTGAAGCGTCGCTCGCGCGAGTCCGGGGTCGATCGGATCAGGCCCCACGACTTGAGACGTACGGTGGCCGGCGAGCTTCTCGATGCCGGTACCGACATCTCGACCGTCGCACGCTTGTTGGGTCATGCGAACGTTCAGACGACAGCGCGATACGACCGACGGCCCGAACACGCGGTGGCAGCGGCTGCAGCGAAGATCCGGTTTCCCTACAGGAGTGCTTGGGGTGATTGCTCGAACTCGCTCGATTCGCAGTCGGTCATTGGTGAGACAGTGCGGGTGACGACCGCGCGGCGTTCATCCGGGGGAGTCGTTGGAGGCCGTCCCGAAGAGGCGAGCGTTTTGAAGTGACAGAGCGCTCATTCGTCTCCGACGAAGCTGCGGAGAAGCGGTCACGCTCGACTACGACCGCAAACCCTGTTTCTTAGAGGCGCCATGCCACGGTCGTCCTCGTCAGTGCCGACGCGACAGACAGCGTTTGATTACGATCGCACGGTTGTCGCCTTCCATGGGACCAAGCGGGCGACAGCAGAGGCGCTGGTCGACGGAACTCCGTTCGGCCCGAGCACGAACGACGACGATTGGCTCGGCCATGGAATCTACTTCTGGGAGTACGCCCCTCAGCAAGCATGGTGGTGGGCCAAGCGGCGGTACAATGGTCAGGCAGCGGTGATCGGAGCACTCGTCCGCCTCGGTCGATGTCTGGATCTCCTCGACCCCAGCAATTCGACGCTTTTACGTGATGCACACCGCGATCTCTCAAAGACCCTCAAGAAGGCTCGGCGAGCAGTGCCGCGGAATGCCAACACGCACAAGTACCTGGACTGTGCGGTGTTCAACTGGCTGTACGGACACCTCGACGATCAAGGGTATCGCTTAGAGAGTTGTAGAGCGGTGTTCGTGCCTAACGTAGAGCGCTTGTGGGACCGAAGCGGGGTGTTCGAAGGGGCGCACATCCAGATTTGCCTACGAGAACCGAACAATGTGGCGGCGGTTTGGCCGGTAAGGCAGGATGGTCGGTATGGGAAGGACTAGACAAACTCGGAAGGTGACTCCGAGCGCTGCTCAAAAAGCGGCTGGTCCGCAGGCGCCAGCCGGCGTCTGGTCGCCGAGTCAACTGCGAGCAGCGTTGAAGAAGGCCTCAGCCGCGCAAAAGCAGGAGCTTCTGAGGAAGACGGGTATCCTCGACCAGAGCGGGAAACTCTCGAAGAAATACCGCACATGGGGGAAGCGGGTCAGCAGAACAACGCGCGCAGCAGGGGTTGCGTAGCGCGACGATCGCGACTCCGCCGATCGTTGTTAGACGTGGTCTGGTCGAGTCCTCGAGGTATTGCCAAATCCTGTGGATCGGCAGCCGTGATCAGGCGGCGCGCTCTCCCTTGCTCTCCACGCGAACTCCATCGCGATACTTGACACCGTGAGCGACGAGCGGGAGGA